>Ga0181535_10002173_pt1 | contig 24362 bp, 13 predicted proteins | sample PEATcosm2014_Bin_44_FD_119774 | JGI IMG/M metagenome (GOLD analysis project Ga0181535, IMG submission 119774) | Peatland microbial communities from MTU Mesocosm Facility, Houghton, MI, USA - PEATcosm2014_Bin17_30_metaG | ecosystem: Environmental > Terrestrial > Soil > Wetlands > Peat | place...
CGTGGCGAACAAGCCATCCATGGTCAGGATGCGCCCGCGCACGTTGTTGATGTGAATATCGCCGCCCACGCTGATCTGTTCCAATTGCCACTCGTCAGCGCGGAAGGTCTCCGTCGACCCTCCGAGGGTGTCGTCTTTGGGGTGGTTGTAATCCAGCGTGTAGTTCGCGTCGGCGCGGAACTCCGGCGTGAAGTACTTGGTAGCCATGGGGCTGTCTGAAGCGTGTCCATTACTGTTGAGCCAGGTCCAGTCGCCGGGGAATGGCTCGCCCCTGGTGGTGGTTTGGGCGCTGATCTCCGGGGCCGCGGGAGCAGCCGGTGCGGCAATCGCAGCCTGCACTGCCGGTATTACCGAACTGCTTGAGCCGCCCTCTGCTGTAATGCCCTCTGCTTTGCGCAGTGCATGCGCATCCCGCTCCGCATCCGCGGTATCGTCGGCACCGCTCGGCGCCGTCAGTTCCGCTTCGAGTTGCGCGATGCGGGCCTTCATCGCCGCGAGTTCCTTCATCACCGCGTCGCGGCTGACTGGCGCCGCGACGGGAGTCGATGCGGCAGGCGATTCGACAGGCTGCTCTCCGCTTGCCGAGGCGAGCAAGTCCGCCGCCGCACCAGAGTGCGCAGCCGGCTCCACGCGCAGCGGCACTGTGACCTTTGCGGGGGCTGAAGTTGCACTTTGGGCATAAGATACAAGCTGCGCTGCGAGACCGCAGATTGCGATGCCCACTGTTATGGCTATTTTGAAGTTCCTCATCATTTGTATCCAGCCTCCTCGACGCTTGGCGTCGCCGTCATAAAGCTTGGTTATCACTTAGTGCAGGAAAGCTATCTTCTCCCGTTCATCTCAATTGTTAAGCGAATTGAGATAAAGTATCCGTAAGGAAGCTGGGGTATGTTATGTAAGTGAAAATGGGTTGGAACTTGTAACACACTTTCCCCATGCCATCATCTTCAGAGACGAAACGTGGCCCCGTGCTGCTTGTGCAGCCAACTAATCTTGAGTGTTGGCGGGAAGGCATAAGTGCCGCATGAAGAGACTCACAAGATTACGTAAAGAACACGAATTCCGCGGCGATATAACTCATTCATGGCTTTCTGAAACCCCTGGTGGTATGCCATGGACCCGCTCCAGTCAGCCAGTCAAGAACATCACCAACGAGACTTCCGGTGAATGCGTACTCCACTGGCCCAATCCTTCGCCTGACGCAGCCCATAGTGATCGATGTGGGTGGCTTCATATCCTCGCGCATGGGGCGTCTTGATCGAATGCGGGTTGAAGGATTCGCGCTCCGTGGGCAGATCCTGTCCTGGCGTCGGACCTGCAAGGGTGCCAGCTCGCCAGAGTCTTGTCTTCGCTCTGTTCCAGGACGGCGATGCGGGAGTAGGCGCCAAAGGGCGCTTTCGCATCGAAGCCCACCCAGTCAATCCACGGCAGCAAGGCCGCAAGCCGTCCGCCATGCCCGCGGTGTGCTGTCTTCATGCTCTCGGGTGGGGAGATATGTTGCAGCCGGAGATTTCGCTGGCTGAAAGCTGTCATAAATAAGACTTATCGGACGCATATCTATGCGTGGCAAATTCAGCTTGTTTGACCTGACTGCATCGTGGGAGAGTCAGTCAAGGGCAGATTGCGCCGACGTGTTATCGTTATCCATGCCCGTGCGAGTGCCCTTTGCGGCAGGAGCAAATGAAGAATTAAGACGGTTGCCGGGCGGCCTTTGAGAAAATAGAATGCGCAAAACATGGATAGCAGTTGCGTTGCTTGGTTGCTGTGCCGCTTCAGTCATCGCTCAACAGCCCAAATGGGGAATCGGCCCTTTTACGCGTCCCGCCGAGGGCAATCCTGTGATTACACCCAGGCCAGAATCCACTTTTGACGATCCCCTGGCGAAAGGCGCCGTGCATTGGGAAGCGCTGAATACCTTCAATCCGGCTGCCATTGTGAAGGATGGCAAGGTGGTGGTGCTTTACCGGGCAGAGGACGACTCCGGCTCGATGAAGATTGGCGGGCATACCTCGCGGTTGGGACTTGCCGAGAGCGAAGACGGAATCCACTTTACACGCCGGCCCGAGCCCGTCTTTTTTGCCGCGGGCGACGATCAGGAGTCGCGCGAGTGGCCCGGCGGCGTCGAGGATCCGAGGCTGGTTGAGAGCGAAGACGGCACATACGTACTCACCTACACCCAGTGGAACCGCCGGAGCTATGCCGCGGCGATTGCAACATCGAAGGACCTGACGCACTGGACCAAGCACGGACCGGCTTTCCTGGGGGCTGGCGGCGGCAAATACGACCAGATGAAGTACAAGTCGGCTGGCATCGTCACGCGGTTTGATCCGGCCAAAGGCCGGTTGATTGCTGCCCGGATCGACGGCCACTACTGGATGTTCTGGGGTGAGGGCGCTTTACATCGGGCCAGCTCCGACGACCTGATCCACTGGACTCCGCTCGTCGGCCAGGATGGCTCTGCGGCCAAGGTGATGGAAGCACGGCAGGGGCGCTTCGACAGCGCATTCCCTGAAGTTGGGCCGCCGCCGGTGCTTACGCGCCGTGGCATTGTCGTTATCTACAATGGCAAGAATGCAGCGGGCAGGCAGGGTGACCAATCGCTGGGGGCCGGAGCGTACGCGGTCGGCGAGGCATTGTTTGATGCGAAGGACCCGGTTCGCTTGCTGGCCCGCACCCCGGATCCGGTGTTGAAGCCGGCCGCTCCTTACGAAACCACCGGCCAATACGTGGCAGGAACCACTTTTGCCGAGGGACTCGTCTCCTTTCACAATCAGTGGTTCCTCTATTACGGTTGTGCCGATTCGCGTGTGGCCGTGGTCGAGGCGCGCAAGAAGTAGAAGATTCGGGTTTTCGGTCCTTCCTGCCACATGTTCAAGGTTGAGCCATGGATTTGTGCTCAGATGCCGGGCAGGTTCCAGGCTGAAGGCAGGGTCTGAAGACGTTGCAGGCGCTTGCATTCTGCTTACCGCGCCACGCCGGCGGGCCTCCTGAACCGCAATGAATAAGGGATGATACGCGTGATCTTATTGAAGAAGTTCAAGTCCATTTTCTGGCTTAGCCTGATGTTTGCCTCGATGCTCACGAGTGTTTGCACTGCGCAAGCGCCGGAGGCGACAGATCTTCTGGTCTATGGTGGTACCGCGGCAGGCGTGATGACCGCATATTCGGCTGCCCGGCAAGGACTCCACGTGATCTTGCTTGAACCAGGTACGCATCTGGGCGGCATGGTGAGCGGCGGACTCTCCGCAACCGATATGGGAAACCCCAGCGTCATTGGCGGCTACGCGCGCGCGTTCTATCTTCGCGCAGCGCATGTATACGGAAAGACGGAGCTGAAGACAGCGATCGACTGGCGTCCTGAGCCCCATGTTGCCGAGGAGTCGTTTGGGGCCATGCTCCGCGAGACAGGGGTACGAGTCGAGTTCCATCGCCATTTGCGCGAGTTGCACGGTGTGGATGTGCGGGGAAAACGCATCGTTTCGGTGGTGACCGACGATGGTGTGCAGTGGAGCGCGAAGGTATTCGCCGACTGTAGCTACGAGGGAGACTTGATGGCCCAGGCCGGCGTGGCTTACACCTGGGGACGTGAAAGCAGCAGCATTTATGGCGAGGCTCTTGCCGGTGTGAGAGAGGAAACGCCCAAACATCAGTTCCTCTGGCCGCTTCCAGCCTACGACGAACAGCACAAACTCTATCCTGAAGTTCATCCCGGTCCAATGGACGCAAACGGCGCTGGCGACCGCAAGGTACAGGCTTACAACTTCCGCCTGATCCTCACCAGGGATCCCGACGACCGTCTGCCATTTCCCAAACCTGTTGGCTACGATCCCAGCCAGTTTCGTTTGCTTGCCCGCTACCTGAAGGAGTTTCCTGCGCACATGGGGCGCGAGCCCCGCGTAGGCGACCTGATGAATCCTGTTCCGATTGCCAACCATAAGGCCGATTTCAACAACAACGGCCCCCTTTCGACGGACTTTATCGGGCATAGCTGGGCGTATCCGGAGTCAAGCTATGCGACCCGCAATGCAATTCGCGAGGCCCATCTGCGCTATACGCAATCGTTCATCTATTTTCTGGCCAATGATTCCGCGGTGCCTCCAGCGCTGCGCGAGGAAATGAGGCAATGGGGCCTTCCCAAAGACGAATTCAAAGACTCAGGCCATTGGCCGTGGCAGCTCTATGTGCGGGAAGGACGGCGCATGATAGGCGCCTACGTGATGACGCAGAGCGATCTGCAAACCCAGCGGACAAAGCCGGACTCCATCGGCATGGGCAGCTATAACAGCGATTCACACAACACTGACCGGGTCGCGATGGCGGATGGCACTGTCCGCAACGAAGGTGACGTGCAGGTTCCCGTCAAGCCCTACGAGATTTCCTATCGGGCCATCACGCCGCGTCCGGAGGAAGTGCTCAATCTCCTGGTCCCGGTCTGCTTCTCGGCTTCGCATGTGGCCTACTCCTCAATCCGCATGGAACCTCAGTACATGATTGTGGGGCAGGCGGCTGGCGTGGCGGCGGCGCTGGCGGTTCGTGACAGAATCCCAGTTCAGCAAATCGATTTGAAGGCGCTGGCAAAGGAACTCGAAAAAGAAGGCGCGATTCTGCACATCGACCAGGCGACGGCAGCTCCATCCGAGTGACGACGGCCCCTTTGAGAGCCCCCAGGCCTCCGCATCTGCCGGAGGCGGCTACTGGAATTGATGATCCCTGATGCGAATGGAAACGCAATCCACGGTGACGGGCGCCCCGGCTACAGATTGCGCATGCAACAGCACTTCAAAATAAGCAGGCAGGGTGCCCCGGTTCGCGGCGATGAGCTTGCTTTGAAGCTTGTTGCGAAGTTCCTCGTTGCGGAGCAGGTAAATGGCGGCTTCGGTGCCTTCCATGCGCAATCCTTGAATGATCAGGACTTTTCCGCTTCCATTGCGGTTGGGGAGCAGGGCAATTGTGGCATAATCCTCGCCCGAGGTTCCGGTCATGGCCGACGTGGAATACCGGCTTTGCTCTCCCGCTAACGGCTCTCGATTTACAATGCCGTACGGTTCGGCGGACGTACTCTCAACGACATGAAAGTTAAGGGAGTCCTCGTATAACTGAACCCACGGATTGGAAGAAATCGCCCCGATAAAGATCAGATTGCCGTGGGTAAGGTCGGGCGGGCTCAAATCCCGCGCGGAGCGAAAGAAGAGATTCTGTGCGTACGGTCCAGTGAGTTGGGATAGCGCGGCGGCAGCATGTGCATCGGCTATGGAAGTAATGCGCGATACCGACAGGTAATCGAACACGCGCGCTTCTCCAGCAGACATGTGCTGTGGCAGCAGTTGCCTGACGAAACTGCGGTCGATGTACTGGTCCAGCGGAACGCTCTTGTCGCCCAGCAAGCGAAGCGCATAGCTGACGTCGGCCAGTACGACCGTAGCCTGGCTCTTTTCGCCAACAAACTGATTGATCGGCCAGGGCACAATAAAGCGGCGATTCGCGGTGTCGGCATGGTACCAACCCGCAGCCAGGATAACGGATACGGCTAGCAACAGAATGTTGACGAAGCGCGCTGACAAGAAACGCCGCAACACCTTGGGTCGAACCTGCGGTGCCGGGGGCGCGGAAGCAATGGCTTGCTCCTCCGTGGACACACCTGCAACTTCCGGAATTGGTGCTGGCTCCGCGTTCGCCGGAGGGCTGATTTCCTCCGATCCGGGAAGGCAATCGAAGGTAGCGTGATAGGAGCCGCTCGGAATGTCGATCTGGAGGTCGAACGCCTGAGCGTTCTCCTGCTGGTAGTGCTGAGCCAGTCGCTTGCGCACTTCGCCAGCCCGGGCCCGCACCACAGGATCGTTGCCTGTATCGTAGTCCGGCGGGCGATTGAAGACATTGGCACCGATCACGCGCTCGCGCAGCAGATGGTCTTCTCCGGCCAGAGTGTGCTCCACAATGTAGCGCAGCAGGGCCTGACATTGCTTGCTGGTGCGAAACGGCGGACTTTGCAGGACCGCTTCGAGAGCTGTGTGAACTCGAGCGGGATCGATCTGAGAGCTGAAGGGCGGCAATAGTCTTCCCTGGAGAATTACTATACAGCACCACTGCAAGACGAGCGCAAGATTGCACGACGGGAGGTACTGTACATCCCTTGATTAAATTAATAATGAACAGCATACGCCCGTTGCTGTGTGCCGTGCTGCCGACAATTCATCAGCGAGCATCGGCCCATTGTCCAGTCGAGTTAGATCCACTGTCCTTTCTGCGACGGACGCGGCGGTTTCTTGCAGACGGCCGGAAGAATCCGTAGATGTGGCCACGCCGGGCGAGTTGTGCGTTTCCCTCCGAGAGGGCGGAGTCGTATGGCGAGCTTGCATTGGAAAGTGGTCCGGGGCTTGCGCCGCAGGAAGATGCCGGACGCATTGACTTTTCCGCGGCGTTTTGTGTCGCGTCAGCCTCCACTGCACAATTTGTGGATTCCGCAAGGATGAGCCGGCCAGTCAATGCCGGCTCGCCGGCCGTCTACGGACGTACAGTGCCTGATCCTAAGATATTGATTGCGCATTGTTTAATAACCATTCTCTGTACTGTACCGTAGTTCACTTTTCAGGTCTGAGCCGCGTCGTTTCCTGTAAACGTGCATGGCCAACATGCCGTACTCGAGACCGGAGGAGTTTTGGAACTGCTGCCTGCACGCACTCGTCGATGGATTGTTTCGGGGACCAGTGCCCAGGCATTTGCCCAAACAGCAATGGCGTTCCGTTGAGCGAAGTTCCTCTTCGACGCCCTGGATGCACCGGTCCAACAGTCGCGTATTGACGCCACGGCTGGGCAGGACGCTGCAGGCAACTCTGGAGAGATTCAGCGTTCGCATGGATGCCATTGTGGCAAATGACTCAATGGTTAAGGTTCCTGAGATGCGCGATCGCCTGTATTGGATTGCAAGTCCTGGAAGAGACAACTCTACGAAACCAACAAATTGATGATTCGACTTTGAAAAAGGAGACAGTTCGATGCGTGTGCATTTAATAGCGCAAAGGTTCATGCCGGCAACTGGAGCAGGACCGGACGCGCCTCATCCACCTTCTACCCTGCGGGATTGCGCAAAGCGATATTCAGGTTGCTTTGTGCTCCTGTTGATGGCCGCCATGCTGTGTTCTGCGGTTTACGCACAGAGCGGCGCCGGTGCAATCCAAGGTACGGTAAGCGATACGACAGGCGGCGCGCTGCGGAACGCGGCTGTGCATGTGGTCAATTCCGGCACCGGAGTGGCCCGCGACACGGTCACGAACAGCGTGGGCTTCTACTCGGTGCAGGGCTTGTTCGCAGGCGATTATGCGGTTACAGTCTCCGCGGCCGGATTTCAGGCAAATGAGCAGCACATTGCGCTGCAGGCGGCACAGACGGTCGTGCTCAGCCCCTCGCTCAAGGTGGGCGCAGCGTCTGAGAAGGTGGAAGTTCAAGCGGATGCAATCCAGCTTGCAACCTACGATAGCCCTACGATCAGCTCGGAGCTGGACGCGACCAGCATCAGCCAGATTCCAGAAAACGGACGCAGTGTAACCAACCTGTTCTCGCAAGTAACGCCTGACGCGTTCTCAGACGGAACCAGGCCGGAAATGAATGGCGCCATGTGGCAAGCCACGACGCTTGTGCAGGATGGCTCGACAAATGTGGACCGCAACTATGGCGGCACGCTCATCGTGCAGCCTGACGTGGACTCAATGCAGGAAGTTAGGATTGAATCCAGCGCGTCGAACGCCAAGTACTCCGCGCCGCAGACCGCGGTAGTGACGACCAAATCAGGCACCAATCAACTGCATGGCTCGCTGTTCGAGACGGCCGTGAACAATGCGATCGGCGTGGCCCGGTCGCGCTCCAACCCCTCCAGCTTTGTGCAGCCTCACTACGTGCGCAACGAATTCGGCGCCTCCGCGGGCGGCCCGATCATGATTCCTAAGTTCTACAACGGCAAGTACGAATCGTTCTTCTTTGTTGCCTATGAGCGGTACTCACTGCGTTCCGGAACCTATACGCTGGGCACGGTCCCGACGCAGGCCATGCGCAACGGCGACTTCAGCGGCGCGATCAATTCCAATGGCGTGCTGCAGACGATCTACGATCCCGGCACAACCACCGGAAGCACCTGGACCCGGCAGCCGTATTTGAATAACCAGATTAACCCGCTGCTCGAAAGTCCTCTGGCAAAGGTAGTCAACTCCATTACCCCATTGCCGACCAATAGCTCCAATCCACTCATTGCCAGCAACATTGCGTATCCGGCCATGAACAACGTAACCACTCCAACCATAACCGCCCGCCTGGATCACACATTCAGTTCCAGCACGAACGCTTATCTGCGCTTTTCGAGCATCGACCTGACAAACGAGATGTACTATGGCTCGAATGAGCGCCCGGCGTCGATTGCCGGAGCGGGCATGCCGGCCGGCGTCAGCAACCTGATCGGCGAAAGCGAGCCGGAATACACGGCCGCGGCCGGACTCACGCATGTCTTTTCTCCGACCCTCGTCTCGCAGACCGTTTTCGGCGGGACATGGGAGACCGAGTGGTATAACATGCCTCCGGTTGGTGGACTTACCGACTACGAAAGCCTGCTGGGCCTTCCGAACAACTTCGGCGCGCTGGGCATGCCGCAGGTAAGCGGCAACATCTACCCCCTTACGGCAACGCAGATCAGCTGGGGCGGTGGTGAAGCGATTCTGAGCGGCAGCGAAGATCTGACCAAGACGCTGGGCAAACACGAAATCTCCTTTGGCGGACGCTACGGCTATCAGCAGATGGGCGTCCTGCCTGACCGCAGCGCCGACACCACATCGTTCAACAGCCAGGCTACAGGCATCTACGACCCCAGCACGGGAGCGGCCCTGGGCCAGAAGGCAAACACGGGGCTGGCGGATGCCGACCTGTTTCTGGGAGCGGCGAGCGCCTACAGCATGAATCTCGAACCTGGAGTCGAAAAGTGGCGCGCGCAGCAATACGCCGCCTATATCCAGGACGATATCCACGTGAACCGGCGGCTGACCATCAATGCCGGACTGCGCTGGGAGGGACTCCCTGCGCCGATCGAGATACACAACCTGATCAACGGTTTCGACACGCGCAACAAGGCCGTGGTTCTGGGCTCGACGCCGCAACAGCTCATTGCTGAGAACCGTACCACGCAAGGCATCATCACCAACCTGCAGAATCTGGGCGTCGTGTTTGAAACGCCTCAACAGGCAGGCTTGCCGAACCACATCATGCATGGCACCTATGACCTGTTTGAGCCGCGCGTGGGATTTGCCTACTCGCTGTTCGGCGCAGGACGCGGCACCGTGCTGCGTACCGGCCTGGGCCGCTATTCGTTCCAGATGCCGTTGCGCGACGTCTATGATCCTTCCGAGGGGAATGCTCCGTACGCGGAATCCTACTCCGAGAGCTACACGGCCGGAGCACAATCGCCCGACGGGCTCAACAACTACCAGTTGCGCTCGCCGGTTACCGTAATTGCCGGCCAGAACAGCGCGAATGTGGTCAACACCTCTTCTGCCAATGCGATTCTGCCCGGAGTAAAGGAAGAGGTGCCAAATCCCAACACGCCGCCCAACATGATGTGGCAGTTCAACACGACGCTCGAACAGCCGCTCAAGCCCGGCTCGGTGCTGCGGTTGAGCTACGTACACGACTACTCCAACAACCTTGACCAGCAATACTCATACAACAACGCCATGTCTTCGTACGTGTGGGAGGCAACAACAGGAATCGCGCCTCCGGGAGGAACGTATTCTTCGGTAGCGCTGAACCCGTATGACAACAAAACCTATGGCACGTTGATCACCGTCAACCCCACTGGCTGGGCAAACTACGACGCATTCCAGGCAAACTTCCAGCGGCTCTTCAAGAATGGTTACGGATACCAGTTGTCCTACAACTTCAGGAAGGGCATGCGCGTTGGCGGCAATGGATGGCGCGACAGCGTCCAGTATCCAGTCGCCGATTACCTGCCGGGCTTTGCGCCGCAGGGCGGTACTGACCTGCAAGCTATCGATCGCGCTCAGAACTACAAGGTCGATTCAACCTTCGGGCCGCAATCGATTGCGTGGAACGGCGTTGTCGATCTCCCGGTCGGCCGCGGCAAGCGCTTCTTTGGCAAAGCAAACCGGTTCCTCGACGAGCTGATTGGCGGTTATCAGCTTGCCTACAACGGCTCAGCCTGGGTGAACTGGATGAGCGTGAGCAGCAGCAACTGGGGCGGCGACAATCCCGCGGGAACCGGAACCATGGGCCCGATCCAGATCTACAAACACAAGCACAAAGTGACGGATTGCAGCAGCGGCGTATGTTATCCGGGATACCTCTGGTACAACGGGTTCATCTCTCCGGTGTTGCTCAACAACCCCTGCTCAGGTGTAAGCCTCATCTCGGGTGTTCCGACGGACTATCAGCCATATCAAACCCCGGTCAACATGAATCCGGGCAACTACACCTGCAAGAATGGTGCCTTCACCGCCGGCAATTCCCACTACCTGGACAATACGGTGCCGCTTACGCTATCGAGCGGAAGTTCGGTGGCTACGACCTATTCGCCCGGACCGACCACCAATCCGTTCAGCAAAACGTTTCTGTGGAGCCCATGGTTCTGGAGCACGGATGCCTCGCTCTTCAAGGTGTTCCCGATCAAGGACAGCATGAATCTGCGCGTAAACGTGGACGCGTTCAACGCCTTTAACGTTCAGGGCAACAATGCTCCGAACAGCAACGGCATCCAGTACTTTACTTCGTCTCACAACACACCGCGTCAGTTGCAGTTCTCCGTGCGGCTGAACTTCTAATTTCCTCTGCACCATCTACCCTGGTGGCCGCCTGCAACACCATTACAGGCGGCCACTTTCCGAACAAAAAGAGAGCGATCGATGAAGACACTAACACGGCGGCGGTTCGGCCAGGGACTTTTGTTGTCAGGACCGGCACTGATGGCCGGCTCGATGATGCCCGCCCGGATGATGTCGCAGACTGCCGGAAATCCGGTAACTCATGACACCACTCCCGGAGCATGGCCCAAAGGGTATGAGCCGGAAAAGCTAGGCAAGGACGTAAGCCTGCACTTTTTGACAACGCCGCACGCGCGCGCCTCGCGGATCATTTATCCCGAAGTCTGCACGTGGTATGGCACGCTGGAACTGGCCCGCGTTACGGCGGACCAGGAGCTTCAAGCCAGGCTGGTGGCGCGCTTTGAACCGCTCTTCAGCACGGAGAGCGCGTTGCGGCCGCCCAAGGGCGAGCATGTTGACTCCTCGATGTTCGGCGGGTTGCCGCTGGAGATCTACATCCTCACGAAAGACAAGCGATACCTCGACCTGGGCCTGAGCTACGCCGATGCGCAATGGGCCAAGCCAGATGCGCAGGGGCTTACCGGCGAAACGCGTTTCTGGGTCGATGATATGTTCATGATTACCTTCGTGCAGGTGCAGGCGTACCGGGCGACAGGAGACAGGAAGTATCTCGACCGGGCCGCCGTGGAAATGGCTGCGTATCTCGACAAGCTGCAACAGCCGAACGGCCTCTTCTTTCATGCGCCGGATGTGCCGTTCTTCTGGGGGCGCGGCAACGGATGGTTCGCCGTGGGCATGAGCGAGATTCTGCGCGAGTTGCCAGCGGATCATCCTCAGCGCGGACGCATTATGAAGGGCTACCGCACGATGATGGCCTCACTGCTGCGCTACCAGGGGGCCGACGGCATGTGGCGCCAGCTCATCGACCGCAACGAGGCGTGGCCGGAAACTTCTGGCACAGGGATGTTCGCCTCGGCGCTCATCACCGGTATGCGCAAAGGCTGGTTGGAGAAGGCGCAGTACGAGCCTGCCACGCATAAAGCCTGGATCGGCCTCGCCGGCTACGTTGACCAGAACTCGGACGTCACCAGCGTGTGCGAGGGAACGAACAAGCTGAACGACTACGAATATTACATGCTGCGCAAACGGCGCACGGGCGATTTCCACGGACAAGCCCCGCTGCTCTGGAGCGCCGCCACGCTGTTGCGGCAAGTGTAAGTGTCAGTTTGAACCTCAACAGCAATGCCCCTGTTCATTGAAAGGATTTGTAGCTTTATGAAGTCCAGACTTGGCCATTCCCTGCTTATGGCTTCCGCTGCGTTGTTTTTTGCCCTGCCACTCACCGCCATCGCCCAGGACCCGCCGCACATTCTACTTACCGTGCAGGATTTCGCGCGCCTCAATGATCTGGCCCGCCAGCAACCTTGGGCGGCCAGGCAGCGACAGGCAATCCTCGATGAAGCGAACGCCTTCCCGGCGTCTTACGAGAAGCGGTTCGGACTCACCTCTGCGGAACTGCCGCCGGAGGGCGGCCAGTGGCTGCACTACTACGCTTGTCCGGATACTGGATCGGTCCTGGAGTTTCATCCGCCAGACCAACACGTGTGCCCGGATACGGGGAGGGTCTTCAAGGGCTACCCCTATGACCAGGCGGTCTATCAGCTTCGGGCGGACGCGCTGGAGAAAGCCGCGCTGACTGAAGCGCTGGCCTACAGGCTGACCGGCGAGCGCGTGTACGCTGAAAAGGGCGCGTCGATTCTGAAGGCTTATGCCGACAAATACCTGAGCTATCCGATGCACGACAATCAAGGCAGAGAGTCACAGTCTGGTGCGCGGGTCTATTCGCAAACTCTGGACGAGTCGATCTGGCTGATTGACATCGCCTGGACCTACGACTTGCTGCGCGATACGGACGTGTTGACGCCTGCGGAGCGCACGCACATCGAGCGCGATTTGCTCTATGCCTCGACCATGACCGTAACCCGCGCCAACATGGGGCCCACCGACAACATCCAGACCTGGATTCTGGGCGCGGAGACGGCGGTGGGCTTTACGCTGGGCGATAAGACGCTGGTGGACAAGGCCATCAAAGGACCGAAAGGCCTGCACGAGCAGATGCAGGAGTTCGTCAACGACGGCTTCTGGATCGAAGGCTCGTGGAGCTATCAGTTCTATGCTCTGCGGCCGCTCGAGTTCATGGCCATGATGTGCACCAAGGCGGGCATCAACCAGTGGCGGCAGGAGCCGAACCTGAGTGCGTTGCTAGCTTCGCCGCTGGGCGTCATGTTTCCCAACGGCATGCTGCCGGCCTTCAACGACTCGCCTGAGGTGAATCTGTTTGAAGAAGCTTATCTGTACGAGCCGGCATATGCGGCGGCCGGTAATCCCTCCTTTGCGGCGATCGATGAACATGTAAATCGCGACAACCGCTATGCGTTCCTTTTCGGCGTACCCTCGATCAATAGCGCGGAGTTGCCCAAACCCGGGAGCGCGGTGTTTCCAAAAGCCGGCTACGCCACGCTGCGCGCACCCCAGGGCGACCTGACTGAAGTCATGAAGTTCGGCCCGCACGGCGGAGGCCACGGACACTTCGACAAGTTGAACGAGGTGATCTACGCCAGGGGCGGCGTGATGAGTGTCGATCCAGGGACGCATTTCTACGGCATTCCCATCCATGGAAGCTGGGACAAGATGACCGTAGCTCATAACACAGTGAGCGTGGACGAGGCGGTGCAGAAGCCGGCTACGGGCAAGCTCATCCACTGGCAGGCGGAACCGGAGTTCACGGCTGTGACAGCTGACGCGGGGCCGGTTTATGACCATGTCGACCTGCAGAGGACCTCGGTCCTGACTTCAGATTATGTGCTGGAGGTTACGACGGCGCAATCGACCGATGGCAGGGAACACGATTTCGACTGGAACTACCACAACTTCGGCACACAGCACGCCGATGGAACCTTCGCGCAATATTCAGGATTCCCGCGAGGCAACGGCTACGACAACCTGACCGAGAACCAGAGCGCCGATGCTACCCGCGGATTTCACTCCGTGTTTACCATGGACGGCGACCGGACCATGAATCTGTGGGTACTGGCAGACGGCAGCGCGACCCAGGCGTTTACCGGGCTTGGCCCAGGACCGGACCTGCGCGTGAAGGTGCCGTACCTGATCGTGCGGCGGCATGGCGTAAGTGAAAAGTTCGTAACCCTGCTGGAGCCGGGCCCGGGGCCGCGCATTGTGAGCATCACAAATAACAACGGCGTGATTCGGATCAAGACGGCGAAGTGGGAGGATTCCGTTGAATTAGGAGCAAAGGTGCGCTATCGCCGGGAAGCGGTCGAGTCGAAGTGAGGCGCGCTATCGAGTAAGCCGTGGGAGTCCACCAGCTTGGCCGGAGCGGCTCCCACTGGTCGCTAGCCTGCATCATTCACGAACGTACAGCCACGGGCCGATTGTCTGGGGCATCGCGCAATCACTGACTCCCAGTATGATCGGCCTGGAATCAAATTCCTTCGACACTCAGGAGAGGCCAGTCTGCCTGCCGTCCTCAGCGAATCTCTCCGTGGAAAGCACGGTAGACTGGTCGTGAAGGAATCCACCAGGGGACCAATGCGCCGAAGCCTTTCAGGCAGCGCTCAGTGCGGCCAACGAAAGCGAGTGCAGGCATTCTTCTCCAAGGGAGCGTTGACACACAATCATGCCCCGCAAACGAGCTACTTCTGCCCCAGTGCCGCCCGAGCGTTGCTTTGTCAAAGAGCTTGCAGGTGAGACTCCGCCATCTTTCACGACGATGGAACGGCTTTATCGATTGGCCTCCGACCTGTATGGTTTAAGACCCTGGCGAGTCCTGGACGAGAACAACTTGATCGCGGTCCGCGACAGCGTCAGCGGCGAACTCTGCTACTGCTCGGTCATGGGCGCGCTCGGCGAGGTTCTTTCCATGCACGCCTATTGCCATATCTTCGGGATTTCGTAACAGCCAAGTTGTAGCGCCGGTCTCCAGACCGGCTGTAGTGCGGGCGTCCACGCCCGCACTTGCTTGGCAGCGATTACCAAATCACACGGACAAGGTACTATATCGGGGCAGAGGGACTTCGCCAGTTTCGCAAGATCGAAACCGAAGAGGTCGCCGATCCCGGCGAATTCCTCGCATCCGCGCATTGCATTTATGTGGAATTCGTACCCAAAGCCGAGTTACTGCGGCAAGACCGTGAGTTGCTTGCCGCGCTGGGACATCCGCAGGGCAGGGGCTTGGTCTCACCCATCTTCCGCACCATGCGTCCCGGCTTTCTCCCCTGGTTTGTCACCGAAGAGGAGGCACGAACATTGGCCGAGTGCACGGCCGACTATAGCATTTTCGGAATGGCGTAGACCGAAAGTACAGCTGCGGTCCAAAATCGACAGCACCTTCTTTGCGAAGTTGAGCTGGCGGAACTGCCGGACGCTCCTGTTGACGGCAACTTTGATTTGTGCGGTCTCTTTGCGTACTGCCCATGCAGCAATCTGCGCGCAGGCGGTTTCGGGCATTGGCGGCAGCCCGCATCCTCGGCCTGATATATGGCACTTCGACTCGGCGGGTCTTTGCTCAGGATGACAGCGAGGATCAGTTCTCTGTGGAAGTTGAGTATGACGCCGCTGGAGCAGAAGAGCTGTTCTCAGCGTCTTACACCACGCAGAGGGAGCGCGACGTTCTGCGCACCGCGCTCTACGGAACTGCATTTTCAGCGGCACAGCCATCTTTGGCAGGAAACGACGTGGAATTGTTTTAGGCGCCAGATGGTCTCGCGAAGGCAGCAGGTAACTCATCTCAAAGAGGGGATAACTCGCAATGAGACGGATCTTGACCGTGGACGATTCAGCCAGCATGTGGTGCAGAAGCTTGTCAAGTAGTTTTGTGACAGCCGTAATCATCAAAGAAGGGGACGGGTAGCCCGTCGCCAAAGCGCATATCCAGACAGTCTGGATGCGCGGCGGCCCTTTGCAGTAGTATGCGAGTCGCCACATTCCGAGAACAGCAGCGCCATAAGAAGGCTGGTGAAAGCCTGAAGTTAAAAGCCGGGTATCATGAATCGAGCGTTTCCCGGGAGTTTGTCAACGCAAGGCACGACGATCACGCCGTCTGTGTTCTGGTAAGCACGACTGTCCGCTGTGCAAGATATGATTTGAGCGCCAAAATAACATGGAAGGAGAGAACGGTGAAACTCGGAACCTTGCATGGCTTCATGCTCTTGTGCAGTCTCGCCCTGCTGCAAGCTCACGCCCAGACGAACTCCGCAAGCGCCATTCCTCATCTTGAAACACGCGGCACGGCCACTCAATTGATTGTCGATGGCAAGCCTTTCCTGGTCCTTGGCGCCGAGATGCACAATTCCAGCACCTGCAGCCTGCCCTACGCGGAGCCGGTATTGGCGGGCTATTCCTCGCTGCACGTCAATACCGCCCTCGCGGCCGTTACCTGGGAGATGCTCGAACCGGAAGAAGGAAAATTTGATTACTCTCTCGTTGACGGCCTCATTCAGGAAGCGCGGCGCGACAAGCTGCGCCTCATTCTGCTTTCGCCCCTTGGTTCGGAAAGCGCTCCAGCCACCGCAGTCGAGGTCGGCAAGAGCTATGAAGTTCTCGCGCAGATGGCTCCCGTGATATTGGCCAATCAGGGCAAGGGCGTCATGGGCGGCGTCGTGCTCGACAAGGATCATCCGGCACAAAAGCTGCGCGTTGGCGATTACACGCTGGATATCGGAGTGGCCCGTCACTGGTCGTTTGCTACGCCGGAATTTCCCGCGGGAATCTTTATCCAGACAGGCCCCGACGAGTTCATCGTCGCAGGCAGGGGCATCACCGTGGGCTTTACGCCGAACACCCCCGGCGCCCCGATCGCAGGGCTGGCCCGGGTGGATGACGGCACCTTTGTGAATGGGAGCTGGGTCGCGGGCCGTCGTCTCAATGGAGATGAAATTCTGTCTGGCAAGGGGCTGCGGCTGCGCGGCGATTACTACATGATCCAGCGCGTCAAGCTGTACCGCTAGGTCTCTGACCGTTTGAAGATGTACCAAGGCTGGGTGCCCCACCCTCGGCGCGTCTTTGTTTTTGCGCCTAGGGTGGGATACCACAGCACTCCAGGCAAGGTACAGAATTATGCAGTCAGAGACCTGGATTGCGCATCTCTCGATGCACGGAATCTGTCGTGGAACCTGGGATCCAGTCCTGCTGAACGACGCTGCGCCTGATAAGGAGCGGCGTCGCAATACGGCGGCGGACGCGCTTGTTTTCCTTTCTTGACAACGTTATCAGACACAGGTTAAAGTATTCGACTGTAAATCATCCATTGCATTTTTCGGCCAGTCCGGAGTTTTCCGTGCTCTGGCCATCGCATGATTGATCCGGCCCTGCCGGGTTGCTACAAATCAGGCTGCCGAGAAAAGCGGCCGCAGGTCCACCCGCATACAAGTGGACCTGTCAGACATGACCGCTCTGATCCAGTGTCTTACCGTCGATCCAATTTGGAGTTTGTGCACATGCTGAAACACCTATCCGCCTGCATCCTGCTTGTAGCTGCCACCGCCTGCGCTGCTCCGATACATCTTCGGGTTAACGCTCTCTCGGCGCCGCTCGGCGTTGATTCACAGAAGCCCACGTTCTCGTGGATAAGCGATGCCACAACGCCAAATTGGAGGCAGTCTGCCTACGAGGTGCTGGTGGATGTGGATTCCGCCCGCCTTCAACCAGGCCATGCGCTGGTTTGGGATTCGGGCAAGGTAACAAGCTCGGAGTCCGTGGGTGTCGTTTATGCCGGAGCTCCAATGAAGTCCCAGCAGCGCTATCTATGGAAGGTCATCACCTGGGACAAGGAGGGAAAGCAGTCGATATCGAAGCTCTCGTGGTTTGAGACCGGGATGATGACGCCGTCTGACTGGAAGGCGAAATGGATCACGCGCGAGGATCCCGTTGCCGAGAGGGAGATCGGCACCATCCGGTGGATATGGCTCCCGGCGTCTGATCCCATGCACGTGAAGTCGCTTACTCCGGCGCACTTTCGATACGAATTCAATTTGAAGGAGAAGCCGGTTGCCGCCAGCCTGCACGTTCTTGCGCGGGGCACGTACATCGCCCGCGTAAACGGAGTGGTGACAGGACATCACGAGGAGTGGGGCGCGTTCGATGCCGAGCAGATCGAGCCTTACCTGCGCGTGGGACAGAACGATGTGGAGATCGATATGATTTCGCATCGTGCCGGCAGGGATTCCGAATTGCCCCCTGCCGCCCTGGCAGCTTCGATCCGACTCACGGGAGTTGACGGGAAGCAGGAGCGGATTGTGAGTGACGCCACATGGCAGGCGCGTGGAGCCGCAACGGATTCATGGCAGCAGGCACAGGTAGCTGGCCCCATGCTTCTTCCGTTTGGCCTGGGTGTCGACCGGCAAAAGGCTATCCCGGGCCCCGACCGGATTTCAACCGACGTGTCGCTCTTGCGAAAGGACTTTTCAATTGAACAGCCGGTGAAATCTGCCCGGCTGATGGTCACCGCTCTTGGTGCCTATCATGTGTTTTTGAATCATCTCCCGGTTGCTCCCAATACACTGCTCGCGCCAGGCTGGACGGACTTTCACAAGCGGGTGCAATACCAGACCTATGACGTAACCGCCATGGTGAACGCCGGGGCCAACACGATTGGCGTCGAACTCGGCGGAGGCTGGTATAGCTCACCCCTCACGTGGTCGGGCTATCGGGACACTCCGGGGCCAAACCTGCTGTTGGCGCAACTGGACGTGACGCTTGCCAATGGGCAGCACAAGGTGATCGGCACCGACGCGAGTTGGCAGACAGCGCCGGCTCCCATTACATCTTCAGAAATCTACGGCGGTGAGAGGTACGATGCGCGGCTGGTGGAGAAGGGCTGGGATGCGCCTCGCTTCAATACAACGGACTGGACTACCGCCTCGGTCGCGACACCACCGATGCCGGGACTGATTGTCTCGGCGCAGCCGGATCTGCCGATCCAGACGACGAAGACGCTTCATCCCATCCATATGGACCCTGCAAACGCTGCTCATCCGGCGATTTATGACATGGGCCAAAACATGGTCGGAAATGTCCGCATCCATTTACAAGGCCAGCGCGGCACAATCGTTCGCCTGCGCTACGCGGAACGGCTAAATCCGGATGGAAGTATCTACACTGAGAACCTGCGCAACGCGGAGGCAACAGATACCTACGTGCTCGCGGGAGACGGTGAAGAAACGTGGACGCCGGAGTTCACCTTCCATGGCTTCCGTTATGTGGAAGTGTCATTCCTGAGTGGAAAGCCATCGTCGCCTCTGTCGCTGGGAATGATCGAGGGACTGGTGTTCAACAGCCTGCCCGCGGAGCCTTCTGTTCGGTTGAGCAGTTCGAGCGAGTTGCTGAACAAGATGAATCAGCTGGGGGTCTGGGGACAGCGCGGCAACTTCTTTTCCATTCCCACGGACTGCCCGCAGCGTGATGAGAGGCTGGGCTGGATGGGGGACGCCGGCGTGTTCTGGCGTACGGGTTCCTATAACTTCGACATCGATGCGTTTACGCACAAGTTCATTCTGGATGTAACGGATTCGCAGACCGCCGAGGGTGCGTTTACCGACGTTTCGCCCAACCCGATCTGGTCGACTCCAGGTGCTCCCGGATGGGGCGATGCTGGCGTTATTATTCCCTACTCCGCGTGGCTGCAATATGGCGACCTCGCTGTCGTGCGAAGCTCCTGGCCGGCAATGGAGCGCTGGATGGACTTCATCCTGAAAAACAACCCGGACTATTTGCGCCGCCACGCTTTGGGCAACAACTATTCTGACTGGCTTGCGCCAGACGGACATACGCCGAGCGATTTGATCGGTACGGCCTATTGGGCTCTGATTGCGCAGCAGATGACGAAGATGGCCGCTGCGCTGGGCTATCAGCAGGATGCCGAGAAGTATCGGGCACTCTATGACGACATTGCCAAGGCGTACCGTGCGGCATACGTCAAGCCCGACGGCAGCGTGCAGGGCGACACGCAGACCGCGTATCTGGCGACGGTTTTTACCGGAATAGCTCCGCCGGAACTGGTGCCGAATATGGTGGAGCGCATCGCTAAAAATGTGCAATCGCACGGCAATCATTTGACAACCGGCTTCCTGGGCACTCCGTTCCTGATGTTCGTTCTCGATGAAAACGGGCGCTCCGATATCGCTTTCAAGCTGCTGCTCTCGGACACCTATCCTTCGTGGGGTTACATGGTAAAGAAGGGCGCGACAACCTGGTGGGAGCGCTGGAACGGCGACACGGGGGATCCTGCGATGAACTCATACAACCACTACGCGTTCGGGTCGGTGATGGCGTGGGTATACCGCCGTGCGGCGGGCATCGATACGGACGCAGGCGGAGCAGGCTTTCATCATATTGCGATCCACCCTCACTTCGATGAGGCCCTGCCCAAACTTCACGTGGAGTATGACTCGGCTTACGGCACGGTGATCTCCGACTGGAACCAGAGCCAGCACAGCTTCACCGTGACCATTCCAGCCAATACAACGGCGACGGTCTCGATGCCGGGAGAAAAACCCGTTGAGGTGGGCAGCGGAGTGCACCGGTATTCAGTCAGATAGCGCGGAAGCGCTCGATCGGTCGGCTCCTCGATGAACGTAACTTCAGACTGGGAGCAAAACTGATTTTCCAGTAATGAGGATCAGCGTGAGCACGTCAATGATTGATCCGGCCCTTTGAGGTAAGACTTACCGATCCCACCCTAGCCGCAAAAACAAAGACGCGGCGAGGGTGGGGCACCCAGGAACGTCTTATACATTTGAGCCGGATCAATTAAGAACGCAGGAAGGTGTTTTATGGTTTCGAGACGTAGCTTTATGGCGAGCGCCTTGGGGGTAGCAGCCGGTGTGCTGACGCAGCGCGCTCGGGCTTTGACAGATTTGCGGAATCCGCTTCCGATATTTCCCAACAAGGACGCGAAGTGGAAGCGAAGCTGGGACCAGGCGATGGCAACGTTGACGGGCAACACTCGCACCCTGGGGACGTACTCCCATCCGGTCCTGATCGAAGGGCCGGGATACCCCGGTGTTTGGATGGAGTGCGGCCCGACCGAAGCGCTCGTGAATTTGCAGGGGAAGCAATATCTTCCTGAGCCGCAAAGGGAGATGGCTGACAAGGTGGCCATCGCGAATCATATGGCCTTCTTTGAACACCAGCGACCAGACGGTCAGATACCGGCTTACGTCTGGGACAAGAAAGTGGGCTTTGGGCAGATCCAGATGGTGGTACCCATCGCAGCAACCGCATGGGAAACATCACGGATCGCGAAGAACCAGGAGTTGCTTGAAACGGCATACACAGCCTGCGGCCGCTGGGATGCGTGGCTTCGTCGATATCGCGATACGCGCAAGACAGGGCTGGTCGAAGGATTCTGCACCTACGACACCGGGCAAGATAACAGCCCACGCTGGGCAGGAATGCCGAGCGCATGCCCCGGCGGGGATGCGCGCGTTTCGCCAGATGCCAGGGGCCTCCCGCGCCTGTCGCCAGACCTCTCCGCCACGACCTACGGTGCGCGCGTGGCGCTGGCCGCCATGGCGAAGGCTCTGGGGAAAAGCAGTGAAGCAGACCATTGGCTGCAGGACGCGGAAACGATCCGCAAGCTCATCATCGAGAAGCTCTACTCCCCTGAAGATGGAGCCTTCTACGATCTGGATTTGGACAACAAATTCGTGCGAGTCCGCTCGTGCGTGATTACGCGTGTTCTGGGCGAACATGTACTGAAGCCCGGCGTCGCATCGGACCGCGCCATCTTTGAAAATGTCTGGAAGAAGCAGCTCCACAATCCTAAAGCCTTCTGGTCGCCATTCCCTTTTCCGTCCGTAGCGCTTGATGATCCCACCTTCGTCCGGCCGATCAGTCCCAATAGCTGGGGAGGACCTTCGCAGGCGCTGACGGCCCTGCGCGCGCCCCGATGGATGCCATACTACGGGAAAGGAAAAGAGATGGAGCATCTGATGCGTCAATGGACGAGCGCCATTGCCGACTCCAGCGTGGAATATCAACAGATGAATCCGGAGACCGGTCAGTTTACGCTCGAGAGGTCCGCCGGCAAGTACTCTCCCACTGCCCTGGTTTATATCGACTTCATGTGCCGGTTGGGCGGTGCGAAGAACCTAAGCTGATGATCCGGCCCTTTGAGGTAAGACTTACCGATCCCACCCTAGCCGCAAAAACAAAGGCGCGGCGAGGGTGGGGCACCCAGGAACGTCTTATAAATTTGGGCCGGATCAATAGTCCATCCTCAGGGAGGAAACATGCGGGAAACGAAGCGGCGATGCGTCTATGCTCTTCTTCTGGCGCTTGCCACTCTGACGGCACAAGCGCGTATCGTTCGCATCGCTGTTACTTCTGATCTTCAAGGCGCCGCAGCCGGTGTGCCGCAGACGTATCACGTCATAAAAGGGCTCGCGTATGGCGAGATCAACCCTGACGATCGACGTAACAGCATGATTCAAGACATCGCTCTTGCCCCACGCAACTCAGGCGGAAATGTCGAATACATCGCGACCTTCACGCTTTATGCGCCCATTCATCCTTCGGCCAAAGCCGCATTGATCTATGCGGTCGTAAACCGCGGCGGCGATCAGTTGCCTCGCGACTACGCAAGCGGCGATTTCTACCTCCTCTCCGGCTGGCAAGGGGACATTCGCTTCGGCGGTACGAGCGGAAGCGGCGGCAAGGCTGAGACCATCAAGGTGCCCATTGCTCGCAATACCAACGGCAGTTCGATCACCGGTCCTGCCTTCGCGCGCTTCATCGATCTTCTTCCGGGCGCCACATCGCTCAGTCTTGCCCGGTCGCTGACGTACGGCAGCAACGACCTGCCGCCCGCTCCCTTCGATCTCGACACCCATCATGCGCGCCTCTACACAAAAGAGCACGAAGACATCGACGGAGCCGAAGCCGGCGTCAGCGAAATTGCGTCCAGTGACTGGTCATGGGGAAACTGTGATGCCGTTCCGTTTCCCGGCATTCCCGATCCTGCGCGGATATGCCTGCGGCAGGCCGCCGATCCCGCTTTGATGTATGAACTGCGCTACACAGCCAAAGACCCACTCGTTCTTGGTATAGGCTTCGCTGCCGTGCGCGACCTCAATAGCTTTTTCCTTACCTCGGCGACCGACTCTCATGGCTTTTTGAACCCTGTTGTCGGCCATGTCCGGGCGGCGATGGCTCTTGGCTTTTCGCAATCCGGAAATTTTCTGCGCAGCTTTATCAATCTGGGCTTTAACGAAGGCGAGGAGGGACGTATGGTCTTCGCCGGAGTGATGGTTTACATCTCGTCAAGGCAGGTGCCGTTGAACGTCCGCTTTGGCGTTCCCGGTGGCACGAGTATGCTCTACGAGCTTGGCACGGACGGCGTCAACTGGTGGGGGCCAGCCCCTGATGTGCGCCGCCACAACGCCATAACCAGCCTGCTGAAACGATGCGCCGCCTCCCACACATGTCCCAGGATCATTGACCTTCACGGATCGGCCGAGTTTTACTCTCTGCGTGCCTCAATGGGTTACGTGGGGTCCTCGGCCGTCGCCGACATTCCTCTTCCACCCAACGTGCGCCGCTACTACTTCGCCGGCGCCACTCACGGAGGAGGCTCCGGAGGCTTTTCTCTCGCGGGCTCTCCGCTTCGCAACTGTGTGCTGGCGGCGAATCCCAATCCCGAAGAGCCGACGCGCCGAGCGCTGATTCTTGCGCTCAAACAGTGGATCATCGACGGCACTCGTCCACCGGAGAGTGTTTACCCTACGCTGAGAGCCGGCACGCTTGCTCCCGCCGCGCAAGTGTTGGCCAGCTTCCCACGCATCCCCGGGGAACCTCTTCCGCGCGCTGTTCTCAATCCCCATCTCGTGTATGAACTTGGCTCGGCCTTTCGCGCCAATGACGTGTCCGGCATCCCCGTGAGTGAGCCGCCGGCAATCATCGGCGCGACACCGTCCGTGCTTCCCACGCTCAATGCCGATGGGAATGAAGTTGGTGGCATCCATAGCCCTCTTCAAGAGGCTCCGCTTGGCACTTACGTCGGTTGGAACGCAGTTGCGAGCGGATTTCGTAAAGGTCAGTTCTGCCCTCTCGCCGGCGGCTATATTCCGTTCGCCAAGACCGAGGCGGATCGCCGAGCCGCACGAGACCCGAGGCTTTCCATTGAAGAGCGCTATAAGTCTCATGACGATTACGTCAACCGCGTTCGCTTGGCAGCACAGCAGATGGTATCCAGGCGCCTGCTTCTTCCGGACGACGCAGCGAAGATGATTCAGCAGGCAGAAGACAGCTCGATTCGCAGATAGGCTGCCTCATGCGCGTCAGCCTGATTCAAACTAGTCGTTTGACGTAAAGCAAACAGGCCATCCCCTGGCCGTCCCCAGCAATCGTCCCCCTGACGATTGCCTTCCAGAGCTTTTGGCTGTTCTCTGTTGGCCATGAGCACACTTGTTGCGGCTGCGTCATCGCCGTCCATGGGGTGCACGCATTTGGTGACGGCGGACGATGTTCGGGTAG
>Ga0181535_10002174_pt1 | contig 24358 bp, 20 predicted proteins | sample PEATcosm2014_Bin_44_FD_119774 | JGI IMG/M metagenome (GOLD analysis project Ga0181535, IMG submission 119774) | Peatland microbial communities from MTU Mesocosm Facility, Houghton, MI, USA - PEATcosm2014_Bin17_30_metaG | ecosystem: Environmental > Terrestrial > Soil > Wetlands > Peat | place...
CATGCAGCGCGTGCTCGCTCCCGCGGTCGAACTGGCTGTGGCTTCGTAAGCAGGGGCAAGGATGCTCGTGAGGAACCCAGGATGCGTCTGACGAACGAGGTTGAACGAGGGTTGGGGCTTCCCACCCTTTCGCCGGGAAAAAGGCGAAAGGATGGGGCACGGTACTGGTACAAGAACAAACGGTCAGAGGCCGATTGGCTCTCAATTGGAAATGCCCGCACTCAATCATCGACGGGGATTGAGCAGCGAGGATTGAAGACGTCGAAACTTCCGGCAGGGGTTAGCTGGCAAAGAGAATCGTGAATCGTAAGGAGAAATTCCAATGAAAAAAGTGAGTTGGTCGCGAGTTATTGATGATTGCCGCGGCGCAATGAGAGGTGCAACAGGTCGTACCCTGCATTGGATGAGCGATCTTCTCGATAATGCACTATCTGGCCGCAAACGCGACGAGAATGCGAGGCGATGCCAGGATGAAAACCCTGACCGATGCATCGAAGGCTGCACGTCACTGATTCAGTCGGGTCAGGAACCTAACAATAACCTGTCCATAGCCTTCAATAACAGAGGTCTTGCTCTTGGGCTTCGGGGCGACTTCGATCAAGCAATTCGGGACTTTGATCAGGCTCTAAAGTTGAATCCGAGTTATGCGGAAGCCTTCAGAAACCGAGGCGAGGCGTATCGGCTTAAGGGCCTGTATGACTTGGCGATTCAAAACTTCGACCAGGCATTGCGGCTGGATCCAATTCACGCACGAGCATTTAACGGCAGGGGCAACGTCTACGAGAGTAAGGGAGATATCCACCGCGCGATCAGAGACTACGGACAGGCTATACGTCTCAATCCAAACGATGACAGCGCACTGAACAATCTTGCCTGGCTATATGCGACGGCAACTGATAGAACGCTTCGCAACCCTGCAAAAGCCCTGGAATATGCTCTGCGCGCTGTGGTGATTAGCGGTGCCAATAATGCAGATGATTTGGATACGTTGGCTGAAGCCTATTACGTCAATGGAGATTACTCGAATGCCATCTTGACGGAGAAGAGGGCTGTGGCTCTCCAGTCAGACAGTACCACCAGAGAGGATTTTGAGAAGTCCCTCGCAAAATTTGAGATGTCACAAAAGCAATTGGAACAACCTCAGCATAGCTGGATGAAGCTCCACGGAGAAGTTCAATTCGGTTTGCCTCAGCCTCAAGGGTGAGACAAAACGGAAGCCTTCTCAGACATCCCGTGCAATGGCGCGGTCTTGCGTGCTTCGCGACCTCATTAGTTTCCGCCGTCGCCAGATGCCAGATCCCAAGGGACGAAACTTAATAGGAGTAACGGTATGGCTGAAAGATGCATTAGAAGGATAGAATCCATCCCGCTTGTCTGTGGCGCGCACAGCGTGCATCTCGTGTAGAGTCAGATTCTTTTCTGCGTCGTGATGCAGTTCGGCGCCATGATCTCCCTCGGCCTCTTCACGGCTGCCGTTGTAAGCCAATTGCAACTCCTGGGAGTCCGCGCAGCCGGAGTCTACATTGCGCTTTTGGGCGGATTTCTGCTGGTCGCCAATGCGTTTGGGGGCGGCACGGCCATGTGAACGATGCTTCCCCCGGAGTTCTCGCGGACCATGCTCTCACGCTGGCGCTGTATTACCTCGGCTTCGCCCTCGGAGGTCCCGGCTTCTCCGTGCCCATGGGTCTGCCGATGGCGGGTGTCCACCCAGGAAACTCTGAGGATTCTGCCGGTGTCCATCGGCAAGTTCAGAAGATTTTTCGGAGCGAATGGTCTCGGTCTGCATCCGAGAACAGAGGAGGAATAAGATGGCAACGAGCGAAGAGAGAGACAACGAAAACGGGAAAGGTCATCTCGCGGTAAAGACAGCCCCGATCGTGTCGCAACAGGAGTGGGAGGCTGCGCGCCAGCATCTCCTCGTCAAGGAGAAGGCCTTGACCCGCTCCCGTGACGCGCTGGCCGCCGAACGCCGGCGAATGCCGTGGATGGCGGTCGAGAAAGCATACGAATTCGAGGCGCCTCGGGGCAAGGCCAGCCTGCTCGATCTGTTCGAGGGCCGCCGGCAGTTGATCGTCTATCGCGCCTTCTTTGAGCCTGGGGTGTTCGGCTGGCCCGAACATGCCTGCCGCGGCTGCTCCCTGGGCGCCGATCAGGTCACCCATCTGGCCCATCTGAACGCCCGCGACACCACCCTCGCCTACGCCTCGCGCGCGCCGCAGGAGGATATCGCGCGCCTGAAGGCGCGAATGGGCTGGGAGATGCCATGGTACACCATCACCGACAGTTTCGACGCGGACTTCGGCGTCGATCAATGGCACGGCCACAACGTGTTCTTTCGCGACGACGACAAAGTGTTCCGCACATACCTCATCAACAGCCGGGGCGACGAGGCAATGGGAACCACCTGGAGCTACCTCGACATCACGCCACTTGGCCGTCAGGAGACTTGGGAGGACTCGCCAGAAGGTTATCCGCAGACTCAGCCATATAAATGGTGGAACTGGCACGACAACTACGAGGCCGAGACCTCGCCGCACCCGCTGTGGCTCGATATATTGACAGATCCTCAGGGAGCTGCCGCCCGAAGGCGCGACGCAGAAGCGAAAACCTGCAACTGCGAATGAGCGCGGCACTGCTTCTTGTTTGCTCACGATCAGGAAGCCTGGAGTTTTTCGGTGCTACGTTCTACTTCTGGAGCCGCGGAGGCGCGGAGTTAGGACTTGCGTTGTCGGATCCCAAGGCGCCCCAAACCGGCTGACTTTCGTTTCAAAATGGCGTGGACACGCAATGACATCGTGCGCGCTGGACACGCAGCAGTTGGATATTACCCTCTGAGACGGTGAACTGCGAGGTCAACTGAGCCGACCTTGTTGACATAGCTGATACATCATTCAACAATTCGGCTCTTGTTGAGCGCGTTTTTTTGACCGGCACTTTGAGGCGAAGTTTGCTATGAAAAGTTTGAGAGTAGTGCTCGTTGTCTGCGCTGCCATAGCGGCGCAGTCCACGCTGGCCGATGGTCAGCAGTCACTTGCTGCGCTTCGCGAGGCCTGCTCAGACGACGCACAGAGGCTGTGCGCGGGAGTGCAACCGGGCGGGGGCCGGATCGTGGCCTGTCTCAAGGAGCATAAGGACTCGCTCTCTGATCGCTGCAGACAGGCCGCCGGGCTGGCTCCGAACCCAAGCGGTAATTCTGCGCCCGGCACGTCCAGTGAATTGCCCGCTTTCGGAACCAGCGCTTCTGGAACGGCAGCCAATTCCCCGGCTACGTCGACCCGCCCCGTTGCTGCGCCGAGCGTTTCTGCTTCGGCCCCCAAGGCTAAACCGGCCTCCGCTCCCAAAGCCGCTCAAGCCGCCACCGGAGAAAAGTTCGTGGAGCGCGTCATCGCGGATACAGAACATGGCGGAATGCGCGCCGCAACCATTCACTTGCCCGAGAAGTGGCGCTTCGAGAGCAAGATCGAGTGGCACTATAGCTGGGTCGAGTACCCTCTTACCTTTTCCTCTCATGCGGAGAATCCCGACAATGCAGAGGCTTATTTCCAATACCCGCTCTTGCGATTGGAGTCCACCGAAGTTCCGCCTCAACTCAGGCAGTACGACAAGGGCCGCAAACCTGCTCCTGGAGAGCGGCTTGCCACTGGCGCACTCTACTCTCCCCCGCAACCTCCGATGCAGGCGATGACAGCGTTCATCCAGAAGATCCGTCCCAATGTCCCCAATCTCAAATGGCTTGGGCAACAGGATTTGCCGGACTTGGCAAAGGCCCTGAACCTGGATCCGTGGCCCAACCAGCACGGCGTGGCCATCAAGATCGGCTACGACCTCAACGGCCAACCGGTCGAAGAGGCCTTCTTTGGCGTTTACTACATCTCGCAAGGCGCTAACGCGGGAGTGAACGCAGGCATGATCAAGCAGACCAACTGGGGTTTCCAGGCCCTGCAAAGCTTTCGAGCACCCGCCGGCACTCTCGACAAGCGCATGCCGATGTTTTGTTTCGTCGCCAAGTCTTTCTATGTGAACCCGGAATGGGTCCGGCTCTCAAAGGCGATCACCGACAAGATGCTAGCCGACTTCAATCAGAAGCTGCAGCAAGGCTACGATCAAATCCGTGCGGCTCAAGCGACCATGGAACAGACGATGAAGCAAGAGGCCTCTTTTCAGGCGAACTTCGACAAACAGGAAGAAGCCATGCGCTCCAGCGGCGGGGTCGACGACAGTTTTCTTCGGGATGGCGGCGCCCGCAGCGCGTCCGATCATTTTAGCGATTTGATTCGAGGCGTCGACACGGTCAACGATCCCAGCACCGGCGGTACGACGCAGCTCTCGAATCTAGGCCAGTATCACTTCACCGATGGCTTCGGCAATTACCGCACCACCGATGATCCCAATTACACACCGGAAAAGGCAGGTGAAGTGGGAAGCTGGACTCAGATGACGGCTGCACCCTAAGTACTCTGAGGCAGAGCCCGGGAAACTCTTGACAGCGTTCGAGAGCGACTCGAATGCTCACGCCAAGTACAAATTGTAAGTTCGTTTTACTCGCGATCATTCAATAATCTAGCCAACCGTTGTGAATCTCCTTGAAGCATGTTGCCAGAGCAGAGCGTGAGTAATACAACCCCATCACGACTCTGCCCCGATCCGGCATGGCCACTCCCAAGCGTAAAATATGAATCATGCCAGCCTATAGGTCCAGAACCTCAACGCACGGTCGCAATATGGCCGGAGCACGCAGTCTTTGGCGCGCTACCGGAATGCAGGACGGTGATTTTGGCAAGCCCATTATCGCCGTTGCCAACTCCTTCACTCAGTTTGTTCCTGGTCACGTTCACCTCAAAGACCTGGGGCAGCTTGTTGCCGAAGAGATTGCGCGCGCGGGCGGAGTTGCGAAGGAATTCGACACCATTGCCATCGACGACGGCATCGCGATGGGACACGACGGGATGCTCTACAGCCTGCCCTCGCGCGATCTGATTGCCGACTCGGTTGAGTACATGGTGAACGCCCATTGCGCCGATGCGCTGGTCTGCATCTCGAACTGCGACAAGATCACGCCGGGAATGCTGATGGCCTCGCTGCGGCTGAATATCCCAGTGGTCTTTGTCTCCGGCGGGCCGATGGAAGCAGGCAAGATCAAACGGGGCGATGGCGTGAAAGCGCTGGACCTGATCGACGCCATGATTCTGGCGGCCGATCCGAAGGCGAGCGATGTCGAGGTGGAGGAGTACGAGCGTTCTGCTTGCCCCACCTGCGGTTCTTGTTCCGGTATGTTTACCGCGAATTCGATGAATTGCCTGGTCGAGGCGTTGGGTTTGGGGCTGCCTGGAAATGGCACCATCCTGGCCACGCATGCGCGCCGCAAAGAGCTATTTCTGCAAGCGGGCAGGACGATTGTCGATCTTGCCAAGCGTTACTACGAGCACGACGATGCCACGGTGCTTCCGCGCAGCATTGCTACGTTTGAAGCTTTTGAAAATGCGATGACGCTCGATATTGCGATGGGCGGATCAACGAATACTGTTCTGCATCTGCTGGCCGCGGCGCAAGAGGGCGGTGTGCCCTTCACCATGGCCGATATTGACCGGCTTTCACGTCGTGTTCCCAATCTGTGCAAAGTGGCTCCGTCTGCGCCTGCGGTCCATCTGGAAGATGTACATCGCGCCGGTGGAATCTTCGCCATTCTGGGAGAACTGGATCGCGCAGGGTTGGTTCATCGTTCAGCGCATACGGTTCATGCTCCGACGCTCGGCGCGGCTATCGGCAAACTAGACGTAATGAACGGCGTGTCGTCGGCGGTCAAGGAGTTTTATCGCGCTGCGCCGGGTGGCGTGCGTACGACAGAAGCGTTCAGCCAAAATGAGCATTATGACGAGTTGGATCTCAATCGCGAGTCTGGTGTAATCCGCGATAGAGCGCATGCCTTCAGCGCAGACGGCGGTTTGGCTGTTCTCTTTGGCAACATCGCCGCGGATGGTTGCATCGTGAAAACGGCGGGGGTTGACCCAGCGCATCTGACCTTTGCGGGTCCGGCGCGCATCTTCGAGAGCCAGGACTCGGCAGTCGAAGCCATTCTGGGCGACAAGGTTCATCCCGGCGATGTAGTCCTGATTCGTTACGAAGGGCCGAAGGGCGGTCCGGGGATGCAGGAGATGCTTTATCCGACCAGCTACCTCAAGTCCAAGGGGTTGGGCAAGGTCTGCGCTCTGATTACGGATGGGCGCTTTTCCGGCGGGTCCTCCGGACTTTGTATCGGCCATATTTCACCGGAAGCAGCGGAAGGTGGCTCATTGGCGCTGGTGGAAGAGGGCGACACCATCGAGATTGATATTCCCAAACGCGTGCTCCGCGTTGCTCTTTCCGACGCGGAGATAGCCAACCGTCGCAAGGTCGTCGAGGCCAAAGGAGCAGCCGCATGGAAGCCCGTAGCGCGCGACCGAAAGGTCTCGCAGGCTCTTCATGCATATGCCGCAATGACCACGAGTGCATCGCGTGGGGCTGTGCGTGACGTGTCTCAGATTCGGCAGTAACTTGTTCGACGCAGCCGTTCGCAGGGACTTGAAAAACATGGGTCTGATAACAAATTGGGCATGCATGGTCGCGCCTGGACTACGCTGTAGCGGCGGCTAAGCACGCCAATCTGTTGAGACGGCGGTCACATCCCATCGAATTCCAACCCCTTTATAATTCCTATGGTTTATCCCATTGGATCGGTTCCGAGGTGTCTGCTGGCGGCAATTTGGCTAGTGCTTAACGCCGAGCGGAGTTTGGGGGTGCAGGTACGCCGCCTCCCTACTGAGGCGCTTGTCCAATGAAGCCTCGAACGCCATAAGGCGTAACGGAAGTTGATGAAATACCAGTTTTTAACTCAACCAGACAAAGGAGCGCAACTCCAGATGCATACACACGAAATTGAACAGATGTGTGTAGTTGCCAAGGGACCGAATCACGGCCCGGCACCTATTCCACAAGAAGGCCGTTGGACCAAGGCCAAAGAAGTGAGCGATATCTCAGGCCTTACCCACGGCGTGGGTTGGTGCGCTCCCCAACAGGGAGCCTGCAAGCTGACCTTGAACGTCAAGAAGGGCATCATCGAGGAAGCGCTGGTCGAGACGATCGGCTGCACCGGCATGACCCATTCCGCCGCGATGGCCGCTGAGATCCTTCCCGGCAAAACCATTCTTGAGGCGCTGAATACAGACCTGGTCTGCGATGCGATCAACGTGGCAATGCGCGAACTGTTCCTGCAAATCGTTTATGGCCGCACACAGACAGCTTTCTCTGAGAACGGGCTCCCCATCGGCGCCGGTCTCGAAGACTTGGGCAAGGGCTTGTGCAGCGTCACAGGTACGATGTATGGCACGAGCGAAAAGGGCGCGCGCTATCTTCAGTTGGCTGAGGGCTACGTTACGGAGATTGCTCTGGACGCGGATAACGAGATCATTGGTTACAAGTTTGTCCGGCTTGGCCCAATGATGGACTCGATTGCCAAAGGTGTGGATGCGCAGACCGCGCTGACCAAAGCAACCGGAACCTACGGCCGTTTTGCCGAAGCTGTCAAAACTATCAACCCGCGCAAGGAATAAGGAGAAGATCATGGCTTTGTTTGAAGGATATGAGAGACGGATTGCACAGATCGACTCCTTTCTCGCCGCCGCTGGCATTGAGTCGCTCGAAAAAGCAGAGAAGATCTGCCTGGACAAGAACGTCGACGTACGCAAAATCGTGAAGTCAATTCAGAATATCTGCTTTGAGAATGCCGGTTGGGCCTATCTGATTGGCGCTGCTGTTGCCATCAAGAAGGAACAAACCGTCGCCGCGGAGATCGCGGAAACGCTCGGCACCGGCTTGCAGGCTTTCTGCATTCCTGGCTCGGTTGCCGATGACCGCAAGGTTGGTATCGGGCATGGAAACCTGGCCGCGATGCTGCTGCGCGAAGAGACCGGGTGCTTTGCCTTCTGCGCAGGCCACGAGTCGTTTGCCGCTGCTGAGGGCGCCATTGGCTTGGCCCGCTCGGCAAACAACGCTCGCAAGACTCCGTTGCGCGTCGTTCTCAACGGTTTGGGCAAGGACGCCGCTCTGATCATCTCGCGCGTCAACGGATTCACTTATGTTCAAACTGAGTTCGACTATGCGACGGGGAAACTGAACATCGTTCGCGAGAAGGCTTATTCGACCGGCGAGCGAGCGGCAGTGCGTTGCTACGGGGCCGACGATGTGCGCGAAGGCGTTGCCATCATGCACCTGGAGCGCGTCGATGTCGCCATTACCGGAAACTCGACCAACCCCACACGCTTCCAACATCCGGTGATGGCGGTCTACAAGAACGAGCGGCTGCTCGATGGGAAGAAATTCTTCTCGGTAGCCTCTGGCGGCGGCACGGGTAGAACATTGCATCCCGACAACATGGCAGCTGGTCCGGCCTCTTATGGCATGACCGACACCATGGGCCGGATGCACTCGGATGCTCAGTTCGCTGGTTCGTCGTCGGTGCCTGCGCACGTTGAGATGATGGGCCTGATCGGCATGGGCAACAACCCGATGGTCGGCGCATCGGTCGCGGTTGCAGTCGCGGTCGAACATGCGATGAAGGAGCAGTTGCAAACGCTGGCTGTTTAAAGCGAAACCAGGGAAATAACCTGATTCGCAGCGCAGAAGGTCGCCGCTTCCTGTCGGTCGCGGCGACTTGATTTCATCGAACAGCTTAAGCGGATTTTGCACCGTCGCTACGGGCGGCGCCTCTGTTGAACGCTGATCCAGGACTGCGCAACGCTTGTCCTAGGCTATTATAGACTCTCCCTCCGGGAGATAATGCGCCGACTGGGTCCATCTACCGTGGGTCGCGAAAGACGTCAGAGAAGGACGGGAACGCTCGCGGGGACGATCACACGCTTACGGCGTTCTTTGGATTGACGAGGTCGCGTAGCTCTTTGGAGGGCTTGAAGTAAGGCACTTTCTTGGCCGGGACTTCGACACGCTCGCCGGTTTTAGGGTTGCGTCCGATGCGGGGGTTGCGCTGCCGGATGCGGAAAGACCCAAAGCCGCGAATCTCGATCTTGTCACCGCCCTTGAGGGCTCCGATTACCGAATCGAAGATTGTTTCGACGATGACCTCGCCGTCGCGACGCGTCAGGTCACCCACTCCAGTCACCTTTTCCACCAAATCCGCTTTTGTCATGTGGCCCATACCTCCGCATTCAGCATAACCGGATTCGCCCCTTTGTTGCACGGAAAATAGGGCTTAGCTGTGGATTTGGAGGTATTCCCTTCAATAGTTTGGAGGAAATGCAGCCAAACCGGAGATTGGCCCGGCCAACTTTGCCCTCGCGGCGTTATCATGGCGTGTGCTACTCCCTGCGGTTTCTCCGTCAAGGAGGGCGGGTTCCGGCAACTCGGGATTTCCTGCGAGCGGTCGTCGTTCGCCGGAGCAGAGGAGATAGGGGCTTAAAGGAGAGGGGCGGGCAAGTGAGGGATGAAGTCAAGACTGGCGCCGGGTCAAAGAGCGGCGACGCGCCAAAGTATAGTATCGTAATTCCGGCCTATAACGAGAGCACCCGTATTCCGGCAACGCTTGAGTCGGTGGTAGGCTGCATTCGCGCTCGCGGCTGGAATGCCGAGGTTCTGGTGGTCAACGATGGCTCCAGCGACGCGACGGCTGCGGTGGTGCGAGCCTTTGCCGAGCGCGCGCCCGAGGTACGGATGCTCGAGAACCCTGGCAACCGCGGTAAGGGCTATAGCGTGCGCTCGGGAATGCTGCAGGCGCAGGGCCAGATCGTGCTCTTTACAGACTCCGATCTGTCGGCGCCAATCGAGGAGGCTGAGCGCCTCTTTGCTGCTATCGCCGAGGGCGCCGACATTGCCATCGGCTCCCGGTGGCTCGATCGCGACCGCCAGACGCAGCGCCAGCCTCTCTACCGCCAGTTCTTTGGCCGCTGCTTCAACTTTGTGACACGCAGCGTAATGGGCCTGCGCTTTGCCGATACGCAATGCGGCTTCAAGGCATTTACGCGAGCTGCGGCGCAGACCGTCTTCCAGCTTCAGACCATCGAACGCTGGGGCTTCGACCCGGAGATCCTCTTTATCGCCCTCAAGCGCGGCTACTGGATCATCGAGGTGCCGGTGAGTTGGGCACACGACGAGCGAAGCCGCATGAGCTATCTGAAAGACGGCATGAAGATGCTGGAGGAACTAGCCATCGTGCGCTGGAATGCGCTGCGCGGTCGGTATGACAAGCCGGTAGAGGTGAGCGTGCGGGCCGGGGAATTGCAATAGAGCGCGGTCACCCAAACAGGACAGAACAGCGAATGACTCAAAGCTATCTGCGTCGCCTTGGAGACTTTCGTGTTGCGCGGTTCACGCGGCCGGTTTGCGCCTCATCAGCGGCGATGAAAAGATAGCCATCGCCGCCACCACAAGATTTGCAACGATTACAGGAAAAGCGTGGATGATCGAGCCGTAGATCACCCACAGAGTGGCCGCGCCCGCCTGGACGCGGCGTAGCGACGCTGGCTGCTTGCACAGGTAGGAACTGGCGAAGGCGGCGGTTGCGACCCATCCAATCCAATCGAGTCTCATCAAGCCACCGCCTGGGCGGTCCCCGGCTCGACGGCGCTGATAGTCAGCGAGTCGGTTCGCACTTTGTCCCACTCTTGCAGCACGAGGCCGTGCAGCTCGAAGAAGGCACGAATGCGCACGGAGTCCCATCCGGCGATTTCTTCAAGAATCGGCACGAGCACGCTGACAGCGTCCTCACTTAGAATGGTGCGACTCGCGATGGGCGTAATGTAGCGGTTCTCAGAGACGGCAATGGTGAGCCCGGAGAGGCGATTGACATGCAGCATTACGTGCACGTCGGAGCTGCCGTCACCTACGTAGACGATGCGGTCGTGACCGACGCGCAGGCGGTTGCGCAACTCCTCCACGACGACCACCTTGCCGTAGCCGGCGGGCACGCGCACGATGGATTCAATTTCTCCGTTGCTGGCATAGTGGAAGCGCGTGCCGCAGATGTGATCGGCGGGCACGATGCCCTCCAGCGCCGATTGAATCACCTCTTCGGGCGCGGCCGAGACCACGAAGAAGGTGAAGTGGTTGCCGTCGAGGTTTTCGATCAGGTGCGAGAGCAAGCGAATATTTTTCTTCAAGCGGATTCGCTTGCCGACCTCGACGAGGTGCTCGTGGCGGACGCGGCGGAACTCGGGATCGTGCAGCAGGAGATAGGCGAGTTCGCCGCCCTGCTGCACCATGTGGATGCGGGAGAGGCCGGCGATGCGCTCCTCAAAGCCGGAAAGGCCTAGCAGATCGCTCAATACAATTCCCGAATCGTTGAAGCTCAGCGTCTGATCAAAGTCGCTGACCAGCAGATATTCTCTAGGAATCTTTCTATGATCTTGTTCCATATACACTCCTCCTGATTCATTCTTGTGATTGGTTTAGGAAGGGGTTGACAGGCAATTCGCTATGGCGTGGGCGCCAAGGGGAACCGGGTTTTTGTCCGGTCATCTATAGATTTGAAATCAGTGTAGCAGATTTTGCGATTCTATGCGGTCTCAAAGGGTGGCAGTGCATGGCAATCGCATGAACATGTTTCTCTGATACATCCGTCCCCGATTTACCTGAAATATTGGTCAGGAAGGCTCATGCTCCCGTAGGTTGCAGTCGAAAATAGCCCCGGAAGAAGCGAAACGCAATCCGGGGAACGCGTTCCAATCCCATACTCGCGTCCCGTAGGACTGCGGCGAATTCTACCCTGAAATCTGCGCAGCGCCCATGTCTCATCCCCTAGATCTATCTCCCCCGCCCGCCTCAGTCATTTCTAACCTCTGGCTCCTAACCTGGGCCGCTCAAATGCTGGGCCACTCGCGAGATTCCTTGCTCCAAAACGACAGCGAAGAAGGGAAAGGCTCAAACCAATCCAATGAAACGGGCTTCCAATACAATCGCCAGGCCGCCGGCCAAACCAGCGGTATTCCAAAATGCCGAGAAGATTCAAGTCCTTTTCGCCATTGCCCTGCGGGAGTACCACGCCGGGCGAATGGCGGAGGTCGAGCGTATCTGCCTGCAGATTCTGGCCATCGACGTTCGCCATGCGGACAGTCTCTACCTGCTCGGCATGGCCGGCTATAAAACCGAACGCTACGAGATGGCCGAACGGATGATTCGCCGGGCGATTGCGGTCAATCCCGATCAGGCCTTCTACCAATCCAACCTCGCCAACGCGCTCAAAGCTCAAAGCAAATTCGATGAGGCGGTGGCCTGCTTCGAGCGGGCTCTCCAGATCAAGCCCGACCATGAGGAGGCCTGCTACAACCTGGGAAACACCTACCTCGCCCAAAAGAAGTTCGAAAAGGCCGAGGCAGCCTTTAGAGGCGCTCTCGAGATCAAACCAGACTATGTCGATGCGTTGTGCAACCTCGGCAGCGCCTGCCGCCAGCAGAAAAAACTCGACGAGGCCATAGAGTGCTTTCGGCAGGCTCTCGCCCTGGCTCCCCAGGTGGCCGACCTTTGCTGCAACTTGGGCGACGCCCTCCACGCCCAGGGCAAAGTTGATGAGGCCATTGGCTGGTACAAGCGAACGCTGGAACTCAATCCCCAGCATCACAAGGCCTGTAACTGCTTGTGCAATGCCTGCTTCGACAAAGGACAACTGGCCGAGTCCACCGCGTGGTGCGAGCGGGCGCTGGCTCTCGCGCCCGACTATGGCGATGCGCGGATGAACCAGTGTCTCCTGCAGTTGCTTCAAGGCGACTACATCAACGGCTGGCGCAACTACGAAGTTCGCTGGAAGGTCTACACTGCGCGCACCTCTCCGCAGCCCCTCTGGCTCGGCGCTCCTCTTCGCGGAGCGCGCATCTTGCTCCACGCCGAGCAAGGACTGGGAGATTCGCTCCAGTTCCTGCGCTATGTGCCTCTGGTTCAGGCTGCCGGGGGCCAGGTCATGCTCGATCTGCCCGCCAAGCTCCACCGGCTCGTCGCGCGGCTTCCCGGCATTCTGGCTCTGGTTAACACTGGCGATCCGCTGCCTTACTTCGACTGCCACTGTCCGCTGATGAGCCTGCCTCTGGCCCTTGGCACCACGCTTGAGACTGTCCCGGCACGGGTGCCATATCTCTCTTCACCCCCCGAGGCGCTCCAGGCGGCAGCCGCGCTTCAATGGCCGGCCTCAGGGCTCCGTGTAGGCCTCGCCTGGACAGGCAACCCGGATCACCCCAAGAACCGCTTCCGCTCCGTCCCGCTTGAACTTCTTGAGCCGCTCGTCGATCTCAAAGATGTACGCTTCTTCTCACTTCAGATGGGGCCAGGTGCTGAAGAGTTGGCGGCCAGAAAGCTGCCCGTCACCGACCTTGCCCCTGTCACTGGAGATATGGCCGACACTGCGGCGCAGATGGCCCACATGGACCTAATCCTCACCATCGACACCTCGATGGCCCACCTGGCCGGAGCCTTGGCCCGCCCGGTCTGGATACTCCTCGGCCACTCGCCCGATTGGCGTTGGTTGGTCAATCGCGAAGACAGCCCGTGGTATCCTACCGCGCGCCTCTTTCGCCAGCCCAGCAATGGCGATTGGACCTCGGTGATCGAGCGCGTGCGAACCTGTCTGCTGGACTTGGCCGCCCAAAAACTATCCGGTCAGGCTTCTTGAAGCAACCCGGCTACAACTTCACGGCTCGCTCCAATTCCGCGATGTCGATCTTTTTCATCCCCATCATGGCCTAACATTGCAGGTCAAGGCAACGCTTTGATCCGCATGGTCAAAATCGGGACCGGCTTCAACAGTACCCTAGTCGGCAACGGTATAGCCGGGAACACGGCAATAACCTGGCGGATTCAATACTTCGACTCCGAAGAGCCTGCCGTTATCCCCACCGTGGACATCCACATAGGCTGGCGGCAGCCCAGCGCTTATGCGACACTGAAACTGATACAGGAGAAAGTGCCATCAAAACTGCCACCGGGGTTTTTCAGGCCGTTACTATGAAGGGGAGAGATTGGCCTAAATACTCAATATAATGTATTTGCAGTGCAGGCCCGGATGGCGAAACTGGCAGACGCAGCGGACTTAAAATCCGCAGACCGCAAGGTCGTGGGGGTTCAATTCCCCCTCCGGGCACCATTATAATGAATAACTTAAATTGAATATCCCCTTTGAGTAAAACCGACAGAATAGTGCTGGTGCAGCTGTTGGTCCCACTTTGTTCCTATGCTGCTAAGACCGCGCCAGGAGGACAGCCTCCACACCGAGAAAGGTGGTTTGCAAGGAGCGCGGCGTCTTTGAGAAAGTGGCGCAGAAGTTTCTGCACGGTCCATGCCATCTATCGATTGGATGCAGAGTCGGAGGCCAGGTTTGAACCTCTGGAAATAGTGACGGTCGGGCTTTCTCTCCCTTTTGACTGTAGGAATATCCTTACAGAATAAACGCGGAAAAACTTACATAAAATCCAGCATTTGCCGATGGCAACACTGTTTTGCCTCCATTATTTTCAATTCAGACACACCGATTCGATCGATGGAATTGCACTGCCGCCGCGCATACGAACGTGCATTCCGCGAAACGAACTGCAAGGGGTAATTATGGCGGCAACTCTTCTGCAACCAATACGGCTCAGTCGCACAGAGACATCTCTAACTGAAGCCAACCTCGCGGAGCGCGTCAATCTGATTCGCACTTCTCCGCTCTTTGAGGGACTGTTACCGGACCAATGCGAGGATGTCGCCCGTCAAGCACGGCCAAAAGTATTTGCTCGCAATGAATTGCTCTTCATGCAGGGGCAGCCAGTCCACAACCTGGCTTTGATTCGCACCGGTTGCGTGAAGATCATGCAACTGGCCCCAAATGGCAACGAGGTCATTCTCTGGATCTACGGTGTAGGTAATGTTGTCGGCGGGCTCTCTGAATCCAAATCCGGCAACCATAGCTGTTCGGTTCGCGCCATGGAGCAAAGCACGGCCCTGGTCTGGGAGTACGCAACCCTGCAAAGTCTCATGTTGAAATATCCGCAGATCAGAAAGAATACCAGTCAAATCCTCTTCTCCCGGCTTAACGAGTTAGAGGAGCGTTTTCGCGAGGTGGCTACGGAAAAAGTTGCCAAGCGTGTTGCGCTCGCCTTACTTAGGCTGCTCAAGCATATTGGCAAGAAGGTACACGGAGGAGTCGAGGTCTCACTCTCGCGCGAGGAGTTGGCTCAGATGACGGGTACAACCCTGTTTACGACCAGTCGCTTGCTCTCCAGGTGGGGAGAAATGGGCCTTGTTTCGCCTCGTAGAGAGTCTGTCCTGGTACGCGATCAAAGTCGGCTTGAACTTGTGAGCGACGACCTCTAACGGAACAGCCTTGCATTTGCGAATCTGAAGCAAAGCTCAATCCCAACCAAAATGCAACCGGGCCCGAATTTGCAACCCACACCTGCAGAGGTGAGGCGAAGAGTCCAAGGACGAACAATGTTAATGAATCGGATAGCACCGCAAAACGAAGTCACTGTCAAGAACCTCTTGACGGCGTTTGAGAGTGAATCGAATGCACACAACAAGTACACGGCGTATGCAGAAAAAGCGGAGTCCGAAGGGATGTTTGGAACTGCCAGTTTGCTGCGCGCCGCCGCGCGTTCTGAGCAAATCCATGCGAGCAACCACGCGCACATAATCCGCCAACTGGGTGGTGAGCCCGAAGCAGAAATTCAACCGGTTGAAGTGAGGACTACCCGGGAAAATCTCACCACCGCTTTGGGAGATGAGATCTATGAGATCGAGTCGATGTACCCGCGCTTCCTGGCTGAGAACCGGCACGCCAACAACTCCGCCGCACGAACACTTACGTGGGCGCTTGAAGCAGAAAAGACACATGCAAGTTTACTGAACGAAGAGATCCAGCGATTTGAAGCCGACAACACTGACTCATCACTCTTCAAATCGGCCGAGTTTTACGTTCGGCCCGCTTGCGGCTACGTTTCAAAGGCGCCGGAACCGGAACGGTGCTGGGTTTGCGAGCGCTTTTGCGCAAAATTTGAAATCGTCCGGTAGAAGCCTTTCCAACGAAACAAACACGCGACTCGAATTACGGATGGACTCTATGGCAGGTGTAAGCCTCTTCATAGAATCTTCGGAAGCTGGAGGATTGCCAGAATGATGAATGTAAGCCAATATGCCGCACCAAAACCAACTAACTGCCCTCCTGACGCCAGACTTTTCACAGAAGCAGAAAGGGAACTGTCGGCATTTCTCTCTGCCGTCGCGGTGGTTCGTGGACAACAATGTGTGACAACTGCAGCCAGGCATTGGATGCGGGCTCTTGAAGACATGTGCCCGTCAAGCTTTGCATCGAGAGAATGCTTTCGCAAGGTCACTCTCGCGGCAACCGTTTCCCTCAGTCATTGATGAGCCATCGATGCGGCAGAATGCCCGGATCTGGCACGGTCGACCGTCTACCTGGCGCGACGCGTTTGAGGCGGCCGGCGAACAGCGGCAACTGCTCCATTCGGGCTTCGGTTACTTGCACGAATTGGTGGATGATACCGTAATTGTGACTACGTAATGCAGCCACGAAGCGGAGCCGGATCCACCGTCTGGCGGGTCGTCTTTTGCAACAGCACCTTTTTTTTCAGCACGCTCTAGTTTGAATTTCGAATCAACTGCAGTAACCCTATTCGAATTATCGTAGACAAGACTTAGTTTTGGCTTGGTGCCTTTTGGGTTGGCACTGGTAACTTCGAGCGATGATGAGCAGTATGTCGTGCCAACATTGAGCGAGCATCTTCTTGACCCTGATCTCGTTGCGCCGTTCTCCTCGGGTGGCACATCCCATTCACAGAATTGATCCTGTAAATGCCATGGTCCGAACAGAGCGCCGGCGGTTGTCGTCACTACACCCGTCGGAGTAACTTCTCGAATGTTGTCTCCTTCAAGCACGATCACATTTCCTGCACTATCCGTGGCAACAGCCATGGGATTCAAGAACGTCGCCGCCGCGCCAATGCCATCGAATTCACCATTTTCACCCGCGCCTGCCTGGCCAGCGATTGTCGTCACCTCGCCAGTTGGGGTGACCTTACGGATGGTGTTGTTGCCATAGTCTGCCACATAGGTATTGCCCGCCTTGTCGGTTGCAACTCCGTGTGGGGCATAGAAGGTCGCATTGGACCCGACTCCATCCGCGTGGCCGGTCTCGCCAGCTCTGCCGGCCAAAGTCGTTACTACCCCTTGCGATGTTATCTTGCGGAGTATATGGCTTGATATCTCAGCCACGATCAGATTTCCTGCGCTGTCGGTTGCGATGCTGTAAGGGGTAGAGAACCTCGCAGACCCGGCGATGCCATCGGTCTCACCACTTTCACCTGCCAGACCGGCAATTGTCGTCACCTCACCGGTTGGAGTGACTTTACGAATGATGTTATTGCCAGAGTCCGCCACATAGACGTTGCCTGTACTATCGGTGGCAACGCCGATCGGACTAGAGAAACTTGCATTTCCACCGATTCCGTCTGCATGGCCGGCAATGCCTGCAGTACCCGCCAAAGTCGTTACCGCCCCCGCAGGCGTAATCTTGCGGATTGTATTGCTCACCTTGTCCGCCACATAGACGTTGGATGCATAATCGGTCGCTATACCAATGGGGTATACAAAACGTGCCGCAGAACCGATGCCGTCGGCGCTTCCTCTCGCATCCGGCTTGCCCGCGAATGTCATCACTACCCCGGCATGAGTAATCTTGAGGATGGTGTTATGCCAGTTTGCTACATAGACAGCGCCTGTGCTGTCAGTGGCGATGCCAGTTGTGAGGCTAAAATTCGGGATATCGGCAAAGGCGTTTATGTCCTGCTGCGCGCACGCAGGGTGGCTCGAACTCGAAATTGTCATGATTCCCATGAAGGCGGCGGCACTGACCCAACCCTTGCATTTCACCATCATCTTGCTTGTTCCTTCCCGCCAGAGAATTTCGCTTTCTAATCGCGCCGTCTTAGGACTGAGCACATGGGGCACTGAAATCCGCCCCCGTCATAGTCTCCCCAACAAGACCGATGCAACCCTCGCCCTCATTATCGGTGCAGCTTAGCCGTTCACCATATTCCAAAAGCTGCAAAGGCCCACCGCCGCGGTGGACCTTTGCGTGACTGCCATCTTGATGTGTGAGGGTAGACACCAATACGGGACCAAGCCTTTCGTAAGATTAACATCCTCTGTCCCGGGCCACTGAATCGAGACCCGGAACACAGAAAAGCAAATTAAGACACACCGACCGAAATCACCCGCAAGATTAGAAGACAAGCTTCATCGCCAACTGAATCTCCCTTGGGGGGAAATAGCTACTAACAACGCCATACGTTGTGTCGGTTGCGATACTGTCAGGAGCCTGTGCGTTGGAATGATTCAAGACATTGAATGCCTCGGCGCGAAATTCCAATCCTACTCTTTCAAAGCGCAATGGAAAGCGCTTGTGCACACCTAGATCGAGATCAGCGAAGCCAGGCGCACGGGCAACGTTACGCGGACAATTGCCATCGGGCGTGTTGGCCGCAGTGGGTATGGTAATGGCTGCTGGGTCGAGGTACTTATACAGTCCGCTCCCGAGAGGCGTCTGATTGCCCGAACTAAGAACTGGATTTCCGACTAGATTCGGGCGGTAGAGGAAGCTGGTCTCGGTGCTCAGTTGCTGCGCCGTGCTTTGAGCGTAGCTGATGTAGATCGGCAGCCCACTGATGAGGGAGTTAAGTGCTGTTAACTGCCAATCGCTAAGGAAAAACCGCACTGCCGCTGGGGCTTGTGAGCCAAAGCGCATCCCCTTGCCATAGGGAAGATCCCACACCACAGCGAGAGTGTCGTTCAGCGGTCGATCATAGGCAGAGCGAGTATAAGACCCCAAGTTGTCGTAGCGGTCCACAACTGGGGTATCGTTGTTGTCGAGTTCCTGGTTTGCAGCGGCCACGTCTTGCGCGTGCGACCAGGTGAAGGAGTTAGCAATGTAGATCCCGTTGCTATAACGCTTCTCCAGCTTCGCTTCCAAAGCGTTGTAGCGTGACGGGCCTTCATTGAAAGATTCCTGGATGGTGCCGTAGGCTTGGATCGGACGGCGTGCCTGCAAGCTGAGCGTACCGCCGGCCGCGTTAGGCAGCGCTTCGTTATAGTCCTGAACAATTTCCTCATGAACGCCATAATTGCCAACGTAGCCCAGATCGAAATAGGTGCGCGCGGTCAACTGTCTTTGTATAGACAGTTGATAGCTCTGAACATAGGTGGTAGGGGTCTTGGCCGGATCGTAGTTGGTAGTCGTGGATAAGGCCGAGTAGTTCGACGAGGTCAGGAAGTTGTTCGCATAGCCAAGCTGAACCGGCTGGAAGCAACTGAGTGGAGCCGCGCTCAGCGACGTGCAGACTGCCTGTGGCGATGTCTTTGAGATGAGCGGGTACTGAGTAATAAGGTTATCAATGCTGAAAGGAGCATTCTGCGCCAGTTCATTGACCACTGCGGCGCGAAGAAACTGCTGATAGCTGATGCCGTAAGCCGCGCGCACAACCATCTTCGAACCCAGACTGTAAGCCAAGCCGAACCGGGGAGCAAAGTTCAGGTTGTTGCGTTGAATAAGGGCCCGATTGAAGATTGAACCGCTGCTCGCATTGACCAGACTGTTTGTAGCAGGATTGTAGTTGGCGAGTTCATTATTGCTCTCGAAAGGCGGTGTCGACAACTCGTAACGCAAGCCAACGTTGAGAGTGAGTTTGTTCGAAACGCGCCAGTCATCCTGACCATACAGGAAGTGCATCCGCTGGTTATACTCCACCGAGTGTTTGGCGCTTAGCTCATATTTGCTGCGCGCGCCAAAGATAAAGTCGGCCAAATTCCACGCCAAAGCATAGGTGGGATCCGCGCTGCCATTCACTGTCGGTGCCTTGGCCGTGCCTTCACTGAATTTTCCGCTGTAAGTGTCGGCTCCGAATACCGGCTTGAAGTTGCTCACTATCGATGACTCGTGGATGTATTCATAGCCGAACTTGAAGCTGTGATGGCCTTTGAGCCAGGTGTAGTTGGCTTTAGGATCAACGACAAACGGATTGACCACTGTGGGCAATTGGGTGTTGCGTCCGAACTGCGTAAAACCGGTCACAGTGACGGTGTTCAGTCCGCTGGCAAACGATGAATCCGTTGGCACATTGGGCTCTCCGGCGGCGGCCAACATGTTAGCCTCCCCAATGGAGGCTGGGTTCTGTGCGCCAGCGTTCCAGCTGAATCCGGCACGCAGATCGAGCGCAGAGGCATTGGTCAACTGATAAACAAATCCGGATGCCAACTGCTTATTGTCCTGATTGATGTTTCCCTTTCCGGCTGAGTAGAGGGGAGCAGGAATGGGCGCCGGATCGAGCGCATTGAACCTGCGCTGACTGTAGCGGGCAAAGGTTGTCATCTTCCGGTTGATAAAGAAATCGATGCGCGCATCTCCCTTGTCGGAGTCGATCGTTCCCAACGGGAACGAAACATAATTGTTGCCCGCGCCGGGAGTCTGCGTTGACATAGAATTGGTCGGCAGGAGGCCGAGAACGGTCATATCCAATGGGCTGATCTGCGGAGTCGTTGTTCCTGGAAGCATCGTCGCCTCAAGCGCGGCAACAGGAACAACGCCATTTGCGTAAACAGCCTTTGTATAGGGATTGGTGATCGGAATGGCCGTGCCGTTCTCGTCGGTAAAGGTAATCGTGCCAGTAGCTCCGGGAGTAGCCCACGATTTGGCTGGCAAGGTGGCAAACATCGGCGCGTGCTGGATTCGGCGGAAGCCTTCATAGTCCCCGAAAAGGAAGACTTTACCGTGGATGACGGGACCACCAATGTCAGCGCCGAATTGGTTCTGAATAAGTGTCATCTTCTGCCCGTTGGTTGCAGGAATCGGACCATTGGCATTGAGATCGGTATTGCGCAGGTAATCCCAAGTGGCGCCATGATAGTTGTTGGTGCCGCGGCGCGAGACTTCATTGGAAATGCCGCCGGCTGCCCGGCCAAACTCGGCGTTCTGATTGCCCGTGGTAAAGCGGAACTCGGATAGCGCATCGGGACTGAGCTGTGTCTCCTGGTTGGAGAAGCCAAGGTCGTTCAAGCTCCAACTGTTGTTGTCCAAACCATCGAGTAGAAAGGAGTTGACTTGATTGCGGAGTCCATTGACGTTATAGGAAGCTTCGCGGCTGGTAGCGGCTTCGGTTTCCAGGAAGGACTTGTTCACGCCGGGAACGATGAGCGCAAGGTCGGCCGCGTCTCTGCCGTTTAGCGGCAAATTGACGACTTCGGTCGGATTGATGACCATGCTGCGGTCGCTGCTGTCGGTTTCAAGCAAAGCTTCCACTGCCGAGACGGTCAATTGCTGAGTGATATTGGCCGGAAAGAAGACCATATCGAGTCTCTGGCGCGCGCCCACCGTCAGGGAGAAGGCGGAGGTGGCAGCGTCTTTGAAACCGACGTGATTCGCCTTGACTACATAATCTCCAGGAGGAACGCTCGAGAATGCGTAATCGCCCACGCCGTTGCTGATGGTGGTTCTTGAGGTGCCGGTGCCAAGGCTCTCAAGCGTAATTGAGCCTCCCGGCACGACCCCTCCGTTTACGTCGCGGACGGTTCCGATGATGCTCCCGCTATCGAACTGAGCATTGAGGGTGGCGGCTGAACAGAGGAGAACAAAAACCCAGAGCATTCTACGCACAGATGACATACAATTCCTCTCCTAGGGGACTCTCTAGACATGGAGAATCCCTACCCAACGCAATCTTTGGTACTCGTGTGGTAATGCAGCTATATTACCTTTGTGCTTGCATCCCATTCTACCCAAATATTCGATCTTTTGGACACTAAAGTACTCTTTAGATGTCGCTATCCTGATAAACATATTATATTCAACAACTTGATGCTTTTCAACGCCTTGAAATGCTGAAAGTATTGCATGCTTACCGTTCGTGCTTGAACCACGGGTGCGCTGGCAAGGGTGGATCCGGCAAAGCGTTGCTCGCGCTGTTGGGATTTGTGTCATCCGGTGAATAAGTTGTTGTGGGTGTGATGCCAAGCCCGCTTTGCTGCCGTCGTCGATCTGCAAACCAACGAGGAAGATCCATACGAACGTAACATGCCGCAAATGATAAGTAACATCTTTTACCGGGCACCAAAGTACTTCAATGTTTGCCACCTAAGAGCGCCGCGATGTTACCAGTAATCAATGCGATTTTTGTTGCGAATAAGTACTGTAATTACTGTTACCGAAGCGGCAGGGAAAAGTACTAGATTGTAGTTGATTTCACAGAGGCAAAGGATCACGATGGGTCATTGCTGCTTGACGTTGAGCGGCGTGCACAACTCAGAGAGGAGTTACTCCATCATGATCTGCGCGAACGAAGCCAAATCGGAAAAGACTGTTATTCAGTTCGGCATCGGAATGATCTCATGCTTGGTTGCCTTGGTTCTGCTCACAATGGTTCCATCTCCTGCCTCTGCGCAGCAGAACCCGACGATCGCCGGGGACTACGCAGGAACCCTCGGCCCCCTGCACGTTAAGTTGCATTTAAAGGAAAACGCTGCCGGTAAAGTGACAGGCACTCTCGACAGCCCTGATCGAGGCGCGATAGGCATTCACTGCGCCAACTTCCATGTTGATGGACAGACAGTAACCTTCACTATTCCCGCTGTGCAAGGGATGTGGAAGGGAACCGTTGCTGCAGACGGGACCCTCACTGGAACCTGGGATCAGGGCCATTCGCTGCCCCTCAACTTTGCCCGTGACAGTGCCGTCGAGGCGGAGAAAACCTTAACAGCCTCTCGTTAGCGACGTCGATCCTCAAGTGCGCGCCTCCGGCCAGATAAGAGTCTGGCCGGGCGCGGGTGAGGTTGGCAATCATCACAGGTTTGCTGGAACGCATGGGCGGTGGGATTCAGTAGTTCGAGTATTTTAGATTGGTCGGTTGGTGCAGCTTCGAAAGCTGAACAACCGGATAAAGATCTGCTTAAGTCTATGGGTGCATCGCGGCACCCCCAACTGAGCGCGCAATGCCCCAAACCACGATCCGACCCAAATTTGAGTGAGCGGAATCCTGCCAACGATCAGGCCCGCGTTGCAAACGTCGCAATCCTCCATTATTCGATCCGCCCTTATGGAAGCTGGAGTAGATCTCCGCCTAATCCCAAAAGGGGCGGACCACCCCCGTTGTGAAAAAGCATGGCTGCGATGACTCCAGGTTCCGCATAGTAAAAAAACATCCTGATCTTGTGTCTGATGAACCTGCCTGCAAAAAACAGCCCCGACTCTCTGTTGTAAGGAAGGCGGCTAAGGCTCATCATGGACACGTGTGGGTCATCAGCGATGATAAGAGTGGAACGACATTCTCTCTCTCCCTTCCCATGGACGAGAGGAGGGCGCTGTGAATACAGAGCAGTCCAATACAAGCTAGGGCACGATTCTCGTGGTGGACGACGACAGCGCGACGCGGCGGGCGTTAAGAGTGACTTTGACCGGCATGGGCTTCACGGTTGTGGAAGCGGCTCGCGGCGAAGAAGCGCTCTCACTGGCTCGCGTGACCTGGTTCGATGCTGTGCTGATGGACGTGGATATGCCGGGGATGGGCGGAGTGGAAGCCTGCCGGTGCATCCGGCGTGCGGTCGCCCGCTTGCCCATCCTGATGCTCACGGTGATGGATAGCGAACATGACAAGGTGCTGGCGCTGGATGCCGGCGCCGACGACTACATTACAAAGCCGTTTCAAGTGCGGGAGTTGACGGCGCGATTGCGCTCGGCCGTCCGCAGAAGAAATACTCAGGATACTTACTGTGATCTACCGATTCGCCATGGCCAACTTGAATTGGACCCGGTGAAGTACCGGGTCATGAAGAGTGGACGCTCGATTCATCTCACGCCCAAGGAATTCGAGATGCTTCATTTCCTGATGATGCACGCTGGCGAACCGATTCCCCATGCCCGTCTGCTCAAGTCTGTGTGGGGGCCGGAGTATGGAAACGAACTCGAGTACCTTCGAACATTTGTTCGCCAACTCCGCCGGAAGATCGAAGACGATCCGCGAAATCCACAGTATTTGTAGACGGATGCGTACGTCGGCTACAGGTTCAACGAGCAGCCTTCAGATCCTGATCCCGGATTAAGCATTCTCGCGCGCCATAACTCAATCACAGCGTTGGCTGCGAATGTTTGCCTACTCCCGCACTCGCCTACGACCCTAAATGTGATGCAGATCACTTCAAATGCCCGCAAACAGTGAAAGCATATCTCTACAGGCTGGCAGACCTCTACTCGCCCGTTTATTCCCCGTTTTTATCCATGGAGGCCCCCAATGAAGCTAGATTCGTCAGCATTCCTCGCCGATCCTGAGTTGATTAAGGCGCTGGAATCGAA
>Ga0181535_10002175_pt1 | contig 24337 bp, 20 predicted proteins | sample PEATcosm2014_Bin_44_FD_119774 | JGI IMG/M metagenome (GOLD analysis project Ga0181535, IMG submission 119774) | Peatland microbial communities from MTU Mesocosm Facility, Houghton, MI, USA - PEATcosm2014_Bin17_30_metaG | ecosystem: Environmental > Terrestrial > Soil > Wetlands > Peat | place...
GAATGTGGAGAAGATGCTCAAGCAGGCCAAGACCTGGATCAAGCAGGACGACCTCGAATCCTATGTCCTCAACACGGGGAATTTGTCGGACAGTCTATCCTTTGAAGCGCATCGTCCGCTGATGTCGAAACTCATAGAGCTGTTTCGTAACGAAGCTGAGGCAAAGGGGAGAAAGCATACGCTGCTAATGGTGACAAAGGGCGGGTTGAAGGAATGCCAGGTGTTCTTCGAGACAAAGCCCTGCGCAAATGTCGTAATATCGTTTTCGGTTAACAATCCGGATGCGGCAAAGGAGCATGAGTCCGGCGCTCCGCCGATAAAGGAAAGGCTGCTGGCAGCACGCAAACTCAAGAAGCAAGGCTGGCGCGTGCGCATACGGATTGACCCGATGATTCTAGGCTATGACTACAAGTGGATCACCACGGAGGTGAAGAAACTGCGGCCGGAACGTGTGACGCTTGGCACCATGCGGGCGGAACATGGCTTGGAGTTTTTCATGCCAAAGGAACTCGGCGAGAAACTCGAACGGCCGCCGGAGAAACGCGCATTGGCGCGATATCCGCGCGAAAGCCGCCTGAAACTGTACCGGTCTGCGCAACGGATACTCGGCAAGATATGTCCAATGGGTTTGTGCGAGGAAACGAAGGACATCTGGGACGCGCTTGGCCTCGACACCGAAGCCAAGAGCTGCAACTGCGGGGCATGAGGCGGAGCACCTTTTTGTTGAATCATGTATTTTGCCTGGAGCCGGCGCGCTCTCGCGCCGGTGGCAACCGGGACGAGGGTGTCCCGGCTCCAAGACTGAACTGAAATGAAAGGCATTGCGCATTTTGCCATCGGGATTGCGGCGGCTTCCTGTTTTTCTGAAGCTGTGCGGGCCGGGGCGGATGGGAATCCGCTTTTTTTCATCCTTGGCGGTGTGTTCGGGTTGCTTCCGGATACGATTGATTTCAAATTCTATCGCTTCTTCCATCGCCACGACGTGGAGATGATTCCAGACCCCAGGAATCCCGATCCCAAGCTTATCGCGCAGGCAGTTGCACATGCCGTGAACAAAGCATACGAATCGCGCAAACCGGTGCGGTTGAAACTCGATACAATCCGGATGGGCTCGGATTTATGGCAGCAGTACGAAGTTGAGTTCGATGTGCAGGGCAAGCGCGTTTGCGCGAGTCTGGGCCCGACAGTCAACACCAGCGGTGCGATTGTGGAGCCTGTGCCCGCCACGAAAAGAAAAAAATCCTCTGCGGCTTTGCTGTGTAACATCAAGCTCGACTACGAAGCTGTCACGAAGATTGACATTCTCGACGGTCCTTCGTTCCAAATGGAGCGGATGGAGGATGGCAGAGTGATGCCTCGATTCATGCCGTGGCATAGGGAATGGAGTCATAGCGTGATCATAGGGTTGCTCTTCGCGTTGGTCGGGACGCTTGTCTGGAACTGGCTTGCCGGGGCGATCATTCTCTGCGCGTATGCGTTCCACGTGCTGGTTGACCAGTTCGGGTTCATGGGAAGCAACTATCTTTTTCCATTCCGCCGCACCCGTTCGGAGGGAATGAAGCTGCTGCATTCCGGCGAATCGTTTCCGAACCTGGCGGCAGTATGGCTTTCATGCCTCCTTATATTCTGGAATCTTTACAGCGCGTTGCCGTGGCATATGCCGCACTTCAATCTTGCCAGACTGATTTTCTATGGCACGATCATTCCCTGTGGAGCATACTTCGGTTTGCGAAGAATGCTTGCCGCAAGACCGGTTGAAGCCATGACTGCCACACGGACGGAATCTTGACATGCGAAAGAAGAAGATAATCCTGCTGGACGGATACAACGTGATCCGCCGAATCCCGCAATTGCAGCGGCAGGACGCCCGCTCTCTCGATGCTGGCCGTGAAATGCTCGGTCGCCTGTGCGTTGATTGGAAATCGAGGAAGCCGGAAATATCTGAGTTGATCATCGTTTTCGACGGAGATTCCGCGGTGGATGGTTTGCCGGGGTATCAAAAAGGAGCGGGCGTAAGGATTGTCTTTACGGAAACCGGCGAGAAGGCCGACAGCCGGATTCTTGCCATGGTCAGGCAGAGTGTTCCGGCAATCGAATGCACAGTGGTTTCCGATGATGGCGAGGTCGCCCGTGGCTCGAAGCTTCTCGGTGCAAAAACCATATCGGTTTCCATGTTCCAGGACATTCTGACAGCGCGCGCCAGGTTGGAAGGGCGGAAAGATCCGCGCGATGACAGGAAATCGGCTCTTTCCCCAACCGAGGAACGGGAAATCACCGATAGCCTGAGAAAGGAATGGGGAATAAAGGGAGCATGACGGATATATCGCAACGAGAATCCGCCATGCCGCCGGTTTCCGCCAAACATTCGCTGGTGGGCGCAGTGCGGGAGTTCCTGGCCAGCGCAAAGCTGATACTTGTCGAGTCGGCAAAGGCCTTTCTTAAGAACGGCGGGTTGGATCGTTCGGCTGCACTTGCGTTCTACGGCTTTCTCTCCATGGTGCCGTTGCTCCTTCTTGAGGTGTTCGTTGTGGCACGTGTCATCCATTCATCGAGGAGCGCTCTTGCACTGCTGAAGACAATGACATCGGAGTTGTTGCCAGCGTCGAGCCAATTCATTTTGAACGAAGTCTATTCGCTCTCGGTTCACAAGTCCTGGGGAATTGTGACAATTGTCGCATTGATCTGGTCTGCCACTCCACTGGCAGGCGGGATACGTAATGCGTTCGGGGCCATTTTCAGACCGGAAAAGAACCTGCCCTTTTTCAAGGGTATTGTTCTTAACGTTTTCGCGGTAGTGGTCACGCTGACCGCACTGGGTGTCGTTGTGTTTCTCAGGCTCGGATATGTTTTGTGGATTCCATTACTACCGCCAGGCATCAGGGGCACATTCAAGTGCGCATACAGCGGAGTGCTGGTGCTGGGGCTGCCGTTGTTCCTGTATCTGTTCTACCGCATGCTTATTCCTGCACGGTTGAAAATCCGCCATCTGCTGTTCGGCAGCGTCGTGACGGCCATTCTCCTGTCCGTGGTAGGCCCGATGTTTACATTCGTTCTGAAATACAATCCCAACTACGGCGTGACATTCGGATCGTTGAAGGCGATTTTCCTGCTGTTCGTGTGGGTTTACTATTCGTTCGCCGCCATACTGCTTGGAACGGAGATCATGGCAAGCGTGGCCAGGCACGATGCGCTGGTCATTGGACGTTTGTTCACACAGCCTGAGATCAACCGCGGGTCCCGGCGTTTGCTGAACAGATTTGTGCGCGTTTTCGAGAATGGACAGCAGGTGTTTCACGAAGGGGATAAAGGGGAGGCGATGTTTCATGTGCTCCGGGGAAGCGTCGGTATGTTCAGTGCCGGGAAGTGTTTCCGCGTGATGAAAGCGGGGGAATATTTCGGCGAGATGGCCATGCTTCTTGACGCGGAACGCACAATGTCGGCGATCGCTCAGGAACCCGGCACCGAGCTGGTGGAGATTTCGCGCGAGAATCTGGAAACGGTGCTGAAAGAGAATCCAGGAATCGTGCTCTCCATTCTGCGGGAAATGGCAGCGCGATTGAAACATACAAACGAGTCCATCAATTCTCCACGCAGCGATCAACATTGAAATAACAGTCAACTGCCCGCTGGCGACCATCGCTCATTGCCATTCCTGTGTTCACTTCAATTGCTAATTCCTCTTTCAAGGGTTGCTACCCTCAGCGACGTCCAAAAGTGGATTTCCCGATAAATACCAATATACGAGGACCCTAATGGGTGACTCTAATGGGCGTAGTTAAACTTTTCTTTTCAGCATCGAACTACTTTCGGGCCGTAACGACATTCTTTGGAGTGCTTTTCGTTTCTCGCGTGCCGAGGGTCTCGCCGCAGACCACGCAACGATACGAGTGAATTTCTCCACCCGGAATCACGAGCAGCAGACGCTCCTTGACCGGACGCAACTGTCGGCATTTCGGACAATGCAACTCCGACGCCCGAAATTGTTCGAATTGTTTTTGCATGGTAGCGCCGCGAATCTTATTCGTATCGGCATGCGCATACAAATCAAATTACTGCCACCCACAGGAACTCGTCATTGAAATAATTTCTGTCCAAAGTGCCGAAAGTGCCTATATCGTCAAAACACGTATTCCACTCGCCCCGCCAACCTTCTCGAATCCGGTAGTTTTCAGGCATAAATTAGCTACCTTTCTGGACAAATCAGCCCCACATTCGCCACCTTTTACCTCGGATTCGAGAGCTGCAACGGCATCATGGCGCTAGACGTTTTTGAAAAATCAGGCTCAGACAGTCACCAGCGCATTGCGAATGCCATAGTATAGTACCGTACGATTGACGATAATAAGGGAGTGAAGTGGGTTCAGTATGCTAAAAGCGGTCACACTAATACAGGGATACGTTAAATACGTTTACTCGAGCAATGAGAACGATCGGCTCCATTTAACCAGTGGCTCCGGATATGCTGATACGTTTTTCAGTCCCACCAACGAGGTTATGGGCGCCAAAGTTGTATATGATCTTCGTTTTTATCCCAGCGGACGCATCCTGTCAGCTTCTCGTCGGAAATTACACGAAACACTCATGTTTCATCAAATAAATGGAAGTTTGAAATCTTTCGTTGTGCACGATTATCAGGATGGTAATTTCACGGGAGGATATTACGAGACATCGTGGGGTGATAAGGGAAGATTTCTCCGAGAAGGCCACTTCGGGAAAGTCCTTTCGAGGTGAACTGTTTCGATAGGACTCTTTGGGAGGGCGGTCGTTCCGACCGCTGCGAAAATGTGCGTGAAATGCATGTTCTCAAGCAGAACAACCGTTCTTGGGCGAGGATTTGGGCTCAATAGATGGCGTTGACAAGTCGGCGATGGAATGAGATATGTAACTTGAAACGGAGGCGCGCTATGATTAAGAAACAATTCACGCTTTATCTGGAGAATAGACTCGGAATCCTTGCCAGGCTCACCACCCGTCTTGCGAAAGCAAAGATTAATGTCGAGGGTATTTCGGTTGCGGAAAGTACGGATGTCGGACTGGTCCAGATGGTTGTCAGCAATGCCGAGGCGACAAAGAAGATTCTCGACAAGGAAAAAATCGCATTTACGACACAATCTGTCGCGGTCGTCCATCTCGAGAACAAACCCGGGGCACTCGCCATGATCTCTTCAAAACTCGCCAAGGCCGGGATAAACATCAACTATGTTTACGCGACGGGCTGTGATTGTAAAGACTGCGGTGGCTGTTATGCAATCATCAGTTCGCCAGACCTGAAGAAGGTCGAAAAGGTCTGGAATTCATAGGCGTTCGCATTGCGAGAAGGGTGCCTGATGAAATCAGTTCATGACGGCAACGTCGGATGGAAGGTCTGCGGACGTATCGTGGGTCAAGGCCACGCAAGAATGACGCTGCTGCTGGTGTGCGGATGCCTGTTGTTCTCCGGCTGCACAGCCATGCAGCGTTTCGCATATAACTCAAAAGTGTCGCTGTACCTGAGCACCAATCCTAATGTTCCCGAAAAGACCAGCGAGGCGCTGCATATCCGTGAATTGATCAAGGGCATGAACAAGGAGGAAGTGACTCTTTCATTGGGGGACCCGACCAAAAAGGAATGGGCAACTTTTGACGCCAAAGAAGAGACATGGGTCTATTGGCACACCGAATCCCCGCAGTACGGCGACAATGTTGTCACTCCAGAAAATCCGCTGAGGCTCGCTTTCACCAACACTCCAAAAGGTTTCATCCTTTACGCCTGGAAGGTGCAGGACAAGAGCGCCAAAAGCACGACCAATGCACTCCCCGACATCGCAGTCGCAAGTAATCAGTCTCCCGTGAAAAAGAATGCCGCGACGCCTGACGTGTTACTGCCGAAGATCTACTCAAAGAAGAACGATTCGTCCGGCGACGGCAGATGGCCTGTCCTGACTCTCGAGGGAATCAGCAAGCAAGGTGGAAAGGCGTGGGCATTGATCAATAATAACTTGATTTCTGTCGGCGAGAAGGTCGAAGGCGCGGTTGTCGTCTCAATTTTCGATGACGGAGTTGTGCTCAATTGCAACGGGGAAAGCCGTTTGCTGAAGCAGGAGGCCAAATGAGGACAGCAGTGTATTCAGGCATGTTGTTTCTGCTGGGTGCGTTGACATTCTCAGGATGTATGAGCGCCGGATCGAAGTGTCGCCTTACTGTCAGCAATAGCGGCGATAGGCCGGTCAAGGACGTTGTGGTGGAGTTTGGCGGTGCCGTTGGATATACGTCGCCTGTTGTTGAACCGCATTCAGATGCAAATTACAGGCCGCTGAAGGAAGGTATCGTAGTTTCGCCGCGGCTAACCTGGAAGGACACGAATGGCGTGGTCATAACTAGAGATGTTAAACTGGCTAAACCGCTGTCAGCAGATTTCGAGGGCAGGGTGCTGCTTGAGATCAATAATGCTTCCGAAGTTCATATGTTTGTCTTGCCTGACGATAAGTCGGGCGCGTCGTCCATTCCGTGGGGCTATTCCGACACTGCTAATGGCACAATGACAATTCCGGGATTGAATCAACAATGATCCGGCGGCAAACGCGATGGCAAAATCTTCCCTGGAAAATACGGCATGAAGAATAAAGCGCTGCTGTTGCTCTGCGTTGCGGCGGTGAGCTTCGCAATCTCAACGTCACTCTTCTGGCATTTCGAGCATACTGCAAACAGCGGTCTTGTGACTTTCCTGGATGTTGTTTATTGGTGGACCGTGACGTCGGCCACCGTGGGTTACGGCGACATAGTGCCTCATACCTGGCAGGGGAAGGTGGTTGTCATGTTTACCATCGTTACCGGCTTCTTCATTTTCGCCAACCTTGTTGCGATAATCGCCGAGTCGGTCCACGGCTATCTTGACCGGAAGAAAACGGGAAAAGCCCAGGTCAAAGCCAGAAACCACATCGTCATTTGCGAGTATACGGCCATTGCCGACGAACTGGTGCAGTCGTTGCCTTCATGTCCGGACTTTGCCGGCCTCGAGGTCGCGATCGTCTCGGATCTGGTACAACAGAATCCATATCCGCAGCATCATTTCGTCAACGGTGTGCCGATCAATCCGGCGGCGCTCAAACAGGCCAATATCGAGTATGCGGCTTATGTCTTCATCTTCGCGAATCTGCGTTTCGCGGATCCGGACGTCAAAACCATGCACATCGCTTTACGAGTCAGGAATCTCAATAAAAAGGCGGTTGTGTTTGTCGAAATGGTTGATCCGAGCCATAAACTGTTGGAACACACTGCAATGGATTTGATTCCCATGGACAGTCATGAGTTGATGGAAAACGTTTTGCAGCAGAAGAGAATCGATCCATCGCGATGGATGAGGAAAGGTACGAAGACCTCATAAGCATTACGGAGCAAAGCTCAAAACGCTTGAATAGCGCACGGTTTTGATAGTAGCGTATCGCACTTGGTTGTCTGGAGTGGCGGAAGTTCCGCCCCACGAAAAAGGAGATAGAAATATGAGCGATCTTAAACGCCGTTTACGATGTCTTGCCTCGTTGGTGACACTGCTGTTCCTGGGCGCGTTGCCAGCCTTCGCTGCGCCAGTCGCGGACGCAGATGTCGGTGCTACTGACAAGATGAATCTTGCGCAAATCATGCATACTGGCGGTGGAGTCATGTATGTGCTCGCATTCGCATCAATTCTCACTGTGACGTTCGTGGTGTATTTCCTTGTTGTCATGCGCGTTGGCTACGTCGCGCCAAAATCACTGCATCGCGACATAATGGAAAAGGTAAGGAGCGGTGCAAATCTCGATGAAGTGCAGAGGCTTTGCGAGGACAACCCGTGCCCACTTTCGATCATTGTAGTCGCTGCTTTGGACTATCTCAAGAGCACGGGAAGCGGCGTGAAGCCCGAAGCGCTCAAGGACATTATGGAAGGCGAGGGCGCACGCCAGGCGGACGAGATTCAGGGGCGTGCCCAGTATCTTCTGGACATAGCGGTTCTCTCGCCGATGCTGGGGTTGCTGGGAACGGTTGTCGGGATGCTTAACGCGTTCAACGCTGTGGCGCTGGAAAACTCGATCGCGAAACCCATTGCTCTTGCCGGGGGTGTTTCCCAGGCTCTTATGGCGACCTGTTTCGGGCTGATCGTCGGTATTCCAGCAATGGGCTTTTATGGATATTTCCGAAGGACGTCATCCAAAGTGGTGTCAAGTCTCGAAGTCGCATCGCTTCAAGTTTACAGCGCTTTATCCGCCAGGAGAAGCAAATGAGATTTCGGGGTAAATTCAAGCAGGACCTTCCGGGATTCCAAATCGCACCCATGGTGGATGTGATTTTCAATTTGCTGTGTTTCTTCCTTGTTGCGCAGATATTCTCGCGATGGGAGACCGAAATCAGCGTCAAGTTGCCGACAGCCCAGAAAGGCGAATTTCCCCAGAGACTGCCCGGCGAGGTGATAATCAATATCCGGCAGGACGGCACGTTCGTTGTCAACCGGCAGCAGATGGACGAGGCCGGCCTGAAGTCGATGCTCCAGCGCGTTGTCCAGCTGTTCCCGGCCCAGCCGATAATAATCAGAGCCGACAAGGCGACAGCCTATGAGCACGTCATAAAAGTCCTGGATCTGTGCAGGATGTCGGAGATATTCAATATCTCCTTTGCGACAAATCTTCCCGAGGGGACATGAAGCCAGGTTCGTTCGTTCTGACTCTTGCGTGCGCTTTCCTGGCGGCCGCATCGCTTTCAGCCGAACCAATGACTGAAGGGGACCGCCTGCAATTTGCCGACGGGCTTTACAGCCGGGGCATGCACGAGCTGGCTCTCAGCGAGTATGAATCGTTTCTCCGCGATTTTCCCGATACCCCGAAGGCTGATGCCGTTCATTTCAGAATGGCGGAATGCTATAGCGGACTTGGCAAGCTTGCCGAAGCAGAGAAGGAATTCCACGATGTTTACTCGGTTTACACGAATAGCGATGTCAGGCTCAAGGCAGGTTTCAGGCAGGCCGGCCTCATTATGGATGCCGGTCGCAACGACGAGGCGATAGGGTTGTTTCAGGCGATGCTCAACGAAAAGCCGCCGGACGAGATGGCCGCAGCCTGTCTCTACCGTACGGGGGAAATATACGATAAGACCGGCAAAAGCGAAGAAGCCACAAAAGCTTACGAGCAGATCAGGAGCGCATACTCAAACACGACGTTTTATTCATACGCATTGCTGCAGCTTGGCGAAGCTTACGGCAAGGACAAGGCTAAACAGGACCAGGCTCTGGAAATGTACACGCTGGCTGCGGTAAAGCCGGCGACCGACCGAATCGTGGCGGAAGCACTTTTCCAGACGGCTGAAATTCAATTCGGGCGGAAGGCATTCGACAAGAGCGCCGATGCTTACAGGAAACTGCTTACGCAGTATACCAACGATCAACGCTCGGTCGAGTCGCGCCTGCAAGGGGCCTGGGCCTGCCATAATGCCGGTCTCTATGTCGAGGCGCTGAACTTTTCGGACAATGCGCTAAAAGGCGATGTGGGCGACAAAAAGCCGGAATGGCTTTATCTCAAGGCCAATTGCGAACGGCAATTGATGAAGGACGAGGATGCCGTTCAGACGTATCAGCATCTATTGGAGCAATACGGAACCAGCAGCTTCGCAAACGTTGCCCGCTATGAGGAAGCGTTGACACTCTACAAGATGAACAAGTTCAAGGATGCGGCGGCTGAAGCCGGAAAAGTCAGCCAGACACCGGAGTTGAAAAAAGATGTCTGCTGGCTTCTCGCTGAATCGTACGCCGCTCTAAAAGAAGATGATCTGGCCATTCAGTATTACCGCATAATCACCGCCGAGTTTCCCAAAAGCGATGTGGCGTGCGATGCGGCATACCGGCTCGCACATCATCTGCAGGGCAGAAAGGAATACAAAGAGGCATCAAGGTGCTACAATATCGTCGCCGCGGACTTTCCAGACAACAAGCTTGCGCCGCGCGCATTGTATGCCTCCGGCGTTTGCAACTCGCTGGATGACAGACAGGAAGAAGCTGTGCGCGATTGGGCCGCGCTCATTCAGAAGTATCCTGCCGATCCGCTGGTGGAAGACTCTGTTTACCAGAAGGCAATGAGCGAAATGCGGCTGAAACGTTTCGGAGAAGCGACCGTGTCTCTCCGGGATTTGCTCAAACGACCTGCCGCATTGAAGTTCGCTGCGGATGCCCACTACTGGCTGGGTGTGATGCTGGATGACGATCACAAGCCGAAGGACGCCGAAAACGAATTGCGCATCGCCGTAAAGGATGGGGCAGACAAGGATTGGGAGAAGGACGCCGAATTCATGCTGGCGCTTGTGCTGCAGAAGAATGGCAAGCAGGATGAAGCGGTTGTGTTGTTCCAATCCTTGTTGTCGTCTACACAGCGCGAAAAGTTCTCGCCGCAACTGCTTGAATGGCTTTCCGAATTCGAGTTTGAGAAGAAACAGTTCAAGGAATCGGTTGACGCCGCCAATTTAATGGTTGAGCGCGCCAAAGATACCAACTGGCTCCAGGTCGGATGGTGCCTGATAGGTCGGGGCCAGCTCGCGCTGGGAGACAAAGCCGACGCTGAGCAGTCTTACAGAAATGCAATGGCGCTCGACGCCAGGACCCCTCTTGCACCGGAATCGGCGCTTCGGCTCGGCGAGCTTATAATGAACGGAACGAACTACGCTGATGCGGCGAAGTTCTTCAGCCAGGCGGCGATGCTTGCCTCGGACGAGAAGCTGCTTGGTGTGAGAGCGCGGGCATACGTCGGCCTGGCCAAAGCCGCCAGGGCAAGCCAGGATTTTGAAGCCGCATCGAGATACTTCATGAGCGTCGCAGTGCTGTTCGATGACCCGGAGATAGTGCCCGAATGCCTGTTCGAAGCCGCAGAAGCCTACAAGAAACTCGGACGCCATGAAGAGGCCGCAAAGACCCTCAAAGAACTGAAAGACCGCTATCCAGATAGCGGCTGGGCGAAGAAGGCACAGTAAAGTAATGGTGACGGTCCTAGATTGTATTTATCTATTGTAGGACCGCTTACTCCACGCGAAACGGGGAGTAAGCGGTGTGAGAAATTCCAGCTACTTCCTGCCAGTCATTTTCAGCACAAGGTCGTGTGCTTCGGCGTAATACTTGCCGAGGTTGTGCCAGTCGAAATGTTCGCAGGAGCTTTCCACGCGGTTACGAAGCGAGATCCTGTCGCGCACTTCCAGTTGAAGGAAATTGAACGTCATATCCGTAAGCTGGTTTGCGGATTCGTCAAAAGACTTATACCGGCGTTCGAGGACCATTATTCCGCGCTCTTTGTGGTCAGGCATGTGCCGGTTCACGTAAGAGCCGAATCCCGAAAGATCGCTTGAGATCGATGGAATGCCAAGGGCCACGCATTCGAGCGGGGCGTATCCCCAAGGCTCGTAATAACTTGGGAAAATCCCCAGGTGACAGCCGCGGACAAAATGGTCGTAGTCCATGCCGAACAGCGGATCGGCGGACGAGATGAAGTCGGGATGATACACAACTTTGACCGGATCGTCCCGCAAGTTTATCAGCTTGCATGTTCGTAGTTGGTTCATCACGGCATCGTGCTGATCATCCCAGAGATCATGCGTAACGATCGGAGGCAGGCGCTGGGTGCGCCAGGCGTGCATCGTGCGCCTCAGCCTCAGGCGCCAGTAGTCGTCCACCAGGTCATCGAGTTTCGGCCATACGCCGGTTGCCAGCGACGAGAACAGCCTGTCGCCCACCTGATTCTTCACGGCTTCGCAATTTTTTCGCATTTCTTCCATCACTGCCCGGCTTCGCAGGACTTCGGCGTTGATGGAACGGTATGGCTGCCGACTTACAATAAACAGGATCACATTGCGTTTCATGTTGGCCTGTTTCATCCGGTAGTTAAGCCTGGCCATGGCCTCGATCGTCAGGTCGAATCCCTTGTTCTTGTATTCGTAGCGGCCGGACGTGACGAAGTACATGGTCTGATCGAGATCGAAATTATAGCTGGGGAAGAAGTGTCCCATCACAAATTCGTTGATCTTCTCCTTGTAGATACGGTGCAGGTTCTGGAATTCGTGCAGCGCAACAAAGCGTTGGATGTTCAAACCGTTGGGCAATATGACTTCTGGCTTCCTGCCCAGCAAATGCTCGCATTCCATCGCGGTCACGTCGCTTACCGTGGTGAGGACGTGCGCGCCATGCGCGGCGGCGCGTTCCAGCCGCACCTGGGCGTCAATGTTATATCGCTTCGCTTCGGCCTGCCAGTTGACATGGGGAAGATGGTCATAAAACCATGGATCGTTCATGGCTAGATATCGTCCCAGCGTCGTGGCATGCGTTGTGAAGATCATCGAGATGGGCACTTTCGACCGCCTCATCTCAGGGATGGCGGTTCCGCCCATCCATTCGTGAAAGTGTCCGATAATCGGACGCTGTTCGGACTGTTGCTTGCTCAGAATCTTGAAAAAATGCTCGGTAAGCCACCCAAAAGCAAGGACTTGGTTCATCAGGTCATCGCATCCGTTGAACCCAATGCCGTGATGCTCCCATAAAAGATATTTGATCTCGCTTAACCGGCTCATCACGCTTTGGGGGTTGAGCAAAATTGCGCGCGGTTTGCCGGTGATAAGCCAGTAACCATAATGCGCATCGAAACCGGCGTCCTGCATTGCCCTCGCGACGCGGCCGAAAACGCCCGTCGGTGTGACCTCCTCGAATTCGACAGAACTGGTCTGGGGGTTGTAAGGGCCTACAACGCAATATCTGCGGCCCCAGGTTTCCGACATTACAGGCGCCTTGGACCGTATGACGGTGTAGATTCCGCCTACTTGCTGGCAGACCTCCCACGACACTTCGCACAACAACGGTTCACTGCCATGTGCGCCCTTTTCCTCATCTTCCACGTCCGATCCGGTATCACCGTTCACGAAATCCGATGTTTTCATCTGGAACTAACTCCTGAATAAGCATCATCACGGCACATCCATCACACGGCTCTTGAATCTAACTTTTGCACTTAACCGATTCCATGTCCACTTCAAAAAATACGCCAAACGAATTCTTTGACTTTTCATGCGATGCGCGTAGTCTGTATTGACGTTTCTACGATGTAGCATAGAAGCAAATCGGAGATCCTGGCCATGAACATACAGAAACTGTTTGCCGAGAGAATCGGCGGCGAATCGTTCGGCAAATCGTCGCAGATATACAAATTTGAAAAGATCAAGCGGGCGAAATCCGAGGCAAGATCGAAGCGTCCCGCTGTCGAGCTTCTCGATTTCGGAGTGGGTGAACCAGATCAGATCGCGCCGGCACCGATCCGCACTGCGATGAAGAAGGAGCTGGACGATCCCAGGAATCGCGGATACGCCGACAACGGCATCAAGGAATTCAAACACGCCGCCGCCGATTATATGAAGAAGTTCTTCAACGTCGGCAACCTTGATCCGGAGAAGGAAATCAATCATAGCATAGGCTCCAAACCGGCGCTTGCCATGCTGCCGCTTTGCTTCATCAATCCGGGCGATGTCACCATTGTCACAGTGCCCGGCTATCCCGTGATTGCCACCCACACAAAATATCTGGGCGGCGAAGTCGTGAAAGTTCCGCTGCTCAGGGAAAACGGGTTCCATCCCGATCTTTCACGGATAGACGCGGCAACGGCGAAGCGCGCCAAGTTGTTGTATGTGAATTATCCCAATAACCCGACAGGGGTCGCGCCATCAGAGGAGGTTTTCGACAGTTTGATAGCGTTCGCCGGCAAGCACAATATCCTTATCGTGCAGGATGCTGCATATGCCACACTGGTTTATGGCCGCTCGGGCCTCTCAATACTCAGCAGGCCGGGTGGAAAAGAAACATCCATCGAACTCCATTCCATGAGCAAGAGCTACAATATGACGGGCTGGCGGCTCGGTTTTGTGGCAGGCTCGAAGGAAGTCGTCCAAGCCTACGCCGAAGTGAAAGATAACATTGATTCAGGCCAGTTCAAGGCCATCCAGCTCGCGGCCTGCGCCGGGATTGCCGACAAGCAGCTGTCTGATGGCATCAAGGAGCATTATGAAAGCCGTCTAGAGAAACTCGTTGCCGCGCTTCGCAAGGCGGGATTCGACGCCACAATGCCAGGCGGAACATTTTATTTGTACGTTGCGGCGCCCACAGGTGCTGGAACAGTGTCGTTCGCCAACGCGGAAGACGCGTCACAGTATCTCATAAAGAACCATCTGATTTCCACTGTGCCGTGGGATGACGCTGGAGCATATCTTCGGTTTGCGGCAACTTTCGAGTCGAAGAACGATGCGGACGACGATCGCGTCATCGCCGAACTTGGCAAGCGTCTTGAATCCGCGAACCTGCGATGGGATCGCAGACAGAGCGCCTGAACGAAATTGGAGTATTCCTGAGTCCATGAGAATTCTAATCGTAGAAGACGAACAAACCGTAATTGAATCGCTCATCCGAACGTTGCAGGATGAAGGTTGGAACGATATATCCTTTGCCAAAGAGGCCAGCATAGGGTTACAGAAAGCGCTTCAAGCGGATCTCCTCATCACCGACCTGCGCCTTCCCGATTTCGACGGTATTACTCTCCTCAAAGAAGTCCGCAAGGCCAATCCCGGCATGGAAGTCATCGTCATGACTGGATACGCGACAGTACCATCCGCAGTGGAAGCGATGAGGAATGGCGCACGGGCGTATCTTATGAAACCGTTTCATCCGCAAGAACTCATCGCTCACGTTCGCGAAGTTCAGGAGAAAATGAAACTGAAGGAACTCGCAGCGGGCAGCGGTCGGGGCAATCTCATAGGATCGAGCGCCGCCATGCGGAGGGTTTACGCGGAGATCGATATTTGCGCGGCATCGAATTCACCCGTTCTGATAACCGGAGAAACCGGCACCGGAAAGGATCTTGCTGCCAACGCAATTCACCAGGCATCCAAGCGAAGAGACGGGCCGTTCGTCACCGTCAATCTTGGCGCTCTGCCCCGAGAGCTTATTGAAGGCGAATTATTCGGGCATGAAAAAGGAGCGTTTACCGGCGCAAACTGCAGAAAGCAGGGGCGCTTTCTTCTTGCTGACGGAGGCACGCTGTTTCTCGATGAAATAGATTCGCTGCCGGTCGATCTTCAACCCAAGCTTCTCAGGGTCATCGAGAAGTGCGAAGTCTGGACGCTCGGCTCGGAGAAGCATCAGAAAGTGAATGTCCGAATCGTGGCCGCGACAAACGCGAACATCGAAGAACGGGTCGCAAGCGGCGCATTCCGCGAGGACCTTTATTACAGACTGAATGTATTGAGGATGCAAATGCCGCCGCTTCGCGGACATATTGAAGATATTCCCCAAATCGCTCGCGCTCTTTTGGACCGGATGGCCGTTAATTTCCCCGGGAGACCTATCGAGATCACGGCGTCAGCACTTTCGTACCTCGTCAGCCAGCCGTGGAAGGGAAATGTCCGTGAGCTTTCGAATGCGCTTGAACGCGGGCTGACCAAGGCCGGCGCCCTTCTTCAAGCGGGACAGGAAGGCACGCCCATTCAAATAGACGGCGCTTCTTTCAGTGCGACGTTTTCCGGTGTCACCGAGTCTTTTCAGGATCTTCCATTCAAGAAAGCGAGATCCAAAGCTGCAGACATGTGGGCGCGAAATACCATACGGTCGGTTCTTACAATCTGCGACGGAAACGTGTCGGAATCCGCCAGAAGACTCAAGATGAGCAGGACCGCGCTCATCCGTCTCATCCACAAATACGCGCTCAAGTAGAGTGGTCAGGGCTTCAGTGTTCGATGTTCAGTCGAACAACTTGCGCTCCACGCCGTAATACCGCTCTAGCCCCGATTTCGCACACCGCTTCTCCCCGCTTCGCGTGGAGTAAGCGGTCCTACAACAGAGAAACGCAATGTAGGACCGTTCACCCCGAACGCAGTGAGGGAGAACGGTGCTGTCATCACTCGCACCGCAACTCATTTCGCAACAAGTGGATTACACATGCCGTTTCAGAATGTTGTGAGAAATGCAGGCTAAGGACGGTATAACAGCCCATCAATTCAGAGGCTCGATATCCAGGATCGCGAATGTGCCGGGCTTGATGGCTGGCCTCGGTCGTGGATTTTCGGCGGTCGGCTCCGGGGCCGGGCCAAATTCCGCCGTCGGCAGAAATACATGATGTGTTCCGCCGTCAACTGCCATCGTGCGCGCGCCCTTCTGTGTAGGCACGTTTTCCAACACGGTGTATTTGCCGTTGGCATCCGCTTGGACAACGGTCATCGTGCCGTCGCCGTTGGAGCTGTATGCCCGCTTCTTGATTGGATCGAATCCAGCTCCATCAACCCGTTCTCCGATCGGAACCGTGGTTACGACCTTACCGTTTTGTGTATCCACGACAACCATCAGCTTGTTATGGCAGACGCTGAACAGGCGATGGCCGGCTGCGTCAATAGCAAGGCCGCTGGGCTCTTCACCAGGTGCGATTGACCATTTCTCTTCCACCTTCAGCGTCTTGGTGTTGATGAGGCAGATCATGCTTTTGTCCTCGATATTGACGTAAAGATTGCCTTTGCCGTCAACCGCCGGAAATTCGGGCTTGCCGTCCAGCGCGATCGTGCCGACCACATTGTTGGACTTTGCGTCAATGACTGTGGCGTTGGAGCTCTTCCCGTTTAACGTAAACACCTGCTGCGAAAGGGGGTCGTAGATAATCGCATCCGGATTTTTGCCAGTCACCGGAATCTTTGTCAGGACGGCAAGCGTCTTGAGATCGAAAACCGTGATCGTATCTTCCTTGCCGTTGCTGGTGAAACCTTTGCTAAGGTCAGCCGCAATGGCGATGCCGTGCACGCCTTTGGTGTCGGGAATTGTGCCTAGAATTTCCCCGGTCTTTTCGTCAACCACCTGCACAATCGAATCGTGCGATACGAACAGCCGCCCGGTTGCCTCCTCCGCAGTGATGTAATCCCAGCCGCCTTCGCCAGCGATCTGGAACTTATGGGCGATCTTGTATTGCGAGTTGGTCGTCTGGGCATTCAGCAAAATACTGGAACCAAGCAAAACCATGACGGCGATCGTTAACGTTGTTCGTTGCATCGTGATACCTCCATTTTATGGATCAGTGAGACGCGAACAGGCTGCCAGAGCGCATACGGGAAAGCAAGCGCGGCGTTGGCCGACCAAGAAGAAACGATGAAAGGAACTACCCTGAAAGGGGCGCATTCCGACTTATCCATTCGGTGGACATCGAATCCTGATAATAGATATGCTGCGCGTACCGGTTTTGTCGCGTTTGTAGCCGCGCTCCGTGAGCGCGGTGCGAAAGGGCCAGCGAGAAATGCGAGAAAAGCCGGCTTCACGGAGGCCAGCTACAGGAACGGGGTTTTGCGAGTGTCGGAAACCGTCAACTTACGCTTTCAGGTTCCGCAGAATCTCGAAGTTACTCCCGAACGTTTGACGCGAGTGCTTATGCAAAGGGAAACCGCTGATTCAGAACGATTGGCCGAGCTGGATGTCGTCTTTGGTGCCGGCGATGCCGTCGGGGCCGACGCTGGTGAGCTTGACATTTTGTGGATCAACAAAATACGGTTTGCCGGAATAGAAATCCGGGATATCAATCGGCTCGCCCAATCGCTTGTGCAATTCGATCTCCAGCAGGTCGCTCAATACCTTGGTTCGCGATGCCGAATCGGCTGCTCGTGAGAATGAACAAAGGTAGTTACGCAAGAGGTACCACCCAGCAAGATTGTTCAGTCTCGGGCGCGAAAAGTGTTCTTCGGCGAATGCCTGTGTGTCGGGTATCTTCATCGGACATTGAGAAGCTCCTGTAATAACTGGCTCAAGGCAGAACCTGAGCATGTGAATCGTAGTGTTGCGCTTGAAGGAGAGACTGACGATAATTTGCTGAATGGTTTCTGAGCATGAAACTTGGATTATCTGGGCGAGGAGTAAAAAGTTCCACGTATTCCCTGGCGGGAACTGTCTCGCAAATATTCTTCGAGTCTAGGTATAAGCGCAATCTGGCGCCCCAACTCGGAATTGTAATTATCTGGCATTCCATGGATCATCCACTGCCTGAATGCAAGGCAAACGATCCACGCGCTAATCAGGAATCCATAGACCAGAGATAGCGCGCTGAGCAGCCACCCGACGACGATGAGCCAGAAGTTTCGATTGAACAGATTCATGCGCTGCTCCCTTCGCAGTGCAATATGCCGAAATGCGATCTCACCGACAAGACAAACTAAGCCGCATCTGTTACACATCCGTCTCTCGTCGGCGACATAATGTGGGTGAGTTTTCTGATCTTCAACGGTTTATTTCATCAGGGAAGGCAGTTTTATATTAAACCTAACACTAAGCACATAAATTAGTTACACATAATGGTCATTACATGACGGTCTTGATGATGCGGCAGTTGGCACGAGTAGTGCATTGCCATGTTCACAACCTGAAATGAACTACGGCAGACATATGCGAAGTCTCAGAAACAATCTGGATGGGCATTATCTCAGTTTCAGGCTCGCGGATCTAACGTTTGGCATAAACACGGACGATATTCACGAGATCATCGGTCTTGGGGATGCCAAATGGATATCACGCGATGCGGCCAACGGTCGGGATGTATTCGCTTTTCGCGGTACCCGGCTTCCCGTGGTTCATCTTGGCGTCACATTTGGACTGCGTTCATATGACTTCTGGGGGAACTCATCTGTTATCATCGTTCGCCCGGATCGCATGCGAATGCAGTCGTTGATCGGTATTTTCGCGGACGAGGTTCTGCGCGTGGTGGACATTCAAGCCAGTCAGATTGGACCTGTGCCGACAGTCTATGAATTGCAAATCGGCGAGTTTCTTTGTGGGGTTGCCAAGGCGGATGGAAAGACGATCGCGCTGCTTGATCCCCGCAAGGTGGGCGATCACTTCCTCGATGCAACCAGAGTTCATCGTTTCCAAGGCGATGGTCGGTTCAATGGAGAACGAGAATGTTCAACATCGGTGATATGTCTATCAGTCGAAAATTGACTTTTGTAGTGATGACGGCATGTTGCGTTGCGTTCCTGCTGTCCAGTATTGCCGCAGGCATATTCGAAATGCGCTCTGACATGGAGGATTTGTCCGCGCACATGCGGAGATATGCCGGAACGATCGGTTTCATCGTGCTTGCCGTCGGTACACTTGCTTATGTGGTGAACGCAAGGCTCCAGCGTTTTCTCATCGACCCGATTGTTTCGCTTGTGCAGGCGGTGAATGCCGCCGCTACGAGACGCGATTCTACGATACGGGCTGAAGAGCGTGGTAACGCTGAATTGGGCGCATTGGTGGTACGTTTTAATGAGATGTTGAAGGAAATCCAGGACAAGGATATCGCATTGCAGCAAATGCGCAACGAATTCGAGGAGCGCGTTCTCCAGCGCACCGGCGAATTGGAGCGGGAAATAACGGAGCGCAATAGGCTTGAGGCGGAACAGCAGAAGCTGCTGCAGAAACTTGAATTAGCCAACCAGGAACTCAGCGATTTTGCCCACGTAGTGTCACACGATCTCAAAGCCCCGGTTCGGGCCATCGGTTCTCTGGCAAACTGGCTGACCACCGATTATGGCGACAAGCTGGACAGTGCCGGCAAGGAAAAACTGGATCTGCTTGTAGGCAGAACGAACAGGATGCACGAATTGATAAACGGCATTCTTCAATATTCGATGATAGGACATGTAAAGGAACAACCGGCAGCCACAAATCTCAATGAATTGATAAAGGATATCGTGGACAGCATTGCTCCTCCGGAGAACATCCAGGTGATGATCCAGAAAGATCTGCCCACAGTCCAATACAACCGCATCCGGCTGACGCAGATTTTTCAGAATCTCATTGGAAACGCGGTGAGGTACATGGACAAACCGAAGGGGATCGTGAAGGTCATCTGCGCGGATGAAGGTTCCTACTGGCAGTTCACAATCAGGGACAACGGCTCCGGTATACACTGGAAATATTTCGACAAGATATTCCAACTTTTCCAGACACTGGCCCCGCGAGACAAATCAGAAAGCACCGGCGTGGGTCTCTCGCTCGTGAAAAAAATTGTCACGACATGGAACGGAAAGATATGGGTGGAATCGGTGGTCGGCACCGGAAGCTCGTTTATTTTCACACTGCCCAAGACTTGAGAAGCTGGAAGGCAACGATAATGAACCAACATCATATGGAAAGCGCTGGAAGATAAATCGATGAAATCGACAAAACCGATCCTGCTTGTGGAAGACGATGATGTGGATGTCATGACAGTGGAGCGGGCTCTGAAAGATGTGCGAGTCACAAACCCGCTTCATGTTGCAACGGATGGGGAAGAGGCATTGGAATATCTGAAAACGCACGACACGCCTTGTCTTATCCTGCTGGATCTGAATATGCCGCGGATGAACGGCATAGAATTTCTGCAAAAGGTGAAATCGGATAACGCACTGAAAAGAATCCCTGTGGTTGTGCTTACCACGTCCGAAGCAGAGCAGGACAAGCTGGAGAGTTTCGACCTGTCCGTGGCGGGCTATATAGTCAAACCCGTGGACTATAAACGATTTGTCGAAATAGTCAGGACTATCGACGTGTATTGGACACTCAGCGAGTTGCCTGATTGATGTGGGGAACCGGTCGTCAAATAGCAGGCTGGCGGGTATTCAAATGAACCAAAGAACAGCCATTCTTCTTGTTGAGGACGATAAAATAGACCAAATGGCTTTCGATCGTTTTGTGCAGGAACACGGCATTCCGTACAACCACAGGAAGGTTGCCAGTATTGCCGAGCTAAGGACGCAGCTGAAGTCCTGCAAATTTGATGTTGTGATATCCGATTACGAACTGCCAGATGGCACCGCGCTCGACGCTATTTCAGAATGCAAAGCAGTAGGAGTTCCTGTGATCGTTGTCACGGGTGCAGGCAATGAGAAGATTGCCGTGGAAGCCATGAAGGCTGGCGCCTATGATTATCTCATAAAGGATCACGATCGCAACTATCTCCATGTCATGCCGGTCACGGTCAAGAACGCCATTGGGCGGCATCGCATGGAGCAGGAAAGGGAAAGGCTCATCAAGGAACTCCAATGCGCCATGGCGGACATCAAGACTTTGCGCGGATTACTGCCCATACGCGCCCGATGCAAGAAAATAAGGGATGACAAAGGTTATTGGAACCACATGGAGCATTATATTCAGGAGCACACCGACGCGCAGTTCACTCACGGATATTGCCCCGATTGTGCCAGTGAACTGTTCAAATCGCTGGAAACCGGGGCCTAGCCTGAACGAACCAGTCCACTTTTGAAGCCGCGACGCCCTCGTCTTGGTGGTCACTTGTCTTGACAACCTTGTCCGCAAACTGGTTTCTTTGTTGTCTTTCGTCAAGGACGATTGCTATAATCATAACCAAATATTCTGTGTAACTCAGGAATGATAAAATGTCTGAACCTGTCAGCACTTCCGCAATTGCAAGCAAGGGCCCGACTTTCGAAGAACTTGCCCGCGCGTTGGGGCAGGTGTTCAACAATGGCTTTCTGTATGGCGCGGACCATGGCGTCACGAAAAAGGCAATGGAAGACTGTTACAATATCCTGATCCGCCTTTTCGATTATCAGAGCGAACTTTTGTTCAACGTCACTGAAGAGGGGCTTCTGGTGAATGGAGCGGTGGTTGAGCAGAAGAACCCGCTGGTGCGCACATTCATCAGTCACCTTGCCAAACTCGAAATCAAGAGTTTCGGTCTCGAAAAGGGAATGCCAAGGGACAAATTCGATAAATTGATCGAGATCATGAATACGAAACCGGATATTCTTAAACAATCCGGCGGATTCACCAGCGTCGTGGCTGGTCATGGGTTACAGGGCGTGCGTGTGAGCAAAGTTTCATACGTGCAAATTGCGGAAGACGAGTTGGTGGTAAGCAAGAAGGATTTGGCTGCAGCTGCGGCCGCAGCTGGCGCCGGTTCCGAAAACCGATCAGGAACTATTGACGGGGTGTTCGCTTTTCTTAAGGGTGAAAAAGCCGAGGAAGATGCCACCGCTGGCGAAAGCGTGCGCGAACTGGCGTCTCATCCGAAGGAACTAGCCGATGCCGTCTTGCAGTCAGCAAGGGCCCGAAAGGACGCGGCAGGCACGGGGATTACGCAAGGAGGCGGTGAATCTGTTTCTGATTTCGTAGTGGAGAATATAAAGAAGGTTTACAACAGCTTGATGAAAGATCCTGCGGCCAAGACCCAGAAAGGGAAGAAGGAAATCGAGAAGGAGCTGGAGCTTCTCGAAGAGAGGATTCTCACCAAGCTGCACGAAGCAACCGGAGAGGCTGATGAAAGTGGCGCGAGTAAAGTTACCGAAGCGGTCGAAGGAATGCTCGACGAATTGAGAATTGAGGCGCTTGCTGCCGAATACATGAAGAAACGCAAGGCCATAGAGGTAAGCGAAAAGAGGATACTGCGTTTCATAAAGGTGAAAGGACTGGACAAGATCGAAGAAACAGAGCTGCAGGACAAACTTGTCGCGGGCGGTCTTTCCAGTGAAGAATGGACAAGTCTTTTTTCAAAAACCGGAGTTGGCACCACGGAAGATGCAAGCACGATCGTAGGGCAGAATATTGACAGCATGGTAATGCTTGGCCACCTGTCGAATCTGTTGACTGAAATGGAAAGCGCGGTTAAACAGGGCGTGGGAACGGCTGCCGCCAGAGACGAGAAGCATGACAATAAAAACATTTCCGGAGTGCTAAAGGAAGTCAGCAGCGAGCTTGGCACTATTGTCGCCACAACGGAACAGAAGATAGATAATCTGGTCAAGGATTTAAGGGCGGACGCGGAAGCGGAAGCTTCCGGCGGGGCTGATGGCGGGAACAAGGCGCGGATGCCGCGCAGAAAGCTCATGGAAGTTCTTGCGGAGATAGGCCAGGAATTGTGCCAGCCGCTCGCGGTGATCAACTGCACGCTTGGATTGGTGGTTTCCGAGAGCATAGGCGAAGTGACGGCCGATCAGCGGGAAATGTTGAACCTGGCGATAAGCAGCGAAGAAAAACTCAAATTACTGGCGGACAGATTGATGGAACTCTCAGGCGTTCCGACGACCTTGTCGCCCGATGCCAAGATCCAGTCTTCTTTGTATGCCCAGTGACAATACCGGGCAGGAGTTGCGATGCGAACAGGTGAAGAACTTTGCGGAAAAGATTTTCTGGAGGATGGTCATCCCATGTCGTGCAGCAGATTAGTAAGGCGCATAGGAGCGATAAATGTCCAATAACGACGATTTCGCAAGGACCATGCGCATTGATATTCACCCTGATGTCCAGAGTGAGTCCATGGCGCGGGAACGACTTGAGCGTGGAGCTGTGCAGCAGCCGGCTGACGCCCCTGTTACTACGACAAAACTCGGCAAGCGTGTTCGTTCCCCCGAATATAAGAATCTGCTGCAGAGCGTCTACGATGCCGTGGTGATTGCCAATGCCAAAGGCAGAATAATTGACTACAACACACGGGCCCTTGATTTTTTCAGGATCGACGACAATAAATTGCTGGGATTAAAGGTCATCGATCTGATCTCTGGCGCCGATGGAACGCTGTTGTCGGCAATCCTGAAGAACCTAGAAGATCACAGATATACGCTTATCGAGGGGCATTGTGTCAGAAGTGACAAGACGGCGTTTCCCGCCGAAATAGCTGTGAACAAGATTGAACTGCCGGAGGGCAAACAACTCAGTTTTTTCATTCGGGATGTCACGGTGCGAAAGCGCGCGCAGGCGGCTCTGGAAGAGGCCGTTGCGCGGCTGGAAGAGCATGACAGGGCACGTTCGCTTTTCGTCACTAATGTCTCCCATGAACTGAAGACACCCCTCACTTCGATGATCTACGCCATAGCCAACATGTTAAGAGGCGCTGCCGGGCCTCTGCCCGAACGGGTGCAGCGTTATCTCGAGATACTGGACGGCGACTGCAAGAGGTTGTCGCGCACCGTCAACGATATCCTTGACCTCAGAAAAATAGACAACAAGACGCTGTCGCTAGCCAAGACAAGAACGCCGCTTTCCAGGTTCATCCGTCGCAGCGTCGCAGCGTTAGACGTTCATGTGGAGCAGAAGAAAGTGACGCTCGATCTTTCCGCGGCAAAAGGAAAATGGTTTGTGGATTGCGATCAGCAGAAAATGGAAAGAGTGATCCTGAACATCGCGGGAAATGCCGTCAAGTTCACACCAGAAGGTGGCACTGTGGAAATCAGTATGCGGGACGATCCAAAACGCCCAGGCAACGTGGCCTTCAGTGTTCAGGACAACGGCATAGGTATCCCATCCGACGTCATAGAGAGGGTGACCGAGCGTTATTTTACCGTTGGCGACCAGCCGAATGGCTCGGGCCTTGGCCTCGCC
>Ga0181535_10002176_pt1 | contig 24329 bp, 24 predicted proteins | sample PEATcosm2014_Bin_44_FD_119774 | JGI IMG/M metagenome (GOLD analysis project Ga0181535, IMG submission 119774) | Peatland microbial communities from MTU Mesocosm Facility, Houghton, MI, USA - PEATcosm2014_Bin17_30_metaG | ecosystem: Environmental > Terrestrial > Soil > Wetlands > Peat | place...
ACCCATTACGCCGCAATTCTCAACGGGATTGATGACATCGCCGTGACGTGCCTTGACGGTTTGGACACGCTGGACACGATCAAGGTGTGCCTGGGCTATCGTGTCGGGAACGAGCAATTGAGTTATATGCCGGCCGACGTCGAAGTGCTGGCCAAATGCGTGCCCGTCTATGCCGAATTTCCCGGCTGGAAGACACCCATCACTCACTGCGCCAAATGGAAGGACCTGCCGCTTGCGGCGCGGAACTATTTGCGCGCCCTGTCCGAGTTGACCGGCGCGAAACTGAAAATCGTCTCCGTGGGGCCGTCGCGCAAGCAAACTATTTTTGTTTGACACACTCATGGGCCCGATTCCGTTGGAAGACAATTTCGCCGATGTGACGGGCAAGGCCCAGCGCGGGTTGTCCCTGACCGACGCTGAATTGGCCCGGCGCGCCGGCATTTCGGCGGAGGATCTGGCTTGCTTCAAGGGAGGCAGGTTTGATCCCGTTCCGGCCCGCAAACTCGCGGCCGCCCTGAATCTGGGGGCGGAGGCGCTGGCCGGGCTGGGACAGCAATCCTGGTATCCCCAGCCGCTCGATCCGCCCGGTCTGGCTTGTTTCAACACCTCCTACAAGGACATGACGGTCAATTCGTATCTGGTCTTTGATCCCCGGGGCAGGCAGGCGGCGGTTTTTGACACCGGCACCACGGTTGCGGGCCTGCTGGATTACGCCGGACAGAACAGACTGGCCATCCAGTTATTATTCTTGACTCACACCCATGCCGATCATGTGGCGGATTTGGAACGTCTGGCCGCGGCGACGGGCGCGCCTGCCTATGCGGGCGAGCGCGAACCGTTCCGCGGCGTCCAGCTGTTTGCGGCCGGCACGATTTTCCGGCTGGGATCCTTGAAAATTGAGACGCGCCAAACCAGCGGGCATTCCCGGGGCGGAATCACATATGTCGTTTCCGGTTTGCCGCGCCGGCTCGCGCTGGCGGGGGACGCGCTTTTTGCCGCCTCAATGGGCGGGGGAGTCGTTTCGTATGAGGAAGCCCTGCGCACCAACCGCAATGAAATTTTCAGCCTGCCGGACGACACCGTGATTTGTCCGGGACACGGGCCGCTGACCACGGTGGGCGAGCAGAAAAAGCACAACCCGTTTTATCCCGAGTTCCAAAAGTAGATGGCGCCGGTCAGGCCGCCATGGCGCGGCCGGCGATGAAACCGGTCGTCCACGCCGCCTGAAAGTTGAAGCCGCCGGTGATTCCGTCGATGTCCAGCAATTCCCCGGCAAAGTGCAATCCGGGGCAAACCCGGCTCTGCATGGTCTTGAAATCGACTTCGCCCAGTTTCACGCCGCCGCAGGTGACAAACTCGTCCTTGTTCATGCTTTTGCCCGTCACGGCCAGTTCGGTGCGGCTGAGTTGCCGGATGAGCGCATGTTGCGCCGGACGGGAGAGGTCCGCGAGGCGCGTCTGGCGCGGAATGCCGGCGGCGGCGGCCAGTTGCTCCCAGAGACGGGAGGGGAGCGGGGCAATCGGAGTATTGACAATCAGGCGGGCGGGCCAGGTGTCGCGCCGCGTCTTCAGTTCGGCCGCGATTTGTTCCGCGTCCAGGCCGGGCAGCCAATTGAGGCGCAACGGGAATTGATAATTCATGTCATGCAAAATCCGCGCCCCCCAGGCCGACAGCCGCAGGATGACCGGGCCGCTTAACCCCCAGTGAGTCAATAATAAAGAACCCCGCTCGCGCAGCTTCGTCTCCGGCACCGAAGCCAGGACCGATTCCACCGAGACGCCGGCCAGGGCGCGCACCCACGGGGTTTCAATATGGAAGGTGAACAGGGACGGGACCGGTTCGACCAGGGTGTGTCCGAGCGATACGGCCAGATCGCCGCCGGACGCCGCCCGGCATCCGCCGGTGGCGAGGAGAAGACGGTCGCAGGCCATCGTTTCGCCGTTGCTCAAGGTCAGTTGAAAGCCGCCTCCCGCCGCCCGGACCGCCCGGTCCACTCCGCAATTGGAAATCAGTTTCACCCCCGCCGCCCGGGCCGCGCGCATGAGGCAGTCGATGATCGTTTCGGAGGAATCGCTGGCCGGGAACATCCGTCCGTCGCTTTCGGTCTTCAACTTGACCCCGCGCGACTCAAACCAGGCCACGGTGTCGGAGGCTTGGAAAATTTGACAGGACGAGAGCAGGGCGCGTTCTCCGCGCGGAAATCGGGCGGTGAATTGGCGCGGATCAAAGCAGGCATGGGTGACATTGCAGCGTCCGCCGCCGGAAATGCGCACTTTGCCGAGGAACTGCGCTCCGCGTTCCAGAATGGCGACCGTGACGCCCGGACGGGCTTCCGCGCAGGCAATGGCCGCAAAGAAGCCCGCCGCGCCCCCGCCTGCCACCACCACTGCGCGGCCCGCCGCCGGGTTTTGATTGTTGGTATCCGTAATCAGGAGCCGTCACCCCGCGTTGGCCAGGGCGTTGAGTGTTTTGGTTAACTTCAGGTTCTCGGCAAAATCCACCGGGCAATCAATCAGCGTCACCTTGCCGCTGTCGAGCGCGGCCTGCAGCGCGGGGAGCAATTCCCCGGCCGCCTGCACGCGCCAGGCCTGCGCGCCAAAGCTCTCGGCATATTTGACGAAATCGGGATTTCCAAAATCCGTGAAGGCCGGACGGTCGAAACGGTTGATTTGTTTCCATTTGATCAAGCCATAAGCCCGGTCGTTCAACACCAGCACGACCAGGCCCGTGCCCAGACGCACGGCTGTCTCCAGTTCCTGCGAATTCATCATGAAGCCGCCGTCGCCCGTCACGGCGACAACGCGCCGGTTCGGATAAACCAGTTTGGCCGCGACGGCGCCGGGGACGGCGATGCCCATTGCGGAAAAGCCGTTGGAGATGATGCAGGTGTTGGGTTGATAGCAGGGGAACAGCCGCGCCACCCAGATTTTATGCGCGCCCACATCGGAAATGACGATGTCCTCGTCCTTCAACGCCCGGCGCAAATCCGAAATGATTCTTTGCGGTTTGAGCGGAAAAGACGGGTCGTCGCGATGTTGTTCGAGTTCTTCCTGCAATTGTCTCCGCACGGGCAGAACCGGCATTTCCGGCCGCGAACCGCAAATCCGCGCCAGTCCGTCCAGGGAGGTTGAAAGTTCCCCCACCACACCGACGGCAACGATGTAGGCGGCGTCCACTTCCGCCGGGGAGCAATCCACATGGATGATCGTTTTGTTGTGCGCCGGATTCCATAAGCTCGGCGCGAATTCCACCAGATCGTAACCGACCGTAACGACCAGATCGGCTTGGGCAAAGGCGCGGTTGATATGGTCCGGCATCTGCAAACCAATCGCGCCCTGCGCCAGCGGATGACGGTCGGAGATGATACCTTTGCCCATGAAGGTGGTGGCTACCGGGATGTTTAATTTTTCCGCGAACCGAACCAGAGCCTCCCAGACGCGCGCGCGGACGGCGCCGTTGCCTGCCAGAATAATCGGCCGCCGCGCCTGGGAAAGCAGATGCGCCGCCCGTTCGATTTGTTCTTCCGATGCCGGACCAGGATGGGGGGCCTGTGCCAGCAGCGGAACGGCGTCAATCTCCGCGCTGGCGATGTCTTCGGGAATTTCAATGTGCGTGGCTCCCGGCTTTTCCGTCTGAGCCAGTTTGAAGGCCTTGCGAATGGTTTCAGGAATCACCTCCGGAATGCGCAGACTCGTGTTCCATTTTGTGATCGGACGAAAAAGCGAGACCACGTCCACGTACTGGTGGGATTCCTTGTGCATGTGGTCCAAGCCAGCCTGGCCGGTGAGGGCGACGAGGGGGGCGCGGTCCAGATTCGCGTCCGCCACGCCGGTGATGAGGTTGGTCGCGCCCGGTCCCAACGTGGCCAGACACACCCCCGCTTCGCCGGTCAGCCGGCCATAAACGTCGGCCATGAAGGCGGCGCCCTGTTCGTGGCGCGTTGCGACGAACCGGATGGGGGAGCCTACCAACGCATTCACCACGTCCAGATTTTCCTCGCCCGGGATGCCGAAGATGTGGCTGACACCCTCGTTCACGAGGCATTTGACGATCAGTTCAGAAGCTTTCATAGTTCTCTGCCAGCCACCGGTTATCGGCGGCCATATCTTTCGGTGCAGAGCTTAACCGTTTGGGCGCGTTCCGCAAATTCAAGTTTCAGTGTTTTCCGCGGGAAATGGAAGTTGGGGGATTCCTGACCGCAATATTAATGGACAAAGCGGCAGGTTGAGGGCAATCATTTGCGCCATGAATTCTCGATTTTTAATTGGAGCTTTTTTAAGTTGCGCCCTGGGTTTGATGACCGGTTGCGCCAGCGCGCCGGGTCACGTTTGCCAGGGGCCGGTGGGTTTGCAACTTTATTCCGTCCGCAACCAGATGACCACCAACACGTCCGCAACGCTGGATGAGGTCAGAAACTGGGGAATCAAACACGTCGAACTGGCCGGGACTTACAAGGTGCCGCCGGAAAAATTCAGGGTGGAGTTGGCCGAGCATGGGTTGACGGCCGTTTCGGGCCATTTTTCTTATGACGAATGGCGCGATAATCCGGAAGGCGCGCTGACAGAGGCGTCCGCCCTGGGTTTGAAATATGTCGGGTGCGCCTGGATTCCGCACCAGGGGGTGTTTGATGAAGCGGTATGCCGGCAGGCCATCGCGGTTTTCAACCGGGCGGGCGAATTGGCGGCGAAACACCATATGACCTTTTTTTATCATACGCACGGATACGAGTTTCAGCCGTTCGAAAACGGGACGTTGTTCGATTTGCTGGTGCGGGAAACAAACCCCAAGAACGTGAAGTTTGAAATGGATATTTTCTGGATTGCGCACGCGGGGCAGAATGCGCCGCAATTGCTGGAGAAGTATCCGACGCGCTGGGCGTTGATGCACCTGAAAGACATGCGGAAAGGCACGCCGACCGGTTTGTCCACCGGCAGTTCGCCGGTCAGCAACGATGCGGCCATGGGCACGGGACAACTTGACCTGCCCGCCATTCTCAAGGCGGCCGGCAAAGTCGGGGTGAAGTGGTATTTCATCGAGGATGAATCCGCCGTCTCCGAGCAGCAAATCCCGGAGAGCCTGCGTTATCTGGGCTTGCTCCAATAGAGATTCATGGTTGCCCGGCGTTTTTGTTATGTATAAAAAAATCCTGGTCGCATTGGAAAACAGCCGGGCGGACAAATCACTGCTGCCGCACGTGGCCGAACTGGCGAAGACCTTCCATTCGGAGCTGCTGCTGGTGCATGTGGCGGATGGCTGGGTGGCGCGGAATTATGACAAGTTGCAATTGACAGAGTCGGAGGAGATGAGGGATGACCGGGCCTATCTGGAGAAGGTGGCGGCAGAGTTGCGCGAGTCAGGTTTGGTGGTGACGGCTCATCTGGCCCTGGGCGACCCGTCCACGGAGATTTTGAAGACGTCGAAGCGCGAGCATTGCGATTTGATCGCGATGACGATGCACGGACACCGGTTTATCGGGGACTTGCTTTTCGGAAGCGCCATTCACCATGTGCGGCACAAGTCGCATGTGCCGTTGTTGTTGGTGCGGGCCAGTCAGTCATGCTGAACCCGCCTTATCAGAGATTTTCCAGGAGGCGGTGGATTTCCTCGTCCGTGTTGTAGAAATGGGGGGAGACCCGGATGTAGCGGCGTCCGGCGCGGTCGGTGCGCAAGGCGGTTTCGATGCGGGCGTCCTGAAGTTTTTTGTGCAGGGCGGTCATATCGGTTTCCGGCCGGTAAAAGCTGATGATGCCGCTGGCGTGTTGGATGGGGGCGTCGGCGTTCAGGACGGTCCAGCCTTTTTGCTGGAGGGCCGGCACGAGCAGGGAGCGGAGATGCCAGAGGCGGGCGGCGATGTTGTCCACGCCAATTTCGAGGAGCAGGCTGATGGCGGCGTTCAAGCCGGCCAGACCGAGAAGATTGGCGGAGCCGGCCTCGTAACGGCTGGCGTCGAGGGGATAAGCCAATTGTTCCTGGGCGACAAAATCAGGGCAGTGGACGTTGTGCCAGCCGTAGATGGCCGGGCGCAGTTTGGCCTGCATTGATTTTCGGACGTAGAACACACCGGCGCCGCAGGGGCCGAGCAGCCATTTGTGGGCGTCGGCGGCGAGGAAATCGACGTGTTCGACGGAGATGGGGAAGGCGCCGAGGCTCTGGATGCCGTCCAGGCAAAACAAAATATTCCGGTCGCGCAAGGCTTTGCCGATGGCGTTGATGTCAATTCTGAATCCGCTCACAAAATGGCTGGAAGCGAGCGCGACGAGGCGGGTCTGTTCATCAACCTGGCCGATGACATCAATGTCACGGATGCGACCGTATTCCTTGACGTTGAGCAGGCGGACTTCGACACCCCGTTCGGCCAGGGCCATCCACGGATAAACGTTGGAGGGGTAATCATCGAAATAGACGAGGAGGTTGTCGCCCCTGCGCCAGGGCAGGCCGGCGGCGACGAAGCTCAAGGCGAGGGAAGTGGGGCCGACGAAAGCGATTTCATCCGGGTGGGCCTGGAGCAGGCTGGCGGCGAGGACGCGGGCCTGGTGAATCTGGGAGAGGGGAATGGTTTCCTCCTGGTCGCCGAGAGTGGCTTTGAGGGCGTAGTCGCGCACGGCTTCGCTGACGCGGCGGGGCAGGGCGCAAACGGCGGCGTGGGAGAGAAAAGTGGTTTCGCGCGTGACCGGAAATTCGTGGTGGCGCAACTCTTCGTTGGACAATATTTCTTGGATAGTCATCTGAAATCAATGGCTTGGTTTACCTCGGCTGCACTGCCCGCGTACCAGGCGACAATTTTCCAGGCAACGAGCAGCAGGATGATAAAATAAATTATCTTGGGGGTCCACAGAGAAAGGGCTTTCATGCGGCGCAGACCCTCGGACTGGTAAAGGCCATGAAGGCGGGTGAGAGTGTCGTCGGTGGCGCCGCTGACTTCGCCGGTGTGGTAGAGGTTGGCAAAAAGTTCGGGAAACTGGTTGGACTTGGTGACGAGTTCGGAGAAGGTCGATCCCTCCTCCAAGGCCGGTCTCCAGGCATGCACGGTGCGGTTCAAGGCGGGCGAACCGCTGGCGGCGGCGGCCAGTTCCCAGGCGGTGATGATGGGCACGCCGGCGTTGAGCAGACTTTCCAGAGCGGCGGAAAGGCGGGCGAGGGCGAGGTCCTGCCGCGCGGTTCTGAGGATGGGAACGCGGCCCAGGACATTCTCGACCCGGCTGCGCCAGGCTTCGCCGTGCCGGCCCTGGCAGGCGTAAATCACCAGGAACACGAGGGCGTAAAGCGGGACGGCGATGCCAACTGTCAAACATAAGAACCGCGGCAGGTTTCCTTTTGTCACCAGGTCGATGAGCGGGAAGATAAGGATGGCGAAATTAAAAATGAAGAGCGGATAGAGCATGTCGGAAATCATCTGGCGCGCCATCTGGGCGCGCTCGCGATAATAAACGGCAAGGAGCTTGAAGCAGGCGTCGAGGCGTCCGCTGCGTTCGGAGGCGTCAATGAGGGCGATGTCGAAGGAGGGAATCCATTTGCCGATGTGAGAGACGGATTCGCTGACCGTGCGGCCCTGGGCCAATTCCTCCAGCCAGCGCGAGATGGGCTGGCGCAAGGCGGCGGAGGGCGGATTGGTTCTGAGATGCTCGAGCGATTGCTGGACGGAAAGGCCGGCAGCAATCATGATCCCAAGCTGGTGGTACAACTCGGCGCGTTGATTCAGTTCCTTGGGGGTGGTAATCAGTGACATGCGCCGTGCCCGGAAGGGGCGGACCGGGGTCAGGTTCCGAGCAGCTTGTCGATGTTGGACTTGAGGTCGCGCTTGGAACACATGCCGACAATCTGGCCGGCCACTTCGCCGTTCTTGAAAAAGAGAAGGGTGGGAATGGCGCGAACGCCGTATTGGGAGGCCAAGGTTTGTTCTTCGTCGATGTTGACCTTGCCAATGCGCACACGGGAATCGTACTCGGAGGCCAATTCATCGAGCAACGGGGCGATCATCTTGCAGGGACCGCACCATTCGGCCCAGAAATCAACCACCACGGGACCGGGGACATTGAGCACTTCAGCCTGAAAATTTGCCTGGTTCAGCTTTACGGTATTGAGGGACATAATGGATTAATAAATCTTAGGAGCAGGTTGCGTCCTTGAATAGAAAGGCCAGGTAAACCGCGGCGGCCAATCCAGAGATGCTGGCAATGAGGGCGATGACGGCAAGAGCTTTGTCCAAGGCGGACAATCCGGCGGCAACAGGGCGCAACGCGGGCGCCGGCGTGGGGCGCGACGGGGCGGCGGCGGCATGGGCGATTTTGGAAGCCGGAGCGCCGGCTTTGGGCGCGGCCGCGCCGGGAGTATTGGTTGCCGGACGGGCGGCGGCGGAAGCAGTCGAGCTTAGATTGGGCGGCGGAGCGCCCGGAGCCAGCGTCGGCAACTTGATCGTCGGGGCGGACGTGGGTTTGGGCGGCAGGTTAATGCGAACCGTTTCCTTTTTCGGCTGCACTTTGGCAGCATCGCCGGGCGATGTGGGAGCGTTGTCTGGCATAAATTCCTATTTAACGACAAATTAGGGTTGAGTCGCGCCGGTGTCAAACCCAATTGCGTTTTTATGGGGCGCCCGGCTAGGGACGGAAGGACAGGCACAGTTGCACTATTGCAAAGACGAACACAACCAAGACCGGCAACAGCCCGATAAACGCGCATTGCCCTCCCCAAAACAGATAACGGCTTGCGGGATTCCACATGGCGCCCTGGCCGCGCTTCACGCGCCGGTAACGGAACATCGCCATCACCGCCATCGGCATCCCTATGATCGGCAGCAAACCAAACAATCCCAGCGTGAGACAGCGCATGGATTGCTCAATCATCTCAATTTTCGAAAGAGGCGCGGATTTCATTTTGACAAAGGTTGATTGGTCACGGACCCGGCCAGCCGGCGAATTTCATGTTGATCCACGATTTTTACCTGCGTTCTCAGCCAATTCACGGTCATCGTGTTGGCCACCACAAACAGCACCATCATCCCCAGTAAAATCAGGACGATCAAGACCGCAAACCCTCCCCGGCGGGAACGCGGACGAACATTGTTGGAAAGTCTGGTTTTCATCGGTTTTTCGCGCCTCCGTTTACGCTTTCAAAGGTGAACAAGGGTTTGAAAAGAGCGGTTTTCCTGGTCGGTTTCAGTTCAAGTTCCCAGCGCCAGGCCGCGACATCCTGCCGGGGATCGGGCTGCATCTGCGACGTTTTGACATTGGCCAGCCAAACCCGGCCAGCCGTTTCGCCCGCCGCATACCGCCGCAGCTCGCTTTTGGAAACGCTATAAACAACCTTGCCTCCCGCAGCCGGGATGCGAAGCTCCTGAACGCCATCAACCGTTGCTGGTTGAATCGGGCCGGTCGCCGCGCGCACGTCCGCCCGCCATTGATCGCCCGCGTGCAACGCGCTGACAATGTCCTCCGCATTTCTCCGCAACGCGTTGCTGTCGCTCCACGATTGCAGAAAAATACTGATGGAGAGTCCCGCCACCACGGTGAACACGCCAATATAGACCACGCACTCGATGAGCGTAATCCCGGCCTGCCGGCGTCTCCCGCCTGTTTTGTTTATGTTCATTTGACTGTCACCTCCCGCACCACCGGTCCGATGCCCAGTTTCCTTGCGGACGACCATTCCAGCCGGAGATGCTGCCCGGCGCGGGTCAGCTTGAATTCTCCTGCCGGCAGATTGACCGCCGCATTGGCGTGAACCGCGTAAGGGTGTTCCCCTTCCGGTGCGGCGCGCCACGCGCCCGCAACAAGGATTTCCATTTCACCGTCCACAATTTCCATGGCCACCGCGCGCTGGTAAGTCGCCCGGAAAAGCCTGGCGTCGGAATTGATCGAAAAAGCGAGCGGGAGCAAGGCGATGACCATTATGGCCATTGCGACGGCCAATTCAGCCATTACGATGCCGCGTTGCTTTGAGTTTGGGTGCTTTTGAATCACCATAAAACCCCCACGTTGATGATCGAAATGAGGAACATGAAAACAGAAATCACCACGGCTCCGACAAAGAGGCCGTTCCATAAAACCAGCGCGGAAGTGATGCCGTGCGCGGCGGCCTGTTCCTCCTGAAAAGCTTTGGCATTCAGCGATTCGTGCCAGCCGGCCAGCGCCCGGAGAAAACCGCCGCTCCCATGAACGGCATTGGTCAGCCGCCAGCCGAATTCGCCGGAGTCATCCATTGCCCGAACGGCGTCGGTCAGTTTCATTCCTTTGCGCAAATCATCCACGGCGCGGGCGGCGTGCCGGCGCAGGACGCCGTTGGCCGTGCAATCAGCCGCCAGTGTGACGGCTTCCGGTTCGGACACGCCGGAATCCAGCAGTACCGCCAGCATGGTGGAGAAATCGCGTTGCAGGCGTTTTCTGCGCCACGGCACCCGGTATTGGAACCGTTCCAAAACAGGAAACCACGCCACCATGCGCGGGCCTGCGATGTAACAAAATTCCGCCGCCCACAACAAAACAATCATGGCTATTTGAATCCCGACCAGGGTTCCAAAATGCCGGTAAACATACTGAATATCCCCGCCGAGCGCGCCCATGCCGATTCCGTAACTCAACTCGATGAACTTTGGCAAAACGAGAACTTTCAAGACGTAAACCACCCAACATCCGATTGGCGTGATGACGAGCGTCGCGATGACCAGATAATTAACGGCCGCGCGCGTTCTGGAAACGGAGTCTTGCAACAACTGGCGGCAGGCTGGAAGCACCTTTCTCAGGTCGCCGATTTTCCGGCCCGCCAGCAACATGGCCGTCACTTGGGGGGGCAGGAAGCCTGGCACTTTGGCCAGCGCCTCGTCCAGCCGCAGGTTTTGTTCCAGCCACGCTGCCACCAGATGGAAGCGCGGCCCCATCGACAAATCGCGGCTCTCCGCAACGGAAATCAATGTTTGCTCAACCGGTTGGCCATGGTTTAGGGCGGATTCAATCAACTCCAAAAACAGCCGCGCCCGCTCCGCCCGCCACATCGGCAGTGTCAATAAGAAATGGACCAGACGAAGGATGCCCCAGAGCAAGGCAAGAGCGATGGCCGCAAGCACCGCCACCCCGACTCCCATCAGCAGGCGAGGTGCGGGCGATTCAGGCCACACAAAGGAGCAGGTTATCAACGCGGCAAGAACGATGGTTCCTCGCACTCCAATCCCAATCGCCCGCCTCCGCCCGGCTGATATGTGTGAATTTGAGTTCATAATTAACGGGCTGATCGTGTCAATTCGAGCCCAACGTATTCATCATGTTGATGAAAGCTATCAGCGCGGGCTGCATTTGCGTCAGGATGACCAGGCCCAGCACCAGTATTGAGCAAGGCATTGCCGAATAGAGCAGGACATCGGTGCGGTAGGCCGCCCTCGCCTGGTACATTTCCGACGCGCGCTGAAACCCCGCGCCCAGATCCTCGTTTGATTGCGAGACGGTCCAAATAAAAAGCGGCGGGAAAATTTTGCCGTCTCCCGCAATCTCGGAGAACTTGCCCTGGCCGGCCGCCAGCCGTTGCCGCCATCTGGCAAACTCCGCTTCGGCGGGGGTTCCTTTTTCCAATTGTTGCATGAGGGCCAAGGCGTCGTTCAGCGTCGCTCCGCTTTTCAGCATCATGGCCATGGCCGAGGCAACTTGCGCCAGGCTGGCTTCCTTGAAAGCGGGCAGACGCCAGCGCAAAACGCGCCGCACGCCCGCTGTGCCGAGCGCAATAAACAAAGCCATCGCCGCGATTCCAATGATGACCGGTGCCAGCCATGGGAGAATCAGCGCCGCTCCCGGGAGCGGGTTTTGAGGACCATGCAGAGCGGGAGTATACACATTCTCTATCAGCTTATGCGTGAGAACGCCCAAAAAGACCGACAGCAAAAACGCCCCGGACAGCACGATGGCCGGATACACCATCAAACCTTTGAGCCGGGTGGCCACGACGTGGCGGCGTTGGTAATGATCGGCCAGCAGGGTGAGCATACCGGGCAGATCATTGCTTTGCGCGCCGACTTCGAGCATTTGCCGGTACAAATCCGGCAACTGACGCTGGCGGATCGCTTCGCGTAAAGGCATGCCTTTGGCGAGGTGGGCTTCCAGTTTTTCCAGTTCGGCCCGCATCGCGCCTTGTCGCATGTCGGCGCACAAGCGGCGCAACGCGGTTTCAAGCGGGATGCCGTCGCGCACCATGGCGGCAAGCTGTTGATTGAAGAATGCAAATTCGTCGTTTTTCATAAACCAAATAGCCGCCGATATTCCGTGTCGTTGGTGACGCCCTGCCGCGCGAGAACCCGCGCGGATTCCTCCAGCGCGCGCCGGGCCGACACCGTTCCCAATTGATGCGACCGGATTTGGGCGCGCAACGTTTCGTCCGTCCGCAGCCATTCCACCACCGGCACGCGGCCTTGATAACCGGTGTGCAGGCACGTCGCGCATCCTTTGCCGCCGCAGGTTCCGCAAACCTTGCGCAACAGGCGCTGGTTCAGCACCAGTTCGACCGCCGCCGCAATGGCAGAGTGATCCGCGCACAGGACGAGCAGCCGTTCCAGCACTCCTTTGCAGGAGCCGGCGTGCAAAGTCGAAATAACCAAATGCCCGGTCAACGCCGCCCGCACCGCGATATTGGCCGTTTCCTCGTCGCGTATTTCGCCAATCACGAACGCCTGCGGATCCTGCCTCAGCAGGTGCCGCGCGGCCCGCGCAAAATCCAGTTCCCGCGCCTCGTTCACTTCCGTTTGCATGACACCCGGGATGATCTGCTCCACCGGGTCTTCGATGGTGATGATGTGGCGTCCGCCCGATTCCGCCAGACAGCGCAGACAGGCGTAAATGGTGGTGGTTTTCCCGCTCCCCGCCGGGCCGGTGAGCAGCAGCATCCCGGAAGGTTGACGCAGGAAATTGCCCAGCTCCTGCACCGCGTCATCGGGAAATTCCAGTTCCGCAATCCCCTTGGCCGCGACGGGATTGAACAGGCGCAACACAATTTTCTCGCCCGTAACGGTCGGATAGGTGGCCACCCGGATGTCGCTCCGGCCATTGACGGATTTTTGATCAATGCGCCCGTCCTGCGGCATGGATTCCTGATACGTTTTCAACCGCGCCAGGAATTTGATGCGGCCGAACACGCGCTCGGCGACGTCGCACGGATACTTTGTTGCCGGCGTCATCATGCCGTCGAGCCGGAACGAGACCACCGCGCCGTCCGGTTCCATTTGCAAATGGATGTCGCTCGCCGCCGCCGCTTCGGCCTGGTGGATGAGATCCTCAACGATCTTTGGCGCGGAAATCTCCGCATCGTCCGCCGTCACCACCGCTGGTTGGAAAATGTTCATGGTTGATCCTCGACTAACCGGTGCAAGCCATGCTCGTCCTGCATGAACCGGCCCAGGTTGTTCTCGATTCGCGCCATCGAAAGGCGCAATTCCTGTTTATCCCGGAGCAAGGCGTGGGAAAGCACTTTGGGCGCCCGGCTTTGCCAGAGACAAAAGGTCAGGGCCAAACACGCCAGGGCCAGCCGCCCGAACCAGAGAAAGCCGGGCAGGGCTGCCTGGCTTGGCGTCCGTTCCACCGGGCTGGCGCGTAATTCCCTCATCACGCGTTGCGGAAACGCCTTCCAATAATCCGCATCGCGTTCGGGCGCGCGCAACGCCTTGATCCTGGATTCGAGATCGAAGTCCTTCATTCCCTTCCTCCCGCCGCCAGCCAGCGTTTCAATTTCCTGCGCGCTGTGAACACGCGCCACGAAATGGTCGTTTCCGAACAGTTCATGACCGCGGCCGCCTCGGCATGATTCAAGCCGTCGTGCATTGTCAACATAATCGCGGCGCGCTGCCTGGCCGGCAGTCTCAATAACGCCGCCTGCACCGGTCCGCTCCAATCCTGGTCCTTCCCGGGGTCTTCCTCCGCCGCCGGATGCGCGCCGTCCGATTTCGCCCATTCCGCCGTCGCCGCCGTCCGGCGCGTCTCCTGCCGGCGCCAGCTCAGGCAGGCGTTGATGGCGATTCGGTAAAGCCAGGTGGAAAATTTGCACTCGCCCCGGTAGGAGCCGATCTGGCGGTAGGCGTTGATAAACGTCTCCTGCGCCAGGTCTTCGGCGTCGGCCACCGACCCTGTCATCCGATATGTCAGCGAATGAATCATGCGTTGATGCTCGCACACGAGATCCGCGAAAGCCGCCTGGTCGCCCCTTTGACTTCGGGCAACCAAGGATTCGTCCTGATCACACATGCCGCATTCCTTTACCTGATACGATGCCGCAGCCGGAAAAATCCTTTGATATTTTTCCGCATCCCCGCCGGGATTCAATTTCAGCATGGCATCCATGGGGTTAAGGATCGGGGCGGTCCGCCGGTTGGTGGGGAAAAAACAAAATCCAGACGCATCCCCCCACCAGGCTCGCATCCCCTATCACCGCCAGCGGCGTCAAGGCCCATTTGGCCGCCAGGGCCTTTTCATCTTTAAAAACCGGCAAGTCGCACGGCCCCAAAACCCAGCCCCGGCGATAAATTGTAAACGAGGCATGATTCGCCGGGCAGACCGCATACAAATCCGGCGGCCGCATCGGCCGGGAGAAAAACACCGGAATAGGTGTGCCCGGGCGGGTATTCGATGGATTGATGAACGCCGGTTTTCCGCCCTTCGACAATTGTTTGAGGTTTGGCTCCACGTAGTAGGCGCAACGACGCAGGTCGCCATTGCGTTCAAACGCGGCGTCATACTGCGCCAGAATGCCGCGGGGAGTGTCAATCAGCGCAAGGTTGGGAATCGGCGCGGGGGTGACATAAGCGCTTTCATGCCACAACGCCGGGGTCATGCAGCCGCCGGAGCAGAAGCCGGCAACCACCGTCAAAAAAATCCATACGCGCTTTCTCATAAGACCTCCTGGCTGTCGCAGGAGTATCGTCCATCCCCCGCCATATTGTCAATCACAAAGTTTGCGTCTGGCGCGGGAGGCATTTTCTTCTCGCAACTTTGTGAAAGTGTGGCAGGGTTGCTTTGTTCAGCCAACACGAAGATATCACTTTAACGAAAGTGAGGGGTGCAGCGCGTGAAAGCACTGAAACAACATGGCTTGCCCGACGCATTGTCAGAGCAGACAGTGGGCGGCCTTGGCGCGCTGACGATGCGGGTTCGCGGAGGTGTTGGAAAATGAATTCCCCGGCCGCCAAGGGGTATGCCGTGCCCCGGATTTTTAATTCAGCGCCGGCTGCCATCCTGGCGGTTGCCGTCGTGTATGCCGTGGTGGCCAAGGTGAGTTTTTTGGTCACGATCCCTCCCGGCAATGTTTCCCCAATTTTTCCATCCGCGGGCATAGCCCTTGCCGCCGTGCTGATTCTGGGGCGTCGCGCCCTGGCCGGGGTCTGGCTTGGCTCTTTTGCGGCCAACGGCATCTCTTTTTTTGATGGCACGGTGCCGTCTGCCCATGCCGTTTTGCCTGCCTTGCTGGTCGCGTCTTTTATCGGCATTGGCGCCATGACCGGCGCGGGGACGGGCGCATTTCTGGTGCGGCGTTTCTGCAAGGGTGAATACCCCCTGTATAGCGGATGGAACGTGTTGATGCTGGTTACGGTTGGCGCGCTGTGTTGTTGTGTGATCAGCCCCACGTTCGGGGTGGCCGGTCTGTCGTTGGGCGGGTATATCCCCTGGGAGCGGTTTGTCCACTCCTGGATCATCTGGTGGGCGGGCGACGCGGCCGGGGCTATTGTGGCCGCTCCCCTTATTCTGGCGTGGCATCACCCTCATCCTTTTCACAGGAATCTCCGGCGTGTCATGGAAGCGGTTGTGCTGGGGGGGGTGACGCTCCTGCTTTGTTTTTTTATTTTCTTTCGGAATGTGCCCTTCGCCTACGGTCTCATGCCGCTATTGCTGTGGGCGGCATTTCGTTTCGGCATGCGCGGCGCTTCAACCGCCGCTGTGGTCATTGCGATTTTCGCAACAATCGGCACCAGTCGTGGTCTTAGTCCATTTGCGAGGGGGACGGTTGATGAATCGCTGCTGTCCTTGCATTCATTTTTGGATGTGACCCTGGTCTGCGCCCTTTTTCTGGCCGGGATACTGGCCGAGCGCGAGCGGACGGAGGAGATTTTGCGGGAGAGCGAAATTCGCCACCGGTTTCTCTTTGAGCACAACCCGATGCCGATGCTCATTTACGAACACGGCACACTGCAAATACTGGCGGTGAACGAGGCTTTCCTCCAACACTACGGCTACAGTTATGAGGAGGCGCTGGCCATGCTTCTGACCGACCTCTATCCCGAGGAGGAAAAGGCACAAATCACGGCGCTGATTCCGCGCTTGCACGGACGCGCCAACGTGGGTGAATGGCATCACCGCAAGCGCGACGGTTCATTCATCGTCAGCGTGGATTGTTCGCACGACATGGAGTATAAAGGCCGGACTGCCCGGGTGGCGGTCATGACCGACATCACCGAACGCAAAGAGGCGGCAGAGGCGTTGCGCCGGCGCGAGGAGCAGTTCCGTCTGATCATGGAGAATCTGGCCGACTTGGTGGCGGTGCTGGATCTGGATGGCCGCCGTCTCTACAACAGCCCGTCCTATCGGGGGGTTATGGGTGAGCCTGACAAGCTGCTCGGAACGTCTTCCTTTGAACAGATACATCCGGAAGATCGGGCGCGGGTGCAGGAGGCTTTCCGGGCGACGGTCCGCACGGGCATCGGCCAGCGCATGGAGTACCGCCTGATGGATCAATATAATCGGGTGCGGTACATCGAATCGCAGGGCAGCGTGATTCGGGACGCCCAACGGCGGGTGTCCCAGGTGGTGGTGGTGTCCCGCGACGTCACGGGGCGCAGGGAGGCTGGCCGGGCCTTGCGCGAAAGCGAACAGAAGTACCGCGAGTTGGTGATGTTGGCCAACAGCATCATCCTGCGCTGGTCGCGCGACGGGCGGATCACTTTCCTGAACGAGTTTGGCCAGCGTTTTTTTGGTTACACGGAAGCCGAGATTTGCGGCCGACATGTGGTCGGCACGATCGTTCCGGAAGGCGGGAGCGGCGGGCAGAACCTGCCATCGCTGATTGATGCGATTTGCGCGGACCCGGCGGCATTCGAGCAGAACATAAACGAGAACATGCGCCGCAACGGCGAACACGTCTGGATTGCCTGGACCAACCGGGTCGTGCTGGACGAGCATGGCCAGGTGGCCGGGATCCTGAGCATTGGAGTGGATATCACGGCGCGCAGGCGGGTCGAGGAAGAGTTGCGGGCCACCAAGGCCAGCCTGGAAGAGCGTGTTCGCGCGCGCACGACCGAACTGGCTGAAGCCAAAGAGCGCGCCGAGTTGGCAGACCGGCTCAAATCCGCGTTTCTGGCCACCATGTCGCACGAGTTGCGCACGCCGTTGAATTCCATCATCGGTTTTACCGGCATCATACTGCAAGGGCTGGCCGGACCGTTGAACGCCGAACAGACCAAACAACTGGGCATGGTGCAGAGCAGCGCGCGGCATCTGTTGTCGCTCATCAACGACGTGCTGGACATCTCAAAGATCGAAGCCGGCCAACTGGAAATCCACGCGGAACAATTCGACCTCCGGGCTTCGCTGGAGAAGGTGGCCGCGCTGGTCAAACCAATGGCGGAGAAAAGAGGGTTGTCATTGAAGGTGGTTCTGCCTGCGGACCTGAAACAGGCCGTCAGCGACCGGCTGCGCGTCGAGCAAGTGCTGCTTAACCTGCTGAACAATGCGATCAAATTCACCGAGCATGGCGGGGTCACGCTGGAAGCCCGGTTGATTGAAGGTTACACCTGTCCCAACCGGACAACACCCCAGCCTGCGGCGCGGTTGCGCGTGATTGACACCGGCATCGGCATCAAGCCGGAAGACATGGAGAAAATTTTCCTGCCATTCCGGCAGGTGGATTCCGGCCTGACCCGGCAGCACGATGGCACGGGGCTGGGGCTGGCCATTTGCCGCCGTCTGGCGGATTTGCTGGGCGGGGAGATTTCCGCCGAGAGCGCATGGGGCAGGGGCAGCGCTTTCACCTTTGTTTTTCCCACAAACCACCGGAACGAATAATGAGGCCAAAAATTCTCTTGATCGAAGACCACGAGCAGAACCGTTATCTCGCCACGTTCCTGCTGGAGAAGCACGGCTATGACGTGGTGTCTTCATCCGATGGTCCCGCCGGCATCGCATTGGCCAAGACCACGGACATCGTGCTTATTCTGCTCGACATCCAATTGCCGGTGATGGACGGCTACACCGTGGCCAGGGAGTTGCGCAAACTTCCGGCGCTCCAGAACATCCCCATCATTGCCGTCACGTCCTACGCCATGGCGGGCGACCGCGAGAAATCGCTGGCGGCCGGGTGCAATGGCTATCTGGAGAAACCAATCAACCCCGACACGTTTGTGGCGGAGATCGGGCGATTTCTGCCGCCGAACCAAAAAGGAGGGCAACATGATCCGAGTTCTGATAGTCGATGACCGGGAAGAGAGCCGCTATTTCCTTGACACGTTGTTGAAGGGCAGCGGCTACGAGGTTGATGTTGCCTGCCACGGCGCGGAGGCGCTCGAAATGGCGCGGCAGAACCCGCCGCAGTTCATCATCTCCGACCTGCTCATGCCGGTGATGGATGGCTACACCCTGTTGCGGCAGTGGAAAGCGGATGACCGGCTTAGGCCGATTCCATTCGTCGTCTATACCGCCACCTACACCGATCCCAAGGACGAGCAATTGGCTTTGAGCCTCGGGGCCGACGCCTTCATCCTTAAACCCACCGAGCCGGCGGATCTTATTGCACGGATCAGCCAGGTCATCGCCGCCAAGGCCGGCGCGGCGGCCGCACAGCAGACGCCGGCGTCGGACGCGTCGGCCACGCCGGTCCGCATACCCATTGCGGCTCCAGAGGAAGAAGACGCGAGAAACCTCCGGCAATACAGCGAAGTGCTCATACACAAGCTGGAAGATAAAATGGAGGATCTGGACAAGGCCAACCGCGAACTCCAGCGCGACAACGCGGAACGCAGGCAGGCAGAGCGGCACATTCAACAACTGAACCGCGTCTATTCCGTGTTGAGCGATGTCAATGAGACCATAGTGCGCGAGACAGACGTGCAGGCGATGTTGGAGGCGGTTTGCCGCATCGCCGTGGAACGGGGAAAATTCCGGATGGCATGGGTTGGTCTGTTCACCGCCGAAACGCAGATGTTGCGACCAGTCGCTTCCAGTGGTGTGGTGGAAGGATATACGGATTTGGTGAGATTAAATTTGCGGGACGCCACCACCGCCGCCCGTCCGGCGGCGCACTGCATTCTTTCCGGTGAACACGCCATCTGCAACGACATTGCGCACGACCCGCTTTTCCTGCCGTGGCGGGACGAGGCGTTGCGGTGGGGCTACCAGTCCTCAGGAGCCTTTCCGCTTAAAATTGAGGGCAAGGTCGTTGGCGTCTATACCCTCTACGCCGGCGAGCCGGGCTTTTTTAACGAGGACGAACTGCGTCTGCTGGATGAACTGGCGATGGATATTTCCTTTGCCATGGAGGTCGGCCAACGCGAGAAGAAACGACAGAAGGCGGAAGAAGAGTTGCGCTGGCGGACGGCGTTCTTTGAGGCGCAAGTGGACTCCGCTTTGGACGGCGTTTTGGTCGTGGATAGTCAGGGAATGAAAGTGGTCCAAAACCAGCGGATGAACGATCTATGGAAGATTCCGCCGCATATCGCCGAGAACAAAGATGACGCCAGGCAGATTCAGTTTGTCGCGGAACGGACAAAATATCCCAAGCAATTCATCCAGAAAGTTCTCCACCTTTATGCCCATCCGGATGAAGTCAGCCAGGAGGAGATTGAATTGGTGGACGGAACAATTTTGGACCGAGGCTCGTCACCCGTCCGGGACAAGGCCGGAAAGTATTACGGCCGTATCTGGATATTTCACGACATTACCGAACGCAAGCGCTCCGAGGAATCGGTTGCCCGGCTGGCGAAGGCTGTCGAGCAGTCCGCCGAGACCATCATCATCACCGACACCCGCGGCGCGATCCTGTACACCAATCCGGCGTTTGAGAAAACCTCCGGCTACACCTGCGCGGAGGCTCTCGGCCAGAACCCCCGCATTCTCAAGAGCGGCAAGCATGACGCCCTGTTTTACCGCCAGATGTGGAATGTCCTCACGCAGGGGAAAGACTGGAGCGGCCATCTCGTCAACCGGCGCAAGGACGGCACGCTGTTTGAGGAGGATGTCAGCATTTCGCCGGTTCGGAACGTCCATGGCGTCATTGTCAATTATGTGGCGGCCAAACGCGACGTGACGCGCGAAGTGCAACTCGAAGCCCAATTCCGTCAGTCGCAAAAAATGGAAGCGGTCGGCCAGTTGGCCGGCGGCGTGGCGCACGATTTCAACAACATCCTCTCGATCATTCAAATGCAGTCTGACCTGCTGAAAGGCGCCGGCGGCCTTTCCGCCGGGCAGTTGGAGTTTGTGGACGAGATCGGCGCCACGGTGGCACGCGCCAGTTCCCTGACCCGCCAATTGCTTCTGTTCTGTCGGAAGGGGGTTTTCGAGCCGACCGACCTGGATTTGAACCAATCCATCAGTGAAATGACCAAAATGTTGCAGCGCTCCATGGGCGAAAACATCCATGTGCAGTGCAAATTTGGCGACGATGGGCTGTTCGTCCATGCCGACGCGGGCATGATTGATCAGGTGCTGATGAACCTGGTGGTCAATGCCCGCGCCGCCATGCCCCACGGTGGCCGGCTATTTATTGAGACTTCCGGCGTGGAACTGGATGAGTTTGCCGCCTCCCAATCAGTCCAGGCGCGTCCCGGCGCCTTTGTTTGCCTAAGCGTGAGCGACAACGGTTGCGGAATTCCGCCGGAAATTCTGCCGAGGATTTTTGAGCCATTCTTCACCACCAAGGGTGTCGGCAAAGGCACCGGGCTGGGATTGGCGACGGTCTTTGGCATCGTGCAACAGCATCAAGGCTGGATTAGCGTCTATAGTGAAGTCGGTCACGGGACGACGTTTCGAGTGTATCTCCCGCGACTGGGAAACATCGTTCCAAAGTCCTCCCGAACGGAGCCGGTCGTGCAGGGCGGCAATGAGACAATTTTGCTGGTGGAAGACGATCCGGCATTGCTCGTCTCCGTGCAAAAATGCCTTTCGCAGCTCGGCTATCGTGTTCTGACAGCGGCGACGGGGGGCAAAGCCCTGAAAATCTTGAAACAAAACCGCGGCGAAATTCATTTGCTGCTGACCGATTTACTGATGCCAGGCGGCATGACGGGAAGGGAGGTGGCGCAGAGCGCCCTCCAGGAAAATCCCAAACTGAAAGTGATTTACATGAGCGGTTACAGCGCGGAAGTCCTGGATAATGTTTTCCCGTCGCAGGAAGGCGTCAGCCTGCTCACCAAACCATTCGCGGTGTCCAGACTGGCGCAGGTTGTCCGGGATAACTTGGACGCGAAAACCTGAAATGGGCCGTCTTGAAAATACAGTTCCCGCTTTGACGCGGGGCGGCCTTTGGCGTTATCCTGCCTCTCCAAGATTGAAGACCTGATTCCGCCATGCCGATTCCAGTCATTTCAGTTTCACAGATGCGCGAGTGGGAAGAGACCTCGTGGGCGGCGGGCCGGAAGGCCGGTCGCGTCATTGACGAGGTGGGCCGCGCCATCGCCCGCCGGTTGGAACGGTTGGCCACGCCCTGCGAAAAAATCCTGTTCCTGGCCGGCAAAGGCCATAATGGCGACGATGCCCGCGCCGCCTGCCGTCATCTGGGCCGGAAGCGGGACGCGCTGCTCCTGAATATTGTTGACCCGGTCAAGGGCGCCGGACAATTCCTCAAGGCCAATCGTGGTGCGGACTGGATTATCGATGGACTTTTCGGCATCGGCCTGAATCGTCCGCTCGACGCGGACTGGCGGAAACTGATCCAGACGGTGAACGCCGCCAGCGCGCCGATTCTCGCCATTGACGTTCCTTCCGGGTTGAATGCCGGGACGGGCAGAGTGGAGGGGGAGGCCGTGGTTGCGGAACGGACTTTTGCCATTGCCGCTCCCAAGGACGGCCTGCTCAAGGCGCCGAAATGGGTCGGGCGATTGGAAGTATTGACAGATGTGGGGTTGGTGGCATGTCCCTGTTCCAGCCGGCTGCTATGGACGCTGGAGGATGATTTTGCCGGTTTGCCCCCGCGCCGCCCGGTGGAAAGCAACAAGGGGAGCTTCGGCCATCTGGCCATTTATGCGGGGAGCCTGGGTTATCATGGGGCGGCGGTTCTGGCGGGGCGCGGCGCGCTGCGCGCCCGTCCGGGATTGGTCACGGTGTTTGCGCAGGAAACGGTTTATGCGCCCATCGCGGCGCAGTGCCAGGCCGTCATGGTTCACCCTTGGCGGGTTCGCCAGCCGCCGCCCAAAAACTGCGGCGCGATCTTGTTCGGGCCGGGCCTGGCGTCTCCCGCCCTGCCCAATTCTGTAAAGAAGAAGATGCTGTCGTTCTGGCGCGAGGCGCCGTTGCCCGTGATCGCCGATGCCAGCGGCCTGGATTGGTTGCGGCCTGGGCCGACCCCGCCCGGCGCACTCCGGGTCATTACTCCGCATCCGGGCGAGGCGGGGCGGATGCTGGACTGTTCCGCCGCCGACGTGCAGAAGGACCGGGCGCGCGCCCTGCGGGAATTATCGGAGCGTTTTGGCGGTTGTCATGTCGTGCTCAAGGGCCATCAAACATTGGTGGGGCGGAGTGTCGGCCCGATATTCGTCAACGGCTCGGGCAACCCTTTTCTGGCCCAGGGCGGCAGCGGCGATTTGCTGGCCGGTTATCTGGCTGGTTTGCTGGCGCAACCCGATTGGCAAAAGGATGCGCTGACGGCCATTCGATACGCTGTCTGGCAGCATGGGGCGGCGGCCGACCGCCTTTCCGAATCCCGCGCCAATTGGACGGTGGAGGATTTAAGCCGGCATCTGGGTGAAAAATAATCCGCTTGTCAACGCGGCGTTTCCTTGCCAGAACGTTTTTATTGTGCAACATCCATATATGCGAAGGTTTGGTTCCTGGCTCGTTTGTCTGCTGGCTTTCATGGCGATGGCGGTGTCCGCCGACATTTACACTTTGATGGATGGCAACAAGATTGACGGCACGCCCATTTCCATCAATGACGCCGGCGTTGTGTTTAGCATGACGGATGGAACGGACCATTCCAGGGTTGTCTGGGATGACTTCACGCAGGACGCCTTGCGCGCCCTTTACGCCAATGTCAAAAAACCGGTGGATAAGGCCATGATCGAACCGTTGATTGAAGAAGTGCCGCAAGAAAAGGCGCAACGCGGCGAAATCACCGTCAAACCGATTGTCCCTCCGTCCCGCCCGACCACGCACTTGGGGGTTTTCGCCATTTTTTCCAGCCCGGTCGGTTTGTTCATTCTGCTGGTTTTGTATGCCACGAATTTATTTGCGGCCTACGAAGTCGCTTTTTACCGGCGGCAGCCTGCCGCGACTGTGGTCGGTTTGGCGGCCATTCCGTTCTTTGGCGTGCTCAGCCCCATTATCTTTATTTCCATGCCCACAAACAAGGGGCCGCTGGAAACTGCGGCGGATGAGGCTCAAACCCGATTTCAGACCACCGCGCCCCCGACTGACGTTTCAGACGCGCCGTCAGGAGCGCCACAGGCGGCGGAAAATAACGTGGAAACCGCCCCGCCGCCCGCCTCGACCACGGCGGCGGCAGCCAGTCTGCCGGAACCTGTCGTCTTCCGCCGCACCGAGTTTTTGTTCAACCGCCGTTTCTTTGAAACCCGGCTGGCCGGATTTTTCCGGGTTGTGCCGGGCGAGGCGGAGAAAGACCTGGTTCTCCACATCGTGTCGAGCCGGGGCGAATTTATCGGACGGAGAATCACCCGCATCACGCCGGCGGAACTTTATTTGCAGGTGTTTCATGACAATGCAACCGCCGACGAGATGATTCCGCTTTTGGAAATCACCGAAGTGCAAATCCTCCACAAGGATGCGGTTTGACAGGCGGGTCGGCGCCGTACTTTGATGTCTTTACGAATTGTGTTCATGGGAACGGCCGAGCTGGCTTGCGCCAGTTTGAAGGCCCTGCTTGATTCTTCGGACTTCAAGGTGGCCGGGGTCGTGACCCAGCCGGATCGCCCCAAAGGCCGCGATCTTAAACTCCAGCCGTCCCCGGTCAAAAAAACCGCGCTCGACGCCGGCCTTCCCGTCTGGCAGCCCCTGCGCGCCAGCGACCCGGATTTTCTCCGGGAACTGACGGACGTGAATCCAGACGTGCTGGTGGTGGCCGCTTACGGACAAATCCTTCCCGAAGCGATGCTGGCCATGCCTCGTTTTGGGGGCGTCAATGTCCACACCTCCCTCCTGCCGAAATACCGCGGA
>Ga0181535_10002177_pt1 | contig 24324 bp, 20 predicted proteins | sample PEATcosm2014_Bin_44_FD_119774 | JGI IMG/M metagenome (GOLD analysis project Ga0181535, IMG submission 119774) | Peatland microbial communities from MTU Mesocosm Facility, Houghton, MI, USA - PEATcosm2014_Bin17_30_metaG | ecosystem: Environmental > Terrestrial > Soil > Wetlands > Peat | place...
GGACCAGGCGCGGCTCCTCGTAGCCGTGCGTCCTCGACGAGACGTGGAAGCGCAGCAGCTTGAAGTCGTCGGAGTCGTAGGGCACGTCCTCGCCCCTGGCCCCTCGCCGCCGGATGTCATCGCCCAAGGCCAGGAACCCCTCCTCGACGTCCGGTGGGTACTCCGGCTCATCGGCGTGGAAGTACGTCTCGATGTTCTCGGGACGGTACGGTCCGTAGCCGGCGACGACCCAGGGGAACCAGATGCTCCCCACCCGCGTCCCCCATTGAGTGTCCTGCGACCGAGCCCGTCCCTCGGTGGGGAAGTGACGACGCAGGACCGGAGAGGGCGCCGGCTCGGCAACCCGCTGGCCGTCTGGCGGTGCCAGCAGTTCCTCTAGCCGCACCCTGAGAGCAGCCGCCAGCTTGACCAGGTCCGACACCCTGACATCGTCCTGCCCGCCCTCCACGGCGATCAACCAGCGCTCCGACTTTCCCACCAAGCCGGCGACCACGTCCTGGCTCATCCCGCGTCGCAGCCGCAGCTCGCGGACCCGACGACCGATCGGGTAGTCCTGCACCTGAAACCTCCATCCAGCCCCTCGGCGGGACCACTCCGCCAGCGCTCCAGCGCACCCAGGCGAGTCTACCCAGCCACCGCACGCTCCTGGATTCGCTCCAGGGTGGGCGGCTCGTTCCTCACACCGGCCATTTCACACCCAGAGCAACAGGACGGCCACCGATGCTTGCCGGACCCTCGGTGTGGTAAGCGCGATGAAGCTGGGAAACGGTCACCACCAGGCTGCGACCCAGAACTTCCCAACCCTTAAGCGTGTCGGGTGATTCGAAATACGCGTCCGCGCGAACGAGGTGACCGATCACTGCCTCGACAACGTTGGTGAGTAGGGCGAAATGCCCGAGGTCGCCGTTGCGATACCAGTGGGGAAACCCGAAGTTGTTCTGTCGTTGCCTGAGAGCTTTCCTCAATGTGGGACGAGGAATGGCCTGGAAATCGCGGGCGAGGTGATCTTGATGGTCGAAAGAGTACGCGCCGATGTTCGTGTACGAGCCGTCGGGATTTTGCCCGTGGATGTTGCTCGCGTACCGGAAGACCGGAAGCATTAGCCCATCTTCACGTGCAAATGCTCCGATATGGAATCCAGACGGATACTGGAGTTGGACGGGGCTGGCATCGTGCAGAAGGCGTCCGACGAGGTACTCCCCGAACTGATAAGGATCGGCGGGACGCCTGGGCTCGGCGATCACCTGGCGGAGCCAATCCGTCATCGTTTGACGCCCGACTTCAGCGAGCCCGAAGAACCCGATGACCCCGCCTTCGGTGGCAGCGCCGAGACGCGGGACCCTCAGCACCTTGGTCTGCGATTGCCTTGGACGTGCCTCCCCCTGAGCCGTGATCTGGCTATCCGCAGCAAATACGATCCCTTCGGCCGTATAGAGGGAGTACAGCATTGTCATAGCGGTCACTCCGGGGGTGGGGGTGAAGGCCTCGGCCGGCGAGGTCGGTTCAGTATTCTCGCGGATAATTTCAAACACAATGGGGGCAGGGGCAACTGGGACGGCCCGATCATCGAGATCCATGGTCATCCAGGAACTTTCGGATACCGGCGTGAGTCCAAACCTTTGTACGCATATCGCACTCAGCACAGGAGCTTCTGCAGGGCTGGCCCGAGCTGGAGGGTGGAGAAGATCGTGGGACTGCTACTGGCCGCCCGGAACCAACGCGGTGTCATCGAGCAGACACTGCAGCCCTTGGCCTTTGAGCACTGGTTCAGCGGCACGCTGTCAGCGGGAAGATTGTCTATAGAATGCGTTTAGCTGAAATGACCGACCCCGGACCCTTCCTGTCAACTATTGCCGAATGCAGCGCGACCTTGGTTGCCATCGTTGGTGGTTTGCTCGTCGCTCGATTTGTCACGCTGACCAGTGAGAGGGAAGGCGTCCAGAAGCTCATCGAAGAAGCTGATAGCAGACTGACGACGGCCAGGAATCGCGAAGAAGCGGCACGTCGTAGGCTCTACCGTTGGGACGTCCGTGAGTTCTTCGGGTACGGGGTTCTCTACGACATCCGGAATGGAAGACGAGATGTCCGTGAACTACGAGCGGACCATGGCTACACGCCCCTTACTGACGACGAGATGGAGGAGGCGATCGCCAGCATTGTTGATGAGTTCTCCAGAGCTCACACAACGCTTTCACAACTAGTAGCTGCGGAGAATGGTGGGTACTACCCGGAGTGGGACGAATTCAGACTGTCGCAGCCGCAGTTACCTGTGGCGCAATGGGATCACGTGTGGGACATCGAGTATGAGGCTTTGGTCCGACCTCCAAAAAGGGTTGAGCAACCATCGTATCTAGCCACGACCGTTTCCTCAATAGCTCTTCCCATGCAACCGGAGTATGTGAAGCTTAGCGCTGAACGCCGCGATGCACTGCAGGTGGACCTCGAAAGAGCTGCGGCGCGAATCCAAGATATTGACGAAGGAATCACCCACTTACAGCGACGCCGAGAGGCGATTGCTCGACCGAGAGGTCTCGGCCTGGGGCTTATCGTTTTGGGTTACTTCACCCTTGTCGGCGTGGGGATACCCTTGTTCATCATGAGCGGTTCGCCCCAGAATATGTCTTCAACTCAGACAGCAACTGTCTTCTGGTTCTTCGCTTCCGGCCTGGCACTGCTGCTCGGCTATATGACCGTACTGGCCATTAGACTTTCAAGCTGGCGAGAGAAACGGTAAGCGTCGGAGGGTTGGTCGCAACGGAAGGCGTCCCTCCTACGGTTCTGCGCTGAGCAGTTCCTGCATGGTCGTGGGCAGGAAGGTCATCTGGCGGATGTAAGCACCGCATCCCGACATCTGTTGTCGCTCGGTGGGAGTGAGCTCCTTGAGCTGCTCCAGGCGATCAGGGAGGACGGCCCAGCCGAGTTCCTTCTCCTGACCCAAACGGGCAAATGCGCCGACATGTTTGTTGAGGAGGTAGGTCAGCATTTCCCCAAGCAGGCGCACAGCCTCCAGGGGTTGGCTTTCAAAGGGATGGATCAAGAGAGGCTCGGCTACGATAAGCCTTGTGAGCTCAGATTCCAGTGCCTGCGCTCGGGCGATCGTTGCACGGAATGAATCTCGTTGATCCCGCGGTGCGTGCGCGATGACGTACTGAAACGCCTCCTGCAGTGCAGGTTGGTGCTCCAGCCCCAGACCGACGAGTGCGGAGGCCTGGTCCCTCTCCAGCATCTGCTGGAAGATGATCAGGGCTTGATCTCCCTTGATGGGAGCCGCCGCTATCGCCTGAGGGGCCGCTTGTGGATGTGGGCCATAGCAGGTGCGCTCGATCTCTTCCCAGTGCCGTTCGATGTACTGGCTTGCCGTGTCCTTCGTTACCCGGCGCTCCCTATTCCAACGCTCATAGATGGAGTTGTAGAAAGACCCTTTGATCGCCGCGGGGGTGAAAGCAAAGGCCGCGTTGGAGTTGTCGTGACCGTAACTGGCGAAGGCGGCCAGCCACGCATTGCCGAACTCATGCTTGCCGTCGAACAATGAAGTCGCCCTATAGAGCGGGTATGAGGGTCGCCTGAGCCTTGGCGCTGGGCCACCCCATTGAGCCGAGAGTATAGAGCGAAGCCCCGATGTCGAACACCTTGGAAACGAGGGTTCGGTGGCCCTTTTCACATCTCCACGAAGAACCTCCAAGACTCCCGGCCCCTGGCGCTTCCCCATCCCCCAGGCGGCCGTAATCGGCCGGCTCAGACGGGCGGAGCCTCAGACTCGACCCGACCTTGCTCATGCTGACTCCCTGGTTGCGCTTGAGGGCGTGTGCCCGGTCTACTCGGCCACCCCGTCGACGGCATCGCGACTTGCCGCTCTATCCGCTACCCGCCCGCCCTCGATGGTGAGAGGCTCTGACCCGAGCCGATGGAAGTCTCGCAGCTGCTCCAGCTTCCGCTTGAGGCTCTCCAAGCTCGGCACGTCGCGCGACTCTGGCCGCCGCCGCGATGACGCGGTTCTTGGCCCGGCGGTAAACACGCCAGCCTGCGCGATGTCGTCGACTCCGCGCCCGAACGCTTCGAGTTTCTGCCGCGCTGCTTCCACCCGGGCCTCCCGACCCCCTGCCGGATCCGCTGCTGAAGCGCCAGTATGAAGAACACCGCGCTTCGGATCGGACTCCGAGGCGCCCACGGCCAAGTAGGCGAGGAGCTGGGCGCGGTCCAGTGCCTGGTGGTCCTCCGGCTGGAGTTCGCTCAGCCGCTGCCTCCACGTCGTCTCGTCTACCCAGATGGTCGTAGCCTCACGGGCGCGAGAGAAGGCCGAGTACAGCGCCTCCATACCTTGGGCCGGAGCGGGGAGGACGAAAGCCTCCTCGGCCGTGCCGCCCTGCGTCCGCTGGGTGGTCCCCGCGTAGTCGAGGCGGAGCATCTGGTCATCGCGGTGCCGCTCCGGGCTGTACATCGTCTCGGCCTGGTGGCCATCGTCCCAGTTGACGCGCAGCTCGGTCTCGGAAACCCCCGTGACCACGCCCCTGATCCCGTTGGGGTGTTCGGCGTCCAGCCGCCCTTCCAGGCGGACCCGGTCACCCTGGTGGATAGTCTGACTGCCCTCGTGGTTGGTCAGCTCGATCCCGGAGCCCAGCTCGCCTGCCCTCAGCCGCATCCCCTGAGCCCACTGGTTGAGGATGTCGACGTCCTCGCGGGTGGCGGCCACCATCACGAAGTCGGAGATCGGCCGTCCCTGGGCGGCGCCAGCGAGCCGGGCGGCGTTCCACGCCTCCGCGACCTCTTGGCGGGCGTCCGCACGGGTGTCGGTGATCCGGATTCGATCATGGACCCGGTAGGCAGCGATGGCTTCCACGCCTCGGCCGTGACGCACGTCGTCGAGCGCCTTCCGCTCCCACTCGTGGCGCTGACGATAAACGCGCGTCAGCTCGACATAGGCGCCTGCCTCTTGGGCCTGCCCCTTGAGCCCGAGCCAGGCGCCACCGGCGCCGACGGCCTGGAGCTGGCGTTCGTCGCCGAGCCCGACCACGGTGCCGTGGCCGATGTGGGTGAGGAGCGAGGCCAGCCGCGGGGTATCGGCCATTGCCGCTTCGTCGACGACGACCACCAGGCGGTGGGTGTCGGCGTCCTCGAGGAGCCCGCTTCGCCGCCGTGCCTCGAACGCCTCGAAGGTCATGCCCCGCGCGGAGCCGATCTCCCGGGCGCTGCGCTGAGCTGTCGCTGCGGCGACCGAGAGGACGATCACCTCTCGGTCCTGGCCCTCCCAGATCTCGCGAGCGGCCCGCATCGTCATGGTCTTCCCGGTGCCGGCACGCCCGCCCATGAGGCTCAGCCGGTGGCCGGGATCGGTCAGGACAGTCACGGCTCGGCGCTGTTCCTGGTCGAGGACGATCCCCTCCTGTCCCTCGACGCTGGCAATGGCGGCGGCAAGCCGACCGGGGTCAGCGAACCTGCCGACGTCTTGGGTGGTCAGCAGCCAGCGGCCGGCACGCTCGACGGCCACCTCCTGCCGCAGCAGCTCGCTGGTGGTGTAGCGCCCGTCGTCGAGGACGACGAGGCGCTGGTCGCGGAGCGCCCGGGGCACCAGGTCGGCCATCTCGGCGGTGGTCAGGCGGCCACCGTTCAGGTGCCAGAGGGTCGCCTCGACTGCGACCGCCGTGTGGGTCGCTTCGTGGGCACAGAGGCCCTCAGGGCCGAAGAAGCGCGTCAGCAGCTCGGCCTCCCGCCGCTCCAGTGGCGGCCGCTCACGGGGCCGGCGGTCACCCAGGGCCAGGTCAAGATCGCCCACGGCTGCCGTGCCGAACTGGTGGTCGAGGTGGTCGCGCCAGGCGGCGGTGTGGTCCTGGTGGGCCTCTTCGCCCTTGCCCCGCCGAGTTGCGGCAGCCAAGCTCCGGGCGGGGACATGACTCTCGATCCCGAGGATCTCCTGGGCCCGCCGCACTTCGTGGGCTCTGGCCGAGAACGCGTCGATCCACGCGGGCTCGATCCCCGCGAGCTCGACATATCGGCCATCGCGACCCGTGTTGGGCCGTATCTCGAACCCCACCCTGCGCATCTCATCCGCCAGCGCAGTGAGGTACACGCCGTCGCCGAGCGAGCGCATATGGAGGAGGGTGCCGGCGTCGACCGCGCGCCAGCGCTGAGCCGCCGGGTCCCAGCCCATGTTGGCCACGACCGTGTGCGTATGGAGATCGGGGTCGGGTGGGCGGCCTTCGCGCGCTGCCTCCTCGGAGATGCGGGCGGTCGTATGAACTGCCTCGATACCGACCCACTGCAGCGGCACCCGGGTCCTCTTCCCCTTCACCGCGGCTCGGCCCACCAGGGACCGAGCCTGGAGCTCGGTCACCGACCGGCGAGCGGCGGTGCCGTGGGCCGTCTCGATGGCGGTGCGCAGCTCTGGCTCGGTGGTCAGCGCCCAGGCGAGGCTAATCGACTTGGGGGCCGAGAAGGTCAGGTCGTGGCCGGCGACGCGCCCGGCCGTGGAGGACGTGCTGGAGCGCTGGTCACCGGTTCGCCGATGGCCGGCCATCCGAAGGGCGCGGTCAGCTTCGCCCCTGGTGGTCGCCGCCGTAAGCGACGCTGCCTCCTCCCACGTCAATGCTCGCCGACGTGTCCGGGTGACCCCCAGCTCTGCGGCACGGTCATATGCGGCGTTCCGGGTGGGGGTGTCGGCCAGGTCGCGGCGCAGCTTGGCGTCATTGCCGGTCACTACTTGGTCGCCCGTGTGGGGGTCGCGGCCGGACATGACCGCTTCGAAAACGGCCGGCTCGATTCGGCCTGTGAGCCCGATGACCTCGTTGCCGGCCATGACCGGAGACCACGTCACCCGGGCCAGTTCGTGGTCGCGGCCATCCCGGTCGAGGTAGTAGTCGCCCCGAGCCGAGCGGACCTTTCTCCCTTCTGCGTACGCCAGGATGTCCCCGGGGGAACCCGTCAGTTTGGTGACCGTCAGCATGGGCGCCGCACGACCGCTGGACGTCGGCAGTCGGCCATGTCTGCCCGACGGCCGACCGCCAGCGCGGCGGTGAGGCGGTTGGGGGCGTGACATTCGCTGCTGTGGCCGCTACCCGAGCGGAGCGCAGCTGTGGACAGCTCGGCCGGGTGGGGAAACCGCGGACAGGCAAGCTGCCCACCGTTCCCCCGCTGCTGGCGCCCGACCTGCCCACAGCCCGGCCGGCTCCGGAGCGGATGGCCAACTCCTCCGCCGGCCGGAAGGCAGCTCGAGCGCGTCCGGGGAATCAGGCGGGGGCCTCCCTGTCCAGGAGTTCAGCGATGGCCGCCTGCAGCTCTGCGTAGGTGTCCGGGTCAAGGAGGACGGCCGTGAGACGGCCGCTACGGCGGAGGAGGAGGGGCTGACCGCCGCTGACGCGCTGGAGGAAGGCCGCACTGACGAGGCCGGTCAGAGTCGGCCCGTGGCCGGCCGTCGCGTCCACCTGGATGGTCCGTGTCCACGGTCGTCCGCGCTTCGTTGGATGTGCCGGCTGGTGTCCCGGCGCTCCTGTGTGACCAGCCTGTGCAGTCATGGGTCGACCTCCGCGGCCGACGTCCATTCGCACGAACTCTCGGCCTGCCCCACACGCTAGGCCGGCGCTGCGCTCCAGAGTGGAAGCGCGTCGCTTCGCTCAAAGCCATCAGATGCTCGAAGGTTCACCCATGGCTGAACGGCTTGCACCAGTCGAAGCTGCCATGCTCTGGACAGCCACCTGCGCACGTGATCCGCGCCGCATGGGACTCGCAGCCGACGCGACCATCAGGACGGCATACTATTCGCACGCCAGTTTCACTGGCGTACTACCGCACCGACGACCTCGGTCCGTGCAGCCTCCATTGAACCGAGGGAGGTTCAGACCCTCACTTCGTTCAGCTCATCGTTGCGTTGGTGGCGCAGCACCGGGCGCGCTCGCGCCAGACGTGGGAGGACGCGGGGGGACAGCGACCAACAGGCAGAAGGGCGAGGAGGAATCCACCCGTGCGATGGCCTTTGGGCCATCACTGGCGCCGCCGTGTACTCCCCGCCAGTCGTCTTGACGCGCTGCGCCCTTGCATGGGCAGGAGGAGGCCCCTCTCCCCGGGGGCCGTGCGAAGGATCCGGTAGGCGTCCATCACTGCCTCCACGACCTCGGGCGATGGGTGCCGGTAAGGACGTTTCAGAAGCCCCACCTGTGCGAGTACCTGGGCATCCCATGGCTCCTGGGTCCGGTCCGCCAGGTTCGTGTACTGCGCCAGCGCCTCCATCACGCTCTGCGCGCGGAAATCGCTCCACGTCGAGATCTTCTCGAGCAAGGACTCCCGCGCCGGGCCGGCTGCCGTCCGTTCAAGGTCGTGGCCCTGCCACCTCACTGTGTTCTCGATGTATGTGGGTGGGTCGCCAGAATTGAAGCTGCCGAGGGGGTTCTCGGGAGACCCACCGTCGAGGAACATGACGTCGCGGGGATGAGGTTGGCCTACCACGGTGATGAGGACGGCCAGCTCGTCAGGTGAAAGCTCCACTCGCTCCATCTCTTCCGCCAAGAGCGCGTAGTACATGGCCAGGTCGCGCTTGGCGATCGCTCCAACGCTCGTGCCGCCCCGCTCTCGGTTGGCCCAGGGTGTGGCCCCGGCCTCGATGCGGAAACGGAGGGGCCCGCTGCGGAAGGCAACCAGCGGTGTTCTCATGGGTAGTCATCGTAGCATACCAAGGGTTAACCCTGTGGGTTGAGCGAACAAAGGTTTGAATGGGTTATTGATGTGAAGTAGACTTCATTCAATGACCGCTCCCGGTGAATCCATGTCCAGGCGCCAACGACGGACCGGCGAGGGAGCCGCTGCGGGGCTCACTCGACTTCCGCTTGAAGAGGGCCCGGATGGAGTAGAGCCGAGGGCGTCTCCCGCCAAGCTGGGAGCGAGGAGACGGGGCCGGCGGCAACTCAATGGCGGGGCCTCCACAACGCTAGATATGCCTGCCCTCGAACAGTGGCTGTGGGACGCGGCCTGCCAGATCCGCGGACGCCTCGATGCCCCCAAGTTCAAGGATTACATCCTTCCCCTCATCTTCCTGAAGCGACTCAACGATGTCTTCGAGGATGAGGTTGAGCGCGTGGCCGAGACCGTGGGCAGCCGCGACGCAGCCCTGAGTTTGGTCGCGAGTGACCACCGACTGGTTCGCTTCTTTCTCCCAGGGGAATCCCGGTGGCCTCAGCTGGCGGTCCAGACCACACGTTTGGGGGAGGCTCTTACTGCGGCGGTGCGAGCCATTGCTCGGTTCAACCCGCGCCTCCAAGGGGTGATTGACACGGTGGACTTCAACGCTACCACGGCCGGCCAGCGGATTCTCGATGACGACCGGCTACGAGCCCTGATTGGAGTGCTGGGAGACCCGCGGTATCGTCTGGGGTTGAAGGATGTTGCCCCGGACATCCTAGGGAGGGCGTACGAGTACCTGCTCAGGAAGTTTGCCGAGGGGCAGGGACAGAGCGCCGGCGAGTTCTACACCCCACCAGAAGTGGCCCGACTGATGGCACGCATCCTCGACCCCCAGCCCGGCATGTCGGTCTACGACCCCTGCTGTGGGTCAGCTGGCCTCCTGTTGAAGTGCCATCTCCGGTTGCTAGAGACGCATGGGGTACCGGTGAACAGTCACCGTGAGCTCCCGAATACGGTGGCCCCTCTACGGGTCCTCGGGCAGGAGATGACCCCGGCCACTTACTCGCTGTCGCGGATGAATGCGGTCGTCCACGACATGGACGCCGATATCCACCTCGGGGATACCATGCGGGCCCCGGCCAATGTGGACGCCTCGGGCCACCTCCAGAAGTTCGACCTGGTGACCGCCAACCCGATGTGGAATCAGGACTTCGACGAGGGTGTGTATCGCAACGACGGATACGACCGGTTTGAAATGGGCATCCCTCCCTCGTCGTCGGCCGACTGGGGGTGGGTGCAGCATATGCTCGCCTGCTTGGGACCAGAGGGTCGGATGGCGATCGTCCTCGACACCGGGGCAGTAAGCCGGGGAAGCGGGAATCAGGGGGCCAACCGGGAACGAGACATCCGCAAGGCGCTTGTCGAGAAGGACTTGGTCGAGGCGGTAGTTCTGCTTCCCGAGAACCTCTTCTATAACACCACGGCACCGGGGATCGTGATTGTGCTGAACCGCCAGAAACGGCATCCGGGCGAAACTCTTCTCCTCAACGCTTCCGGCATGTTCGTGAAAGGAAGACCAAAGAACGCGCTCACGGACGAGCACATCGCCCACGCTGGGGAGATCTACCACGGGTGGAGGGCGGAAACGGGTCTGTCAGCGGTGGTCGCCACCGCGCAGGTGACCGAAAACGACTTCAATCTATCTCCCAGTCGATATGTGGCCGCGATCTCAAACGGAGAGGCAATGACACTAGAGGAGTCGGTCGCCAAGTTGGTTGAGGCTGAGAAAGAGCGCGTTAAGGCCGACGCCGAACTCAGGCAGGTTCTCGCGGAGTTGGGGGTGGTATGGCCACAAAGCTGAACATCCCTACTCCACGAGACGATCCAGCGACCAGCCTCGGGCGCTGGCTTTGGGAGGTTGTTTGCAGAATTGAGGATAACCCCCAGGCCGCGAAGTTTCGGGACTACGCACTTCCATTACTCTTCCTTAAGCGCCTCAACGATGTCTACGACGATGAAATCAGGGACATTACCAAGGAGGTCGGTGATCACGCCACCGCACAGCGCCTACTGGATAGCGACCACGGCCTCGTGCGATTCTTCATCCCGCCCGACGCCAGATGGCCACGGGTCTCAACCCTAACCAAAGGCCTGGGCGAGGCACTTACTAGCGCCATGAGAGCTGTCGCGAAAGCAAACCCTCGGACTCAGGGCGTCATCGATGCCGTTGATTACAACGCCATGTCGGCGGGCAAGCGGATTATCGATGACCAGCGCCTCACTACGATTATCGGGGCTCTCAGTGACCCGGAGCACCGGCTAGGGCTCGTGGACGCACCTGGGGAGACCTTCGGTACGGCATTCGAGGACCTACTTAGGAGATACGCGGAGGGACGTTCGGAAGGCGCTGGGGAGGCTTATACCCCGCCAACGGTGGCTCAGCTGATGATCGCGCTGTTGGATCCGAAGCCTGGCATGAGCGTATATGACCCCTGCTGTGGGTCAGGGGGCCTCCTGGTGGGTTGCCAACTTTATCTCTTGCGCACCCTCGGTACCCAGCGAAACGGACGCGTACTGTTACCGTCAAATGTGGCTCCACTTGCCCTCACTGGTCAAGAGCTCTTGCCTTCCACTTACTCCGTGGCATTCATGAACGCCATAGTGCACGATGTCGACGCGCAACTCTACCGCGGCGACACGATGACGCAACCATCGACGCTGGATGCCTCTGGGCAGCTCCGTCGATTCGACCTGGTGACGACCGATCCACGATGGAACCAGCCGTTTCCTGAGAAGGTCTATCGCAACGACCAGTTTGACCGCTTCACCGCAGGGATACCCCCACCCGAGAAGGCGGATTGGGGTTGGGTTCAACACATGCTCGCGTCTCTGGCGCCGCAAGGAAGGCTCGTGATCGTTTTCGACACCGGGGCGGCGAGCCGCGGAAGCGGATCCGATGGCCGCGACCGGGAGCACCGGATTCGTAAGATAATGGTGGAGAAGGACTTAGTCGAAGCGACTATTCTGCTTCCACAGAACCTCTTCTATAAGAATGCTGCGCCCGGCCTGATCGTCGTCCTCAATCGAGCGAAGCGGCACCCGAGAGAGTTGCTCGCCGTCGATGCCTCGGACATGTTCATCAAGGGTCGCCCGAAGAACTCTTTGGGTCACGATCACATCGAGCGAATTGTCCAACTCTACCGTGAGTGGAGAGCTGAGACCGGTGTGTCGGCGGTCGTCACCACCCAGCAGGTGGCCGAGAACGACTACAACCTATCTCCCGCCCGATATGTCGCCGCCGTGTCGAATGACGACGCCATGACCTTGGAAGAGGCAGCGGCCCGGCTTAGGGAGGCCGAGGTGGAGAAGGCCGAGGCAGAGAGGGAGCTTTGGAAGGTCCTCGCGGAGCTTGGGGTCGAATGACCGCCCCGCAGCAGACGCAGCGCGGTCGCGAGATGACCACACTCGGGGAGGTTGCAGAGCTCAAGATCGGGAGGACGCCGGCGCGGGCGTCCGGTGCGTACTGGACTGAGGGCTCCACACCGTGGGTCTCGATCGCCGACATGGCCAACGGCCCTTTACGGACAACCAAAGAGTCTATTTCGCCGTTAGCTCTTACCGAGTGCTTCGGGGGCCGCCTAGTGCCGGCCGGAACTCTACTGATGAGTTTCAAGCTGACGATAGGTAAGGTTGCCATACTTCAAATGCCCGCCGTTCATAATGAGGCGATTGTCTCGATCCTTCCCCGTCCGGAAGTGGATCGGGACTACCTCTTCTATTACCTTCAAGTTGCTGACCTCCTACTCGAGCAAGACGCTTACGTCAAGGGGAAGACGCTCAACCGCGAGAAACTCCTGCGGATTCCGATCTGGCTCCCGCCGCTAGATGAGCAGCAACGCATCGCACGGATTCTTTCCACGATGCAGACTGCCGTGGAAACCTCCGAGGAGGAACTGCAGCATATCCACCGGCTGCGGAGGATCGTGTTGGCAGATCAGCTCACCCCCACCGATGCATGGCAGCAACTGCCCCTGGCCGAAGTGGCTGACACCGCCAGCGGCGGAACTCCGAGATCGGATGTCCCCGAGTATTACGGGGGACAGATTCCATGGGTTCAATCCGGGGAAGTTGTGGGAGGCGAGATTGTGACAACGCAGAAGCATCTCACTCCACAAGGTCTGGCCTGCTCAGCCGCGCGAGTGTTCCCGGCCGGCACGCTTCTGATCGCCATGTACGGCGCTACCGCTGGTCAGGTGGCGCTGCTGGGGATTGATGCCGCGACAAACCAAGCTGTTTGTTGCGTGACGCCGCACCGGAAAGTCGAAGCGCGGTTTCTCTACTACGCCCTCGAGGGTGCCCGGGAGAGGCTGCGCGCCGCGCGTGTCGGAGCTGCACAGCCCAACCTGAGCCAGCAGTTGATTCGGAGTTTTGTCCTTGGGGTGCCCCCGCTCGATGAGCAGCGGCGGATCGTGCGAGTGCTCGCGGCTTTTGATCGCACTTCCGAGACCACCTTACGGCGCCTGGGTCTGCTGCGCGTGGTCTTCTCATCTGCGATGACCCAACTCTTAGGAGGCTCGGCGTGACTGTCGGGTCTGAAGCTGGCGCTGTTCAGCACCCCCTGATCAAGTACGCCGTGGACGCCGGCTGGACCTACATCAACCGCGATGATGCTCTCGCCGTCCGTGGAGATGAAAGCGGGATCGTTCTGTCTGACACCCTCGCTACGCAGTTGGAGCGACTGAACCCCGCGCGAGTGAATCGCGCCCAAGCCGCTGAGCTCATCCGGAGTCTCACCCGGGTTTCGCCGACACTCGCAGGGAACCTTCAGGCGTGGGAGTTCCTGCGGGGACTGAAGACGACATATGAAGAGGCCGAGAAGCGAGAGCTTAACGTCCGCTTTCTTGATGTGGAGCACCCCGAGAACAACACCTTCCAGGTCACCGAGGAGTGGTCGTATCGGGAGAGACCCGAGACTGAGGCCATCCGCTTCGATGTCGTCTTCCTCATCAATGGCATCCCGGTATTTCTGGTGGAGACGAAAGCGGCGACCAAGGCGCAGGGCATGGGAGAGGCGCTGGATCAGATCCGCCGGTACCACACGGAAGGACCGGAACAGCTTGCGCTGGCCCAACTCTTCGGGGTTACCCACATCATCCGCTTCCTCTACGGTGCCACCTGGAACACGGATCTCAAGAATGTCTACGACTGGCGAGATGAGGTGGCCGGAACCTTCGAGGACCTGGTCAAGGCGTTCGTGGACCAGAAGAGACTCCTGCGTATTCTCTATGACTTCATCGTCTTCCCCACCGTTGATGGCGAGCTCTCCAAGTTCGTCCTGAGACCGCACCAGATGCGGGCTGCCGACAAGGTCGTGGCGCGGGGCAAGGACCCGAAGAAGCGCCGGGGGTTGATCTGGCACACCCAGGGGTCAGGGAAGACCTTCACGATGCTCACCGCCGGCAAGTTAATGCAGGCCGACCCAGATCTGGCCAACCCGACGATCCTGATCATTGTGGACCGGATTGACCTCGAAGGCCAGATGGAGGGTCAGCTGGACGCCCTCGGCCTCCAGGACGCTCAGGTGGTGAGGTCGCGGAAGGAGCTGGAGGACATTCTCCGGTCGGACCGACGGGGAATCATCCTCTCCATGATCCACAAGTTCGACGACATGCCGGCGGCCCTCTGCGTCCGAGACAATGTGATCGTCCTCATTGACGAGAGTCACCGAAGCACAGAGGGTGATCTCGGCACCTACCTGTTAGCTGCGCTCCCGAATTCCACGCTGATCGGGTTCACAGGTACACCTGTGGACAAGAGCGCCCAGGGCAAGGGCACCTTCAAGCTGTTTGGGCGCGACGACCCCGAAGGCTTCCTGGATAAATACTCGATCCGCGACAGCATCGCCGATGGCACGACCATACCCCTCGACTATGGGCTGGCCGCTCATGAGCTGCTGGTCAAGCGGGAGACCTTGGAGGAGGCGTTCTTCCGTGTCGCCGACTTGGAAGGGGTCACGGACATTGAGACCCTAAACAAGGTCCTGGAGCGAGCTGTTGTCCTCAAGGAGGAGATGAAGAGCCACGCGCGGGTGGACGCCATCGCCAGGAGAGTGGCCGAGCACTTCCAAGGGAACGTCGAGAAGTCAGGGTATAAGGCGTTCTTGGTCGCGGTAGACCGGGAAGCCTGCGCCCTCTACAAGGCGGCACTCGACCACTACCTGCCGCCCGAATTCTCCGAGGTGATCATCAGCCCTGCGCACAACGACACCGAGCTCTTGAAGAAGTTCGACTATGGGAAGGCCAAGGAGGAGCGAATCCGTAAGGCCTTCCGCAAGCCGGACGCTCTACCGAAGATCCTGATCGTCACCGACAAGCTGCTTACCGGTTTCGACGCACCGATCCTGCAATGCATGTACCTAGACAAGCCGATGCGGGACCACGTCCTGCTCCAAGCGGTGGCCCGGCTGAATCGGCCCTACGAGGATCCAGACGGGCGGCCGAAGACAGCCGGCTTGATCATTGACTTCGTCGGTATCCTCGCCAACCTAGAGAAAGCCCTTCTCTTCGATTCACAGGACATCTCCGGCGTGCTCGTGAACTTGGAGGATGTCCAGAAGCGCTTCGCCGCCCTTCTCGGCGAAGGCCGAGAGGAGTACCTAGCGATCAGCTCGGGGCTCAAGGGGGACAAGGAGGTCGAGGCGCTAGTGGAGTACTTCCGCGACCCCGACCGTCGCCAGCGCCTGCAGAAGTGCGTCTCGGAGCTGGAAGGTCTCTACGAGGTGATCTCACCCGATGTCTTCCTCAGACCCTACCTTGCTGAGTACGAGGCGTTGATGCGAATCGCGGCGGTAGTCCGGGCGGCATTCTCCGCGGGCTTGGATATTGACCGCTCGTTTCTCCGCAAGACGGCCGAACTCGTGCAGCGCAACACCGAGACCAGCCCCATTCCTCTCCTGAGCACGACCCAGCGCCTCACCCCCGACGACATCGAGGCGGTGATCAGCGACCCGGAGCGATCCGACCTGACCAAGGTCATTGACCTTGCCAAACTGGTCCATGACTATGTCGCCAGAGAGAAGGTTCTGCAACCCGCTCTCATCCTGATCGGGGAGAGGGCCGAGGAGATCGCCGAAGCCTTCCGGGATCGCCTGCTCTCCACCGGGGAGGCTCTGAGGCAGCTGGTGGAACAGGTGGAGATGATCGTCGAGACGAAGCAAGCGAGTGAGAAGAGCGGCCTGGACCCAGAGGCCCTGGCGGCTCTCTTCTTCCTGACCGGCAGAGGGGTACCGAGGCCCGCAGCGGAGGTAATTGCGTCCCAGATTGGAGAGGCGCTTTCCGTCTACCCAGAGTGGCGCGCATCGAGGCAACAGGAGAGGGACCTTCGGCTTCGCCTTTACGGGATCCTCCTTCGAGGTGGGATTGGAGGCGATCAGGCAGTCTTGGTGGATGGGTTTCTCGGCATGCTCCGAGAGATTCGACTATGAGCCTCGACCATCAGAGCCTCGACACGGGCCGTCTGAGCCTTCAGGAGGCTAAGAGGCTGGCTCGTCGCCTGGCGAAGGAATTGCCGGATCGCGAGCGAATCTGGCTATCGGACCCGGAGCGGGTGGAGAGGCGCGCTGGCAGCCTGCCGGAATCCGAGGCGACCCCCATCTCCCGGGACGAGTTCAAGGCAGAAGTGCGGAGCTGGGCCAGGCAGTTGGAGGTGGAGCCCAAGGAGGTCCACCTGACTGGGATGCGACGGAAGTGGGGCTCCTGCTCTCCCCTGGCTCGCCTCACCTTCGACACCGCCCTCCTCCAGCAGCCCGAGGAGTTCAGGCGGGAGGCGATCGTTCATGAGCTACTACATCTGAAGGTCCGGAATCACGGACGTCTGTTCCGTGCTCTCCTCACCACCGCCCTGAGCGGAGGTGCCTCCAATTCGCAGCCGCAAAACTCAGGGGGAAATGGCCGAGCCTGAGGTTCCACCCTCCACTACCACGCCGCTTCGGTTGGCGGATATCCGCCGGCTCAAGGCGGCGGGGTGCCGAATGCTCGATGAGGCGTTCGCCGCCTTGGCAGCGGAACACGTCATCCCTTGTCCAGACGGCTATCCCTACGTCCGTGTCGGTCGTGACTTTGAGGGTGGAGATGTCATGTTCGGTCGAAGGTGGAAGGAGTTCAGCCGTGCCCTCGACGAACTCTTCCCCGAATGGTTCCGGCCACCCAAGCTGGGGGCCTTCCCGCGTTGGTTCTCGGAGCCCCTAATGTTCAGTTTCCTTGAGGCTGCTATTGCCCGTATTGGGAGGATGGGCGGGCCGTATTCAGGTTCGCATCCGGCCGCCGTCCGCCTCATCTTCTACCTCATCCGATACCTCCGCGCGCATGAGCAGGAGGTTGTCGCTGCCGTTCTGATGGGGCACCTGACCACCGACAGCCAACAAGATGTGCAGATCGGGGACGTACGCCTGAGTCCGATCACCTCCTTCCGCGAGTTCCAGGTCGTCAGCCAACTACTCCCCACGGCCCCGGCGGCTACAAACCGAGAGCTCCCACATCACTTTGCACGGCCCGAGTGCTGGGTAATGTCCCGAGCGACCGGGATTGACCCGTTCGTCTTCGGGACGACTGCGGAGCGAGCAGTAGATCGCTTCCTCTTCGCTATTCGACTCCTCTACCATGGAACCGCACATCCGATCTATCAGGTGATCGGCGAGACGTCGGAGATCTGTCAGCGAGATGCGGAGCTCACACCCTATCGTTATTCAAGTAGCCCTATCGCTCTCCGACCGATTCCGCTCTCTCAAACCGATGACGCCGCCATCGCCGGGATCCTCGACTTGTACGACCGCGTGTCTTCCCACCGGAAGGACTTTGTCGTTCATCCATTGGACATGGCCACCAATAGGTTTGGAACAACTTTCCTGCCTAAGCCATGGTTCGAGGATGTTGTGGACCTCATGACTGCCCTCGAAGCAACCCTTTCGGGTGTGGAACGGCAGGACATCACCCTTCGGATCTGCAATCGGGCCGCCACACTCCTGACGACCACATCTGACCCGCCATCAGCGATATTCGGCGACCTGAAGAAGCTCTACGACATGCGCTCGACTTTGGTTCACGGAAGCGCGGTTACGGACAAAGCATTGACGAAATGCACCTCGGAACTCAGCACCTCACGCCCCAGCCCGTGGCCTGCTGTGCGGGTGGAGCGCGGTGTTGATCGACTCCGTGATCTGGTGAGACGCGCGATACTCGCCCGAATCGCGCTGGCTGATGCCGACACCTGGCCATTCGATACTGAGCTGAAGATGTCCATTGATCAGGAACTTGCTGATCCCGGTACAGCCGCCAACTGGAGGAACTCTTGGCAGACCATCATTCGAGCGATTGAGCCACGCGCTGTCGAGGCGGCAGCACCCCTACTCGACGCCATTCACGACGACTACCCAGGGAAGCGTCCGTGAAGACTGCTTCAGGAAGCGAATGGCCAATCAACTGAGTGGCGAGCTCACATCTGTTGCTGAACGCCTTCGGGCCGCAGTCAGGCAGGAGGACGCCGAACCGCTGAAGGCCTTGTTGGCAAGCTACGAGGGTGCGGCCCATCGGCTGGAGCAAGCTTGGTCCGGCAGCAACCTCGGATATCACTCTCGGGTCTACTACGCCGACTTTCACCAACCGCCTCCCGGGGCGATGGTCAGCGCCGAATGGGGCGACACGCAGGTGTTCACCCGAGCAACGATCGGGGATTGGCGTGAGTTCTCGCGAGACGACCTCCACGAGGCCGTCATCCGGATGGTTGGAGGCGCTGAGTTCACTCCCGCGACCGCTGCTCGCATGACCATCTCCGCGGCTATCGAAAGCGCTCGAAGCGAGGCAGCGTCACTTCTCACCACTGCGCTCAAGGGCGGAGACGATGAATACCTTCGGAGCTTGAAGGGGAGTATCGAGGAGGCTAAGCCCCTATCGAAGAGCGACGGGATCCGCGCGCAGATGCCAAACGGGCAGCTCTTCACCCGAGATGCTCGCGCCATACAGGGGGGCCTTGAGAGCGCTGTCCATCAGGAACTCCTGGCTGACGTGGTATCTGTGCGCCACGCGTTTAGCGTCGCTACTGACACGGCCACGCTGATCGAGAGAGCTGCCACCCATATTGAGCGCGAATCCTCGCGCCGGACCCTTCATGCGGAACCGAGACTCTCGGGGAACCGAATCTTCATTGGCCATGGCCACTCACCCGTTTGGCTCCAACTCAAAGAGTTCCTTCGCGACCGCCTTGGTCTTCCTTGGGAAGAGTTTAATCGCATCCCTGCTGCAGGAATCACGAATGTCGCACGTCTGAGCGAGATGCTCGACAACGCCATGCTGTCATTCCACGTGCTTACTGCTGAAGACGAGCGCAAGGACGGCTCTCAGGTCGCTCGGCTTAATGTGGTGCACGAAGCCGGCCTGTTTCAGGGAAGACTTGGCTTCACCCGGGCCATCGTCATCATTGAGGAGGGATGCGAAGAGTTCTCGAACATCCACGGCCTGGGCCAGATACGCTTCCCAACCGGGCATATCGAGGCTTCATACGAGGAGGTGCGGCGCGTGTTGGAGCGGGAGGCGATCCTTGTGAGGGGAGATTCATGATCGACTGGCAGGTGTCACACGTCGGGACCAACTGGCAGGCTGCTCACGAAGCGGTGGATGCAGCGTTCGAGGGGTCCGGGCTACTGGTCTACGGCCGCGGACCTTCGCCGGACGACCTCACGGAAGCCTTCATGGGTATACCGCGTCGTCAGATCCTGAGCCGCCGAACCGGCGGGGGCGGTGGCGGTGGTGGTGGTGGTGAAGTCAATCTGGCGGTGGATGTAGTTGCACGGCTCTGGCCCTTGGCTGTGGCCGGAGGGGCCGGCGCGATCATGGCTGACGTCTGGAACGTCACCAAGAAGGCACTACGCACTGCCGTTGAACGTCTCCTGCGCGGCCCGGCTAGATCCGTAACGATCCAGACCGTCAAAGACGATGACCGTCAGCACGACGCCATTTTCCGATTCGTCGGGGATGATCTCGGTGAGCTTGACGTTGCCATTGAAGAGCTCGCTGCTATCGTTCAGCGGATTACACCTGACTCAACTCCCCCACTTGATCCGGGGGCGTGGTTCGAGTGGGACTCGGCGAAGCAGCGATGGGAGGCGACACGTTTGGCACGCTCCCGAGGTTGAGCGCGCTGATCCTGCGTTCGAGGTCAAGGAGGGTTGGAGCCGGCACCGCGCCTGGATCCCGGCGAGCGCTCGACCGCGCCTCCGCTGCCGACGCGGCCGGTGGACGGTCGCCGTCTCCTTGGCGCCCAACCTCCGTGGGACCCTCTGGCAGCTCCGTGACGGTGGCCGTGGTTCTCGGGACGCCGTTCGTCGACGGTGTCGGGTCGGGCGGCTCCGGGCAGCTCGGGCCATGGCTGCCTTGGGCCAGGAGCCGCTGCTCCTCGATGGCACCGAGGGCGTGGGCCGCCTGCATCGTCACCGCTTCGTAAACGGTTGCCCGCCCTTGGGGCGGCGGGACGCCAACGCTCATGCCTACGAACTCGACAAGGTTCGCGTGGAGCCCGGAGTGCCGGGCCCAAACCAGCGTGTGCTCCTCGTCAAGCCTGGCCTGCCGTGGGGGCACCAGTGAGACGGGTTGGCGGACTCCTTCATCCTGCAACTCGACAGCGAGGTCGACCGCGTTCTGGAGAGCGATCACGGCGTCATCCACTCTGGATGCCGCCGCCGCGACCTCGCGCGGCACGCTGGGATCGGTGGGGAGCTGCAGCCGCGACACCGCGTAGCCGGCGCGGACGATCTCGGCAAAGACCGGGGGGGTCCCCAGGTCCTCCAGGTCAGCCACTCGTCAGGCCTGGTCAGCCGACTCGCGTCGTGCCGCTTCGCTGGCCGCGATCCTCCCGGTCTCAGGGATCAGGGCGTCGTAGTGCTGATCATCTCGTCGGAGGGCGCGCGTGACCCTTTGGGCCTCCGCCTCAGTGATGACCCACACGAAGGCGCCGCTCGTGTACTCACCGCGTCTCGCGTGGATCGTGAAGTGAGGGGCGAAGCGGTCCGCCGGGTCGGCGCCGGGGATGGGCTGGATCACGTACTCGACAGTGCTGTCCTCGGTCATTGCACACCTCCATACGCGGCTATCGCCGCAGGCTCCTCAGGGTGCTGCCGATCCCTGGGATTGGTCATTGACGCCCCCCGATGGCTCCGGCCGCCCTGGCAGCGGGCCAACGAGGTGGTCTCCTGGTGGACGCGGGCGATGAAGCGCCACCAATGGTCGTGCCAGACCGCGAGCTGGTGGCCGCTGGACCCCTGGGTCGCTTGCGCCCACCACTGTCGGAACGCGGTCAGCTCGAGAACCACGCCGCGATGCTCCCTCCAGCAGGTCGGCCACCGCTCCAGCTCGTAGGCGCCGACCGCCCAACGCACCCAGCCGTCCAGATCCTCCCCCGGGTCGGCCGCCCCGGGTGGGGCCGCTGTGGCTGTGAGCTGCCATGCCGGAGTCCGCGCACCGGCGGTGCCGTCCCCGGCCTCCTGCTGGCCGACGAGGCGATCCAGGAGGTCGCCCATGAGCCTGCGGAGGCCCTCCACCTCGGCGCGCAGATCGTCGGTCACCGTCCCGAACCCGACTTCGCTTGAGCAGCGGCGATCCGCGTTCGCACCCCTCCTTCGAACCAGGGAGTGAGGCGGGTCGTGACGGGCCGCATCTGGCGGTAGAGGAGGAGCGCGTGGCGCAGCGGCAGCTCACGAATCTCCTCCGGCGACACCCGGCGGCGTCGCTGGGTCGAGCGGGTCTCCGATCGCCGCCTGTCCGCGTCGCGGTGGTAGCTGACGACCGTCTCGTCGTACTCACCGCAGAGGCGCGAGAGCCGCTCCAGCTCCTCATGATCGCTGATCCCGCCGAAGACCACCTTGGCCGTGCAGTTCTGCCAGAGGGTTGCGGCCCCGTCGTCTCCCCACACCTCTCGCGCCCGCGCCAGCGTCTGGAAGACGGCGACGACGGTGATCCCGATACCTCGACCGTCTGACACCAGCATCGGCAGCGAGGGCAACGGAGCGATCTGGGTCACCTCGTCGAGCCATAGCCCGAGGGGAGGATCCAAGCGCCCGCCTGGGAGAGCTGCGGCGCGCTCCCTGGCGGCGGCCACCACGGCGTCCAGGAGCACGGCCAGCAGTCCCGAGACCTGCACCTGGTCTTCAGGGTCTCCGACCAGATAGAGGGTCCCTTTGCCGGCCACGAACCCGACCGGATCGAAGGTGCTGCTACCGACCGGGCAGCAACGCGCCATGACGTCCGGGTCGGCCACGCAGTCGAACGCGCGCCTGAGCGAGTTGAAGACGGAGCGTCGCTCCCGATCGTCCGGACCTCCGGCGAGCTGGGCACCCAGTCGCTCCCCCCAACCCGGGGCAGCGCCGGGATGGTCGAGGAGGACATCGACCGCCCGTCGGTCGGACGGGTTATCGACCCACCCGGTCACGGTGCGCAGGTCGGCGCCGGCGAGGGCCGCGGCGTGGAGATACCCCTGGCAGAGGGCGACGGCCGAGTCCCTCCAGTAATCGCCCGCCGTCACGCCCTTGCCGGCGCCGCTCGAGCCCACCGCGACCCGGGCCCGGCGCATGGCCGTCCGTGGCACCTCGCAGCCCCGCACGGGGTCCCAGAGGACCGGCTGCCAACTCCTCCGGGCCGTCACAGCTCTCTGCACCGCCCCCGTGGGGTCGAAGACCCACGCCGGTCCCGGCCGGAGCGGAGCCGTCAGGAGCAGCAGCTCTGGCTTGGTGCTTGTCACGATTGCCGGGCCCGGGTAGTCGATCACACCCGGCACCACCAGGGTCGACGTTTTGAACATGCCCGGCGGTCCGAGCACGGCGTAGGAGTCCTCGATCGTCCCGAACAGGGCCCTTCCGTACTCGACGGAACGCCCCAAGCCGATGCCGACGTCCGTCACGGCCGGGCGAGCGACCGACGGGCGCAGCGTCCTCGCTCGCGCGAGAGCGGCTCGCCCTCCGAGCTGGTTGCGAAGGTGACTTCGGCTCGCCAGACCCCTGTGCTTCGCCGCGCCGCCGCGACGGCGACGAACCAGGCGGATCACCCACGTCGCGACGCCGAGGATCACGGCAGCGGCCGCCGCCACCGTCAGCCAGTACGCAGCTCCCGCAGGGGCTACTCGACGGGTCGCGGCTGGCCAGGCGAGGGCGGGGTCGCCCGCGTGCGCCACAAGCTGCCATCCCCCGATCAGGGCGTTCGTTGTCGGCGGCATCCACCGCCCATGGGCCAGCCAGGTGTCGACGCCAGCCAAGGCATCGAGGAGCATCAGCAGCGCCATGATCCCCGCCAGCAGCATGATCTCCGGCGCCAGGGAGCAACACCCTAGCGAGGGAGATGGGTTGCCTCGTCGAGCACTCATTCGCTGATCACCTCCTGCCTCCCGCCTTGGCCAACGCCCTGATCTCCCCCTCGCTGGCGCCTGCAGCGAGGCGATTGCGGAGCAGCTCCCGGAACGCCGGGTATCCGCCCGCCACCTCAGGACCCATCTCCAACCACAAGTCCGTGGCCACGCAGTCGGCCAGCATCCAGATGGGCATCGGCACCGCGTCGCCGGAAGTGGCGGACTCCACCGCCGCCTCCCAGCCCGCATCCTGGGGTGCCCATCCCTGCGCGCGGGCCACGGACTCCGCACGCTCGCGTCCCTCACTCCCTCGCGCCGACACCGGCGCCGGTTCGCGGGCCATGCGCTCGATCCCGGTCCTGGCGAACGCCGTCTCGATCCCCGCGTGGCTCCAGACGGCGACGTGGGGCGCCACCCGACGCAGGGCTTCGCGCGTATAGCCGGCCGCGAGGCACTCGCGCACGCGTGCCTGGAAGGCCCGGAATCCGGCGAGCGGCTTTGGCATGAGGGTCGCCCACAGCTCGGAGGCCAGGGCTTGGGCCGGCGCGTCGGCATGCCCAGAGGCGTCCGCGTCGTCACCCCTCGCGTCCCCGGCTGGCTCGGGGCGAGCGCCCCTGGTCAAGTCGGCCACGCGCCCGGCGTCCCCCCTCGGGGGGACTGAAGGGGGGAGGGATGGATCTCGGGACGGTTCATCCTCTATGCGACCGGTCAGGTTGGCCGGTGCTTCCTGCCGCGGCTGGCCGGTTGTCGGCCCCGTCGAGCGGTCAATCTGGCCGCTCGACGCCATGGTCACCTCGTAGCGGTTGCTGACGCGCCTGCCATGGGCCCCGCGCCTACCGCCCAAGCACCGGAGCTCACCGAGCTGCTCGAGCTCGCGGACGCAGCGCCGGACGGTCCGCTCGCTCAGCCGGGTCTTCTGGCAGAGGCGGTTCATGGAGGGCCAGGCATCGAGCCCGTCGTCGTTGGCGGAATCGGCGATGGCCAGGAGGACGAGTCGGACGTTGCCGTCCGCCCGCGAGTGCTGCCAGACCCAGGTCATGGCCCGGACGCTCACCCTCGCGTCCTCGGTCCGCGGAGGGGCGCATGGAGCGTTTGAGGTTCGCGATGCCCTGAGTGCGTCCCCGCCCTACCCTGCCTCTTCCTGCGCCGCGCTCGGCACAGGAAACCTCTGAGTCGACCTCGTGCAGGCTTTCGCGAACTTGAAATCAGACCAATGCCTTGGTAAGGCGTAGGTCGTGGGTTCGATTCCCACCTTGGGCTCCACTCTGATGTCTCGGGACTTCCTGGACACCGGTCTGTCGCTCCCTCATACTCTGAGTTGAATAGGGGGCGCGTGAC
>Ga0181535_10002178_pt1 | contig 24318 bp, 18 predicted proteins | sample PEATcosm2014_Bin_44_FD_119774 | JGI IMG/M metagenome (GOLD analysis project Ga0181535, IMG submission 119774) | Peatland microbial communities from MTU Mesocosm Facility, Houghton, MI, USA - PEATcosm2014_Bin17_30_metaG | ecosystem: Environmental > Terrestrial > Soil > Wetlands > Peat | place...
CCCATGCGCGCCGCCGCCATCGCCGCCTCGCAGCCCGCGTGCCCCGCGCCCACCACCACCACATCGTATTTTTCGGAAAAGCCCATGGCCTTTGTCTGTTTGCCTGCCTAAGAAGGCTACTTTCATTTTACCAAGGGCCTTGGCCGGAGGCCAGCGTCGTTACGACAAAACAGCTCCGCGGGCCGCCCGTTACCAAATCATTTTGCACAGAGGCGATCGCTCGGACCGTTGGCTTCGCCCATCTGAGGGCTCGCCAGATTTGCACCGTCATGGCCGGAAATCCAGCCGCGGGAGTGCTGCTATAATCGGTCACGCAATATCACAAGGCGAGCGAAAGGCGATATGTTCAAAACCATCGAGTGGACCGAGCAAGGCGTGCGCATGATCGACCAGACGCGCTTGCCGGGGGAAGAGATTTACCGAACCTACATGGATTATCGCGAGGTGGCGGAGGCGATTCGATCCATGGTGATTCGCGGCGCACCCGCCATTGGCGTGGCTGCCGCGATGGGCATCGCGTTGGGCGTCAAGAACTCGGGAGCGAAAACGCCAACCGCATTGCGGGCGGATTTTGAGGTCATCGCCGAGACGCTGGCCAAGACGCGGCCCACCGCCGTCAATTTATTCTGGGCGATCAACCGCATGCGGGCGGTCTTCAACAACTCTCTCTCTTGCCACCACACCGATGCACAGGTGCTCGATATGGTGCGCGTGGGCCTGGAGGAAGAAGCCAAGCGCATCCTGGCCGAAGACATCGCCATCAACGAAGCCATGGGCCGCCACGGCGCGGACCTGATGCCGGACGCGGGAACCATCCTCACGCACTGCAACGCCGGAGCGCTGGCGACAGGCGGCTACGGCACGGCGCTGGGCGTGATTCGCGCGGCAATTGGCGCGGGGAAGAAGTTGAGGGTGTTCGCCGATGAGACGCGCCCGTTCCTGCAAGGCGCTCGCTTGACGGCCTGGGAACTGGCCAAGGACCAGATTCCCGTCACCATCATTACCGACAACATGGCGGGGCACTTCATGAAGCAGGGCGAGATTCGCGCGGCGATAGTGGGGGCGGACCGCATCGCCTCGAACGGCGACACCGCGAATAAGATCGGAACGTACTCCGTCGCGGTGCTGGCGCACGAAAATGGCATTCCCTTTTACGTGGCGGCGCCGCTTTCCACCATCGACATGAGCCTCGCGTCCGGCGAGCAGATTCCCATCGAGGAGCGCTCTTCCGCCGAAGTCACCCACCTTGGCGGCGTCGCCATTGCGCCCAACGAGGTGCCGGCACGCCATCCCGCGTTCGACGTGACCCCGGAGCGCTACATTACCGCCATCATCACGGAGAAGGGTGTGGCGCGAGCACCCTTCACCGACAGCCTACGCGCGCTGTTCGCTCAGTAGTTTTTCCGGCTCGTGTGTAGTTGCGCCGGGGGTCCCCTGCACGACACTCCGCAGGAAGCCGGGGATTTCGTAGACGGCGCGGTTTTGGATGGCAGCGGCGTTGTTACGAAAGCGCGCCAAAGTTCCCTTCGCCATCAGCGACTTGATCGCCGCGGGAATTTGGTGCGGACCCCGCACTACCATCCCGAGTTCTTTCTCCAAAACCCACTCGGCGTTATAGCGCTCCTGGGGGAGCGTCCAGGCGTTGCGTTCGACGATAACGGGCAGACGCATGGCGACAGCTTCGCTCACACTTCCAGGTCCAGGCTTGCCAATGAAAAAATCAGAGAGGAGCATGTAGAAGGGAACTTGCGAGGTGAAGCCTTCCACGAAACTCCGCAAGCGGCTGCGCCGCCGGCGAAGTGTGTCGGCTAGCTTTTGGTTGCGTCCACAAATGAAAATGAGCTGAAGATGGTGAGGGCCTTCGGCGTCCAGACGCTCGGCGATTTCGAGCATGGCATCGGAGCCCTGTCCCCCAAACAGCACCAGCCCTGTGGGCAGGTCGGGATCAAGCCCGCGCAGTTTCCGCTCCTCGCGACGGTCGCAAAATTGGGATTGATAAAAGCGCGGGTGCAGGATCATGCCCGAGGCATGAAAAATGCGCCCGCTGTTGATGCCCAGGGCGCGCGCCTGGCTTACAGCGCGATCCGAACCGCAGATGAAAAACTGGTCCTGCGGCTCCATCCAGAAATGCGGGGGGTAATCGGCGAGGTCGGTCAGGACTGTGGCGAAGGGGGTGGCGGGGCTCTCGAGGCGCAGGCTTTCCGCGAGCGCGCGATTGAAATGTGGAACCAGGGAGACTACCAGGTCAGCGCGGCCCGAGCGCCAGAACGCCCGAAGCAGCCGAACTTGGCTCGGGTGCAGCATGCGGATGAGAAATTGCAGCACGCGCACGGTCTGCGGGGTGCCGAGCGTCCAGCCTCTTTTCAACATCAGGTTGTATAGGTCCTGCGTGCGCGTGCCGGTGAGTTTGCGCACCAAGTCAATAGAGTCGAGCTGCTCCTGGAGGTTTACCAGCCGGACATTCCACCCGCCCTGCTCTTCCATCACTAGCCGGAGAGCCTCGGCAGCGGCGCGGTGGCCGCCGCCCGCATCAACAAAAATCAGGTCGGCATTGATCATGCCTTTACCTTTTCATAGTTCATCTATCCTGTAAATAGGCAATAGGCAGTCTTCATAGATAATTCACTGGCGTTATACATTCGTGTAACATTACGGCTGTAGCCTGTATCGTGCGATGTGACCTTCACGTCCATACGATCCACTCCGGCATGTGCACGCTGCCGCTATTGCGGGCCATTTGCCGGGAGTGCTACAGCGAACCGGAGGCAGTTTACCAGACGTTGCGGCGCGCGGGGATGGACCTGGTAACGGTTTCCGATCACGATTCCATCGGCGCGGCAGAGGCCCTCCGCCACTACCCGGACTTCTTTTTGAGTGAAGAAGTGACCTGCCGGATGCCGAGCGGCAATGAACTGCACGTCGGTGTGTACGATCTCACGGAGCGGCAACACGTAGAAATCCAGGGGCGGCGGGACGACCTGCCCCGGTTGGTGGCCTACTTGAGCGAGCAGCAGCTTTTTTACAGTGTGAACCACGCCTTTTCCGCCCTGACCGGCCGGCGGTCGATGGACGATTTCATTTGGCTCGACGGCGCCTTCCCGGGAGTGGAAGTGCGCAACAGTCACGTTCCGGAGCGCAGCAACCGCCTGGCGGAGCAACTGGCGGAGCGTTCGGCAGGGACAAGGCTGGGCGGCAGCGACGCACACACGCTCCTCTCGCTGGGAAGCGCTTGCACGTGCGTGCCGGGCGCGCGCAGCAAGGCAGAGTTTCTGGACGGTTTGAAGCACGGGCAAGCGCACCCCGAGGGTGGATCCGGAACATTCTGGCGGTTGACGCGCGATGTACTAAAAATTGGCGCAGCGCTTATGGAGGAGAAGCCCGCTACCAAAATTCTCGCCCCGCTGGCATTGGGGGTTCCTGTTGTGATCCTGCTCAACTACGCGATGGAGGACCTGTTTGCGCGGCACTGGGGAGCCCGCTGGGAACGCTGGCGGGGGCTGGAAAATCGACCTTCCGCCGGGGGAATGCGGGCTGCCCCTGGGGAGGCGAGCGCATGACTCTCCCGGGCCACATGCTCGATTACATCACCACCCGCGACCATCGCGTGATGCGGCGCGTGCATCGTTGGCGGCCGCCCCGGTGGTTCCGGCTATGGATGATTCTGGCCACGCGCGGAGGCGACGGCTGGCTCTGGTACGCACTGAGTGCGCTGGTGTTAGTCTTGGGCGGTTCTACGCGGTGGGAAGCGGTCACTGCGGCGTGGACGGCGTGCGGGGCGGGGGCCATTCTCTTTCTGGTTCTGAAGAAGCTGACCGGCCGGAAGCGGCCGAATACGCTGGTGCCGCACTGTTGGGCCACGCTGTTGCCGCCTGACCAATTCTCGTTTCCCTCTGGCCATACCATAACGGCATTCGCATTCACTATCGCCGTGGGCAGTTGTTACCCGCACCTGATGGGCGCTCTGCTCTTTTGCGCGCTGAGCGTAGCGACATCGCGAATTATGTTGGGAATGCACTTTCTGAGTGACGTGGTGGTGGGGGCGATTTTGGGAAGTGGTTTGGGTTATGCGGGATTTGTGATTTTTGCTTAGTTTCCTCGGGCGTCGATTCTTTTCCCTGCCTTGAGCGCCTCTCCGCTCACAGAGTACCCCTCCGACGCCCGAGTTTTTTTTCAGTGTTTAGACCTGCCGCAAATCGATTCAAAATTCAAGATTCAAAACTCAAGAACCAACAACCGGATCCGAGATTGCGAATTCAACAAGCCACAATCGGAGTCAGAATTCAAAATTCAAGAGGCTACAATTGGATTCAATTCAGAATTGAAGATTCAAGAAGCACGAACACCAAGCGCGAATCACATTCGAGAATTAATATTAAAATCTCAGCATGCGGAATTTAAGATTGCGGAAATAAGCGCCGATTACGTCCTATTCGTGTCTTAGGGCGACGATGGGATCGAGGCGGGAGGCCTTCATGGCGGGCCACATGCCAAAGAACAGGCCGATGCTCACGGAGGCCACGAAGCCCACGGTAACGGACCAGAGCGGAACGGCGGAGTACCAGCCGAGGGCGCGAATCAGGAAAGTAAGGCTCACGGACAGGAGGATTCCCAAAACTCCCCCGGTGGCGGTGAGGGTCATGGCTTCGAGGAGGAATTGCCATGTAATGTCGCTGCGGCGCGCGCCGATGGCCTTGCGCACGCCGATTTCGCGTGTACGCTCGGTCACCGACACCAGCATGATATTCATCACCCCGATGCCGCCCACCATCAACCCAATGGAGGAAATCACCGCCGTGACCAGGACGATCATCCCCATAATGTCGCGGAACTGGGTGACGATGGTCTGGGCGGAGGCGATCCCAAAGCTGTCGGGATCATTCGGCTTGTCGTTGCGCAGGCGGCGCAGCAGCCCGGTGATTTCATCCTTGGCCTGGTCCATCTTGCCGGGAAGGGCCATGGCCGCGATAAAGTTTTCCTTGGCATTCGGGTAAAGCTTGCGATAAGTGAAATACGGAATGTAAACGACGCGATCGTTGCCGTTGTCACCGAGAAAGGCCTTGCGCTTCCCGAGCGTGCCGACAACTTCATAAGTGTGCCCGTCCACCTGAACGGGCTTGCCGATCGGGTCCTCACCTTCATAAAGCCGTTGCGCGACGTCGGCCCCAATCACGGCCACATCGGTGCGGTGCAGGTCGTCGATAGCGGTATAGAGCCTGCCGTCTTTGAGCTCGGCATTGACATTACGGAAGTCCTCAGGCGTCGCGCCCGTCAGGTTGGTGTCGACCATTTCCTGTCCTTTGTACTTGGCAGTGACCGAGGGCCCCCAGACAACAATTTCCACGGCGACGGATTCCACCGAGGGACAGAAATCCCTGATGGCCATGGCTTGCTCGTAAGTCAGGGGTTTGCGCAGCCGCTCTTCGCGCGTGAGGTGGAATTTGATTCCCGGCTCGAATTTGTAGATGAAAAGTGTGCGTGTCCCAAAGCCCTCGGCGACTTCCACCATCTGCTGATCGAGGCCCTTGAAGATTGAAGCCACACTGATCACGGTGGCGGTACCGATCAGAACGCCCAAGATGGTCAGGAAGGCGCGGAATTTGTGGGTGCGCAATGTGTCGAGGGCGAGAAACAGATTCTCGCGGATGTCATGCCGGCGTTTGGTGACCATGCTCAGTTCTCCGTGCGCAGAGCCTCGATCGGGTCGAGCTTGGCGGCCTTGCTGGCGGGATAGATCCCAAAGAAAAGCCCGACCGCCGTCGAGAGGGCCAACCCCACGACGATGGCGCTCACCGGCACCGTCGACGTAAAGAAATGATCTACGATGGCGCTGACGATGAGCGCCAGCAGGACACCGATCCCGCCGCCAGCACAAGCCATCACGATGGACTCAATCACGAACTGCGTCAGGATGTCGCGCCGTCGCGCGCCCAGCGATTTGCGGATGCCAATCTCGTGCGTGCGCTCGGTGACGCTTGCCAGCATGATGTTCATAATCACGATCCCGCCCACCACCATGAACACCGCCACGATGCCGATGGTCACCGCAAAGATGCTGCCCATGATCTGATTCCATGTGTCCATGATGGTTTGGGAAGCGTTGACGCCAAACGTGTCGTCCTCGCGGTAAGGAATATGACGCCGGGCTCGAAGCAGCGAGCGCGCTTCATCCTCCAGCACCAGCATCTGTTGCGCATCGTAGGCCTGAACACTGATTGCCAGGGAGGGCCGGGGGGCAAAGAACTTACGGTAGGTGGTAAGGGGGACCTGGGCGAAATTATCCTGGCTCTCCCCGAAGGTGCTGCCGATTTTCTGCGCCACGCCAATGACCCGGAAAGGAATGCCGTTGACCATCACCTCTTTATCGAGAGGGTCAACGTTAGGGAAGAAAGCATCCACCAGGTCGCGGCCGATGAAGCACACCATCGATTCATGCTGGTAATCGGCTTCGGTAACATAGCGCCCAGTGTCCACTTTCTGCTGTCCGATATCGATCATGTTGGGGGTAACGCCGGAGATATCCAAGTCATAAACGGTGTGGCCTTGAAAGCGCGCTTGAGTTTCACTGTTTTGGGTTTCGGCGCTTGCGCCAATGCGTTTGTACCCCGCGAGGTTGTCCCGCAGGAACTCGTACTCCTCAATCAGCATGGGCTTATTCCGCCTGCGCGCCTTGAGCCAGGCCTCATAGCCTTGTGCCCATTGCCATTGGTGCAAGATGAAGACGTTGGCGCCCAAATTGGCGATGTGATCCGCGATGTAGAGGTTCATGCCATTGACAATCGACATGACGACAATAAGCGTGGTGGTGGCAATCACCACCCCGAGGAGGGTGAGAAACGAGCGCAGCTTGTGCGCCCGTAAGGCTTCGAGAGCGATCCAAAACGCCTCGCGAGCTGTCACCCACGCGCCCGAGCCGGTTGTGGCGCGGCCGCTAAGCGCGCGCGGAAACGATGCGGTTTGGCCGATGGAAGCCATAAAAGAACCGAAATTTGGAAACTGGAAACTCAAACCCTGTCGTTCGAGTTTCGAGTCTCCAGATTCGACTAACCGATCTGTTCGTCACGCTCGATGCGGCCGTCGCGAACATGAATAATGCGGCGGGCATGAGCGGCGATGTCGTGTTCGTGGGTTACCAAGACGATGGTGTTCCCTGCTTCGTGGAGGCGCCCGAAAAGTGTCATGATATCTTCGCCCGTGGCGGAGTCGAGGTTCCCCGTGGGTTCGTCCGCTAAAATGATCGAAGGGTTGTTGACCAAGGCGCGGGCGATGGCCACGCGCTGGCGCTGGCCGCCGGAAAGCTCGTTGGGTTTGTGGTGCATACGGTCGGCCAAGTCAACCTTGCGCAGAGCCTCCTGCGCTTTCTCCAGGCGCTCTTTGGCGGGCATGCCGCTGTAAATCAGGGGCAACTCGACGTTGTGCAGAGCGCTGGCGCGTGATAGCAGGTTAAAGGTCTGGAACACGAATCCAATTTCCTTATTGCGAATGTAAGCCAATTCGTCGTCGGAAAGTTCACTCACCATCTGCCCGTTCAACCAGTAGGAGCCGCGGGTCGGCGTGTCCAGGCAGCCGATCAAGTTCATCAGCGTGGATTTGCCCGAGCCGGAGGGCCCCATGATGGCGACGTACTCACCCCGGTCGATCGAAAACGAAACCCCGCTGAGAGCGTGAACCTGTATGGCCGCGCCCATATCATAAGTCTTCCAAAGGTCATCCGCCTTGATGACCACGCCTTCCGGGGGTCTCAACGTTTCCTGCATCGAGGTTGTGACGGCGCGCGTTGCCATATGGATTTGCCTGTCCCTCTCCTGACACCCCGCCGATTGCTGGGTGGGGTGGGTGTTGGCGGCCCCCGGCGCGAATCCGGGGATACTGCCGGACTCATGAATCCGCTCAGGACCCCTGCGTAACCGGCGCCGCCGGCGTGTTATCAATCTTCACCTTCGTGTCGTTCTTCAAGGTGCGCAAAATACTGAAGCTGCCCGTTACGATGGTGTCACCGGGTTTCAGGCCCTTCAGAATCTCGATGTCGGTCGAGCCCATAATGCCGCTTTCAACCTGCACGAACTTGGCGTGGCCGTTATCGACAACAAATACGCCCTGCAACTCTTCCTTGCCCTTTTCCTTGTCCTTGGCCGAAACGGCCACATCGCTTACCGGGCTACTCTTGGCCGCTTGGTCCTTCTCTTCCAGTTCGCGGCGCATGCGCACCGTCACGGCTTGGATGGGCACCGCCACAGTGTTCTGTCGCGTCGCCGTGGTAATCTTCGCCGTGGCCGATAGCCCCTGGCGGAGGCCGGGGGGCGGCTCATCGATGGTCACGACAACTTTGAAGTCCTTCGCTTCGTCGGCACTCGTGGTACTGGTGGTGGTGCCGGTGGTGGTACCGGTATCGCGCCCCACGGCGCTTTCGCCGATTTGGGTCACGCGGCCTTTAAAGGTTTTGTTTGGATAAGCGTCGATCAGCACGTCGGCGGTTTGTCCCATTTTGACATTGGGGATATCCGTCTCATCCACCTTGACCTCAACCGTCATGATCGAGATGTTGGAGACCTGGTAGAGCAGGCTTCCCACGGCGTTTTGAATTCCAGGAACAACGTTCTCCCCCAGATGGACGGGGAGGGAGGTTATATATCCGTCCAGCGGAGAGTTATAGACAGTCTGGGCCAGTTGATTCTTGGAAGCGAGAAGCAATGCCTGACTTTGGGCCACCTTCGCACGGGTGGAGTCGCGATTGTACAGCGCTTGCTGATATTGGGCTTTAGCTTGGCCCACCTGCGCCTCGGAAGAATCCTTGCCCGTTTGTGCGACGCGGAAGTCGCTCAGGCGCGTATCGAAGTCCTGTTGGGAAAGCAGATTGTCCTTGAAGAGCTCTTGTCCGCGTTTGAAATTGTCACTGGCTTGATTCAGCTTTGCTGTCGACTGCGCCAAATTCGCAGTAGCGGTCTCGAGTGCGGCCTTGGCCGAGAGCACACTGGCATCTTGCGCCGACAGATCGGCTTGTGCAGTCTTAACCGCCGCGTCCTGAGCCTCCACGTTGGCCGCCTGATAGACGTCCTCGGTCCGCATCAACAGTTGACCCTTGGTGACGTGGTCGCCTTCCTTTACCAGGATTTCCGTGATCTTTCCCGTGGAGTTGGCGTTGACGTTGGCTTGATTCTGCTCAACGGGTTTAATCTCACCGTTGGCGGTGACGATTTGGGCCAAATCTTCCCGTTGGACTTTGCCGGTCTGGACCGATACCACGCCTCGACGGCTCCACGCCACCCCTCCAATTGCCAGGCTGGCGAAGGCGACGACGGCGACAACGGCGAGGGTAACCTTCTTCCACTTCTTCATACCTGTTCCGTTCCTTTGCCGAGTTGGGATCGGCGCGGGTGCGTCCACCCAAGTGGTATTAGTGGTTTTTCCGAGTTCCAACTCTTTGATTTGTGCCATGGAGGGCTCCTCTCACTCCTCGGCCTTGCGCAAACGCGCCACCTTCATCCTTGCAAGAGTCTGATGATGTATACCTTCAGATTGGCCAACTCTTCAGGTTTCTATGCGCGCCAGCTTGCCGGCTCCCACTACGTATACGCTGTTTGAATGCCAAAAGTTTCGTCGACATTTGTACCGCTGTGGCGGCATACAGCGAGGTTAGCACCGGGGGCTCCCTGGGTACGATTCTCCCCCAACTTCCGGAGCCGGATGGAGTGGGCTTGAATGCTCGCTTACGAGCGAGCACGCCAGCAATCTTTCCCATTCTAGCCCTTTATTCTATAGCAAAAAACAAAAATCACACTCCACAGGCACTCCCACCAAGTCAGGATACCAAGTCCGTGAGACCTTCTGGGCGCTGGAGTAGAAATCCTTGGAGTCACTTCCGGGGCTAAAATGGGCCTCTACGCCCCTCTATTAGACGGACACATACTAATAAGGTTGCCTGCCAGCATTGCATTTGTTAAGAGCCTCTCAAGATCATTGGGGCGGCGTCAGGCCACCTTTCCAACATTTCTCGCATCCAACGCCTCCGGCGGACTAAGGTATAAGCCGGCCCCCCGAAACCGGCGGTTTACCCGTGACCGGTTTGGCGAGCTGCATCTAAAGTGGCAGTTCTACCTGGGGGGCTATGGTGTGAGGACACGGGGTAGGACCTTGACTTTCCAAGACGGGAAAAATAAAATCAGGGTGCAAGTCAAGGATTATAACGGGGGAGCAGTGTCTAAGCGCGACGGATTGTTTTTGCGGCGTCGGGGGATGAGCAGATGGGTGTTGGGCGGGTTCGCAGCGCTCAGTCTCATTATTATTGTCATCGGCGTGTCCATCCTGCGCGTATCGGCGGCGCAGGATGATCTGGGTAAAGACGACGCGAATGACCAAAAAACCCAAAGCACCCAAAAGCCCAAAGTGAGCAGGGAGGAAAAGAAGCGCCAGAAGGCTCTCCGGCAGGAAATGGAGACGCCTTACAAGAAGTGGCTGAGCGATGAAGTCCCCTACATCATCAGCGACACCGAACGAGCCGCTTTCAAGAAACTTGCCACCGACGACGAGCGCGAAGCCTTCATTGAGAATTTCTGGGAACGCCGCAACCCTAATCCCGGCAGCCCTGAAAACGAGTACAAAGAGGAATACTATCGTCGCATCGCCTACTCCAACGAGCACTACGCGTCAGGTATTCCGGGTTGGAAGACCGACCGCGGCCGCATTTACATCATGTACGGCCCGGCGGACGAGATTGACTCCCACCCCAGCGGCGGTTCGTACGAGCGCCCGCAATCGGAAGGCGGCGGCGAGACTTCCACTTACCCGTTCGAGGATTGGCGCTACCGCTACATTGATGGCATCGGTGAGAACATTATCCTGGAGTTCGTCGATACCACGATGACGGGCGAGTACCGTCTTACGATGGACCCCGGTGAGAAGGACGCCTTGTTGCATGTGCCTGGCGCCGGCCTGACCATGGCCGAGCAAATGGGCATGACCAAGGGCGGTTCCAAAATGGACCGCTTTAACCGCACCGACGGCATGACGGTCGGGCAGTCACTGGGCGGCCAGCCGGAAAGCATGGAAGAGTTCACCCGGCTGGACCTTTATTCCAAGATCTTCCAGCCCCCTCCGATCAAGTTCAAAGATCTGAAGGCGGTTGTAACTTCCCGGCTTTCCGCCAATCTGTTGCCCTTTGACGCCCGCACGGATTTCATCCGCGTGACCGACCAAACGGTTCTTACTCCTATCACCGTCCAGATCGCCAACGGCGATTTGCAATTTCAGAATAAAGACGGCGTCATGCACGCGGTCCTGGATGTGTTCGGCGAGATCACGAGTCTGGGCGGCCACATCGTGAACACCTTTGAGCGGAGCATGGTGTTGGATGTGCCCGAGCACGAATTCCAGCACTACCAGAATCAAAAGTCAGTTTACCAGGAAGCCGTACCGCTCAGCCCCGGCCGTTACAAGCTGAGCCTCGTTCTGAAAGACGATTTGAACGGCCACATGGGGTCCGAGGAAATCGGCATCACCGTACCCGGCTTCGCCGAGGATAAGCTTACTCACAGTACTCTCATCCTCGCTGACCAAATCCTGCCGCTCCCGACCAGCCAGGTGGGGACCGGGCCATTTGTGATCGGTGGGACGAAAGTACGTCCCAGCGTCAATAACACCTTCACGCGCGATCAAAGGCTCGGAATTTACATGCAGGTGTATAATCTCGGCATCGACGACAAAACGCACAAACCCTCGCTCGATGTGCAGTACGAGGTCGATAAGGATGGGAAGCCGCTGCTTGATCAGCCCGAGGACCCGTCAAATTTGAAGAAGGCGTCACAGCAGTTCACCGTCATCAAGACGATGGGCCTGAATGGGCTCACGCCGGGAAAATATTCCGTGCAGATCAAGGTTACTGACAACGTGAAGAAACAAAGTTTTAGCCAAACGGCGCCTTTTGAGTTACGATAGTCGCCGCTTTCGCGCCGGGGTCCGGCGGAAACCGTTTCCTAAAAGCATAGCGGGATTCATGATGACTCCAAGCTTGGGGTACCGGATGAAGGCCCTGCTCCTCTTGAGCGGATTTCTGCTTCCGTGCCTGCAACCTTCCGAGAGTGTTGCGGCAGGATACGGAAGCCTGGCCGGAATCGTATCCGATGATAAAGGCGTCCCCTTGATGGGAGCGACCGTGCTGGTGATGGGGCCCACGGCCTTCGTCACCGAAGCGGCCACCCAGACCGCCGAGCGGATGCTCACCGACGCGCATGGCCGGTTCACCATTGCCCACCTGATTCCGGGCTGCTACTCGCTGAAAGTCAGCTCACCGACGCGCCTGCCCGAAATGCGCAACGGAGTTCGCGTGCAAGCCGGCGAGACCGTAGTGGCGACGTTTGTCTTGACTGACACCTTCGCCCCGATTCGCTTTCAAGTACCCACCAATTCCGTTTCGAGTTGGGGAGATGATTGGAAATGGGTATTGAGGACGTCTGCCAACACGCGGCCTATTCTGCGCTTCCATGAGGAGCAGCAAAAGAAGCAAGTCGCCGCCCAGGACAAGAAGTACACCGTCCCTTCAAGCGAGCGCTTTGTCGGCATTCTGCCCGGCTCAACCCCCCATGACCCTCTCGCCGAAGATTTCGGCATGGCCAGCGTCTTCGCCTATCTTCATCCGCTCTCAGCGGACTCCGATGTCCTCGTAGCGGGATCGCTCGCGCCCTTTGGCGGGGATGCAACCTCGCTCGGCACGGCGCTGCTCCGCAACCAACTGAAGGGTGAACCCCAGCAGATCGGCATATTCATTCACCAGATCAGCCTCGTCCCCGGAACTTCTGCCTTCGCGGGCGGCGTGCCCGATGGTTTCGCGCAGGCGAAGGGTGTGGTGGCGACCTACTCGGAAACGCGCCTCCTCGCACCCAAGGTCACCGTAACCGCGGGGATGGACATCAATTACCTCAGTTCGATTGACAGCGTATTTTCTGCGCGGCCCCACCTGAGCATGGAATATCAGGCCACGCCGCAAACGATGGTAGCTGCCCAGTTTGGCTCGGCCCTCGCCGAGGGGTCCAGTTCCATGATGGACCGCCTCGGTCTCATGAATGCGTTCCCCCAGATCACCCAGCGCGACGGTCACCTGGAAATGGAGCAACTGAACCATACGGAAGTGGCGGTGAATCATCGCCTGGGCAAGTCGGCTCGAGTGCAAGCGGCTGCCTATCACGACGGCCTGCGCAACTCCGCAGTTTGGGGGCTGGGTTCAACGTCAGGCGGACAGGCTTTCGCGGGGAACGCGCTCCCCAACCCTGCCGGCAGCGGCATCGTGATCAATGGCGGCAATTACCAATCCACGGGCTTTCGGGCTGTCTATGCCCAGACTTTCAATTCGCGCATTGAGGTGCTCGGCGCCTTTTCTTCCGGCAGCGCTCTTTCGGCGCGGGACTTTGTGCTGCAAGGTTCCCGGCCCTATTCTCAGGGAAATCTGATGCCCGAGCAGACCAATTCCCTGATCGGCAAAATCACCGCCGAGGTTCCCGGCAGCCACACGCGCCTTTCCACTTCTTACGTTTGGGTTCCCAATGATCGCGTCACATTGGTCGATCCCGCGGCGCAGGCCAATTTTGACGTTCAGCCCTATCTGGGCGTCCAGGTCCGACAACCGATTCCCACCCCCAGTTTCCTGCCCGTCCGCATTGACGCCGTAGCGGATTTCCAAAACCTCTTGTCGCAAGGGTACGTCCCCGCCGGCCAAAGCGGCCAAAGACCCGTCGTTCTTAGTTCCGGATACCACTACATCCGGGGCGGCTTCTCCGTCCAGTTTTAATTCGATCATTCGCCACACGCAGGAGGGCTGTTGGCATGGGCCTCGCGGTGTCTGGGTGTTTGGTTAGGGGATCGCGAGACGGCGGCGGCCGTAGATGAGGCGATACATGGCTTGCTTGACTTCCTCGGGCGCTGGGAGTTCTGCGCCTCTGGGATTGGTCAGGCCGTATTCGCGCAGGGCCTCGATGGTGACCCGGGCAGCTTCTGCCGGTGTGGTGCCTGCGTGGCGGAAGTGAAGGATCGTCCGCTTAGAGTCTGTGAGGTCTGCGTCATAGTGACCCTCGGCGCGTCATATGCTGATCTTCGTTGCAGTTGGTCGCATGGGTGTTTCCTTCTTTGTTGTTATCGGCGGGAGTGGGATTCAGCGTGAGGCGCTCTACCGTTTTACGCATTCGGAGATGGGGATCGTCGGAAATCGGCGGGATACGTCAGGTACTCTTCCCTTCGATAACCGAAGCAGGCCCGACGGCTCGGAGCCCCTGGGGTTCGAACACGGTGGGGCAAGCATAGTGCGGCTCCACTTTTGGGATCCTTGGCCCTTCCGTCTAAAATCTTGAGGACCCGTACCGGCCCGGACTCCAAAGCGGGTAGCTGTAAATACTGTCTCCCGTGCCTTGTGGACACGGTAGAATCACTGTATTCAGTTGTGTTAGGAGTGCATCATGGCGATCACACCGGTGGTGACTGTACGCTTGGAACCGGAGCTGCGCGAACGGCTGGACCGTTTGGCGATGGCGCAGCGCCGCAGCCGCACTCCAAAGCGCTCCGCGCCAAAACCTCTGTCCTCCCGACTGACGCCGTTATCCTCCTGCGGTGGTCTGAGCGGCGCCCAGCGCGAAAACGAGTTTAGGGTCCCCGGGGTTTCCCGTTCGCACAAACTCGTCCGAGCGCTCCAGAACCGTGGCGTCCGGAATGCGAAATTATTGGGGAAAGGTGAGAGGGGAGGGGTTTCAAGTACCCTGATTGCCCCCTACGAGCGTGCCGTAGGTTTAGGCCTCGCGCCTGCCAACCCCAGTGGCCGATTCGGACCCGGATTGGGCACCCGCTAGGGTGCCCCGAGGAGATTCGACGTAAACTCGAACGAAATTCTCTCCCGCCTGAAAAATTTGTCCTTATTTCCTTAGCGTCTGGTCGCCATCTTGCTTTATATCTACAGGAGTATTGTCGTGTGATTAAATTGACGCATGTAAAACTGGGTTGGCTTAAGGCGTCGGCTACCAAGGAAACCCTCGGTGCCAAACCCACGCTTTGCTGATGCGCCCATTGCATAATGCGAACATGCGGGAGGTGTGGCGGCCCCACCAGTCTAATCACGAAGGTCTAGCGCCGGAACTGCGAGGCGCAACTGCCGCAAGCGAGCGGCGACGAGGTATGCCACGATGTATTAGAAAAATAAGATACTCGGGCGCCCAGCCCAAGAAATCTTAAAAAATGTATGTCTATGATAAAAAGTTACTGAGCTTGCATCAGAGGCGCGAGCGGGGTGAAAAAGGGGAAATAAAAATGAAGGCTACTCCCACGATGTTATTGAAAACACAAGTAGAAAAAATGTCACTGTTGCCTACTCCCACGATATTCATGAAAATAAGCCACTTAAATCGGTATAGCCACGATATTCATGAAAATAAAGATAGTTATGCACCGGAATAAGCCGACAGGAAGCAGAGGATGAGAGATAAGAAAGGCGAACGTAGCGCTGGCTTCGAGCCGGCGCCGGAGCCGCCAGTATGGCAGCCCTGGCAATCCTGATCCTGACGGAATGCTGCCCACGGCTCGACGTTCAGGGCCTTGCCGTATATCATCGTATAGATCCGCTGCGAGAGAGGGATTGTTCGTGCGACAAAAAGCTAAAGTCTTTACCCCTGGCCGCAGCCAGGCGGTGCGCCTGCCGGCGGCATTTTGCTTCGATACCAAGGAAGTTTTCATCGAGCGCAACCCGCGCACCGGAGACGTGATTTTGTCCCGCAAGCCTGCGAACTGGAGCGAAGTGTTCGATGCGCTCGACCGTGCCTGCGCGCCCGAAGACTTTCTCGCCGACCGCGATCGGAGCCTGCCCCAGAAGCGAGAGACGGTACGATTTGTCTGCTCGACACGAACAACCCAACTCCATGACTTACAGAAAAATGGAACCCGAATCCAAAATTCCGTATTGCTCTTCCGTCTTTTGGATTCAATTGTGTAAACTGCTACAATAGAAAGACTTAAAGATATGAGTTGCTTCGTCTGCTGGAAGCCAACGTGCTATAATTCTTTGGGAGGAAGTGTTCTTCTTCATCGCCCCGAACGGACGTCCGTATGAGCAGGATCCCAGCTTTCCGGCTTACCACCCTCTCGCTCGCCCTTTTGAGTTTGGTGTTGGTAGGATTTGGAATCCTGAGTTACCAGCAGCGTGCCCTGTACCAAGTGCCAGGCGACGGAGTTTCCTGGATTGAAAGCCCTCAGGGCGTCACGGCGTGGATTGTTGCGAAGGGCGGTCCCGGCGACCGTGCCGGAATCCGTGAGGGCGACCAGCTTAAGGCCATCAATGGGTCTCCCGTCGCCAGCGCCACCGATGCGGTCCAGCAGATCTACCAACTTGGCGTCTGGACGCTTGCCAACTACAGTCTAACTCGCAATGGCGAACCGTATGACACCAGCCTTGTCCTTGACGCGCAGGGAACCACGGGCTCGGTTCGGAACTACTTGGCGCTCGTTGGCCTGCTCTATCTCGTCATCGGCACTTTTATCCTCTTCCGGCGCTGGACAGCACGCAAATCCCGCCACTTTTACGTCTTCTGCCTGGCGTCTTTTGTCCTCTATACCTTCGCCTATACCGGCAAGCTGAACCTGTTTGACTGGACGATCTATTGGCTCAACGTCGCGGCGTGGGTCTTGCAGCCTGCTCTCTTCCTGCACTTCTGTTTGACGTTCCCCGAGCGGTCGGCGTTCCTGCGGGAGCGCCGTTACCTTACCCCTCTCCTCTACTTGCCCGGAATCACGCTGGGAGCGATCCATGTCCTGGTGGCGATGGATATCCTGGTGCTTCCCCTGCCGCTTTTGCAGGCGCGATGGCTGCTGGACCGAGTGGAGTTGTTTTATCTGGGAGCGTACTTCCTGGCGGGCGCCCTGGCGCTGCACTATGCTTACTCTCGCGCCAGCGATCCGATCTTGAAGCACCAATTGAAGTGGGTCGTGCGCGGAACCTGGCTTGCCATCGTTCCCTTCGCCGCCCTTTACGCCTTGCCCTACTTCCTAGGGTATGTTCCCAACGCCTGGATGAACGCCTCGGCGCTCTTCCTGGTATTCCTTCCGGTCACTTTTGGGTACGCCATTGTTCGCTACCGGCTGATGGATGTGGACATCATCTTCCGGCGCGGCCTTGCCTATACCCTGGCCACCGCCGGGATTGTGGGGCTCTATTTCGGGATCATCGCGTTGTTCGCCGATTTTTTCCGCGCCACGTTTCCTCCCATCAACAGCCGTGGGGCGTGGGTGGTGGCGATTGTGTTTACCGCCATCGTCTTTCAGCCTCTAGTGAACGGCATCCAGCAGTGGGTGGACCGCTTCTTCAACCGCGAACGCTACGATTACCGCCGCACGCTGCTCGAATTCGCGCGTGAGCTAACCTCGGAATTGCACGTCGATAGCCTGCTCGAGCAGATTTGCGATCGCCTGTCGGAAACTCTGGGGGTAGATCGCCTGGCGGTCTTTCTGGCGGCAGAGCCGGGCGGCTTCCGCCTGGTGCGCTCACGGGGAATGAATTTCCCCGGCAAGGTTGACACCAGCTTTCTCGACCCTGGCCAACCCGGCCTTGCCAAGGGCTATCTTTTCTTCGACAGCGTCAAGCGGCCCTACGGATTTTCCCCTGGCGCCCAGAAATCCATTGAATTACTCCGGCTGCACTATTACCTGCCCTTTCAGGTCAAGGAGCGCACCCTCGGCTATTTAGGATTGGGCAAAACGCGAGAAGGCGATTACCTCTCGAGCGAAGACATCGATCTGCTACAAACAATCGCGGGTTATGTCTCGATCGCCCTGGAGAATGCCAGCCTGTACGAATCGCTGGAATCCCGCGCGCGCGACTATCAGGCGCTGCGCGATTTCAGCCAGAACATCATTGAATCCATCAACGCCGGCGTACTGGCCTGTAACCTGGAAGGGGTGGTGGAGGCGTGGAACTCCGCCTTGGAACGGCTCTATGGCCTCAGCCGGTCCGAGGCGCTGGGCAGGACCCTGGAGGCGATCTTTCCCGCCGATCTCAGGACCGAGTTGTCACGAGCTTCGGACCCCCACCACACGCTCAATTTGTACAAATTCCGCTTGCGTAATGCCGTGGACCGCGGCCTGATCGTCAACCTCTCCGTGGTGCCATTGCTCGGCAATGAGAACCAAGTGATCGGACGTTTGCTGATCTTCACCGACCTCACGGAGCGCGTGAACCTGGAAGATCAGTTGATGCAAGCCGAAAAGCTCTCTTCCATCGGCCTGCTGGCGGCGGGCGTGGCGCACGAGGTGAACACGCCGCTCGCGGTCATTACCTCCAACGCCCAAATGCTGATGCGGCAAATGGATGCGGATGATCCGCGCACGCGCACCCTGGAGAAGATCATCGCCCAGGCGTTCCGGGCTTCCGAGATTGCCAACAACCTTCTCAAGTTCTCGCGGATCGGCACGAGCGATTACTCTGACCTGGATGTCAACCGCGTGATCAGCGAAAGCCTCTCGCTGGTTGAACCCATGCTGAAGGCTGCCAGGGTCACCGTCAATTCCCAGTTGAAAGACTCGCTGCCCGCCGTCTCCGGGAATTCCGGAAAACTCCAGCAGGTTTTTATGAACCTGATTATGAACGCGCGCGATGCCATGCCCCGCGGCGGTGAGTTGACTATTGCCAGTGAGGCGGAAGATTCCATCGTGCACGTGGAAGTTTCCGACAACGGCGTGGGAATCCCCGCCGACCACATCAACAAGATCTTCGATCCCTTTTTCACCACCAAGGGCACCAGCAAAGGCACGGGTTTGGGCCTCGCGGTGACCTACGGCATCATCCGGGAGCATTCCGGATCGATCCAGGTGGACAGCGCGGTGGGTCGCGGAACGACCTTCCGGCTGGAATTTCCCGCAGTTAGGAAACCGGTAAATGTCAGCTAAAGGCTCCATCCTCGTCATTGACGACGAGACCGAAATTCGCGAGAGTCTCGAGCAACTCCTGAAGCTCGAAGGGTACCGGACGGACACCGCTCCGACCGGCGAGGAAGGTTTGAGGCGTATTGAAAACGGCCTCTTCGACCTCGTCTTGCTCGACATCAATCTGCCCGACCGCAACGGCCTTGACTTGCTCCAGCAAATCAAACGTGAAAGCCCGGAATTGGGCGTCATCATGATCACGGCCTACGCCTCGACGCAAATGGCCTTCCAGGCATCCAAGCAGGGCGCGGACAGCTATGTGACGAAGCCCTGGGACAACGACAAACTGTTGCTAGAGATCCGCAACACCGTCGATAAATCACGCCTCCAGCTTGAGAACATCCAGCTCCGTCGCGCCTTGAAGCGTTATGACCTGCCGAATGTCGTCGGCAGGAGCGAGAGGATGCAGAAGGTGATGGACCTCATCACCCAGGTGGCGGCCAGCCGCGCCACGGTGTTGATCACCGGGGAAAGCGGCACCGGCAAGGAACTGATCGCCAAGACCATCCACGCCACCAGCCCGCGCGCCGATCGGCCCTTTGTGCCCGTCAATACCGGATCCATGCCCGTCGACCTGCTCGAGAGCACACTGTTTGGGCATGTGAAAGGAGCATTCACTTCCGCCATTGCCACCAAGCGCGGCCTTTTTGAGGTTGCGAACCAGGGCACTATTTTCTTCGATGAGATCGGGACCGTGGGCGTGGAAACTCAAACCAAGCTGCTGCGCGTCATTCAAGAGCGCGAATTTATGCGGCTGGGCGGAACGGAAAACATCAAGGTGGATGTGCGTATTCTCGCCGCCACCAACGCCGATTTGCGCAAGATGGTGGTTGACGGCAGATTTCGCGAAGACCTGTTCTACCGCTTGAACGTCATTACCATCCAGTTGCCGCCGCTGCGAGACCGCAAGGAAGACGTTCCCTCATTGGCCGAGCACTTTCTGCGGAAATTCTCCGCCGAAAATAACCGCACGGGCCTGCAGTTCACCCCTGAGGCCCTGAAGGTCATGATGGATTACGCCTGGCCGGGCAACGTCCGCGAGCTTGAAAATGCCGTCGAGCGCGCCGTCGTACTGGCCTCTGGAGAGAGCCTCGGGACAGAACTTCTTCCCGAACAACTCTTCCAGAATGGCTCGCACGGGGGCGCAACCTACGCCACCGAAAGCCTCGATGGGCGGTCGCTGTTTGAGGTGATGGAGTCCTGCGAGCGCCGCATCATCCTGGATATGCTCGCCCGCACCAACTGGAGCCAAACCGAAGCCGCGGAGCGCTTCAAGATCCCGCTTTCAACTCTCAACCAGAAAATCAAGCGGCTTCAAATCGACGTAAAGCGCCGCAGCGAATAACCTTCCTTATAGGTATTTTGCCGCCACGTCCCGGAACTCAATGGCCTTCCTTTGTACGTCCTCGGGAGTTGAACGAACGGTCAGCCCCCAGGTGGCAAGCGACTTGTCTGTCATGCCGATTCCAATGTTGAAGGCGCGGCGCAGAAGATCATCGGTTTGGGGCAGCATGCCGGCGTAATACTTGACGGGCTGGTCGTATGTGGAAGGACAATTGAAAGGACAGCCTCGATCGGTGGGAAGCCGCTTTTCGAGGAGAGGTTCCATGTTCGCGTAAACGTGCCAGCCGGATTCGGCAAGGAGCTTTCCGCGCAGATCGCGAGCGACGGCTTGAGCAATTTGCGCGGTCGGGAAGATCGCCGTGATAACTGTGGCCGATTCACCCTCGGGATCGGTCAACTCCCGGAATTCGAGGCCGGGGATGTCGCCCAGCACCGACCTGAACAGCCGTTTGTGGGCATGCAGCCGCTCTCGAATTTGGGCGACCTTGCGGAACTGGGCCAACAATACGGCTCCCTGCAACTCGGACATGCGGAAATCGAGGCTCAGGAAGGGGCGCTGGCCCACCTCTCTCCCCTTTCGCAGCGGGGCATGCCCCTGGTCATGCAGCGCGAAGCAGCGCCGGTACAAGTCTTCGTCATTGGTGATGATCATCCCGCCTTCACCACCGGTAATCACCTTCGCGTAGTTGAAGCTGAAAACGCCTGCGTGGCCGATGCTACCTGCGGCGCGGCCCTTGTAGGACGCGCCAAACGCCTGGGCGGCGTCTTCGAGCAGGAGCAGCCCGTGGCGGTCCGCGATTGCCTTGAGTTCATCCATGCGGGCGGGATTGCCCATCAGGTGGACCGCCATGATCGCTTTGGTCCGCGGGGTGATCTTGCGCTCGACGTCGGCCGGATCAAGATTAAAGGTGCGATCGATCTCGGCGAGCACCGGCACCGCGCGCGCGTAAACAATGGCTGATATGCTGGCGATGAAGGTGAAGCCGGGAACAATGACCTCGTCGCCCGGACCGATGCCCAGGCCCATCAGCGCGATCCATAGGGCCGTGGACCCGGAGTTCACGGCCACCGCGTGCTTCGCCCCGCACGAATCGGCCACCGCCTTTTCAAAGGTCCAAACCTTGGCCTTGAAGTTCAGGTTGTCGTCCTGACCGTACCGGTAAACCCAGCCACCTCGCAGGACGTCAAGTATTTCCGCGATTTCTTCATCGCCAATCAGGTCGAATCCGGGACCTGCCATAGCAGCGCTCCTTTGCCTTGAGACAACCGCCGCGCGGTGGCTTGCTTCGCGGCTGACGTAGGATACACCAATCTCTTCAACCGGCAGTTCCGAATTGTGAAAGGAATCGTGCCGAGCAGGTTATCTCAGACCTGCCGGGAAAAGCCCCGGCGTCTTTGCAGAGTAGTGTAAGACGGGCTGTTCCTTGGTGCGGCGTGGCAGAGAACCGCGATGTACACATCGAACAGGGTCTGAAATCAGTCCACAGAGAGAATTCTCAACGTAGGGTCGAAGCTAAAGGAAATCTCCCGCCGCTCGGCGTGTGCCTTGCGGATCGTGTCGCGCAGAGTCTGATCCTCCACATGGAAATAGCCATCATGGGTGGGGAAGGAGACAAGGAATTTGCTTTTCTCTTCGACGATCCTGCGGATTACGCCTTTGGATTTAAAGATGGTGTATTGGGACATGGTGGGCAAGCGCCACAGCTCCGACTACAAGATACTCAACCCCGCTCGAGTTCAGTGATTCGATAAACGCGCGCCAGTCTTCCGGAAGTGGCATCGCTCTCCTTGTGCGCCATAGCGCGAAATTGGAATAGAATCTCCAATCGTTCCTCAGGTGTGAGCCGGCGATAATACTCGCGCGTGGCCGCATCCGCCTCGCGGAAAGTCCGAAATTTGGCGACAACGCGCTTCATTACTTTATTTTATTCCCCGGTGCCCGAAGGTCCTATAGCAAAGTCAACGGCCCGCTTCCGAGAAGCTGGTTGCGAGAGCTTGATTCGAACAAGCATTGCCAGATTCAGAATCTGGAGTCCTACCGATTGAACGATCTCGCATTGGCTCTGGCCCCTGTAATCGAACCAAGATTAGCTGATTCAAAGTCAGCCGTCCTACCTTTAGACGAGGCCAGAGTTTACAGTTCGCAGTAAGAAACCATCGAATTTCGACTGTGAACTGTCGACTGTGAACTGTGAACTTCCGTATGAGTTGGTCCCCGGTCCCCGAGTCGAACGGGATTCTATGGCTTTTCAGATCATCGCAACGACCGCGCTTGCTCACCGGGGAATTACTTTTCCAGCTCGACGTTCCAATAGAGGTACGCCCTGTAGTCCGACCATTCCGGCCGCAGTGCGTGGATGTGCAGCCGGAAATTGAATCTCGGGTCGAACTGGTTCGGCGCAACAGGCTTTTGCCTGAGCGTAAGTCCGGCCTCCTGGGGAGTCCGATTCGATTTGCGCTTGTTGCACTGGACACACGCCAGCGCCAGGTTCGTCCAGACCGATCTTCCGCCGCGAGCCCTGGGCAGGACGTGGTCAATGGTGTATTCCGACGTTTCCAGCACCACGCCGCAATACTGGCACGAGCTGTGGTCGCGGGTGGCGATGTTACGGCGAGTCATCGGAACCTTCAGCCGCAGCTTTCGGCTGATGTGGTTTCGCAGCTTGATGACGCGCGGCATCCCCATCTCGAAAGACGGCGAGCGGAGGATGCGCTTCGCATCTTCGGTGACCACCACAGCGCGGTCCTGCCATTGCAGATTGACCGCCCGCTGCCAGGAGACAAAGGCCACCGGGAAACCCAGGGTGTCGAGAATCAGTGTGTCGCTCATATTCCTTTCCTCAAAATGGAAGGCGCGGGTGGAGTTGAACCACCGTCTGAGGTTTAGAAGACCTCGGCCCTTGTCCGTTGGACGACGCGCCCATGGTACGGTGGACGGGACTTGAACCCGCTAATGCCCGACTTGAAAGGCCAGGGGCTCGACCACTTCGCCTTCCACCGTACAATCTTGGCGGTCTGTACGGGATTTGAACCCGTGATCTGTTCCGTGACAGGGAACCGAGGACGACCTGACTCCTCTAACAGACCGTACCCTCACCGGAAATTGAATTCACTTGTAGCGCCGCCCTTGAGAGGGGGACGCCGTAGCGGCGGCTTTACGCCGCCATGGCGAGGTAAACTCGCCGCTACAGAAGCACGTGCCGGGCTCAAGCCCGGCGCTACAAACGACGAGGGCAAAAATGGTAGCGGGGGCCGGAATCGAACCGGCCTGTGTGGCTTATGAGACCACCGAGGTGCCACTCCTCAACCCCGCATCAATGTGGTCGGGAAGGCAGGATTTCAACCCGCGATCTCCGGTACCCGAAACCGGCGCCTTAAGCACTAGGCCACTTCCCGTCAATCTGGTCGGGATGAGAGGATTTGAACCTCCACCGCCCTGTCCCCAAGACAGGTGGGCTGCCATTACCCTACATCCCGAAAATCTGGAGCATCGCAATTTGGGGTTCCCCGAAGGGGAACAATTTCAGTAGCCGTAGGTGAAACCTACGGATTGGCACCACAACGAAAGAGTTTCCCCCGACCCTGAAAAGGTCGAATCTTCGACCCCTTCAGGGTCGGGACCTGATTCTGCGGGTTCCATTCCGTAGGTTTCACCTACGGCTAATCATGTTCCTCTCCTTCGGGGAGGCCGCAACCTGCACCATTACCGAAAATCTGGAGCGGCTGGCCGGAATCGAACCGGTCGTCGAGAGTTTGGAAGACTCCTACTCTGCCATTGAGCTACAGCCGCAAATTTTGGAGCGGTCAGCGGGAATCGAACCCGCGCCCCGACACTGGCAATGTCGGATTCTGCCACTAAACCATGACCGCCCAAACTTGGTGGACGCGGGGGAAGTCGAATCCCCACTTCCGGTTTGCAGGACCGGAGTGCTCCCGTTATCACTACGCGCCCAAACTTGGTGCCCAGTCCGGCTTGGGATTCCGGGACCTCTGGTTTGTAGGACCAGCGCTCATAACCCATCTGAGCTAACCGGGCAA
>Ga0181535_10002179_pt1 | contig 24310 bp, 11 predicted proteins | sample PEATcosm2014_Bin_44_FD_119774 | JGI IMG/M metagenome (GOLD analysis project Ga0181535, IMG submission 119774) | Peatland microbial communities from MTU Mesocosm Facility, Houghton, MI, USA - PEATcosm2014_Bin17_30_metaG | ecosystem: Environmental > Terrestrial > Soil > Wetlands > Peat | place...
ATTTTTATACGTAGAGGACCTTGCAGAAGCCATAGTCTTTCTGCTGGAAAAAATTGACGCAAAAGATTTATATGAAAAAGGAATTTCCCAGATAAATGTAGGTACGGGTGAAGATTTAACAATAGGTGAACTGGCTTTGCTTGTTGCGGATGTTGTTGGTTTTAAAGGCAAGATTGTTTACGACAAATCAAAACCCGACGGCACACCCAGAAAGCTAATGGATGTATCAAGGATTAACAGCCTCGGCTGGAAGTATAAAACCCCGCTGAGGCAGGGCATTGAACAGACGTATGCATGGTTTCTTAAGAATAAGTGCTGAGTTGTTTTTTGGGCCAGGGCTGGATTCGTAGCTCAGATTAATAATCTGAGCGTGAAAAATCCCTCCCGAAGGCTTGCCACCATGTGGGACGAATCTCGTAGCCCAGATTATTAATCTGAGCGTGCAAAATCCCGGAGGGATGAAATGCTTTTAGCCCCGGGTGTAAACCCAGGGGAATAAGGAAATAACCCAACCCCCTCTTTTTTCCCTCCTTGATAAGGAGGGGATTAAGTGGAGGTCGGAGTAACCAATACAGTTCTTTTGCTTTATAATGTTGTAGAGACGGGACATGCCTGTCCCGCCGTGGCGGTGGCCCCGTCTCTACAACACAAGAAATTTATTTTTTACAGTAAAAACGGAGAGATAATGAAAAAAGCCTTAATAACAGGAATAACAGGACAGGACGGCAGCTATTTAACCGAAATACTTTTGGAAAAAGGCTACGAAGTTCATGGTATAATCAGGCGGAGCAGTTCATTCAATACATCGCGCCTTGAGCATTTGTATGCCAATGAGAAAGTGCTTGATAAAAAAATGTTTCTGCATTACGGCGATCTTGTTGATACTTCAAATATGAACCGGCTTCTTGAAAAAATTGAGCCTGATGAAATATATAATCTTGCAGCGCAAAGCCATGTTAAGGTTTCATTTGAAATACCCGATTATACTGCACAGGTGGACGCATTGGGAACTTTAAGATTCTTAGATGCCATACGGGAAGTCGGCTTAAAAAAAGTAAAGTTTTACCAGGCTTCAACCAGTGAATTATACGGTAAGGTAAGGGAAGTGCCGCAGACTGAAAAAACTCCTTTTTATCCGCGTTCACCATACGGCGTTGCAAAGCTTTACGGCTACTGGATAATAGTTAATTACAGGGAAGCTTATAATATTTTTGCATGCAACGGGATATTGTTTAACCACGAATCACCGAGGCGCGGAGAAACATTTGTAACAAGAAAAATAACACGCGCTGCTTCACGAATTGCTGCAGGCCGGCAGTCGATTTTGCTTTTGGGCAACTTAGACTCCAAGCGGGATTGGGGCTTTGCACCGGAATATTGCGAAGGTATGTGGAAGATACTTCAGCATGAAAAGGCGGATGATTTTGTACTTGCAACAGGAGAAACTCATACTGTTAAGGAATTTGTAGAAAGAACATTTTCAGAGATCGGGATTGAACTGGAGTGGCAGAACAGCCATGAGAATGAAAAAGGAGTTGTGAAAAGTATTGATTTTGAAAAAGCAAAGTTATTAATTAATCATAAAGAAAATCAGGATAATTACCGCTATAAGTTTTCAACGGATTTAAAACCAGGCACCACAGTTATAGGCATAGATTCAAATTATTACCGTCCGACAGAGGTTGACCTTTTAATTGGAAATCCGCAGAAAGCAAACGATGAATTGGGCTGGAAAGCAAAAACTAAATTTGAAGACCTGGTAAAATTAATGATAAAAGCAGACCTGGATAAAATATTAAGGCGCGGGTATTGATAATAATTAATTTTATATTTTAACCTTTTAATGCGAGGCAGTTATGTTTGATGAAAGATATAAATTCACGGTTGTAGACAGATTCCTGAAATATGTAAAATATGATACTCAATCAGATGAAGATTCGGTAAGTTTTCCCAGCACGGAAAAGCAAAAAACTCTTTCAAAGGATTTAAGCCAGGAATTAAAAAGCCTGGGATTAAAAGATGCGGTTATGGATGATTGGGGTTATGTAATGGCAACACTGCCATCAAATACCAATAAGGATGTACCGGCAATTGCTTTTATTTCTCATGTTGACACTTCACCCGCAGTAACGGGGGCCGATGTTAAACCCCTGATACAGAAAAATTACCAGGGCGGTGATATAAAATTACCTAACGACCCCAACCAGGTAATTAAGGTTAGCGACAATCCCGAGCTAAAGGAAATGAAGGGCTTTGATATTATCACTACAGACGGTACTACACTGCTTGGTGCAGATAACAAAGCCGGTGTAGCGGAAATTACGGATGCGATAAATTATTTAATTACTCATCCTGAAATAAAGCACGGCACTATAAAGGTTTGTTTTACTCCTGATGAAGAGGTTGGCCGGGGAACCGAGAAAATAGATTTAACAAAATTAGGCGCTAAATATGCTTATACTGTTGACGGCAGCAGCCGCGGTGAGATCGAATCCGAAACTTTCAGCGCTGATGCCGTAGTAATAAAATTTCACGGCAAGAATATTCACCCGGGATATGCAAAAGATAAAATGGTTAATGCCGTACGTGTAGCTTCCGCATTTATAGAAAGCCTGCCTAAGGACAAGTTATCCCCCGAGACTACGGACGGGAGAGACGGTTATGTGCATTGTACAAATTTCAACGGTACGGAAGAGCTGACAACAGTTAAGTTTATTATAAGGGATTTTGTAACTCCAAAATTAAAGGAGTATGAAGATTTCTTAAAAGAATTAGCAGAAAAAACAGTTAAGCAGTATCCCGGCTCCCGCATGGAGTTTGAGGTTGTTGAACAGTACAGGAATATGAAAGAAATATTGGATAATTATCCATGGGTTATGGAAAACGCAATAGAGGCAATGAAGCATCTGGATATTAAACCGATATTAAGTCCGATCCGCGGAGGCACAGACGGATCCAGGTTATCTTTCATGGGGCTGCCTACGCCAAATATCTTTGCAGGCGAACACAGCTTCCACTCAAAGCTTGAATGGATAGCCATCCAGGACATGGAGCTGGTAGTTAAACTGATTGTTGAAATCTGCAAGGTTTGGGAAGAGAAAGCGTGAAATATTTTGTAAGGCTCACCTTAGGGTGAGCCTTACATATCTGCTCCCAACTTCTTCTAGCAAATTCGTAGCACAGATTATCAATCTGTGCGTGCAAAAATCCCTCCCGAAGGGACTCCTTTGGAGGAAGAGATGAAATACCTGCATACCGGCAGGCAGGGTTGCAGCCCCGGGTGTAAACCCGGGGTAAAGAAAATCACCCAAACCTTTTTCCCCTTTCTTGAAAGAAAGAGCCCTCCCCTAAGGGAGGCCCGGGGTGATTTTTTTTGAGATATACCCAAACAAAGTCGGTGGTCCTGATTCCTTATCGGGAGGAGTTCTGAAATCATCCCAATCAATTTTGGGGTGATTTTTTTGTTTTATAAATAATTTATAAATTGTATGCAGTTTGTATGAACACAGAATCAATTAAATATGATAAGGCAAAGAAAATTCCTGAACTGATGAGTCCCGCAGGGGATTGGACAATGCTTTCCACGGCTATTATTGCCGGCGCTAATGCAGTTTATTTCGGAGTAGATAAACTTAATATGCGTGCAAAAGCAGCTAACTTTACAATAGATGAGCTGCCGCAAATAGCAGAAATTTGCAAATCAAAAAATGTTAAAACATATCTTACTCTGAATACAATTGTTTTCGAGGAAGAAATTGATGAACTGGATAAAATTATATCTGCGGCAAAATCCGCGGGGATTGACCGGATCATTTGCTGGGATTTAGCCGCTGCACAGATTTGCAAAAAATATGAAATGCCGTTTTGTATTTCAACACAGGCTTCTGTTTCCAATTCTTTAAGCGCTGCCCTTTATAAACAGCTTGGCGCCGTAAGAATAGTCCTTGCACGTGAATGCTCCCTTAAAGAAATAAAAAAAATAAGGGCTAATACCGATCTTGAAATTGAAGCTTTTATTCACGGAGCTATGTGTATTGCGGTAAGCGGAAGATGTTTTATGAGCCATCATCTTTTCGGACCCAGCGCAAACAGGGGCGAATGCATTCAGCCTTGCAGGCGTGAGTATGAGGTTATAGATACTATTACAGGTAAACCAATGATAATAGGGGAAGATTATGTACTCTCCGCCAAGGATTTATGCACGGTAGAATTTATTGATAAGTTAATTGAAGCCGGTATCGATTCATTCAAGATAGAGGGAAGAAAAAGAAGTCCCGAATATGTTGCTAAGGTTGTTTCGGTATACCGCAGGGCGATTGACCTGTATTATGAACATAAGCTTACAGAAGAAATAAAGAAACAGTTTTTAATAGAACTGGAAGAAGTTTATAACAGGGGCTTTTCTTCGGGCTTTTATTTCGGAAAGCCGGGCGCTGATGACTATGCGGATATTTACGGCAGCAAGGCAACAACCAAAAAGGAATACGTGGGGAAAGTCCTGAATTATTATAAGAAATCAAAAATAGCCTACGTTGAACTGGAATCCGGCAAAATTGCTGTTGACGACCGGATAATAATAATCGGGCCTACTTCAGGTGTTATAGACCTAACCTTAAATACAATTATTAAAGATGAAGTTGAAATAAATAAAGCGGAAAAAAGCGACAGGATTACCTTTCCATGTAATTTTCAGGTAAGACCGCACGACAGGGTGTATCTTATAACTCCGGTAGAATAAGAAAAAATTTATTCCAACTGTGCCCTGAATTGTTCGAACTGATTTTTTAATTCATCAAATTCATTTCTTAAAATTAATACCTGCTCTTCTAACTTTGCCATCCTTTCTTCTTCCGCTGCAGCAATTTCACTTTCCTGAACTTCCTTATTAATTATTTCCGGCTGGCCTGAAAGCAAATGGGCATAACGGGATTCTTTCATACCCGTCTGCCTGGGCAGTTTAATAACCATAGGCTGTTCACGGTTCATTAATCTTTTAAGCACTTCGTCCACCTGTGAGAGCGATTCAAAGTTAAACATTCTTGAAGCCCTGCCTTTTAGCTCTCCGGGTGTCTGCGGGCCGCGAAGCATTAATTCACATATTACTGCTGTTTCATCCGGCTGAAGATTTAATTCTTCCGTAAAGCCCTGCTTGTATTTTGGGACGCGTATATCGGTTCCCGTTACCCTTCTTACCAAAGATTTATCCCTCAGCTTATTTAACACCGGCTCAATCAGGTCCTCATCAAACGAAACTACAGGGTTCCTGTTAGATTTTTGATTACAGGCATTCTTAAGCGCGTTTAATGTAAGCGGATAATATTCCGGAGTTGTCAATTCTTTTTCAATCAGTGATCCGATTATCCGGATTTCTTCTGCATGTAGTATTGTATTCATTTTCCGATTTTTTTCTGTAAATATAACAAATGATATTAAATCTAACTAAGCAATAAAAATAATCAGGAATAATAATTTATTTTTAGAGTATTATTATCTTTCTTCCAGGAATTCCCATTTTTATTAAACAGGATCAATTATGAAGAAGTTATTTTTAACTTATGTCTTATTATTTTTAAGTTCGGCAGGTCTTTTTGCACAAAGACAACCGTATGTAATTCTTATATCTTTAGACGGCTTCAGGTGGGACTATGTAAACCGGGGTATTACTCCAAATTTTGATTCCATAAAGGCAAACGGCGTCGCAGCTATTTCACTCAGGCCTGATTTCCCATCAATTACTTTCCCTAATCATTATTCCATAGTAACGGGTATGTACCCTGAAAACCAGGGTCTGATTGCGAATACTTTTACCGACCCGTTCACTAAGGAAACATACAGGGTGAATGATTCTACAAAATCTAAAAACGCTAAATGGTACTTAGGCGAAGCTTTTTGGGAAACGGCTAAAAGAAACGGTATAATTACCGCCAGCTATTTCTGGCCCGGTTCAGATATGAAACTCGATTACAGGAGGCCGGATTATGTAGAAAGTTATGTACACACGCGCGCGTTTGAAGACAGAGTTAACGGGGTGATAAACTGGCTTAAACTTCCTTACGAAAAACGCCCTCATTTTATTACGCTTTATTTTGAAGCAACTGATGATTCGGGGCATAAGTTTGGCCCGAATTCCATTCAAATGAATCATGCAATAGAAAAAGAAGATTCAATGATAGGGCTGCTTACCAATAAGCTTAAGAATATAAGTTTATTGGATAGTACCGACATAATTGTGGTTTCCGATCACGGCATGACTGAAGTCAGTAAAGATAAGGTAGTTAACATTGAAGAAATAATAAAGAACTACAATGTAACTTACCAGGGACGCGGCCCTTTTATGCTTGTAAACCCGCAGAAGGCGGATGAGCAGAATGTTTATGATAAACTTTTAAGTAATAGAAATCATTTTCAAGTATTTACAAAAGATAATATCCCGGCATGTTATCATTATTCAACTCATCCCTTTATTTCAGATATTATAGTGATTGCCGATCTTGGATGGAGCCTGGCCGATAATTATTCATACAAAAACATTGACAAATTTACAGACCGGGGGAACCATGGTTATGATAATAATGAAATGGATATGAACGGAATATTCTATGCATTCGGCCCGGATTTTAAAATAGGATACCGCACGGCTACATTAAATAATATAGATATTTATCCGATGCTGTGCAGAATATTTAATATAACTCCCCGTTCCAACATAGACGGCAAGCTGGAGAATATAGAATATATTTTGAAAGGATATTAATTAAATATATTTATTTTCATAATACGAATTTACGCGAATTAGGACGAGCATGCCTGCCGGCAGGCAGGTTAACATGAATAAAACAAAAATGTAAGGTTCACCTTTAAGGTGAACCTGACATAATAAAATAAGAAAAGGTAATCCGTTGAAAAGGGTTGTAATTTCATTTTTTATTTAATACCCATAACTTGCCATAGCCGCTCCTGTTATGCCGGAAAGGCCCGGAGGAACTAACCCGGGTTTTGAAACCCAGATTTTATAATCCGGGCTCCGAACCGCATCGCTTGTCTTCGCAACGCAGGGTTGATATATTTGTGGCAAATCTTTTTATTATTTCATAAACCAATTTAATTCAGATTAAATATCTGATTCGAATACATATTTTTATCAGGATCAATTATGCGATTAAGTAAATCATTTGTACCTACATTAAAAGAAGTACCTAACGATGCCATTGTTAAAAGCCACATCCTTATGCTCCGTTCGGGGATGGTAAGAATGCTTTCTGCAGGAATTTATTCATTTCTGCCTCTTGGATACAAGGTGGTACAAAAAATTTCCCAAATAATAAGGGAAGAAATGAATGCCATCGGCGGGCAGGAATTTCTTCTACCTGCATTAAATCCCCGCGAGATCTGGGAAGAAACTAATCGTGTAGAAGCTTTTGGCGATATATTATTTCATATAAAAAACCGGGATTACGTACTTGCTCCCACACATGAAGAGATTATGACTTATCATGCGCGCAATGTATTGAAGTCTTATAAAGAATTGCCACAGATATGGTACCAGATTCAGACTAAATTCAGGAATGAAGCCCGGCCAAGGAGCGGTATAATCCGCGGCAGGCAGTTTTTAATGAAGGATGCGTATACATTTGATGCTTCATGGGAAGACCTTGATAAAGCATATGCACTGCATGATAAAGCTTACAGAAAAATATTTGACAGGTGCGGGCTGAAGTATTTTGTTGTAGGGGCCTCGAGCGGGGCTATGGGCGGAACCGGATCGGAAGAGTTTATGGTTAAGTCGGATGCAGGAGAAGATACGGTTGCATATTGCGAAGCAAGCGGATATGCTGCAAATGTGGAAGTTGCAACTTCACGTGTTCCTACAAAAATTCGTGAAGCTAAGAGTGAAGATGTAAGAGAAATATTTACACCAGAAATAAAATCAATTGATGAACTGTGCGGGTTTTTAAAGATTGATGAAACTCAGTGTGCAAAATCAAGAGTCTATATTTTTGATTCCAATCCTGTTTTAATTTTGATGCTTGGTAATGATGAAGTGAATGAAACCAAGCTTGAAAGTATACTAGGCGGTACAATCCGTACGGCTCATCCCGATGAATTGAAAAATATAACCGGAGCGGATGCCGGTTCCATAGGCCCAATAGGTTTCAACAGCAGAATAATTGCAGATAACAGGCTGAAAGATGCTAATAACTTGTACAGCGGAGCCAATAAAAATGATTATCACTTAGGCGGAATAGACTTAATGCGCGATGTTAAAGATATAGAATATAAGGATTTAAGAATTGTGAAATCGGGCGAAGGCTGCCCTATCAGCGACGGCACCCTCCAGGTCTTCAGCGCAATAGAACTCGGTCATATTTTTAAACTCGGCACCAAGTATTCCCAGGCAATGGGCGCAATGTTCCTTGACGAGAACGGCAAGGAAAATCCGCTAATTATGGGCAGTTACGGCATTGGCGTGGACCGTGTAATGGCATGTTATCTTGAGCAGCACAACGATGAAAAAGGAATTATATGGGACAAAACTCTTGCACCTTATCAGATACATTTAATGGGCTTAAACATGCGCAAGCAGGAAGTTGTAAATGCATCTGAAAAGATTTATCAGCAGCTTACAGATGCCGGTTATGATGTACTTTTTGACGACAGGCTGGATGCGCAGGCAGGATTTAAGTTTAACGATGCGGATCTGCTTGGCATGCCTATTCAGGTTATAGCCGGGGATAAAAAACTTAAAGATGGTAAAGTTGAACTTAAGCTGCGTGAATCCGGAGAACGGTTTGATATCGCTTTAGATGATTTGTTAATGAAAATTAATGAGTTATTAAATTAGTTCACGCAGACTTACTTTAATAGAAAGTTTCTGCTGTTAAAAAATTTTACTATATAATAATAGTTCTTATTAAACGAACTTTTTAATATCCTGCCAGAAAAAAATTAAAGCAAAAAGATTTAATCTCTTGCTGAATTATTAATTTAATTCTGAATAAAGTGCCGGGTTGATTTAATTCACATACCATAAAAACTTGTTAATTAAGTATTGCATTTACTACTCATGCTAATTATTTTATTGTTACGTCCGAATGATTTTCCTCCGGCAAGAAATAAATTTAAAATTATTAGGATGAAATAAGCAGAAGCAAAATTAAATCTTACCAAAGACATCCGTAATTCATTTCTGAAAATATTTTAATGAAGGCAGTATACGGCTAATGATTTAAGAGCCTTATACTGTTGTTAATGATATATTTTCTTCTAATGCGCAATAATGTAATCAAACCGGGAAAGAATTAAATGTGGAAAATATAACAATTAGAAATTTACAATTACCAGAAATGGTTATCCCGGTCGAATTAGCTTTCAGGGACAACAGGAACCCGGGTTTGAATGACGGAGCATTTTTATTTAATGCAGATAACACCGGATTTTTTGTTGCCTTAGCAGGCAGTAATGTATTGGGAACAATATCTTCCGTTAATTATGATAACAACTTAGGATTTATCGGGTTGCACTTCGCGGTTGAGCAATACCGTGACAGCGGGTTAATGGAGAGACTTTTGGAATTTGCGTTAAATGCCGCCGGCGAGAGAAGTATTGGAACAAACTGCCGTGAAGAAAATGTTGAACTTTACAAAAGGTACGGTTTCAAACAGGCATTTAAAATTATAAGTTATGAAGGAATAGCAGACGGGAAATATAATGTATCGCCGAACATAAACAGCCCGTTTAGCCTGCCGTTTGATGAGCTCTTTGATTACAATAGAAATTTATTCCACTATGAAAGAAAGCTTTTCTTCTACCAATGGTTGAATCAGCCCGGCAGCCTTCTTTTCGGCAAGTATGAAAATAATGAATATAGAGGATTCGGATTATCCGTGCCTTGCAGGAAAGGCTATAGGATTGCGCCTTTAATAAGCGATGATGTGCAGTCGGCACACGAAATATTAACAGCTCTTGTCTCACATTTATCAGAAGGAACCCCTTATTGCATTGATATTCCCGAACCGAATTTTGAAGGCATTGATTTGGCGAAGGAATTAAAGTTAGAAAAAAGCGGCGAAAGAATAAGGATGTATAAAGGAAAAGAGCATGCAATACCTTTCAAGAATATTTACGGTTTCATTAACCTTGAAGTCGGATAAAATGATAATAATTGGGTTCGTAATTAATTAATAATTTCATCAAAAAAAATTAAAGGAGTTCATTATGGCATCAGATAGTCCGATAATGGGATCAATTGATCTATGGCCTTTGAACTGGGCACCGCTCAATTGGATGTTATGCCAGGGCCAGACATTAGCAATAAGTAGTTACACGGCTCTTTTTTCATTATTAGGCACTACTTATGGCGGTAATGGTACATCTAATTTTAATCTGCCTGATCTCAGAGGACGCGTTGCTCTTGGTTTAGCAAATGGAGGCGTTCTCGGTGAAACAGCAGGCTCTCAAACAGTAACACTTAATGTAAGTAATTTGCCTGCACATAATCACACTGCAACATTAGCTCAATCAGCGCAATTTACCGGGAATGTTTCTCTTCCGGTTAAAACCGGACTTGGGACAGGTACAGGCGACCCCAGTAATGCATTTTTAGGGCCTGGCGCGAATATATATTTTACCGGCCCGACAACAGGTTCTACACTGGGAGCAGCGCCGGTTACCATAGCAGCACAATCAGGCGCTCCCGTAACTGTAGGGCTTACCGGGAGTAATGTTCCTGTTTCAACTATGCCGCCATACCTTACACTTAATTATATAATTTGTATATATGGTATTTATCCAACAAAGCCTTAATTAATTAAAAATCTTAAAGCGGTTAAACAGCATAATAATTAACTGAAGTTACGCAGATTTTATAAATTTTATTAAGTAGCCCTGAGTTTTTGGCACCGCCATCACTATGTGAAACTCGGGGAATTATTAAGCCCGGATTTTATTGGCTTTTCCTCCAGAGGCGGATGAGCCTATGCTCAAGCAACAATTTTCTAATTATTTTGGCTTGGCATCCATCCCTTTGGGAAAAGCCGAACATGTTTCGTAATTTATCGATCCCTTCCGATCGAATCGGGACAACCGCCGCCGGCGGGACAAGCAGGCTCTAAATGTAGGGGCTACTTTAAATATCATTTTCGTAACTTTAATAATTAATTTCTATTCAGTCAGCTTAATTTTTTTTGACAACACTGCATATTTCAATGGTTAAATTGGTGAGTTATAATACTTTTTAGTGATAAATTATCATTATTGTTGGGCATCAATTTTTCTTTTAAGCAATGCTTTTTAAATCGTTCTACTTTTTTTACGAAATCTCCTAGAGCATGAAAAAATAAGCTTAATAAGCCGTATTCACAATTTGCTAATGGCATTAGTGGTAATCTAAGATGTATTAATCTCTTTGATCTGTAACACTTTTATTAAAAAAATTTATCTAAATGTTTTTTTTTGCTTTACATCAATAATAGTTTTAATTAAAGTACTTAATTTATGATAGCTATTCTTGCTGCTTCTTGCGGGACAGGTAAAAAAATTTGCCTGTGATTTAAATCCTAATACTATTTTCTTGATAAAATAACTTTATTAAATGAGATTCACTGGGAATTGGGAAATTATTATTAATTATATTAAATAAAGGCGGGTTATGAAATCATTTTTTACCAGCGGTAAAATAATATTGTTACTTCCATTGTTTATTTTTTCATTTAGCTATACCTATTCACAAACTGTCAGCGGAATAACCGGTACTTTTAGTACCGGAGCAGGAAATGCAGCAGATGCTAATGGAAGTTATTCTCCGAATGGGACTATAAACGGAAAAAATTCATGGATACATGTCGGAAGTACAAGCAACTTTTATATTTATTGGGCTAATTCCGGTGGAATTGATTACTGGGTACTTGATAATAATACCGATGTAACCGACGATGCATTATTCTTTATCGCATCAGAAGCAAACACACCGCCCTCATCAGGATATTCGCCGGGTTTAATTGATAATAGCAGCCTTCCGACATTAAGTGGTTTTAGTAATGTTACTATCTCAGGCAATGCGGGCGTAGCGGGCGCAACATTAAGCTGGACAGACGGTACAGCCAAAACGACTACAGCAGACGGCAGTGGAAATTATACAATTAGTGTTTCTAATGGTTTTACAGGTACCGTAACCCCATCTCTTACCGGCTACACATTTAACCCTGTGAATAAATCTTATTCAAATATTACTTCAAATCAGACAGGTCAGAACTATACAGCAACGGCCATAACCTATACAATCTCAGGAAATGCAGGCATAGGCGGTGCAACGTTAAGCTGGACAGACGGCACGGCTAAGACAGACACAGCAGACGGGAGTGGAAATTATTCATTTACAGTTTCATATAATTTTACCGGTACAGTAACGCCGTCGTTAGCAGGTTACACATTTACACCTGTAAGTAAATCATATACGAACGTACTTGCAAACCAGACAAGCCAAAATTATACGGCAACAGCGATAACCTATACAATATCGGGTAATGCAGGTTTTGCGGGAGCAACATTAAGCTGGACGGACGGTACAGCAAAGACAGCCACAGCGGACGGGAGCGGAAATTATACAATCACAGTATCATATGGATTTGCGGGAACAGTAACGCCGTCCAAGACAGGCTACACATTTACGCCGTCAAATACATCATACTCAAGCGGAGTATTTTCGAATCAGACAGGTCAGAATTATACTGCAACAGCAATAACTTATTCAATTTCGGGCAATGCAGGAGTAGGCGGTGCAACATTAAGCTGGACAGACGGTACAGCCAAGACAGCCACAGTGGACGGGAGCGGGAATTATACAATCTCAGTGTCATATGGATTTGCGGGAACAGTAACCCCATCAAAGTCGGGCTACACATTTACGCCGTCAAATACATCATACTCAAGCGGAGTATTTTCGAATCAGACAGGTCAGAATTATTCAGCATCGGCGATAACCTATACAATTTCGGGCAATGCAGGCATAGCAGGAGCAACATTAAGCTGGACAGACGGCACGGCTAAGACAGCCACAGCAGACGGGAGCGGAAATTATTCAATTACGGTATCATATAATTTTAGCGGTACGGTAACACCATCGTTAGCGGGTTATACATTCAGTCCAACTAATACAGTATACACTAATGTACTTGCAAATCAAACGAATCAAAATTATACAGCGTTGGTTACCATTAGCGGCAACACAACGGCTGGTGGTGTAACATTAAGTTGGACTGACGGAACAGCAAAAACCACCACTTCGGATGGTTCCGGCAATTATTCATTTACGGTTCCTTACAATTGGTCGGGAACAGTTACTCCTTCATTAACCGGATATGAATTTTCTCCTGCAAATTCGGTATATACAAATGTTACGGCTCATCAAATAACGCATTACAATGCTTTGGTTCAGATATCGGGGAATGCAGTAGTTGCAGGTGCAACTTTAAGCTGGACTGATGGCTCGGCCAAATCAGCAACAGCAGACGGCAGCGGAAACTATACATTATATGTTAATTATAATTGGATAGGAACAATTACTCCTTCAGCTCTCGGTTATACATTTACACCATCTTCTAAAAACTATTTTAGTATTTCAACGCCTCAAACAAATCAGAATTATACTGCATTTGTTACAATTTCAGGAAATGCAGGTATTGCAGGCGCAACATTAAGCTGGACAGACGGAACCGCAAAGACAGCCACGGCCGACGGGAGCGGAAATTATTCATTTACGGTTTCATATAATTTTACCGGGGCAGTAACGCCGTCGTTAGCAGGTTACACATTTACACCAACGAATAAAACTTATACAAATTTAACGGCTAATCAAACAAATCAGAATTACACAGCTCTTGTAACAATATCAGGTAGCGCGGGAATTGCCGGAGCAACATTAAGCTGGACGGACGGTACAGCCAAAACAACAACATCAGACGGGAGCGGGAATTATTCCTTTACGGTTTCATATAACTTTACCGGGACAGTAACGCCGTCGTTAGCAGGTTACACATTTACACCAATGAATAAAACTTATACAAATTTAACGGCTAATCAAACAAATCAGAATTATACAGCTCTTGTAACGATATCAGGGAATGCAGGAATAGCAGGAGCCACTTTAAGCTGGACAGACGGCACAGCCAAAACAACTACAGCGGACGGGAGCGGAAATTATTCAATTACAGTTTCATATAATTTTAGCGGTACAGTAACGCCGTCATTAACAGGATATACATTTACTCCGACGAGTAAATCTTACACGAACATACTTGCAAATCAGACAAGTCAGAATTATACAGCAATAGCAATAACATATACAATATCGGGCAATACCGGTATTGCCGGAGCAACATTAAGCTGGACTGATGGTTCAGCCAAAACCGCCACATCCGATGGCAGCGGAAATTATACAATTACTGTATCATATAATTTTACAGGAACAGTCACACCGTCTTTAACAGGCTACACGTTTAGCCCGACTAGTAAAGCATACACGAATGTACTGGTAAATCAAACAAGCCAGAATTATAGTGCGACAGCAATAACTTATACTATAGTGGGAAATGCAACTGCTCCGGGCGCAACGTTAAGCTGGACAGACGGCACGGCTAAGACAGCTACAGCAGACGGCAACGGAAATTATTCTATTACAGTTTCTTATAATTTTTCCGGAACGGTAACGCCTTCTGAAACCGGATATTCTTTTTCCCCGGTTAGCAGGTCTTACACAAATGTACTCGCTAATCAAACAGGTCAGGGCTATAGTGCACTCGTTGAAATATCCGGTAATACAGGTGTTCCGGGGGCTACACTAAGTTGGACAGACGGGAGTGCTAAATCAGCAACAGCAGACGGCAGCGGAAATTATACACTATATGTTAATTATAATTGGATAGGAACAATTACTCCATCGGCTTCAGGTTATACATTTACTCCATCATATAAAAACTATTTTACAATTACAACGCCTCAAACCAATCAGAATTATGCTGCACTTGTTACAATTTCAGGTAATGCGGGTATAGCCGGAGCAACATTAAACTGGACAGATGGTACAGCAAAGACAACTACAGCAGACGGCAGCGGGAATTATTCATTTACCGTTTCATATAATTTTACCGGGACAGTAACACCGTCATTAGCAGGTTACACATTTACACCGGTTAGTAAAACATATACAAATATAACGGCTAATCAAACTAATCAGAATTATACAGCGCTTGTAACAATATCAGGAAATGCAGGAGTAGCAGGAGCAACCTTAAGCTGGACAGACGGCACAGCGAAAACAACTACAGCAGACGGCAGCGGGAATTATTCATTTACTGTCTCGTATAATTTTTCAGGAACAGTGACTCCATCATCAACCGGTCTTATATTTACACCAACGAGTAAAACTTATACAAATTTAACAAGCAACCAGACGAATCAAAATTACACAGCGCTTGTAACAATTTCAGGTAATGCGGGTATAGCCGGAGCAACATTAAGCTGGACAGACGGCACGGCAAAGACAACCACGGCAGACGGCAGCGGGAATTATTCATTTACCGTCTCATATAATTTTAGCGGGACAGTAACGCCGTCATCAACCGGTTTTACATTTACACCTGCTAATAAATCATATTTAAATTTATCAACTACCCAGACAAATCAAAATTATACAGCGCTTGTAACAATTTCAGGAAATGCAGGAGTAGCAGGAGCAACTTTAAGCTGGACAGACGGCACAGCGAAAACAACTACAGCAGACGGCAGCGGGAATTATTCATTTACCGTCTCATATAATTTTTCAGGAACCGTGACTCCGTCATCAACCGGTCTTATATTTACACCAACGAGTAAAACTTATACAAATTTAACGGCTAATCAAACTAATCAGAATTACACACCACTTGTAACAGTTTCAGGAAATACAGGAGTACCCGGTGCTGTGTTAAGCTGGACAGACGGTACAGCAAAAACAGCTTCGGCGGATGGCAGCGGGAATTATTCATTTACAGTTTCTTATAACTGGACAGGTACGGTTACACCGTCATTGACAAGTTACTCATTTACTCCCGTAAATAAATCTTACTCAAACATAACTTCAAATCAGACGAACCAAAATTATACGGCATTAGTAACGATATCAGGAAACGCCGGAATAGCCGGAGCAACATTATTCTGGACAGACGGCACAGCTAAAACTAAAATCGCGGACGCCAACGGGAATTATTCATTTACTGTTTCATATAATTTTACCGGAACAGTAACACCTTTATTAACCGGGTACACATTTACACCAACAAACAAATTATACACGAAGGTACTTGCAAACCAGACAAACCAGAATTATACAGCAACAGGATTAACTTATACATTATCAGGTAATACAGGCGCAGCCGGAGCAACCTTAAGCTGGACTGATGGAACTGCCAAAACAGCCACGGCAGACAGCAGCGGGAATTATTCAATTACAGTTTCATATAACTTTACCGGAACAGTAACGCCGTCATTAAGCGGGTACACATTTACTCCTGCGAGCAAATCGTACACGACTGTACTAGCAAATCAAATAAATCAAAATTACACTGCCGCAGCAATAACCTTCACGATATCGGGTAATACTGGAACGGGAGGAGCAATCTTAAGCTGGACAGACGGGAGTATAAAAACCGATACATCGGATAGTAATGGAAATTATTCATTTTCAGTTTCTTATAACTGGTCCGGAAAGGTGAGTATATTAAAAACCGGATATACATTTAATCCTGCAAGTAAATCGTACACAACTGTACTTGCAAATCAAATAAATCAAAATTACACTGCCGCAGCAATAACCTTCACGATATCCGGTAATACAGGAACTGGAGGAGCAACCTTAAGCTGGACAGATGGGACACCGAAAACCGCAACTTCAGATTCCAGCGGAAACTATACTTTTGCAGTTTCTTATAATTTTTCGGGAACTATAACTCCTTCAAAGACAGGTTACACATTTACTCCTGCAAACAAAGCATACTCAAATTTACTTGTGAACCAGGTAAATCAAAATTATGCGGCTTCAGCGATAACATATACGATTTCAGGAAATACAGTAGTAGACAGTGTAACAGTAAGCTGGATAGACGGAACACAAAAAACAGCAATCTCAGACAGCAGCGGTAATTATTTATTTACCGTATCTTATAATTGGTCGGGAAATGTTACACCGTCAAAAACAGGTTTTTCATTTAACCCAGTTAATAAGAACTATACAGGAATACTTTCGAATCAATTGAATCAAAATTATTTGGTTTCAATAAGTAGTACCCCTATAGCAAGAGCCGCAATACAAATAACAGATAGTAGTTTTACAGCAAGCTGGGATAGTGTAACAGGAGTAAAGGGATATAAAATTGACGTAGCGACAGACTCCAATTTTATAAATATTCTATCTAAATACGATAGTTTAAATGTGGATACTAATTTGGCCAAAACAATTTCCGGGTTAAATTCAGGAACAAGATATTACTACAGAGTAAGGGGTTATTACCGTAACCTGGTTAGCAGCAATTCCAATATTGTTTCAGTATCAACATCATTAAATACTCCCACAAACTTAACAGCAGTATACGATTCACTTGGAATACAACTTAATTGGAATTATAACTTTAATAATTCTAATGTAGTAGGATTTGTAATTTTTAGAGAAGGCGGCCCGGGATCCTTAACTAAAAATTCAATTAAAAACAGAACAGCTTCACTTCTGCCATACGATACGGCAAATGGAAATGTAACTACATATTTAGATAAGAACGTTGTGGAGGGATATACATATAATTACAGCGTATCGGCATATAATTTAAGCGGAATAATATCCTCAATAGGAGGTACCGTTACAGCACCAGTTGTAGTACCGTTGAAATCCCCAGTAGATCTTTTGGGTATTGTTCAACCAGGTGGGAAGATAGTACTATTCTGGAAAAACAAATCAACTACAGAAGACGGATTTATCATAGAAAGATCAGCCGTGGATTCAACAAATTTTAATTTATTAGCAAAAATTCCTGCAATTGATACTACATATACAGATTCAACAGCACAAAGCGGAATAAAATATTTTTACCGGGTAGCTGCTTACAGAGATACAATTGTATCTTCTTATAGTAATACTATAAGTTTAGTGAATATAGTAACAGGAACTACGGATTTATTATCAGGTATGCCTAAGGCGTATAAGTTATATCAGAATTATCCTAATCCATTTAATCCGACTACACAGATAAGAATTGCCCTCCCAAAAGAATCGCATGTAAACATAACAATATTCAATGTACTTGGATCGGTAGTTGAAAAATTGTATGAAGGAGAATTAAATGCAGGGTATCATGAGATTCAGTTCAACGCAGGGAGATTAAGTTCAGGAATTTATATTTACAGGATGACCGCAGGTACATATTCGCAAGTATTAAAAATGGTTCTGCTAAAGTAAATCCACCCGGAAGGGTATTCCAATTTACTTATTTTTATTAAGCCTAAGACCTTAACCCTTAGGCTTAATTTTTTTAAATATCACCAACCTTATTGATAAATAATCAGGAATGATATATATAAATTCTTCCGATATATGATTGCGAAACATTAAAAACTATTCTGTGGAGTCCAATCCAACTCTATTATACGAAGATCGCCGGGAATATTTTAAAGCATTTTTCTCCCTCATATCATACTAATCCTACCAAATAATATTTAACCCAAATTTTCCATTAGGAAAATTTGCCCTTCGGGCCGCCGGGTTGTAATCAATTGTTTGTAAATAAATTATAGTCAAAACGTTCAAGAGATTGTCGTATTTAAAAGCTGTAACCTGGCGGGGTTAATCCCGGCGGTAAAACGTTATTTTTTATACGTTTTACAAAGCGACTTTTGAAAATAAATATTTCCAATGAATCTTTTGGGTTTAATTAATATTGGAGGAAATTATCTTTCCATTTTAAGAGGAATTTAGACTTTTTTTATCCCGCGTAATGTCCTTTTTGGCTGTACCATCTTTAAAAAATCATTTAATAGTCGATAATAATATCAGGTTATCTTATCATCCGGTCTTTCTAATAAATGCAGGCGGAATGATAAATAAATAATATAATTATAAAAACGGCCAAAAATGCTGTTATTAAGAAAAAAGAATACTCCTTTTAGTGAACAAGGAGTGTATGGATACTATGGTTACCGGGACGATAAGCTATCTTTATTTCAAAAAGATTATAAATATAAATTATCAAAACAATTTATTTACAAATATCAGGGGTCATTTTTGTTTTAAGTTACTTCCCGGTTTTGTTTTAAGTTTATTAATTTTAACAACAGCTCAAATATATTGCCAACAAAAGTGGATACCATTTTCTACTAAAGAAATTATATGTAACCAGGTTACCGGTGAACAAATCCGGCAGGTTAATTCTCATAACCAGAATACTACACTTCTTTCGTCAGGCAGCGGTGGCGTTTCATTTACCGTTCATGTTGATGGTATGAATGAAAATGAAAAGAATGTTGGTTCTGCTTCATATCAAGAAATTTTTATACCAGACTGCGGGGTAACAACAAGCGTAGGATCACCTCAATTACCGATTATTACAAAATTAATCGCAATACCGGACTGTGATGGTGTTACTATTTCTATTTCCCCTTCAAATGAATCATGTTTAAGCAATTATTATATAATTCCGGCACCAGCATACACAGATAATAAAAATCGAGGCGGTGGCCAAAGTCAGATGAAATATTTTAAGGAAAATAGGTCAGTCTATTCAAATGATTCTTTTTATCCCGGGAAATATGGTGAAATTATAGAAACAGGTTATGTACGCAGTCAAAAGGTTGCAAGGATTGCAATATATCCGGTACAATTTAATCCCTCAAAAAAGACAATTAGAGTTTGTGCTGATTTAAGTATTACACTTAATTTTATCAACCCTAAATCGCCGGTAAATAAAGAACTTGGTATATTCAGGAATATAATGCATTCTGCTGCATTGAATTATGAACCTGGCGGTATAAGCGCTTCATCAAAGAAATTAAATATTCTTCAAAATAATCATCTTGGGAAGATTTCTTCAACTTCTTCAATATCCGGCAGTGTAACAAGAGTAACCAATGTTAATCTTTTAATAGGAGTCAATGCTATACCCGTTGATTACCTGATCATTACTCACTCAAGTCTTTTTAACAGCAGTTCTTTAACTAAATTAGCTGATTACAGGGAAATTAATAATGGATTTGATGTAGCCATAGTTCAGGTTGATAGTACGATTTACAATGTATACACCGGACGACCCCATTACCAAAGTATTCGAGACTTCATCGCAGATGTTTATTTAAGAGGTAAAGCGAATCATACCGGGGACGGACGTCTGGGATACATTGTCCTTGTAGGTGATGCATATACTGCTCCACCTGCTCAGGAAGAAATGGTTCCGGCAGCGTACCCTTCGTATTATTCTACTTATGAACAAGCGGGAGATTATTATTATTCATGTACCGGTGGAGATAAAGATGATTTACAAGATCTGATTTATGGAAGAATATCAGTTGAAACCGAAGACGAACTGTCAAATGTAGTAAATAAGACGATTGCTTATGAAAGTTCGCCAACCGCTAACTGGCAAAATAATGTATGTTTTATGACATACTCCCCGTGGTTTTTCGATGACGACGCTAATTGCGATGACTATTTCTATCAAATGACGCATATCCTTTCCAGATCTAATTATATTAGTTATGCCTGGAGGGGTTTTACGGCCGATACTGCCAGTGCATGGGGGAGATTGTATTTCCAGAATCATTCAACCGATCAAATATCAATTCTAAATGTACCAAATGATATTAATGAAATCTGGTACCAAAGATTTACAGGTTGGCGATGGTATATTCCAACGATTGATTCAAGTGCATATCAAATCATGCCGGGTGGTGAGTATGCAGATTCAACGAACAATTGCGGCGCAAGTGAATTTGATGATTGGCTCTACAATAAACTTAATTCCGGACAGCGTATTTTTATCTACGAGGGACATAGCGGACACGGATGTCTTGGTGCAGGTGAAGGTTTAGGCCGCACAATATTTAGAGTTGATCAACTTGGAAATAAATTAAGAAATTACGGAATGTATCCTTTTATTATAGCGAACGGCTGTGAAACCGGAGAATTTGACGCCATCACACCCGATGATATGGGGAGTATAGACTGCCTGGCCGAAAAAACGGTGAAGATGCAGAATGCAGGGGCTATCGGTTTTTTAGGATCCACGCGGGAAAGCACTCCATCGGCCTTTAATTCTGTAGACAGCGATGTTCTTCAAGCTTTTTACGTTGACTCTTCTCATATAATGGGAGAAGCTGTTATGGAATCCAAGTTATTATTAAACTCAACATTTAGAAGACAGTACAATCTTTACGGTGATCCTGCAATTAATCTTTGGAATAATAATAATATTGCTGCAAACATTGAAAATAATAAGATAACTTCCGCTAATGAATTTGCACTAAATAATAATTATCCCAATCCCTTTAATCCTACTACTATGATTAATTATAATTTAGAAAGTGCAGGATATGTTACATTAAAAGTTTTTGATGCCTTAGGCAGAGAAATAAAAACACTTGTATCTGAAAATAAAAATCAGGGTTCGTATACAGTTTTATTCAATGGAAGCAAATATGCTTCAGGAGTATATTATTATCAATTAAAAATTAATTTATTATCAAACGGCTCCTATTCGGGCGGATGTTTTGTTTCCACAAAGAAAATGATATTAATTAAATGAAATTAACGTGAGGTTCACCTTTGAGTGAACCTCACATATGATGATTAATTTTCTTCAGGTTTCCCGCGCATTGAATCCCAAATAACATAGGCGCAAAGTAAAGCAAAGGCAATAAGCGCGACAAGCTCCGACGAATGAGAGTTTTGCCATTCGTTATTAACCCAATTAAAACCGAAATAACGGAGCAGCGCACTTATTACTCCCATTAAAGCGCCTCCGGCAATAAATCCAGAAGCAATTAATGTTCCCCGTTCTCTCCTGGCGGTATTAACTTTTTCATCTTTACTTCTTGTTGAAACGTAATGAGCAATTAAACCGCCGATTAAAAGAGGTGTGTTCAATTCCAAAGGAATATACATACCCAAAGCAAAAGCCAGTGCAGGTACATCAAGCATTGTAAGAACCAGCGCCATAAGAGCGCCTGCAATATAAAGCATCCACGGAGCAGGCTGATGAGCCATAAGCGGTTGTATTACCGCAGCCATTGCATTTGCCTGCGGCGCTACTAGTGCATTAGGGCCTGTAAATCCGTATGTTTTATTCAAAAGAAGAATAACCCAGCCTACAGTTGCAGCCGAAACAAGTGTACCTAAAAATTTCCAACTCTGTTGTTTATACGGAGATGATCCAAGCCAGTACCCGATTTTCAAGTCAGTTATGAACGACCCCGCCATTGATAAAGCTGTACAAACAACGCCTCCGATAAGAAGCGCTGCAACCATACCGGAGTTACCGCTTAAACCGGCAGACACTAAAATTATTGATGATAGAATTAGTGTCATTAACGTCATTCCGGAAACCGGATTAGTGCCTACTATAGCAATTGCTGTGGCAGCAACGGTCGTAAAGAGAAATGAAATTATTAATACTATAAAAAGCCCGATTAATGCAAACCCGATATTATTTACAACGCCGAACTGATAGTATACAAAAATCAAAATTGCCGTGACTACTAGAGATAATGCGATAAACTTCATTGAAATATCTTTTTGAGTCCGGAGTTTTTCTTCGACTACTTTTTTCTTTCCTAAAATTTCCTTTGCAGCCAGGGAAAATGCAGAAGCAATAATTTTTGACGATCTTATAATCCCGATCAAACCGGCCATAGCGATTCCGCCGATACCAATATGGCGGACGTAAGTTGTAAAAATTTGTTCGGCAGACATATCTTTAATAAGCAGGGTTATATTGGTCCCTATCGGCAGTGTTACGCCTTTCCCAATATATGCAACAACCGGGATAAGTACATACCAGGAGATGAATGAGCCCGCACAGATTATTGCAGAATACTTCAAACCTATAATATATCCTAAACCTGTAACTGCGGCACCTATATTTATTCTAAAGACCATTTTGGTTTTATTTGCGATAGTTTCACCTATAGGGAGAACCCGCGATGTAAATACTTCGCTCCACCAGCCGAAAGAAGCTACAATGAAATCATACAATCCGCCAATTATACCGCTTACAACCAGTACTAAAGCCTGATTTCCTCCTTTTTCGCCGGCTACAAGTACTTCTGTAGTTGCCGTAGCTTCCGGGAAAGGGTATTTACCATGCATATCGCTTACAAAAAATTTTCTGAAAGGAATCAGGAATAAAATACCAAGAATACCTCCAAAGAGTGAGGCCAGGAATATCTTATAAAAGTTTGCGTCTAAATTAAGAATATATAATGCAGGTATTGTAAATATTGCCCCGGCAACAATAATACCCGAGCATGCGCCAATAGATTGAATAATTACATTTTCTCCCAGTGCATTTTTTCTTTTTGTTCCTGCCGATAGTCCTACTGCAATTATTGCAATAGGAATTGCCGCCTCAAATACCTGGCCTATTTTTAATCCAAGATATGCTGCAGCAGCCGAAAAAACTATTGCCATCACTATACCCCAAAATACCGAATATACGCTTACTTCGGGCACATTTTTAAATGGCGGCATAACAGGAGCATATTCTTCGCCGGGTTTTAGTTCGGTATAAGCATTAGAAGGAAGACCTTTAAGGTTTTCGCCGTTGATGTGAGTTTCACTCATAATATTTTTTCCTAATTTTATTATTAATTATTGAGTGTATTATAAGTAGGGCCTTTTTATATAACCTGCCGCAAACAGGCAAGCCCCATTATAATTAAATGCCGGATTAAAATTAAGAAGATTTAGACGGATAAAGCAATTGAAAACTTAATTTATAAAAGTTTATTTTGCTTTAACCCAAATTTTCCATCAGGAAAATTTGCCCTTCGGGCCGCCGGGTTGTAATTAATTGTTTATAAATAAATTTTAGCGCAAAACGTCCACAAGATTGTTGTATTTAATAGCCGTAACCTGGCGGGGTTAATCCCTGTGGTAAAACGTTGTATTTTTACGTTTTGCAAAATGACTGTTGAAAATAAAAATTTTCAATGAATCTTTTGGGTTTAATTATTTATCTTTAAGCCTATGATAGGAAAACTTTATCTTGTATCCACACCGATAGGTAATTATGATGACATTACC
>Ga0181535_10002180_pt1 | contig 24304 bp, 24 predicted proteins | sample PEATcosm2014_Bin_44_FD_119774 | JGI IMG/M metagenome (GOLD analysis project Ga0181535, IMG submission 119774) | Peatland microbial communities from MTU Mesocosm Facility, Houghton, MI, USA - PEATcosm2014_Bin17_30_metaG | ecosystem: Environmental > Terrestrial > Soil > Wetlands > Peat | place...
GGCCTTTGCCGCCCAGGGGCTGCTGCTCGTCGATGCCAGCTGCCGGACGCTGCACCGTCTTGGCGCGCCGGTGCTCCGCGCGGCCATCGAGCGCGCCGACGAACTGCACCTAGCACTCGTCAGCCGCAATCTGGAGCTCGAAGCTGCCGGCTACCATGCGCAAGTTGCCGTGGCCCCTCAGTCCAGCCTTCTATTCCTTATCGATGAGAACGGCGCGCGGCAGGCCCTCAAGCATCACGCGCCCAGCGCCTCTGAGCCGGATGGGCTTTGGAAGACGGGGTCGCAAAGCTACTCCACCGCTGAGTTGCTGGGCATTCTCGACGCCGAGCCCGAACGCATCTCGCCCTCGGCGCTGCTGCGGCCCGTCTTTCAGGACTCTCTGCTCTCGTCCTCGGTGGTCGTCGGCGGGCCGGCGGAGATCGCCTACTTTGCCCAATCTGCGGTCCTCTACGAGCGCATTCTCGGCCGTGTCACGCCTTCGCTGCCGCGCTTCTCGGCCACGCTGATCGAGCCGGCCATCGGCGAAATGATGCGCAAGCACGAACTGATCCTGGAGCAAGTCTTCGCCGAAACGCCGGTCTCCCTGGCTCAGTTGCTGGCCGCCCGTTCGATGCCCCCCGAAGGGAAGGAAAAGCTGACCTCGGCGGGCGAAGCGATGGACAGGGAACTGACGATGCTGGTCGACTGGATGCGCTCCCTCGACACCGGTCTTGGCCAGTCGGGCGAGACGGCGGCCGGCAAGATTCGCTACCAGATGAGCCGCCTGCGAACGCTGGCGGCCAACTTTCAGATGCAGCGCGAGGCCGCGCTTGTCCGTCACGCCGAATCCATCAGCCATGCCCTCTATCCGGATGGCGGCTTGCAAGAGCGTCTCCACGGCGCGGCCTACTACTTCGCCCGCTATGGCTTTGAACTGGCTGAGGCGCTCACGGCGCAGGCCGCAAACTCCGACTCGGGCCACACTGAGCTTTGGCTATAGCGGTTCTCCAAAAATGGGTGTTTTCTGAAACCGCGAACCTTGAGTGGCTTTTTCATTAAGAAAAAGCCACCTTCCAGATTGCCTTTCGGGGCGTGCCAATTGGAGAACCGCTCTATAATTCGGCCAGCAGCATTGAGGCAGCTAAGATGAGAAAGTTCTCAGCAGTTATCCCGGCCATTTTGCTCGTCTGTCTGCCGGCGAACTCCCAGAAGCCGCCCTGTGCGACGGCGTCCGACGACATCGCCTTTCTCGGGATTCAGACCGTCCGCCTCTGGCCTGGAGACGTGCCTCAGGCCACGGGCAAGGCCTGCGAAGACACTCCCACGCTCACCATCTTCGAGCCGCAAAAGGGCCATGAGAACGGCTCCGCTGTGATCGTCTTTCCCGGTGGCGGATATATGCATCTCTCAGGCAATCTCGAGGGCCGCGAGATTGCCGACTGGTTCGCCGCCCACGGCTTTCGCGCCTTTATTCTCAGCTACCGGCTCTCTTCCAATGGCTACATCCTTCCGATTCCGCTGCTCGACGCACGGCGCGCCATCCAAACGGTGAGGGCGCGCGCCCGGGACTACCAGATCGATCCCAACCGCATCGTGGTCATCGGTTTCTCTGCCGGGGGCCATCTGGCCGCCCTGGCCGGCACGCAGTTCGTGCCAGGGAATCCCGACGCCGACGATCCCGTCGAACGCGTTTCGAGCCGTCCCGATTACCTGGTTCTCGGCTACCCGTGGATCGGCGCCATCTCCTCAGATACCTCGCACCTGAGCTACTGCAAGATCCTCAGCCTGATGGACCGCTGCGAGGCACTGCGCTCGGCATATTCTCCCGATCTGTTCGTGACTAAAGAGACTCCGCCCACCTTCTGGTTCCACACCTTCAATGACCAGACCGTTCCCGTCGAGCAGGGATTGCGATTCTATGAGGCGCTGGTCAAGGCTGGCGTTCCCGTCGAGGCGCACATCTTCGCCAACGGTCCCCACGGCTACGGACTCGGCAAGGGAGACGCCTCTCTGGACCAATGGCCCAGCCTGATGGAGACCTGGTTGCGCGCACAAGGTCTGCTGACGCCGGAGAAACCCGCCGCCAAGCCATAGCGTACTGCCCACAATGGGAAAAAGCAGCCGCCTGCAATCAAAAGGGCGCAAAACGAAGAAGCGGACCGCCAGCTTCGGGAGTGGAAGGACTTCCCGAGGCCGACAGCCCGCTGGACCCTGGACCGGGTCTAGGTGATAATCTCAGTCTAGGCCCGTTTCCGGTAAAAGCAAGGCTTTTTTTGAGGAATAAATTCCCATTAGTGACCACCATCACGAGGCTTCGGGAATGACGCCGATAGAATCTTGAAAAAAGGGAACTCTACGTTGACTTGAGGGTTGGCTCCTGTTACAAAAAGGTGTTCTACCCGCGACCGTGAGCCACGCGGATCACCTGAAAAATCAAGGGTAACCGCATCGCCCGTGTGCTGGGCGACCCCACGATCCGAACTAACGAAGCAAAGTCAAGAAGCTGGACCGGCATGCAAGAGATCGTTCAACAACTCGGAACGCTTTTTATCGGCTCCGTGCCCACTATTCTGCTCTTTATCGTGCTTGTCCTGGCCTATCAGATCCTGGTGCAGGGGCCGCTCACAGCCACCCTGAAAAAGCGCCGCGCCCGCACCGAGGGCGCCATCGAGGATGCCCAGAGGGCCATCGCCGACGCCGAGGCCAAGGCAGCCGAATACGCCGCCAGGCTCCGTCAGGCCCGCGGAGAGGTCTTCAAGATTCGTGAGGAGCGCGTCAAGCAGTGGTCGGCCGAGCGCGATGCGGCCCTCGACGAGACCCGCAAGGCTGCGAGCCTCAAGGTGAGCCAGGCCAAGGCGGAACTCGAAGCCGAGGCTGCAACGGCCAAGATCGCCATTCAGAGCTCCGCTGCCGATCTCGCTCGCCAAGTGGTCCGCGCCGTGCTGCCCGTCGCCGCCGGGGGTTCCCGTTGAGAGCTTTCATGCCGCTATTTTTCCGTATTTTCCTTGTTCTTGGGCTTGTCATAGGAGTTGCCGCCGCGTCCTCCAAACTGGCTGCGCAAGCTGTGCCGCAAGCCAGCCAGGCCGAGGCCGCAACCCAGCCGGCTCCGCAGCCCGCCTCAGAGGCCTCTCCGGCAAAGAACACCGACGAGGAGCAGGCAAACGTCTTCCGGCTCGAAGGCCCCATCGTCAAGTGGGCAGCAAAAACCTTCAAAGCACCGGCTGAGAGGGTGGCCACTGTCTTCGAGTTTCTCAACTTCGCCATCATTGTCTTCGGCGTGGGTATTCCGCTGGTTCGCGTGCTGCCCAAGACCCTTCGCCGCCGCTCTGAAAAAGTGCGCGGCGATATCGATGCGGCTCGCAAGGCGACCGACGAGGCCAGCGCCCGGTTGAGCGCCATTGAAGAAAAGCTGGCGGGCCTGGACGGTGAGATTGCGCTGATTCGCGCCCAGGTTGAGGCCGAGAGCCGTCAGGATATGGAGCGCATCCACGCCTCCATCGCCGAGGAGAGCGCCCGCATCGTTGCCGCCGCGGAGCAGGAGATCGGAGCCTCGGTAGCTCAGGCCCGCCGCTCGCTCCGTCACTTCGCCGCCGATCTTGCCGTCGACCAGGCCACGAAACAATTGGTTCTCACGCCGGAGACCGACCGGGCCCTGATCGCCGAATTCCTCGGCGACCCGTCGCTGAACGGCAAGCAGAGCCTGAATGGCGCGCCAACAGGAGGGCGGAACTAGATGGCAGCCTTTGTTCAACGCTACGCCCGCGCCTTTGCCGATGTGGTAGCCGAGGAGAAGCTCGATACAAACGCGCTCGACCGGCAGTTCAGCGAATTCTTGGCCACCTGGGACGGCAGCGCCGAGTTGAGAGAGTTCTTCGTCAGTCCGGCCATATCCGCCGCGCAGAAGATCGCGATTCTGGATAAGCTGAACGAGCGGCTGGGGCTTTGGAAGGTGCAGCGCAACTTGCTGGCGGTGCTCATCAAGAACGACCGCATCGGCCAGGTGCGCGAGGTGGTCGAGGCCTATCGCGCGGAGTTGCAGGAGCGGCAAGGCATCCGGCAGGTGGAGATTGTCACTGCCCGCGAGATCAGTGAACAGGATCGCGCAGGCCTGGTTGCCGGAGTCGGCAAACTCGCCGGGGCGCGCGTCGAAGCCAGCTTCAAGCTGGATGAGTCGATCCTCGGAGGAACAGTGGTGCGCATCGGTTCCACAGTCTACGACGGTTCTCTCCGTGGGCGGTTGGAAAGATTGAAGCAGGCGCTTGTCGTGTGACAGAGGACTGAGGTCAGGGATCGCTGACCGCGATTTTGTAAACGGCTTTGTTAATTGGAAATTGGGAACCGCGGGCCGGGATTGAAGTCTGGATTGGAAGGATCGAACTGATCCCTGATCTCTGATCTCTGACCCCTGTAAAAGGAAGAACATGGCTCAGATCAAGGCAGACGAGATTACGCAGCTTCTTCGCGAGCAGATCGCGAACTACGACTCGAAGGTTCAGGTCGACGAAGTCGGGACCATCACATCGCTGGGCGACGGCATTGCCCGCCTTCATGGACTGGACAAGGTCATGGCCGGCGAGTTGCTCAGTTTCCCGCACGGCATCGCCGGACTGGCGCTCAGCCTGGAAGAGGATTCGGTGGGCTCGGTGATTCTGGGTGAGTACACCGAGTTGAACGAGGGCGACGAAGTCAAGCGCACCGGCAAGATTCTCAGCGTACCGGTGGGTGAAGCAATGATCGGCCGCGTGGTCAATGCTCTCGGCCAGCCCATCGACGATAAGGGCCCCATCGTCACGACCAATTCGCTGCCCATCGAGCGTCTGGCTCCCGGCATCATCGACCGCCAGCCAGTGCGCGAGCCAATGGCCACCGGCCTCAAGGCCATCGACGCCATGATTCCCATCGGCCGCGGCCAGCGCGAGCTGATCATCGGCGATCGCCAGACGGGCAAGACCGCCGTCCTGCTCGACACGATCATCAATAACGCTAAAAACGACCTGATCTGCATCTACTGCGCCATCGGCCAGAAGCGCTCCTCGATCGCTCAGGTCGTGCAGACGCTCACCGAAGCCGGCGCCATGGGACACACCGTCATTGTGGCCGCCTCGGCCTCCGAGCCCGCTCCAATGCTTTACATCGCGCCCTATGCGGCGACGGCCATCGGTGAATACTTCCGCGACTCCGGCCGCCACGCGCTGGTGATGTACGACGACCTCTCCAAGCACGCCATGGCCTATCGCGAGATTTCGCTCTTGCTGCGCCGTCCGCCGGGCCGCGAAGCGTATCCGGGCGATGTCTTTTATCTCCACTCTCGTTTGCTCGAGCGTTCCTCCAAGATGTCCAAGGCAAAAGGCGGCGGCTCGTTGACCGCGCTGCCCGTTATCGAAACGCAGGCTGGCGACGTCTCAGCCTACATTCCGACCAACGTCATCTCGATCACCGACGGGCAAATCTTCCTTGAGACCGACCTGTTCAACTCAGGCGTGCGTCCCGCTGTGAACGTCGGCCTCTCGGTCTCGCGCGTCGGCTTCTCGGCGGCGATCAAGGCTGTGAAACAAGTCGGCGCGACGCTCAAGCTCGATCTTGCGCAGTACCGCGAGCTGGCGGCCTTCGCGCAATTTGGTTCGGACCTTGACCCGCTAACACAGAAGCAGCTCAACCGTGGCCAGCGCCTGACGGAACTGTTGAAGCAGCCGCAGTTCCAGCCATTGACCTGGCAGCAGCAGACTGTCGTGCTCTTTGCCGGGACGCAGGGCTACCTGGACGATATAGCGGTCCCTGACATTCGTGCCTTCGAAGACGGCTTGTACAAGTACATCGACTCCGCGCAGAGCGCGCTGATCGAAGACCTGACCAGCAAGAAGTCGCTCGACGATGACCTGCGCGGCAAGCTGCACGCGGCGCTCAAGGAATACGCAGCCAACTTCAAAGCCGAGCTGGCGGCGAAGTAAGTTTCATCTGGCGTTGAACGAAACGGCGCTAGTAGCTAGCAGCTGACAGGAAACACAATGGCAAATGTCCTTGATCTACGGCGGCGCATTCGCAGCGTGAAAAACACGCGGCAGATCACCAAGGCCATGAAGATGGTTTCGGCGGCAAAGCTGCGCCGGGCACAGGAGCGGGCGATGAGCGCCCGGCCCTACGCCAAGATGATCACCAGCGTCCTCGAGTCGCTCACCCGCCGCGTCGATCTCTACGACGAGGCCACTGGCAACCTGCGCCATCCGCTCTTCATCTCGCGCCCCGAGAAACGGGTGCTGCTCGTCGTCGTCAGCGGCGACAAGGGCTTCGCCGGAGCCTTCAACTCCAACATCCTCAAGACGGCCTTTCAGTTCATCAATGGCAATCCTGACAAGGGGATCGATGTCGAGGCCGTCGGCCGCAAAGCCCGCGACCTGATGCGCCGCCGCTACCCGGCAGCCATCTATACCGAACAAACCGATGCGAACGGCCGCGTCACCCAGACCAGAGAGCGCAAGAGCCCCGTCGAGGTCACTGGCGATCATCCAGGTATGCTGTTGAAGCTCGAAACGAGCCGTGTCTTTGCGCTCGCCCAGAGCATCATCGCCCGGTATTGCAGCGAAGAGATCGACGCCGCTTACATTGTCTACAACGAATTCAAATCGGTCATCTCGCAGCGCCTCGTCGTCGAAAAGCTCCTGCCGCTGATGAAGATCGGCATTCCGCAGATCACCGGAGCCGAAGAGCCCAGCAAGGCAGAACTGGAACGCGCAGCCGAAGCGGCCCTCAGCGCAGGCATCGAGATCGAGGCGGTCGATACCGCCGAGGCCGACGAAGAAGCGCGCAAGTTCGGCACCGCTCAAGTCGACTACATCTACGAGCAGCCTTCGGAGGAGCTCTTCGCGGGACTGATTCCGCAATACGTTTCATCCATGCTTTATCACGCCATGACCGAGTCGATCGCCGCCGAACACGCGGCCCGCATGACGGCGATGGATTCGGCAACAAACAACGCCTCGGAGATGATCGACGCGCTCACGCTCTATATGAATCGCGTGCGCCAGGCCGCCATCACCAAGGAGATCATCGAGATTGTTTCCGGCGCCGCGGCGCAGTGAACGACAGCTTTTAGCTATTAGCTTTTGCCCGCTGCGAGAAGCGGCCAGGAAAGAAAGCTTAAAAGGCTAAAAGCTGAAAGCTAAGAGCTTTGAACAAGAAGGCAGACAATAATGGCAGAGAATATCGGCAAGGTAATCAAGATTTCGGGTCCGGCAGTAGACGTGCAGTTTGACGAAGCGACGATGCCGCCCATCTATCAGGCTCTGCGCGTCGTCAGCGAGGGCTTCGACGTGCCCGATCCCATCAACGTGATCGTCGAGGTGCAGCAGCACCTGGGCGAGGGGCGCGTGCGCACCGTGGCCATGCAGGCCACCGACGGCATGGTGCGTGGCATGAAGGCCATCGACCTCGGCGCTCCCATCAGCATGCCGGTGGGCAAAGAGACGCTGGGCCGCGTGCTCAACGTCATCGGCGATCCGGTGGACAATCTCGGCCCGATCGGCGAGAAGACTCGCATGCCGATTCACCGGCCCGCGCCGCTCTTTGACGAGCAGTCCACTCACGAGGAGATGTTCGAGACCGGCATCAAGGTCATCGACCTGATCCAGCCCTTCCTGAAGGGCGGCAAGATCGGCCTCTTCGGCGGCGCCGGCGTTGGCAAGACCGTCGTCATCATGGAACTGATCAACAACGTGGCCAAGAACCACGGCGGCTACTCGGTCTTCGGCGGCGTCGGCGAACGCACCCGCGAGGGCAACGACCTGTGGCTGGAAATGACCGAGTCCGGCGTCATCAAGCCCGGCGACTTTGCCAACTCCAAGTGCGCTCTAGTCTACGGCCAGATGACCGAGCCGCCTGGAGCGCGTCTGCGTGTGGCTCTGAGCGCTCTCACCGTCGCCGAATACTTCCGCGATGTCGAAGGCTCTGACACGCTGCTCTTTATCGACAACATCTTCCGCTTCACGCAGGCCGGTTCTGAGGTTTCGACACTGCTGGGCCGCATGCCTTCGGCCGTGGGCTACCAGCCGAACCTGGCCACCGAGATGGGCGAGTTGCAGGAGCGCATCACCTCCACCAGCAAGGGCTCGGTCACTTCGGTGCAGGCCGTCTACGTGCCCGCCGACGACTTGACCGATCCGGCTCCTGCGACCACCTTCGCTCACCTCGATGCTACGACCGTGCTCAGCCGTCCGTTGTCGGAGTTGGGCATCTATCCTGCCGTCGACCCTTTGGCCTCGACTTCGCGCATTCTCTCCGCGCGCATTGTCGGCCAGGATCACTACGACGTGGCCCAGGGTGTCAAGCGCATCCTGCAACGCTACAAGGATCTGCAGGACATCATCGCCATTCTTGGCATCGACGAACTCTCAGAGGAAGACAAGCTCACCGTCGCCCGCGCCCGCAAGGTGCAGAAGTTCCTCTCGCAACCCTTTCATGTGGCCGAGCAGTTCACCGGCATGGCGGGCCGTTACGTGAAGATCGCCGACACCGTGCGCAGCTTCAAGGAGATCATTGAGGGCAAGTACGACGACATCCCCGAGCAGGCCTTCTATATGAAGGGCGCCATCGAGGAAGTGCTGGAAACCGCCGAGAAGATGAAGACGACGGTTTAGGGAGCAGGGAACTGGGAATAGGGAACAGGCAGAGGCCGCACGCTGCATCGCGGCAATGTAATGAGGAATCGAAAGGTCAGGGAAGGGTCGTATCGGATCTGAAACCAGCGGTTTTTTCCTGTTCCCTGTTCCCTACTCCCTGTTCCCTACTCCCTGTTCCCTGATTCCTGAAAGGAATTCATGGCTGACGAAACCAATCAACTTCGCGTAAGGCTGGTCACTCCAGAGCGTACCCTCTTCGATCACTGCGCGGCTGCGGTCGAGTTGCCCGCGAAGAACGGGTACATGGAAGTGCTCTACGGCCATGCGCCGCTGGTCGCCGAACTGGGCGCCGGCGACGTAATCGTGCACTGTGGGCCAGCCACTGACGCCGGCTGCCCCTCAGGTGACCTTCGCTACAACGTCAGCTGGGGCTTCACCGAGGTTCTCGGCGACCGCGTCACCATCCTGGCCTCCGATGCTCTCAAGCCCGAGGAGATCGAAGTTCCCCGCGCCCAAGAGCAACTAACCCGCGGCCACAAGCTATGGAACGAAGCCGGCGACAGTGAAGCGGCCTACACCGATGCTCTCCGCGTCATCTCCGAAGCCGAAGCCAAGATCGCCTCGGCGGCGGAGAAGCACTGACGCCCGTTCACTGATTGCTGCTTAAAGCGGAACGGCCCCGTTCAATTGAGCGGGGCCGTTTGATTTCGCCTGGATTGGCGTTATGCGTCGTGGTGTTTAAAGGCGCTCGTCACCGCGGTGGCAATCTGGTTCACCTGATTGACCACCTCGCTGATCCGGTTGATCGCCAAAACTGCGTCATTCGTGTCTCCCTGCGTAGCAGCAATCTTCTGGCTGATCTCGCCGGTGGCCGTGGCAGTCTGGCTGGCGAGGGCCTTGACCTCATTGGCCACCACGGCGAAGCCCTTCCCGGCCTCTCCGGCGCGGGCGGCTTCGATTGCGGCGTTCAGTGCCAGCAGATTGGTCCGCTGGGCAACGGTGCTGATCACCTTGATGACTTTGCCGATCTCGGTGCTGGAGGTGCTCAGTTTGCTGACCGTCTGGTGCGTACTCTGGCTGGCCGCTGTGAGCTCTGTGGCCACACCCGATAGCGATTCGGCAATGCGTGCCGCCTCCAGGCTCGCCTCCATCCTCTCGCTGATGTCCCAGAAGTAGTTGACCACCTTGTAGGGCTTACCCCGCAGGTCGAAGATCGGGTTATACGAGTACTCGATCCAGATCCGCTTGCCCTGCTTTGTTTGGCGGCGCGCCTCGCCTTCGCAGATCTCTCCGCGATTCAGCCTTTCCCACAGCGTGCTCAGGGCGGCTTTGTACTCCGCGCTGTGCTGAGTCGCTTCGTCCACAAACATGCTCACATGCTTTCCAATCAACTCTTCCCGGCGGTATCCGAGCAGCCGCTCGAAATTCTCGTTGACTTCCAGGATCGTACCCTGCAGGTCGTACTCGCTCACCGGTTGCCCGCGCTAGATGGCCTCGATCTGGCCGGCATAGTCCAGCTCTTTCAGCTTTCGCTCCGTAATGTCGGTTGCGATGGCAAGCACGCGGTGCACGCAATCGCTCTCGTCGAGAACCGGATTGAATGTAATGGCCAGCCATTTCAGCTTGCCCTTGAGCGTCATTCTGCGGTACTCGCCAAAGTGGGGCTCGCCCTGCGCAAACTTGGCCCAGATCGACATATTCTGCACGCCGTTGCGGTCGCTCTCTTCAAGAAGGATGGTATGAGGTTTTCCTTTGATCTGGTCGAGCGTACACTCCATCAGGTCCAAAAACGACTGGTTGGCGTCGATGATCGTTGCATCCACGGTGAATTCGACGAGCGGAGGAAAGACGATCGACCCCTCGATCTTCCGGCTATCCCGGGTAATGGTCTTTTCCATACGAATTTGGAATTTTCCCTTTCATACCACCTATCGACCGCTTCTCATCTCGACGTGAGGCAACCTCATGGATTTCAACGATCTTCGCTCCATCGATCCGTTTTGAGCCGCGCCGTTCCATCCTGCAATCGCCTGTTCATCGCGGGATTGGCGGCATAAGGCACCCTCCGGCTTCTAGCGACATGCTCACAAAGAAACTGCTGTGGGGTTACCAGACAGTTCGTGGGTAGTGCTTTCGTATGCCCTCATCGGCCGAGATGAGCCAGGCAAATCCGTTGGCCTTGGCGTTGGCGACGATCATCCGGTCAAATGGATCGTGACTCCACTTCTCGTCGAGAGCCGCGCCGGCGATGGTCGCAAAGGGAAGTTCGCAGAGGCGAACACCGAGTTCGTGCTCGACCTTGCGCTCGATGTCGCGGGCAGGCAGTTTGATGCGCTTGAACTCGCGGAGGTACTCAAGTTCCAGCAGCACGATAGGCGAGAGCAGCAGGTCCGAGCCCTCCAGCAGGTTTCGTGCATTGGAACTGAACCGGCTCAACTTGCCGGCTGCCAGCCAGATCACAACCTGCGTATCGAGATAAGCAGACGAGCTCACCGTCAAAGACTCTCCCAGTCCTTCTCCCAGGCCTTTTCGATCTCTACCATCATCTCGGCCTTGCGCCCCGCGTCGAGCAGATCGGGAGACTCGGGATTGATAATCTCGACCGGCGCGATCCTGCTCAGGCGGCTCGCAGACTGCCCTTCAGGGACGACTTTGATGCGGCGGCCCTTGTGCGTGAACCAGACATCCTCGCCATCGAGCGCCTGATTCGCAAGGGTAAAAATCTGCCGCCGAAACTCGGTGATCGAGACTTCCATGCGATTAGTGTACCATAGTGTACATATATTAGCGTACCTAATGTACATAGTACGTATCTTCGGGCATTCTGTGCAAGCCCCGCACTCAGCGCTTACAATTCTCAAAGAGAAAAATGGCGAAGAAGAAGGAACAGATTTTCGAGGTCGCCTGTCCGGATTGCGGCGCCATGCTCAAGGTTGATGCCGCGACTGGCCTAGTGGTGAGCCACACCCCGGCGCCGCGCAAACGTATGTTCGAGGATCTGGAGACAGCCGCGCAAGCCATGCGCGAACACGACGAGCGCAAGGAGTCAATTTTCCGTCAGTCGGTCGAGGCCGAGAAGAATAAGGAAGACCTGCTCGAGAAGAAGTTTGCCGAGGCGCTGCGCAAGGCCAAAGACGCCCCCGAAGGCAAGCCCCTGCGCGACTTCGATCTGGACTAGCTCCGAACACGCGGCAATTGGACAACATCGATCTTTGCTATTCTCGCGCCCTTTCGATGTGCACGGCGGCCGATTTAGAGCGATACTTGATGCACCGATCCCCTGACCGCGGTCCGGGGCACAAGGAGAAGCGATGGTCATTATCCCCCTTACCGATCCTGCATACGAATCTGAAGACAGACCAGACGCCGTCCAGTACGAGCCATTCAACTGGGTCGGATTCACGGCAGGCACCACGCTTGCCATCGCCGGTATGCTGCTGCTCTCGGGCAGACGCCGCGCAGGCATGCTGACCGCCGCGTCGGGCACCGCTCTAGCCGTGCTCGATCAGCAGGAGACGCTGCGCCATTGGTGGAATGCGCTGCCCGGCTACATCGATCAGGTGCAAGGGCTGCTCGCCCAGGTGCAGGACACTGTCAATGAAGTAGCCGTCAAGCGCGAAGCGCTGCGCCGGGCACTCGCCAAATAAGTTAGTTTTTCCGCTGGACCAAGTACCGCGCCACGGCCTTCAATCCATCGGCGCGGCTGCCATAAGGCTCAAGCGCGGCAAAGGCTTCCTCGATCAGGCGGGCGGCGTCTTTCTGGCTCTGTTCGATCCCAAAGACCGCCGGCCACGTGGCCTTTTCCGTCGCCTGATCCTTGCCCGCGGTCTTGCCCAGGTGTGCCGAGTCCACCGTCAGATCAAGCACGTCATCCACAATCTGAAAGGCCAGTCCAGCCTTGCGCCCGAAGAGTGTCAGGCGATCGGTGTCTTCCTCGGAGGCTCCGGCATACACTCCGCCCGCCACCACGCTCACGCGGATCAGCGCGCCCGTCTTGGCGCGATGAATGGCCATCACCAGCGCGGGCGTCGGCTTCAGGTGTTCGCTCTCGATATCGAGCACCTGCCCTCCAATCATCCCTTCCACGGTGCCAACAGCGTTCGCGATGAGGCTGATAATTTGAACTGTCGCAGAGGGCGGCGAATCGAGTCCGGCCAGCACTTCGAAAGCGCGGGTCTGTAGCGCATCCCCGGCCAGGATAGCGATGGCCTCGCCGAAGGCGACATGGCAGGTGGGCTTACCGCGGCGCAGATCGTCGTTGTCGAGCGCCGGCAGGTCGTCGTGGATCAGCGAATAGGTATGCAGCATCTCGAGCGCCGCGCCCAGCCGGGCAATTCCCGCGGGTGCGCTGCCGGCGATGGTGACTGCTGCCTGTTGTGCTAGCACCGGCCTGAGCCGCTTGCCCCCTGCAAACGTCGAGTGGCGCATGGCTCCATGAATGGAGGCCGGCACCGTCTCCGCACTGGGCAACAGCTCTTCCAGAGCCCGGTCCGTCAGCGCCGCGCCTTCTTCAATCAGCGATCTTACATCCACGTTCATCGCTCCCATCATAACCGAGGTAGCTTCAGCTTTCGCCCGATCGCCCAAAGCCCTACTAAAATCAGCACTGCGACTATGCTCAACCATCGGCTGGCAATCACATCTGGGGTCGTCGCCCAATCCGCGGTCAAATCGATGCTGCCTTGCGGTACCGATATCGCCATCAGTCCGTCGCTCCGCTGCGGCATCGAAGAAACAGGCTGGCCATTCATCACGACTCGCCAATTCGGGTAGCTGCGAAGTCTCAGAATAAGGAAACCGGCATGGCTCATCGCGCCAATGAGCACTCTGTGCTCCGGCTCATCGACCCGCCACGCCAACGTGGTGTCGCAACTTCCTTGCGTTACCTTCCAGATGGGGATCGCATCGTCGGCATCGCTCCTGTTTGCAGTTGTGCCAAGCTCAATCGCCGGATCGCTAACGAGGCAGGCATCCGGCAGGCCCGAGGCGATCATGCCGTTGTCGGCGCCAGGAGGCGCGTACTCGTCATATCCCGTGAAGCCCGCGCCACTGCGGAAGCTGCCGAGCATTCCTGCGACAGAGTCCTCATCGTCGCATGGCTGAAAAAATGTGCGCCCGGCATGAAGGGTCGCACCAACAAAGAAAATCGCGCAGATGGCAACCACCGCCTCACGCATCCAGGTTTTCCGCGGCCAGACTGCGCCGGCAAAAAAGATAGCCATCGGCGTTTCGAGCACTACCAGCCAGCGCCACGGGAACTGCAAAAACCTGAGCTTCGGCAGCAGATTCCATACCGGTAGCGAAACAGGCACCAGAAGGAAGAGAACAACCACCGGAATCAGTGCCAGCGTAATCCACCAGGAGCGCGATGCAGTTCGATCCTCGACCAGTTTTCCACGTAGCCGACGGACCGCCAGGCCGGTTAGCGTCACAGCGAGCATCGAGACAGCGATGACCGACACCTTGTGTAACTCGATATCGTGATCAACCATGGTCGGGTTTGCGTGCCGCGCAAAGAGCCAGCTATTCTCGATCAACAAACCCGGATCGTAGAGCGCCTGCCTCACATCAACCCAACGCTGCTCCCATACCGCAGGAAGAAGGTACAACGCGGCAAGGGCCGTCCCCAGAGCAACTCCAACGCTCGCGCGAAGCACCGTTGCCCATGATCGCCTGAGCGCTGCGGCAACCACCGCCACAGCGGCCAGCAGATAGCAGCCCATCACTCCGACAGGCAGATTCGAGAGCCAGCAGCCGGCCATGACCACTGCAAGAGCCGCGGTTGAACTATCGAACGTACGACGCCAAAACCCGCTACGTTGATTGCGATCGCGCAGAGCGAAGAGCAGCAGCAGCGGAATCCAAAATCCGCCGGCCAACTCCCCGAAGGCAGTGCGCTCATACGCGGTAAACAGCGAATAACCTGAGAACAACGCAGCGCAACCGGCCAGTGTAGCAGCGCCGTCGTCCAGAGCCTCGCGCGCCAGTGCTCGCGTTGCGAGTCCCGTCCCAGCGAGAAGAAGAAAGGTCAGCGCGATTGGCACGACCTTCCATGGCAGCATCAATCCAAGCGCCGCGCCCAGCATCCACGTCAACGGCGGATAGAAGACAAATCGCGGCTCTCCGGCGCCGAAGTTGACGCTAGCCGTCCAATGCGGATAGATGATCCCATGCCGCCAGCTATTCAGACAATCTAACCACGAGACGAGATGGAAATCGAAGTCATGCCCACACGAGTTCCCTCGCATCAGCTGCGGAACCACAGCCACAGAAGCGGCCAATACGACGACCGCGGGCCCGGCGAGCGCTCGCAAGCTGATTTCTCTGTGCTGCTTCATGGCAACAGCCGCAGCGTGTGGATGGTCGATGCGGCTACAGCTGCAGAGGTGAAAGGCAGCGCAAAGGTCGTGCCGCTGTAGTAGTCATTCCACTGGTCGCGGAAGTATGGCGAATAAGGATTGCCACTCTCGCCCAGCACAATTTCTTCCGTCGAACCGTCCACGTTGCTCCAGTCCATCGTGAATCGCTGCGAGGGACCGAATGCTCGTCCCACTTGCTTCACAGTCGTCGTGTCGCCGCTGAGCGGATGCGCGCCGGTTCCGGCTACGCGGCCCATCAGCGGAAGAAACTGCGCCAGCGGATGCTCGATTTCCACCACATGCCAGCTTCCATAACTCCAGCGAGCATCATCCTCCGGGGCCTTGCCGTTTTTCATCCCCTGCCGCACGGCGTCAGTCAGCAGCGCGTCCCAATTCTTATAACTCATTGGAAGCCACTCGGTGTACCCGTGCATGATGATCTCTTCCTCGGCGGAATTCTTCTCTCCCCAGCTATAGAAATCGGCATCCTCGCCTAACTTGGGCTTGAGAATCAGCGGCCAAAAGGCATATCGCGCCTGAGTCACGATCGAGGCGGCGGCCGAGTCTGTGGTGAGCTTGCCATCCCAGCTACGCATCAGGTCTGCCGCCTTCTTCAATTGCTCGTTCGCATCAGGAGTGTGATCGATGGCGTAAGCGAAGCGATGGCCCAGCTCCTGATCCATCTCGCTATAGATATCGTTTTGAACAGCCAGAAGGTCGGCGGGAGTAAGATGGTCGCGGCCATCGAGCATCTTGTAGATGCGTTCGATGCGGTAAGGGTCGACCCACTCGAGCGAAAGCGGAAACTGCGAATCCGCGGTCGTAACCCGCGAGTTGGCCGTGGCCAGGAATCCCGACGGAGGATCGACGGCATTGGGCATTGCGTCAAATGGAATGTACCTCTGCCACTCATGCGTGCTGTCTTCAATCGGCACGCCCACAAGCCCCGACGGCCTGATCGGTACCCGCCCAGCCGCGTGATAGGCAACATGCCCCTGATCATCGGAGTAAACCACATTCTGCGTCGGCCAATACCAGCCTTCCAACGCCGCAGAAAACTCCTTCCAGTTCGAGGCTGAGTTCATTTGGTAGAGCGGCAACCCGTTCAGTTCAGGATCGTATAGCGTCCACTTCAATGCAATCGGCCGCTTCTCCTTCTTGAACATCGGATTCAGCAGCGGTCCATGCTCGGTGATCTGCACATCCACCGTTACATTCTTGCCGCCGCGCACCTCAATGACCTCGTGGTCCACCTTGAGCGGCTTCCAGCTCCCGTCAGCAGCTTCGTAGTTTCCCTTCCCGTCGAGTTTCTCCCAGTAAAGGTCCTGCACATCCCCGTACAACGCGGTGAATCCCCATGCAACATGCTCGTTGTGCCCGGCAATCACAAACGGCACGCCCGGCAACGTCACTCCGGCCGCATGAAAGCCCGGCGCACCGGTCGCCTTCAGGTCCGCCATGTACCAGATGTTCGGTTCAGTCAGCGGCAGATGCATGTCATTCGAAAGCAGCGGCCTTCCGCTGGCCGTATGCTGGCCCGTAATCACCCAGTTATTCGATCCCGCTGCGCATCCATCGCACGAGGGGAGGCCAAGCACTGTCCGCAATTCGCGAAGGTCCTCATTCGTCGCGCCGCTGGCCTGGCTGCGATCATCGTCGTCGTCATCGTCGGTGGGCTGGGTCAGCTCGGGATGCGGCTGGCTCAGGTCGACGCGTATGCCAGTCGGCGGATGGTCGCGCCACGAACCCACGGGATAAAGTTCGTTCTCAAGCCTCTTGTCATGCAGATCGGCCGCGACCCGTTCCCGCCCCAACTTTGCGTACCAGTGGCTATCGAGCATATCCACCATCATCAAGCCGATGCTGACCGAGTCCACCCCAGACCACGGCTGCGGACGATAGTGCAGCAACCTGAACTCCGGCGGAAGCGACTTCTGGTGTTGTTCTATATACAAGTTCACTCCGCGGGCATAAGCCACCAGGCGCTCACGGTCCGCGGCAGCCAACTTCGAATAAACCCGCCGAGCAGTATTGCGAAACTGAAGTACGCGCTGTGCCCGGTCATGTGCCACCATCGACGGGCCCAACACCGCTGCCAGCTCTCCGTTGGCGTTGCGCCTGAAGCTGTCCATCTGCCACAGTCTGTCCTGCGCGGTCACATAACCCTGCGCTACGAAGAGATCCTCTTCGGTAGCAGCCTCGATGTGCGGCACGCCGTGGCCATCGCGCCGCACAGTCACCGGGGCGGAGAGTCCTGCCAGGCGCACATCGCCATCCAGAGCCGGTAGCGCAGCAATGGTGGCCGATCGCAACCAAAGCACACCCACGCAACCCGCCACAAGCAACAGCCCAAGCAGCCCGCCTGCCGACCACAGCAGCTTCCGCGGCCAGCCATGTTTACGGCGGCGAGCCGAAGGCGCGACAATCGATCTAGACTTTGATTTCAACGTGTCGTCGATCCGTATCTGTTCCATTCAGAATAACGCCACAGCCCCAACTCGATTTCGGCTCTGGCAGACCCAGCAACCCAATCCTTCAAGGTGAGGTCTTCATGCAATTCATCGTTTTAGGCAAAGGAAAGACTGGCAGCCTGGCAGCCGAGGTGGCCCGCGAGCGAGGCCATGTCGTGCGCGCATTCGACGTTGACGAAAATCCGCACGCCAGCGCCCTCACCAAGGCGAATCTCGCCGGCGTCGATGCGCTGATCGACTTCACCTCTCCCCAGGCCGCTGTCGAAAACATGCGCGCCGTCCTTACCCTGGGCGGACGCATCGTCGTCGGCACCACCGGCTGGTATGAGTCTCTGGACGAAATGAAGTCGCTGGCGCACGAGCACGGCGGCGGCCTGCTCTACGGCACCAACTTTTCCATCGGCGTGCAGAAGCTCTTCCAACTCACCGCCGCGCTCGCTCAGCTCGACGGCTACAAATTCACCATCGACGAAACCCATCACGTCTCCAAGCTCGATGCGCCCTCGGGAACTGCACTCACCCTTCGCGAGATTATCGAGGCGGCTCGCTCCAAGACCGGCTCCCAAGGCGAGATCCTTATCGCCTCTCACCGCGTAGGCGACGCCAAGGGCGAGCACATCGTCAAAGCAGTCAGCGACAGCGACACGCTCGAAATCCGCCACGAAGTCAAAGACCGCCGCTGCCTGGCCTTCGGCGCCGTTCGCGGAGCCGAGTGGCTCGCTCGCAACTCCGGCTTCCATGACTTCCGCGAGATCTTCGACCGGTTGTAATGGGCCTTCACCGTTCTATTTCCGAAATTCCTAAGATAAAGAGCGAATGACGCGGCCCGTTACATAAGGAGAGGAAATCTCGTGGCGCCATTGCCTTTCAATCTGGATCTCGTTCAGTTTTTTATCGACCACAGAACCGGCTTTCTCACCAGCTTGTTTCTTCTCGCCGCCACGTTCGGTAGTGCGAGCGTCTACATCCTCTTCGCCATACTCATCTATGTCGCATGGGACAAGCAGTTGGCAATTCGGCTATCTGTATTGATCCTCTTCACCATGGCGTTCAATGACCTGTTGAAGCTGGCCATCAAAAATCCCCGTCCCTTCATACGCGAGGGAACCTGGCAAAACAAGTGGGCCGTGTCGTCGCAGAGTGCCGCTACGCTCGCCGCGGAATACTCCACTCCCTCCGGCCACGCGATGGGGTCGTCCGCCTTCTACTCCTGTCTCTATGGCCTCGTTCACAAGCGCATCGTGCGGGCCTTTGCTGTTGTTACCATCTTTTTGATTGGCCTTTCGCGCCCCTATCTCGGTGTGCACCATGTCGAAGATGTTCTCATTGGCTGGGCAATCGGAATTACCATCGCGCTCGTCTCCATACGTTACGCCGAAGCCATCTCCTCGACGTGGAACCGGCTCTCATACCCGCGGCAGATTGCAACAGCCGCGGCGGCGAGCCTCGCGCTCTGGCTGCTCGCGGCTCTTCTCAATGGCCGGCACATCCAGGGCCAACCTCGCGATGTGCTCAGCTATGCCGGTTTTATCACCGGCATCGCGATCGCACGCCCTCTTGAGCTGCGCATCGTCAACTTCGATCCTCAAAGCTCAAGCCCGCTTATCAAAACTCTGCGCGGTCTCTTGTCCGTTGGTATGGTCCTAGCATCGTTGCTTCTCCTCGGCAGAGTCTGCGGCATCGTTGCTGATCACTCGTCATTTCTTGGGAGCCTGGCCGACTATCTCCGCTTCATCGCCGCCGGCTTCATCACTGTCTTTCTCGCTCCTCTGGTATTCACCAAAATCGGTTGGGCCGAGCGCGCAGCGCTTGAGCAAAATCAAACCTATACAACGCTGTTCCCTCATTGGACGTGAGCGCAAAGCGAAGCCGGGCCTTTCAATTTGCTCCGCGTCAATTCGGCACTTTAGGCCGCACCCCCGCACGTTATACACTGCTCTTATCATGGAAACGACGGGATGCGGTACCGCAATCGTAACGCCCTTCAGGGCTGATGGATCGATCGACGAGCCGGCGCTGAGAGCGCTTGTCGACTGGCAGATCGACTCGGGCGTCGACATTCTGGTTGCCTGCGGATCCACCGGCGAGGCAGCCACTCTCGATGAAGAAGAGTGGCTGATGACGATCTGCATCGTGGCCGATGCCGCTCAGGGCCGCGTGCCGGTCTGGGCCGGATGCACCCATAACTCCACTCGCGCGCTGCTGCGCAACGCAAGCCGGCTAAAGCAGATTCGCGGCGTCGACGCGGTGCTCTCGGCCAATCCCTACTACAACAAGCCCTCCCAGGAGGGCCAGTTCCAGCACTTTCTGGCTCTGGCTCAGGCCGTCGCTCCGCTGCCCGTCGTGCTCTATAACGTTCCTGGACGAACCGCCGTCGGCCTCGATCCCGAGACCGTCCTTCGCCTTGCCGAGGCCGCGCCCAATATTCAGGCCATCAAAGAAGCGAGCGGCAAGCTGCCCCAGATCGCGCAGCTCGTCCACCTGCTGCCGCGCGGCTTCAAGGTCTTCTCGGGCGACGACAACCTCGCCCTCGCCTCCATCGGTGTCGGCGCGCAGGGACTCATCAGTGTTGCTGCGAACGAGGCGCCCGGCGAGGTCAGTCGCATGATCCACGCTGCGCTCAACAACAACTGGATCGAGGCCCGGGAACTTGAACGCCGATGGGGCCGTCTCTTCGACGCAAACTTCTGGGAGTCGAATCCCTCGCCCGTCAAGACGATTCTCGCTCTGATGGGCCGATGCACAGACCATGTCCGCCTGCCGCTTGTTCCTCCCGCGGCAGCCACTCGCGTCCGGCTCGAGCGACTGGCTGGCGAACTCGGACTGCTCAAGCATCTTCCTCCGCCAGATGGTCCTTCCGAGGTCTTTTGACGGCAATCACCCGCGATGACACCACATGAGACAACCGCTCCAGAGCTACCTCAACCCGATTTGCGGATTGCTTCCGGCATCCAGCTATTCTTGATGATGGGGAGCCGGTTCTATCCGAACTCTCCCCGATTGGAGCCGGGAAAAGAAGGACTCTCCCCTTCGTAATTCACCTCTTGTTCGCCTTTTCTAGGAAAACACCAAAACTGCCGAAGACATATGCTATCTCGTCGACAGCAATTCCCATTTTGGTAATTCTTCTCAGTTCGGGAACTACGATGAATCCTTTTGGCGCTTTGGCGTGTCGATTGCTTAGGTCAGGGTGTAGCTTTAGCTTTGTTCCAGGACAAAGCGGTCAAAAACGGCGAGCACTAGTCTGAATAGGCTGTTGAGTGACCTCAGCAGTACAAAAGTGCACATTTTTCTAATGCGCTTCTCATTGGGAGTGAAGCGGTTGCAGAAAAAAGCCGATAGAGAGAGAGCAACTGCTGGCAAAGCAGCGGTGTTTCTCTTCTAAACGGAGACGCCTCGTGGAGAGATCGAGCGAACTCGGAGTTTACCAACCCTACGGTGCCGGCACGCCGGACCTGGGAGAGTGCGCTGAGACGAAGAACCGCTGTGCCTACAACAAGACTAGGGGATACATCCTCGGCGTGGAGATCGCCTGTGGTGATTTTTCGCCTGCCACGCTAGCCGATCGGCTGCCAGGGCTCACACCCAAATCCGGTGCCGGGCTTTGGATGACTCCATTCCGGGGAATTCCGGCCGCCGATGTGACGGTTCCTCTCGATCTGATCTATCTTGATCGAAATCACCAAGTCATTGAAAATGTGGAGTTTTTCCCAACCTTCCGCGTCTCGCCGTCGAGTCCGCTGGCTTCGAGCGTGCTGGCGCTGCCGGTTCACACGATCTTTGCCTCGCACACCCAGCCCGGAGATCAGATCGCCTTTGGCTGCGTCGAGGACGTCGAGCGCGAGCTGGCCTCACTCTTCGGTTCCGGACCGGCTGCCCACGCGACTAACCAAGCCTTCGGAGGACGGCAAGAGCAAGCGGCGAGCTTCGCACCTGCCACCCCGAGAGAAGCAGCCGCCCCCCCCGTTCAGCCGATCGTTGTGGAGCGCCCAATCGAGAAAGCGGCTGCGCCCGCGCCGGCTCAAGAGGTCTCCAGGCCCGAGCCGTGGAAGAATGAAACCTCACAGAAGAAAAAGAATTGGCTGCAGCGTTGGCTTGAGCCTGAACCGGTTGAACCGAGAAAGAATATCCGGACCTCTGTGCCTGGGCTCACCGCCTACTTCTTTACCGGTGGCACTCCCGTGGCGCAGACCATCCGCGATATCAGTTCCACCGGCCTGTATGTCGTGACCGAGGAGCGCTGGTATCCTGGCACGCTGGTCCAGATGACACTCAAAAAAGTCGAAGAAGGCGTGCCCAGGACGGAGTATTCGATCTCCTTGACGGTCAAATCCCTGCGTTGGGGTAACGACGGCGTTGGGGTTGCCTTCGTGCTACGCGATCCAAACAGTTGCACCTATGACTCGATCCATGCCGAGGGTGCGACCCGCGAAGAGATGAACCAGTTCCTAGAGCACATCGGGCTTGGCTCCAGCCCAGCTTGAGTTCCAACAGGCCCTCTCATCCAGCCAAGGCCTTCTTGACCAGTTCACTCACCGTCCGGCCCTCTGCGCGCAGGCCCGCTGCCTGCAGTTTCGCCTGTACGGCCTTCATCACCTGGCCCATCTCCTTGGGTGTTGGAGCCTTGCCGCTTGCGGTCGCAACCTCCTGAACCGCCTCCCTAATCAGCTCCTGCAACGCAGAGTCATCGAGAGCCTTGGGCAGGAACTCCTCGATTACAGCGATCTCAGCAGCTTCCTTGTCGGCGAGCTCCTGCCTGCCACCCTTGGTGAACTGCTCGATCGAGTCCCGGCGCTGCTTGATCATGCTCGCCATGGCTTGCTGCTCCTCGGCTGGAGTCAGTGTCTCGCGCTTCTCTATGGCCTTGTTTTTGAGGGCATTTTTGATCAGGCGCAGCGTGGTGGTGCGGACGGCGTCGTGGGCCTTCATGGCCAGAACGATCTGCTGGTTGACCTGAGTTTCGTGTGCGCCTGGTTCGGACATTTGATTATCTTTCCCTCCAGTTACAACTGTTCTAGCTGTTTGCAGATATACCCAACAACATAGTCACGCCGCGTGATCTCCGCAATATCGCGGTTCTTGACCAGGTCTTGAATTGCTTCCTCCACGATCTCCCAGACTTTCGTCCCTTTATACGGATCATAAGGAAAGACGGACGGCAGCCCAATGCTGGCTTCTGTCTTCAGGAGCGCTGACTTAGGTTTGGATTGCATTGAGGTTCCCCTCCTGTGGCTCTGCCAATGTCTCGAACTGATCGATCTCGACCTCGCCTTCGGGAAAGATGGCTTTGACCTGGAGTTGCCCGCCCATGGCCTGGATGTAACTCCGCAAGGTCGAGACGTACATGTCCGTGCGCTTCTCCATTCTCGACACTGCCCCCTGGTTAACCTGGAGAACCTTTGCCAGGTTGACCTGAGTCAGGCTCCGCGCCTCCCGCAGTTGATAGAGGGTCATTACGCCGGCTGCGTCGATCACGCTCTGCCGGATGCGCTCTTCGGCCTCGGGCGAAAGAGTTTTGCGAATATCTCTCCATTTTGTAGCCATAAAGTTCACTCTCCAATCTCTCTGAGATAGCGCGCATAGATTGATTCGGCGCGACGAATGGCGTCGAAATACCAATTGGGATTCCCGGTCTTGTCACCGCCGAGAACCAGGTAAGCGTTTCGTCGAAGATCGAAGGCGTACAAAATGCGATAAGGGCGTCCGGCGCGCTGGACGCGCAACTCCTTCAGATTCGCTATCGACGATCCTTTGGGCGTATCCGAGTAAGGTCGTCCTAAGGTGGGCCCATATTCCACCAACCAACCGACCGCACTGTTGACGCTCTCCCACTCCTGCTCGTTCAGAGAGTCATACCACTCGATGAACTCGTCGCTGACTTCAACTTCCCAAGTCATTCTCCGAATATACCCCTCAAGTTATATGTCGTCAACGGTATATTTTGCGTCGTGGGTTTGCAGGATTGGGGAAACCACCCGACTCGGAATTCAAAGGAATTTCCACAGAGAATAAAAATCACAAAAACCACAAACTTGTGTATTATGTGATCAACCCATCGCCACAGGGAAGACGAACCGGCACAGTTTAGACGACTCGCCTCTTCGATCCCCGGCAGAAAACGAGGAGACTTCATGATTCGCAAGACGCGCCTGTTTACACCCGGACCGACTCCGCTTCTTCCCGCAGCGCAATTTGCCATGGCAGCGGCCGACATCCATCATCGCACGCCCGAGTTCCGCGCCCTCTTTCAAAAGGTTCTGGCGCAGCTGAAGGTTTTCGTCGGCACGCAGAACGACGTGCTGCTGCTGTCGAGCTCAGGCACAGGCGCGATGGAGGCCTCGGTCTCCAACATCACCTCTCCGGGCGACCGCGTACTGGTGTTGACTGCAGGCAAATTCGGCGAGCGCTGGGTCGATCTGACCAAGGCATTCGGCTGCCAGGTCGATGTGGTGGAGAAGCCCTATGGGCAGACCTTCGACATGGCCGAGGTGAAGACGGCGCTGAAGCCGGAGCACAAGGGCGTCTACATGCAGGCCTCTGAAACCTCGACAGCGGTCAGCCACGATGTCGAAGCTGTTGCCAATCTCGTCAAGGGCACCAACACGCTGCTGATCGTTGATGGCATTACTGGCCTCGGCACGCAGACGATCGACGTGGATGGCTGGGGCGTAGACATCGTCATCGGCGGCTCACAGAAGGCGGTCATGATTCCGCCCGGTCTCGCTTATCTCAGCGTCAGCGAGAAGGCATGGAAGGCGATGGAGACAGCGAAGAATCCCCGCTACTACTTTGACCTGCGCAAGGAGCGCAAGAACGCCGTCAAGGGCGAGAGTGCCTACACTCCTGCCGTCGCGTTGGTTGCCGGCCTCGGCGCAGCGCTCGA
>Ga0181535_10002182_pt1 | contig 24297 bp, 18 predicted proteins | sample PEATcosm2014_Bin_44_FD_119774 | JGI IMG/M metagenome (GOLD analysis project Ga0181535, IMG submission 119774) | Peatland microbial communities from MTU Mesocosm Facility, Houghton, MI, USA - PEATcosm2014_Bin17_30_metaG | ecosystem: Environmental > Terrestrial > Soil > Wetlands > Peat | place...
ATTATCGGTGCGCTTCAAGTGGAAGACAACGGTCCGCGCATCTTGGGCTTCGATGGTGTCCACCGAAGCGTATGCGGCGGTCTTGGGTGAGATCACCTGGCCCGAACGGATTGAGTTCACTGTCCACGCCACATCGCGCGCCGTCAGCAAGCGACCGTCGTGGAAACGCACGCCCTCTCGCAGATGAAAGACTAGCGTCAGCGGGTCGGGCTGCTCCCAGCTCTCGGCCAGCGCTGGCGTGAAATGAAAGCTCGCATCGCGAGCTACAAGCCCGTCGAAGATTAACTCGTCGATGTGTTCCGATTGTCCGTCTGTGCCGATGCGTGGATCGAGGTTCGCCGGGCTGCTCTCGATCAGAAAGACGACCGTTCGCGGGTCGCGCGGTGTGGAGTGGCAGCCCGCGAGCGCCGCGAGGATGGCCACTGCAAGCACTCTACGCATAGGTCACCTGCCCCAGAATCGCAGGCCGCGCCGCGCCGGTTGCCCTCGGCACATTCCCTGGCAGATGATGCCAGGTCCGCCAGGCCAGTAGCGCAAAAGCCGCGGCCTCTTTGGCTTCGACGGGTAGGCCGAACTCCTCGCTCCCGGCCAGTTCGCAACCAAGCGGTGTGAGCCGCTGCGCAAGCATCGCCATCAGCGTGGCATTGCGCGCCCCGCCGCCGGAGACAATGTAGTCGACTCCATGGCCCTTCAGCGCGCGATGAACAAATGCTTTGTAGCTCCGCACAATTGTTTCGGCTGTCAGTGCGGTTGCCGTTGCCAGCGCGTCCTCAGGCTTGTTGCTTTTCAGCCGACATGCCGCGAGGAACTGCTCCGCATACTCCCGACCAAACTGCTCGCGTCCAGCCGTGCGCGGCGGTCTCAGCTTGAAATAAGGATTGCGCATCGCACCGGCCAGCACGGTTTGCAGCACCGTGCCGATCGCGGCGATGTCGCCGTTGCGGTCGAATCTCTTGTTGAACAACTGTTGTGCCAGCGAGTCGATTACCATGTTACCCGGTCCGCTGTCGAAAGCGATCACCTTGTCTGCCGCTGCTCCTGCGGGGATGGCGGTGAGGTTGGCGATGCCGCCGATGTTTTGCAGCACGCGCCCGCGCTTCGGGTCGGCGAACATTACATAGTCGAGCAATGGAACTAACGGCGCCCCTTGCCCCCCGGCGAGCATATCGGCTGGGCGGAAGTTCGAAACCACCGGGACTCCAATCGCCGCCGCAATTGCCGCCGCCTCGCCGAGTTGCCACGTGCAGGCAAAACGCTTTCCGGCATAACTCTCGGCGCGCGGCTGATGATAGAGAGTCTGCCCATGGCAGCCGATCAGATCGAGCGTTACCTTGTGCCGCTTGAGTGTTGCGCTCACCGCCTCTGCATAGGCCAGGCCCAGCCGCCAATTCAGACGTGCTAACTCTGCCGTTGAAGTCGAAGTCGCATTCATTGCTGTCAAAACTCCACGGCGAAGTGGGGCCGGAAATGAGAAGCCTTCGTGCGCGAGCAATGAAAGGCTGGGGCGCAGCCTGCCTGGCGCGATGCGCGCTACGGCTACGTCGATGCCATCGGCCGAAGTGCCGCTCATGATTCCGGCCACTATCATAGTCTTCGCGCTCATGCGGATTGCACCTCCAGAGCCTTTTCGATTGTCGCGCTGAAGCGCAGAATCCGCCCTCGCAGCGCGTCAAATTGCTTGACGGTCGGCGCCGCTGAAGGCCTACCTGCAAATAGCTTCGTTTGCTGCCGCTTCAACCGATCCGAACGAACGATTAGGAGTTTAGAAAACGCCGTGGAGCGTTCACCCTCTGCAATCAACGTTTCATAGGCGCGCAGAATCAGTTCCGGGCTGTGGCAGATCTCAAGCAGGTCCATTCCAGCGCGAACAGCCTCGACTGCGGCATCTTCGATGGACATAAACTTCAGAATCCCGCCCATCTCCATATCGTCGGAGAAGATGATGCCGCGATAACCGATGCGCTTGCGCAGGACTGTCGTTATCCAATAGCGCGAAACGCTCGCCGGAATCTTCTTGCTTGGCGTATCGGGGTAGGCCGCGTGGTTGACCATAATCATCGGCAGTTCATGGCATAGTTCGCGATAGGGAACTAAGTCATCACACCACAGTTCGCTCATGCCGTGATGAATCGCCGGTGTCTCAAGATGCGAGTCGCACATGCCGCTGCCGAGGCCGGGAAAGTGTTTACCGCAGCCTGCCACGCCGTGTTTCGCAAGGCCAGCCAGGAAGTCGCGCGCATAATTAACGACGCTTGCCGCATCGGGAGCGGCCGCGCGCGTGCCCATCACTTCGGCCGATTCGGGCTTTGCCAGATCCAACACAGGGGCCAGCGTCGTGTTGAAGCCGAAGGCCTTCACGCCCTGGGCTATCAACTCACCGTGCTCCCGAATCAATCGGTTCTGGCCTGTCTGCCGAGCCGCCTGTGCGACTGCTTGTGCTGAAGGCATCGGCGCAAGCGCGTCTCGCAGCCGATCCACGGTTCCGCCTTCCACATCCACGCAGCGAAAACTGTTTGGCGCGCACAAGGCCGTGGCATCGGCTAGCACTGCGCGCGTTTGGTGGCGGTCCGCGATGTTGCGCTTGAAGAGAATCACTCCTGCGGGCCGAACCAGTTTAAGCCAAGCTCGCTCCAAACCGGACAACTCCGTGCCGGAGAGACCAACAACCAGCAGACTACCCGCTGCCTGGCGCAGAGTTGTCTTCATCCCTTCTCCTTCAACTCTTGCTGTAATTCCTCCAGCAAGTTGAGTGCCTGAAGAGGCGTTAGCTGATTCACGTCTGTCTCGGCGATGCGGTCAACAATGCGCTGCGAGAGCGGCGTAAAGATCGTCAATTGCACCGGCTCCGCAGCCGTTTCCACCTGCACGCTCTGGCGCTCCTGCTTTTCATGCTGCCGCAGAACATGCTTTGCCCGGTCGATGACAGCCGCTGGCAACCCCGCAAGCCGAGCTACTTCGATGCCATAACTCTTGCTTGCAGCTCCGGGCTCGATGTTATGCAGAAAGACAATTCCGCCGGCCGCCTCTTTCACGCCGACGCGTAGATTCCTAACTCGCGGCAGTTTTTCGGCGAGCATCGTTAACTCATGATAGTGCGTGGCAAAAAGCGTCCGCGCGCCGGTCTCCGCGTGAAGAAACTCGACCGTTGCCCAAGCCAGCGAGAGACCGTCGAAGGTCGCAGTTCCCCGTCCCATCTCGTCCAGCAAGATCAGCGACTTGTTTGTCGCCGTATTCAAGATCGTCGCCGTTTCGGTCATTTCAACCATAAACGTTGACCGGCCTCGCGCCACGTTGTCGCTTGCTCCAATGCGCGTATAGATGCGGTCGACCAGACCGAAGCGCAGACTTTCGGCGGGAACAAAGCTGCCCATTTGAGCCATCAGCACTAGCATCGCAGCCTGGCGAAGATAGGTGCTCTTGCCGCCCATGTTAGGGCCAGTTATTAGAAGCAAGCTCGGTCCGTCTTCCCCAGAGTTTAAATAAATATCGTTGGGAATGAACCTGCCTTCGCGCGTCTCCTCCATCCACTGTTCGATCACTGGATGGCGGCCCGCGATCACCTCGACGATAGGCTCGTCTACAAGTTTTGGCCGCACATACCGCCGACCCGCCGCCAGATGCGCGAAATTGGCCAGTAGATCAGCTTCCGCCACGGATGCAGAGCTTCGCTTGATGCGTCCGGCGGCCTCCAGCACAGCGCGGCGCAGCTCGGCAAAGATTCGCTTCTCGATCTCGATCGACCGCTCGTGCGCCGTGAGAATCTTGCGTTCGTATTCCTTTAACTCGGGTGTCGTAAACCGCTCTGCGTTGACCAGAGTCTGCTTGCGCTCATAGTCGGCTGGAGCCAGTGCCATGTTAGCCTTGGTTATTTCGATGTAATACCCGAAAACCGAGTTATATCTCACTTTCAGCGAGCCTATTCCCGTTCGTTCCCGCTCTCGCTCTTCGATTGCTGCAATCTGCTGGCGGCCGGTGGTCGAGATCGTTCGCAGGTCGTCGAGTTCCGTGTCCACTCTGGAGGCAATCGCGCCGCCATCGACCAGCGTTAGTGGAGGCTCCTCGACCAGCGTCGTCGCTATCCTCGCCGTTACGTCTTCCAGTGTGTCAAGCCGGCCAGAAATCACACGCCAGCGTTCGGCGAGCATTGCGTCTATCGCTCGCATAAGTCCCGGCAACCGGCTCAGACTCGCCGCCAGCGCGCGCAGATCGCGCGGCCCCGCTGAATCCAGCGACAGCCTCGCCAGCAGCCGCTCCAGATCCAGAAGCCCATTGAAAGCTCGTCGAATCTCCTCGCGCCGCACCAGGTCTCCGTGCGCCTCACCGACAGCCTCATAGCGCGCTTCGAGAGCCCGGCCATCGACTAGTGGACGCAAAATCGTGGCTCGCAACAACCGCTTGCCCATTGGAGTTTGACACGCGTCGAGCGCGTGGAAGAGTGTTGCGCGATTGTCCTGCCCTGCAAACAATGGATCTATTAATTCGAGGTTCCTGACCGTCACCTGGTCCAACTCCAGTGCCGTCGAGTGTTCTTCAAATCGCAAACTGTTGATGTGCAACGCCTCGTTCTTCTGGGTCGTCCGCACATAGTGGAGCACCGCTCCAGCGGCAATTGCTGCTGCGGGGTGACCGGTGAGGCCGAACCCATCGAGCGACCGCACATTGAGTTGCCGCTCCACAAGCGGAACAGCGAAATCATGCGTCCAGACCCAATCCTCGACGCGCGTCCGCGCTGGAATCCGCTCGAGCTGCGATGGCAGTTCCGTGCTCGATGGCAGTAGCACCTCGCTCGACCCGGCCTTCAGGATCTCGTCGGAAGCCTGTTGCTGAGCTGCGGAGCCAGAAAACTCCGCAGTGCGAAACTCCCCGGTAGAAACGTCGAGCAACGCAACTGCGCACGTGGATTCGGATTTAGTGCTGGCTCCGTGCGCGCTGCCAACCTCGAAGTATGCCGCTAGAAAGTTGTTCTGCTCTTGGCCGAGCGCAGCATCCAAAGCGGTTCCCGGCGAGAGGACACGCGTCACTTCTCGTCGGACAATTTTTTTGGTGAGTTTGGGGTCCTCCATTTGGTCGCAGAGGGCGATGCGGTAGCCCATCCGCAGCAGGCGCGTCAGGTAGCTTTCAACGGCGTGATAGGGCACGCCGCACATGGGCTGTGAGCGCTCGCGGTCCCGCGCCGTCAGCGTCAGTTGCAGTTCCCGGCTCACCGTCACCGCATCGTCATAGAAGAGTTCGTAGAAGTCTCCCATGCGGAAGAAGAGCAGGGCATCGGGGTTCTCTCGCTTGGCTGCGGTCCACTGCCGCATGAACGGCGTAAGTTCTCTGGAACTCTTGTCCAAAGGAGAAGACGGCGGAGCCGCGGGTTGATTGTCGTCGTTGATCACGCTGGCTTTAAGAGTATCGCGGCGGGACGGAGGCCGGGTAGTCCGACCAGCCAAGCCGTGGAATCCGCAACTGAGGTCCGGGTCATGAACACTCCCTGGTAGCTGGCCTGGAGGAAAAGTTCGGATTACACTTGAATTGGCGGGGAACTTTGTCGCATTCCGCTCCAAGGCCAACTGAAACTGATCAGCTAACTCGGTTCTTGGAGTGCGTTCATGCGCGGTTTACGCTGAACGAACCGTGCAAGTAATTGATTGTAAACAAGCAGGAATAGATGGAAACCGCTCCGCCGAAGCTCTCGAATCCCGAGCAAACTGCCGCGCCCAGGCAGGATGTGAACCTGTCGCCCCCCCCGTCGGCACCAGAGCCTTCAAGATCCCTTGGCTTTGGGCTGTGGATGCGCGACCTGTTGGTTTCGGCCGCAGCTTCGATCTTCATCATTACCTTTCTTTATCAGCCGGTCCGCGTCGAGGGAACCAGTATGTTGCCGCAACTGGAAGACCAGGACCGCCTCTTCATCAACAAGTTCGTTTACCACTTCACCTCCATCGAGCGCGGCGACATAGTGGTCTTCCATTATCCGCTCGACCCTGAAAAGAGCTACATCAAGCGGGTTATTGCTGTGCCGGGTGACCGGTTGGAGATCGACCGCGGTACAGTCTGGGTCAACGGGGTACGGCAGATTGAGACATACGTTCCTGCGGAGTTTCGCGACAGTCGTTCTTATGCCGAGATCGTCGTTCCAGAGGACTCGTATTTCATGATGGGCGACCACCGGTCCATCTCGTCCGACAGCCGCGAATTCGGACCCGTCATGCGCTCACTCATTTACGGCAAGGCCGTCTTTGTTTACTGGCCGACGCGCGACGCGGGCGTAGTGAGATAGAGAGACCCAATTACGGCCCTGAAATCCACCGGCACAGTCTCGCTCAAGCTGTTAAAATCAGTAGAATCCACTCCTCGGAGAGGCAATGCAATCGATTCTAGCGCTCGAAGACGGGCGCATCTTCCGTGGCCTCGGCTATGGTCACCCAGGCGAATGCCAGGGCGAGGTCGTCTTTAATACTTCCCTCACCGGCTACCAGGAGATCGCCACCGATCCCTCCTATGCCGGGCAAATCGTCGTTCTCACCAATCCGCAGATTGGCAACTACGGCACCAACCAGGCGGACAACGAGTCGGCCAAGCCTTATATCGAAGGCTTGATCGTTCGCGAATTCTCGCCCATCGGCTCAAATTGGCGCTCCGAGCAGGTCACGGACGAGTACATGGAGCGCTACTCTGTTCCTGTGCTGGCTGAGATCGACACCCGTGCCCTGGTGCGCCATCTGCGCACTCACGGTGTAATGCGCGGCGTTATTTCGACCACTGAGAGTGATCCCGACGTGCTGGTTCAGCGGGCTCGCGGCATTCGCAAGATGGACGGTACTGACCTGGCCAAGGTGGTCTCGACCAAGTCGGTCTTTACTTTCGACTCGGCGGACAGCCGCTGCCAGACGGGCAACGCTCTGCCAGCCAGTGCTCCCCGCCTTATAGACCCTAACCAAGACGTGGAAGCGCAGAAGCGCCTTCATGTCGTCGCCTACGATTTTGGCATCAAGCTGAATATACTGCGGATGCTGGTGCGCGAGGGCTGCCGGGTTACGGTCGTTCCGGCCGAGACTAGCGCCGAAGATGTCTTCGACTTGAAGCCTGACGGAGTTTTCCTCTCGAACGGCCCCGGCGATCCCGAACCGGTTGACTATGCCGTTCGCGCCATCCGGAAGTTCCTGGGCCGCGTGCCGGTCTTTGGGATCTGCCTTGGCCATCAATTGACCGGGCTTGCCCTGGGCGGCAAGACCTACAAGCTCAAATTCGGCCATCACGGGGGCAACCATCCGGTGCGGAACAACCTCACCGGCAAGGTCGAGATCACGGCGCACAACCACAACTTTGCGGTTGATCCCGACTCGATCAACTTGAGCGAAGTCGAGTTGACCCACGTGGACCTTAATGATCAGACTCTCGAAGGCCTGCGCCACAAGACGCTGCCGCTTTTCAGCGTTCAGTACCACCCCGAAGCAGCACCCGGCCCCCACGACTCCAACTATCTCTTTCGCGACTTCCGCACACTGATGGAGGAATGGAAGGGATGAATACCTGGCTCCCAGCCCTGATTTTGTTGGCAGGACTGGGGAGTCTCTTTTCTTCGGCGCAAGTCAAGAGCTTCCAAAGCCCGCTCGATCTCCATATTGAGAATCTTCGCGCGCACGGACTCGATCCTTTGACCGTCGGCTTCGCTACGGACTGTGAGGTTGACCTCAAAGGGGTCTCCGCGCACTACGGCTTTGCCAACGATCAGTTTGGAACTTGGCATGTGGTCAGCGACCTGCCAAAGGCCTACGACCATCGTGTAATGCACCTGATAAGCACCGCAGAGGTATGGAGGACCGACAACCGAATGGTGATTGAAGAGTGGAAGGCCATGTTGGATGCGGCGAGTTTTTTGCGAACGTTTTATTGTTTCGACGCGGACAAGAAACTTCAGATGCTCGACGCTGCGGACTTCGAGATTCCGATCGATGGCACCCCGCGATGGGGAATGCATATACGCTGGACCCGGAAACCGAATGGAGAGTTTATTGTCTCCAAGCCATTCCACTTTATCGGAGCCGATGGAGAAGCTGCTCCGGCTCCGAAGTTGACAAAAGATGACAGACAAATCGTCGCCCATTGGAGCAAAAGATTGCCTGCGCCTATGACAGCGAACGGCCTCAAGCTGCCCGCCCTGCTGATGGGTGAGAGCCAAGGGCTGTCTGGACCTAATTAGCGCGGCGGAAGCCGCACCTTGCGATATCACCGCTTTGCAGATTGAGAAGCAACCGACGAGAAGAGCGAAGAATGCCACGCAGAAATGATATTCAGAAGATACTGGTGATCGGCTCGGGGCCGATTGTGATCGGCCAATCGGCCGAGTTCGACTACTCCGGCACGCAGGCCTGCAAGGCTCTCAAGCAGGAGGGCTACGAGGTAGTGCTGGTGAACTCCAACCCGGCCACCATCATGACCGATCCGGATCTCGCCGACCGCACCTACATCGAGCCGCTGACGCGCGAGTACGTCGAGGAGATCATTCGCCTGGAGTCCGAGATGCTTGCGAGTGGACCGGGCATCGCCATTCCAGGAATTGACGGCAAAGCTCCGGGCAAGTTCGCATTGCTGCCGACTGTGGGCGGGCAAACGGCGCTCAATCTGGCCGTCGATCTGGCAGATGCGGGAATTCTCGACCGCTATAACGTCGAGTTGATCGGTGCCAAGCTCGAAGCCATCAAGAAGGCTGAGGACAGGCTGCTCTTCAAGGACGCGATGCTGCGCATCGGCCTTGATGTCTCGAAGTCGGCGCTCGTGAACAATCTGCGCGACGGGCTGGAGTTTGCCTCAAAGCTAGGCTTTCCAGTGCTGATTCGTCCCAGCTTCACGCTGGGCGGAACGGGTGGCGGCATTGCCTACAACCGCGAAGAGCTGATGGAGATCCTGGCACGTGGACTCGACTTATCACCGGTTCATGAGTGCCTCATCGAAGAGAGCGTGCTGGGCTGGAAAGAGTACGAGTTGGAAGTGATGCGCGACCTCGCCGACAACGTCATCATCATCTGCTCAATTGAAAATTTCGATCCCATGGGTGTGCATACCGGCGACTCCATCACGGTAGCGCCCGCGCAGACGCTCACTGATCGCGAATACCAGAAGATGCGCGACGCGGCCATCGCCGTGATGCGCGAGATCGGCGTTGAGACCGGCGGGTCAAACGTGCAGTTTGCTGTCAATCCCGTTGATGGGCGCATGACCGTAATCGAGATGAATCCGCGCGTCTCTCGCTCTTCAGCGCTGGCATCGAAGGCCACAGGATTTCCAATAGCCAAGATCGCCGCAAAGCTCGCCGTGGGTTATACACTCGACGAAATCCCCAACGACATCACGCGCAAGACGCCCGCATGCTTCGAGCCGACCATCGACTATGTCGTCGTAAAAATACCCAAGTGGCAGTTTGAAAAATTTCCCGGCTCAGACGAGACGCTGGGTCCGCAGATGAAATCCGTCGGCGAAGTGATGTGCATCGGCCGCACATTCAAAGAGTCGCTGATGAAGGCATGGCGCGCGCTCGAGACCGGCAAGAAGACCGGCGCGGAGATTCTTGATCCACGTCGGCTTACGCAGAGACTCGTCACGCCACAGCCGGAGCGGCTCAGCTATATTCGCTACGCCTTTGAGCGCGGCATGAGCGTGCGCGAAGTGGCGCGGCTCACCACGATGGACCCTTGGTTTCTGCATCAGATGCGCGAGATCACGCTCGCGCAAAGCTCGATTGCCGAGACTACGCCAGAGACCATCGGCACGGACCAGTTGCGTCACCTCAAGCGCCTCGGCCTGAGCGATGAACGCATCGCGATGGAGTGGAAGCTAGAGGGTCACGCCGGGACGAAGCAGGTGAGGGAACTGCGCGAGAGTAAGGGCATCAGGCCAGTCTTCAAACTCGTTGATACCTGCGCCGCAGAGTTTGAGTCGATGACTCCCTACCTATATTCGACTTATGACGAGGAGGACGAGGCGCCACCGACGAAGATGCGCAAGGTCATCATCCTTGGGTCTGGACCGAATCGCATAGGGCAGGGAATCGAGTTCGATTACTGCTGCTGCCATGCTGCCTTTGCGCTCAAGGAAGACGGCTACGAGACGATCATGGTCAACTGCAACCCTGAGACTGTCTCCACCGATTACGACACCAGCGACCGGCTCTACTTCGAACCGCTGGTGCTCGAAGACGTGCTGGCGATCTACAACCATGAATCGCAATCGGGCGCTGAGATTGGTATGATCGTGCAGTTTGGCGGGCAAACGCCGCTCAACCTTGCTCAGCGTTTGCGTGCGGCCGGCGTGCCAATCATTGGCACCTCGCCTGAGTCGATCGATCTGGCCGAAGACCGCAAGCGCTTTGGCAAACTGCTCGACGAACTAAGGATTCCACAGCCTGCGGGCGGTACGGCAACAAGTATCGAGGAAGCGCTGGCCGTCGGCGAGCGAATCGGCTATCCGGTTCTTGTCAGGCCTAGTTATGTGCTTGGCGGTCGCGCCATGGTCATTTGTTATGACGCGGAGGCAGTCGAGCAATACATGGAGCAAGCGGTCGAATATTCCCAGGAGCGTCCTGTGCTCGTCGATCACTTTCTCGAGAACGCCATCGAGGTGGACGTCGATGCGCTGTGCGATTCAAAGGACGTGATTATCGCCGGCATCATGCAGCACATTGAAGAAGCCGGCATCCACTCCGGCGACTCCTCCTGCGTGCTGCCCGCCGTGAACATCCGCCAGGAAACGCTGGAGGTGCTTCGGAGCTATACGCGCAAGCTCGCCCTCGCGCTCAACGTGATCGGCCTTGTTAATTTGCAATTCGCCATCCAATGCGACGCCGAGGGCCAGGATCACGTCTACGTCATTGAAGTAAACCCGCGTGCCTCGCGTACTGTGCCATATGTTTCCAAGGCAACGGGAATTCCGCTGGCCAAAGTTGCCGCGCGTCTGATGACTGGACGCAAGCTACGCGAGCTGTTGCCCGAGCAACTTGCCGGTGGCAAGGATCTCGAAACCGGGACGCACTATTATGTGAAGTCGCCGGTCTTTCCATGGAACAAATTTGCCGGTGTCGATACGGTTCTTGGTCCAGAGATGCGCTCTACAGGCGAAGTGATGGGTGTGGCCGCGACCTTTGGCGAGGCCTTTGCCAAGGCGCAGCTCTCGGCCGGCCAGATTCTGCCTACCAGCGGCACGGTCTTCATCAGCGTGAACGACCCGGACAAGACAGCAGCCGTCGATCTGGTGCGCCGCTACGTCGAACTGGGCTTCAAGATTATTGCTACTGAGGGAACGGCCAATGTGCTGGAGAAATCTGGCCTGGTCGTGGAGCGGGTCTTCAAGGTCAAGGAGGGGCGGCCAAACGTTGTCGATCTGATCAAGGGCGACCGCATTCAACTCATCATCAACACGCCGCGCGGCCAGGATACATTCTTCGACGAGAAGGCCATCCGCCGTGCTGCCGTCCTCGCGCGCATTCCAACCATCACCACCATAGCCGCAGCACAGGCTGCGGTCGAGGGGATCTCCGCCATGCAGCGCCGCCAGATCACGGTTTACGACTTGCAACAACTGCACGCCGTGACATGCGCCTGAAATAGTATTTTGAAGACCAATGACTGAACGCGAAGAGCAAGAGATCGTCGACTTGTTGCAGCAGGAGCCAGTTGCTTCGGATGACGCATTGAACGGCGTGCCTGCCGAAGTAGCGCCGTGCTCTCCTGTTCCCGCCGAGCGCTACCAAGGCGAGGGTGACGAAGAGTTGGCTCATGAAACCGATGGTCCACGACAAGCTGATCTAAAGGACGTATCGATGGATATTCATGCTCCAGCGGAACTCAATCGACGGGTTGCAGAACTCAGGCCCGGCTTCTTTAACTTCACTACAACTGCCTGGGATTCGGCGCTTTCAAGCAATACGCTGAATTTTATGGAGCGAAAAGAGCGTGATCGCTGGGTAAGCGCGTATGGTGGCATTGAAATGTACCAAAAGATTTCAATGACCGGCGCGTTGCCGAGTTTCAATGATGTTATAACTTATTTTCCGAGCCATCGCTCCTATGCCAGTGATGCGGTAGAGGCCGAGGCGGAGCGAAAACTGCGCGCACTAAGAAATGAATTCGCAATATTGGATGTCGGGCTAGGTAAGCAGATCAGCCTGGATATTAAGAAGGCATTGGATTCCAAGTAGCTTTCGCGCGCTTTCCGAGCAGCAGAGTTCTACAATATAGTCATGCTCTTTGAAGGCATCTTCGCTCCCGTAACAACGCCCTTTTATCCTGACGAACGCGTCCACTTCCGCAAACTCGAAGCCAATATGGCCCACTACTCCCGCAGCCTACTCTCTGGGATGGCGGTCCTGGGCTCGACCGGTGAGGCAGTCATGCTGGACGATGCCGAGAGCCGCGATGTGCTGCGGGTGGCCGCCGAGGCCACGGCGCCAGAAAAGGTGCTCATCGCCGGAGTTGCGCGCGAGAGCGTCAAGGCTACGCTTGCGCTGATCGAGGCGGCGGCCGAGTACCACTACGACGCAGTTCTACTCCGCACGCCTACCTACTTTGCAAATCAAATGTCCGAAGCTGCCGTGCTTCACTACTTCCGCAGTGTGGCTGACCGCTCTCCGCTGCCGGTGATTCTCTACAACATCCCACAGTTTGCGCCCTATGACATTCCCGTCGTAGTGGTAGCCGAACTGGCACTGCATTCCAACATCATCGCCATCAAAGACTCCAGCGGAAGCGTCGAGCGTATTTGCGCCATCGCAATGGCAACCAGCGCCGCTCCTCGCCGGACTGTAACCGTGACGCCCATCTTCGAGGCGGTCACCGGCCGCATGTTGGCGGACAAGTCCCAGGTTCCCGGCTCATTTGTCTCCGCTGGCGATCTTGTTGGAGTCGTAGCGTTAGCGGCAGCTCCACCAATAACTCCTATCAAAACTCGAACCAAGGAAGTCGGCTTCCAGGTGCTCGTGGGCGCGTCAGGTACGCTGCTTGAGTCTCTTGAAGCTGGTGCTTCGGGCGGCATCCTGGCTCTTGCCGACTTCGCTCCGCAGGCCTGCCAGGAGGTTTATCTCGCCTGGAAGGATCACGACCTCAAGCTTGCCAAAGAGAAGCAGCAACGACTTGCCGCTCCCAGCCAGCGCATCGTCGGCCAGTTGGGCATTGCAGGCATTAAGTACGCTTGCGACTTCAACGGCTACTACGGAGGCCGCGGCCGGTCGCCTTTGCTGCCTGTCACCGCGGCAGAAAAAGCGGAGATTGAAATGCTGCTGGCAGGAACTCGCAACTAGGAAAAGGTCCAAGCAGTATTGTTGGGCAATTGGTCATGAAGACGATTTATCAAGAGCATTTTTGCTTTTACTGTAGACCCCCGTGCTCCATCCATTCCGCGTTTTTCTGCGGAATGGGTTGGATACCAACAAAAGTCCGGTCTTCACTATTTGCAAAACTTCCTTAGCCGTGCCCAATTGTCCTTGGGATGATCGCAGCGAAGGGTGCGCAATAAGAACAGACTGTTTTGTCATATGGCCTGCTACTGGCAGCGTTACGCTAGGCCAAGCACGTCCATGCCTCGGTCGTAGCAGGGTAGGACGAACTTTCCGTCACTTAGTTTTCCTACATTGAATGGTCAGATGTGCACCCACCCCTAGAACCGAACTGCAGCAGAACTGCAGTTGATTTGCCGGCGATCAGAAGAGTTCGATCGCGGGCCGGCTGTGATCCTGAGTGTCCTTTCCGCCGGCCGCATTTAGATGGGTTACGGTCTGGCTGGCCATTCTGTATTTGCTTTTGTGGGTCTCCAGCATCTCAGTGAATCTGTGATCGAATTTTCCTTGCCAGCTAAAGTCGGCCAGCTTTCCTGATAAATTTTGCAGATGGTCGCGCATCTCAACCAGCGCTCCCTGTACATGCTCCATTCTCTGCCGCATCACGTCCTGAAACTGAATATGTCCTAGTGCCTGGGAGAGCCGACTGACGCTCTCCTCGTAGTTTGCGTCCACCTCGGCGATGACATCCAGCAGCAACCGGCTGTTGGAGGCAAACTCTGCCTGCATCTCGCCCAGGTCGGCAACAAGTTGGCTCATCGCATTGCTTGCCTCGTGCTGTTCGAGCGATTCCCTGGCTCCGATCATCTCAGCGTCCACTTTTCTGCAAGTGGCAAGGATCTTTGCCGAGATGTCGGAGGCGGCCCGGGTGGAGAGCACAGCCAGCTTCCTCACTTCAAACGCGACCACGGCAAACCCTCGGCCAGCACTGCCTGCCCGCGCTGCCTCGATCTCAGCATTTAAGGCCAGAAGGTTGGTCTGCTGGGCGATGGATGTGATGACCTTGATGAGCGGCGTCAGAGCGCAGACTTCGCGGGAGAGCCCTTGAATGCGCTCGAAGTTATTTCGGAACTCCTCGGTTTGCGCCTCCAACTGCATGTCGATGGCGGCGATGATCTGCTTGTTGTTCTCTACACGTAGTTGCGTGCTTTCCGTCAAATCCCTGCCGCTTTTGATGGATTGAGCTATGTGCTCCCTCTGTTGATTCGCCTTTGCATTAAGAATGCCGATCTGCTCGATCACTTCGAGAACTTCGCGCTCGGACTCGGTCAGTGAATCGCGGATTTGATCGTGCATTACGTTAATATACGGCCGTGAATCCATAAGTTCGTCTCTCATGGCTGAGCTTCGCACCGCGACATTCGCCAGTTCGGTCTTGCTCAGCGTTCCCACGAGCCCCAACTCGGCGATGCCGGTGCGAGCTCTGAGCCAGTTCACCCGTACGTCGATGAGGAGCGGAGTTACGATCAAAAGCAATATCAATCCGGCGACTCGGCTGCGATAGGGAATCAAAACCGGCCCTAGTAAATACATGAGAGAGATATAGAGCACGAGCGTGCAACTGAGAGCCAGCGCCATCTGGAGAAGCAGCCGCTTGCGGGCCTTGCAAAGGCGCGACTCACGTCCTGGCGCAGCCTCGACATGCACGGCCCCCTGGTAGGCGGCCTGCCCCTGAGAGATCTCTTCCGTTCCTCGATAGGCTGCAGTCGCCATGCCTTTACGCTCCAGGCAAAACCTTCTTGATCACTCTGATAAGGTCGTCGCCAGACACTGGCTTGACGATCCAGCCAGTGGCGCCGGCTCGTTTCCCTTCGTCGCGCTTGGCAGTATCGCTTTCCGTTGTCAGGGTCAGGATAGGAATGAACTTCAACTCCGGTATTGCGCGCACCTTGCCGATCAGTTCAAGCCCGCCCATCACAGGCATATTGATGTCGGTGATGACGAGATTCGGCTTGCATCCGGCACTCAACTTGTCAAGCGCCGCCTGGCCGTTGCTGGCGGTCTCGACCTCAAAGCCATTCATGGACAGAGTGGTCTTCAGGCTCATCAACATAGTGATTGAATCATCTACGACGAGGACTTTCATGGCCATAATGACCTCCTCACAATGCGGCGCGCAGCACACCCCCGGCATTGGGCATCCACGCTTCGAACTCCGTTATCGGGCACCGTGCTCGCTCAGCCATTGGGCATATTGCTGATCTTCATTTTGCAGGTGTTTGCTTTCGTAGTTCCGCACGAAATACAACAACTGGAGGAAAACGGCAGAGTCGCCCTTTTTGTAGCTAGAAACCATTTCCGCAATCTTTCCGGCCATTTCGCTATGTTTGGCTCGATGCTCGGCCAGTCCTGGAAAGTTGATAGACTCCATCAGGCGCATTTCGGCCGCGAAATGCTCGTCCGCGAGCGGTGCCAGCTTGCACAGGAGCCGGCCGCCAACCTCTGCCGCCTTGCCTCTCATTGAGGCCGCATGAAGCTCGTTCAGAATGTTCACCAGGGCTTCGTGCTGATCGTCCAAGGCTTTCACGCCAACTGAGTATTTCTTGCTCCAAGTCACTAAAGCCATCATGCATCTCCCTTTGGACGTTGTCCGGCAATGGACATATCGGTCAGATGGAAAAAAACTAGAGTGGATGGCTGAGAGTGCGCAGACGCATGGAAGGCATGGGCCGCTTCCCGGAATGGAGGGTGATGTTCATTCCGGGAAACGAGGGAGAGACAAGCCACTCCGTGCTTCATTTCACTCAGTGAATCAATCACTCCGCCGATACAGTATTCAAGGGCTTCTCCCAAAGATTTGGGTGCGCCGGATATTGGAAAGAGCTAATGAACATCTGTAACGAATGTGCCTCAACGATTGCTCTAGGCAGCCGATGAGGGTGGTGTTACGCAGCAGGACGTGTTGTAGTCCTGGGGCCGAAACCTTCCCCATCTCTTGATGACCTCGTAGGAGTGGAAGGGCGTGGCGCGCAATATGTATCGCGTCGAAAGGGCAGGGTATGGGAGTCACGCTGGATCAAAGTGAGACGCAGAATCTGCTTCGGTTGGAGGGGGCAGTGGGGATAGGGTGCGCGGCGGAGTTCAAGGGTCTTCTGGGGCAGGCGCTCGGTTCCGGTCGAGAGGTGCTGATTTCTCTTGAAGGCGCGGCAGATCTGGATGTGATGGCGGTGCAGTTGCTCTGGGCCGCCGGACGCAAGGCGCAAAGTGTTGGCGTGGGATATTCGATCGTCGACGCACCGCCGGAGCTGGTTCTAGCCGCGTTGAGTGAGACAGGGCTTCAACAGTTCATCCTTCCAGTCAACGTCCTATAAGTGAGCGTAGCGGGTGGTTGTCGATGGAAAGTAAGGCCGACCAGTTCAAGCAAGCTTTCCGGGAAGAAGGTCGCGAGATTCTCATCGATCTCGAGTCTGCTCTTCTGGAGTTAAATGACAACCGCGCCGATCAGGATCTGGTGGGGCGGGTCTTCCGCGCGCTGCACACGCTGAAGGGCTCCGGAGCCATGTTCGGCTTCGAGAAGCTGGCCACCTTCACGCATAACCTGGAGACAGCCTTCGACGAGGTGCGCAACGGGCGGTTGCAGATCGGCTCGCAGTTGATCGATCTGACGCTTTCGGCGCTCGATCAGATCCGGGCGATGCTGGAAGTGGGCGGTGATGGTGTGCCGCTGGCGGATCCCGAGACCTGTGCGAAGATCCTGGCCCAGGTGCGGCATCTGACAAGTAAGCCTGAGGGCGAGCCTGCTAAAGGGAAGACTTCACCATCCAATAGTGGTTTGGGAGCAGGTCTGCGGGCCAATGTTGAAGCAACTGCGGGGGCAATGCGGGAGTGGACGATCCACTTTGCTCCCGGAGCGGATTTCATGTCAAATGGCGCCAATCCTCTGTTGCTCATTCAGGAGTTGCGGCAACTTGGAGGCCTGTCGGTCCGGGCCAGCATGGCATCAGTTCCACCCTTGGGCGAACTGGACCCGGAGCGCTGTTACGTGACTTGGGAGATGGTGCTGGCAACAGCGGCTGGGCGCGATGCAATTCGAGATGTCTTCATCTTCGTCGAGGACTGTTGCGAACTGAGGATTGAGCCTGCCCCGCAATGTGATTCGGTGGCAGATCCGATTTCTGCTTCGACGGTCGCCAGCGCAGCCGAACGGACGGCCCGCGCACTCGAGGATAAACGAACTCCGTCCGGCGGGCGGCGGATATACGATTCGCCGGACAACGCATCCAGCCTGCGCGTCCCAGCCGCCAAACTCGACCAGTTTGTCGATCTGGTGGGCGAGTTGGTGACGGTCCAGGCCCGGCTGAGTGAGATCGCCGCGCAGCGTGGCGATCCTGAGGTTGCGGCGGTCTCTGAAGAGATCGAGCGGTTGACCTCGTCGTTGCGCGAGAACTCGATGAAGATCCGCATGATGCCGATCCGTGCAACCTTTGAAAAATTCCGCCGTCTCGTGCACGACCTGGCACGCGATCTGGGCAAGAACGTGGAACTGACCATCGAGGGCGCGGATACCGAACTGGACAAGACGGTCATCGATCAGTTGAGCGATCCGCTGATGCATCTGATCCGCAACAGCATGGACCATGGCATCGAGCCGCCAGATTTGCGCGCGTCCCGCGGCAAGCGCCTTACGGCGACGATTCATCTATCGGCGCGGCATTCGGGGGCAAGCGTGCTGATTGGAGTCTCCGACGACGGCGGGGGTATCAATGCCGAAGCGGTGCGCAATAGGGCCATTGAGCGGGGTCTGGCGGCGGCCGGTGCGCAGCTCACAGAGAGCGAGATATTCGCCCTGATCTTCCAGCCGGGTTTTTCGACGGCCAGAGAAGTTACCGATGTTTCTGGCCGTGGCGTAGGCATGGATGTGGTCAGGCAGCGGATCGACTGCCTCAGGGGATCGATCGACGTAACCAGCAAGCCTGGCCAGGGAACCAGCGTGACGTTGCGCCTGCCGCTGACCCTGGCCATCATCGATGGGCTCCTGGTGAGCATTGGCGACGCCTATTTTGTGCTGCCGCTCGGAAGCACTCAGGAGTGCATCGAACTGACGCGAAGAGACGTTGCAGCAGCCAATGGCAAGCATCTGGTCAATGTGCGCGGGGAGCTGATCCCATACATTCGCCTGCGCGAGCACTTCAATATTGCGGCTGAACGCCCTGAGATCGAGCAGATTATGGTGGTCGAGACCGAGCAGGGGCGCTACGGATTTGTGGTCGACAGGGTGCTGGGCGACTGTCAGACGGTGATTAAAAACCTGGGCCGATTCTACAGGCATGTGCAGGTAGTCTCCGGCGCAACGATTCTGGGCAACGGTACAGTGGCGCTGATTCTCGATCCAGAGAGGTTGGCACAGGATGCCGTGCGCGCCATTGAGCATAGCGCGCGCGGGCGCCCGGTAGCGGCGGCGGTCAAGGCGGAGAGCCGCGAAGCGCAGCGAGCATCACAAAGAGCAACCTAAGCATCGTCGGTGCTGGCCAGAGCGCCAGCGCCCATTCATCAACGATTCAACCAGCTGAGTTTCGCTCTCTCTCCCGTTTCCGATCACACGGCGAACGACGAGAAGGAAAGAGATTCCAGCGAAAGGAAGAGGCGAATTTCATGCCGACTGCATTGATAAGTGAAGGCCGTAAACTGCATGGCGCGGGCTCGGGAAACGGGAGCAACGGCCACGACGGAAATGGACATGGAGTCCGTGAGCGCGTGAGCGATAAGGCGCATCGGGTCGAGGAAGGCGAGTCGATGCTTGTGTTGCAGGAGATCATGCGTCTGGTGGACGCCTCCAAGGATGGGCGGCTCCACGAGCGCGGCAAGGCAACGCTATTCAACGGGACAGATCGCGAGATCATTCAGGGCGTCAACGAGATGCTGGACGCAATTCTACTTCCCATCGGAGAGGGGAACCGTGTACTGGCGCAGATTTCCTCGGGCAAGATCGACGAGCTGATCACAGCGACTTATAAGGGCGATCACGAGAAGATGAAGCTGGCCGTGAACAATGTGGCCCAGGTGGTTCAAGGGCTGCAAAGGGAACTGGCGCGGCTGGTCGAAGCGTCCAAGGAAGGGCAGCTCTCCGAACGCGGCAAGCCGGAGCAGTTTCAGGGTGCATACGCGGAGATCGTACGCGGGGTCAACACGATGCTGGACGCGATTCTGCTGCCAATTGGCGAGGGAAACCGGATACTGGCGCAGATTTCAGCCGGCAAGATCGATGAACTGATTGCCGCGACCTACAAGGGCGACCACGAGAAGATGAAACAGGCCGTCAACAATGTGGCTATCGTGACGCAAGGACTTCAGAAGGAACTGGGACGGCTGATCGAGGCCTCGAAGGAGGGGCAGCTCAGCGATCGCGGCAAGCCGGAGAACTTCCAGGGCGCGTTTGCCGAGATCGTGCGCGGCGTAAACACGATGCTGGATGCGATCCTGCTGCCCATCGGCGAGGGAAATCGCATTCTGGCTCAGGTCGCCAACGGCAAGATCGACGAACTGATTGCGCAAACCTACAAAGGTGATCACGAAAAGATGAAGCAGGCGATCAACAATGTCGCTCGTGTTTTGCAGGGTTTGCAAAAGGAACTTGCTCGTCTGATCGAGGCATCCAAGGAGGGACAACTCTCCGACCGCGGCAAGCCGGAGCAATTCCAGGGCGCGTATGCCGAGATAGTAGGCGGCGTCAACACCATGCTGGACGCGATTCTGCTGCCGATTGGCGAGGGCAACCGCATTCTGGCTCAGGTCTCCAACGGCAAGATCGACGAGCTGATCGCGCAAACCTATAAGGGCGATCACGAAAAGATGAAGCAGGCGATCAACAATGTGGCCCAGGTCTTGCAGGGGCTGCATAAGGAACTGGCGCGGTTGACCGAGGCCTCCAACGCCGGCAAGTTGAGCGAGCGCGGACGTCAAGAGCAGTTCAGTGGGGCATATGCGGAGATCATTCGCGGCGTGAATGCAATTCTGGACGCAGTCATCGTACCGTTGAATGTTTCCGCAAAATATGTGGATCAGATCAGCAAGGGTGACAATCCGCCGCTGATTACCGACACCTATAACGGCGACTTCAATCTGATCAAGAACAACCTGAACGCGCTGGTCACAGCCATGAACGAGATCACCTCGGCTGCCGAGGAGATCTCGAACGGCAACTTGACAGTCGACATCCGCGAGCGCTCGCCGCAGGACAAACTGATGCACGCTCTACAAGTGATGGTTAGCGGATTGACGCGGACGGTCTCCGATATTCGCGGTATCGCAGGCGAGGTGGCGGCTGCAAGCCAATCCATTTCGACAGCGTCGATACAAGTCTCCAAGGGCGCCAGCGCGCAGGCGGCGGCAGCCGAAGAGGCTTCATCCTCAATGGAAGAGATGGTCTCGAATATCAAGCAGAACGCCGACAACGCGCAACAGACCGACAAGATCGCCAACAAGAGCGCAAAGGACGCGCAGGAGAGCGGCAAGTCGGTGCTGGAGGCGGTATCCGCGATGAAGGAGATCGCCAACAAGATCTCGATCATTGAGGAGATTGCACGCCAAACCAATCTGCTCGCACTAAACGCCGCGATTGAGGCGGCGCGCGCCGGCGAACATGGCAAGGGTTTTGCGGTGGTTGCAGCCGAGGTGCGCAAGCTGGCCGAGCGCAGCCAGAAGGCGGCAGCGGAGATCAACCAGCTCTCCTCGACGACATTGAGAGTTTCGGAGAAGTCCGGAGAGATGCTGGACAAGCTGGTGCCCGATATTCAGCGCACGGCTGAACTGGTGCAGGAGATCTCGGCAGCCAGCAAGGAACAGGATACTGGCGCCGAGCAGATCAACAAGGCTCTGCAGCAACTAGAGAAGGTGATTCAGCAAAATGCTTCCGCGAGCGAGGAGATGGCTTCGACGACTGAAGAGTTGACCGGGCAATCCGATCAACTGGTCAGCGCGCTGGGCTTCTTCCACACCGGAGACGAGGGCGGCGGGCGCAAAGGCGGGGGTGGAAAGATCGCGAGGCCTGCGCAGGCTTCGTCTCATGTTGCGAAGCCGACGGCTCATGTCTCATCTGGAGCAAAGGCTGGAGGCGGAGTCAGTCTCCGGCTCAAAGACAAACACGACGAACTCGATGGAGAGTTCGAGCGTTACTAGGTGCTGGCCTGTGCCTGCCGCTCAGACAACGTGTCCGTTCGGCAGGACTGAAGTCTTCAGGAGTGAGAGAGGAGTTCGAGTATGAGCGTTAGCGAAATCACGGAGACCAGGCAGTACCTCACCTTCAAGCTCGGCAATGAAATCTTCGCCACAGACGTAGCGAAGGTAAGAGAGGTGCTCGACCTGACCACCATCACACAGATTCCCCGGACGCCGGATTTCATGGCCGGGGTGATCAACCTGCGGGGCAGCGTGGTTCCAGTGGTCGATCTCCGGTTGTGCTTTGAGATGTCGAAGACCGAGAGCACGCGCAACACCTGCATCGTTGTGGTCGAGGTGCTGCTGGACAATGAACCCACTGTAATCGGCGCGCTGACCGATTCGGTTGAAGAGGTCATCGACCTCGAGCCGGAACAGATTCAGCCTGCGCCGCGGATTGGAACCCAGATACGGACAGACTTTATCAAGGGAATGGGAAAGCGAGACACGCAGTTCATTATGATTCTGGACATTGATCGCGTCTTTTCGGCCGAGGAGCTTGCCCTGGTCCGCGGACAGGAGGCGGCAAAGCAAGTTTCTGATAAGCTGTCCGCCGACAAACAGGTTGCTGAAAGGCAGCTAGTGGGAGCAGCCGCATAAAAAGGAGGGAATGGGGCGGCGCAAATCCGCCCCGTTCACACGATGAGCGCACACGACGAATCAATCTCCGCAAGGGACTATGAGCGGCTCTGCAAGCTGATCTATGCGGAGGCTGGCATCGCCCTGGGCCCGGAACGGAAAACCATGCTTGAGGGCCGGATCAAGCGGCGTCTCAAGGCCCTCAACCTTCACTCCTACAGCGAGTATTGCGACCGGCTCTTTGAGCAGGCCGGGTTCCGCGATGGAATGATGGACGAGGTCGTTCACCTGATCGATGTGGTGACGACCAACAAGACAGACTTTTTTCGTGAGTCGGGACACTTTGATTTTCTTGCTGAGAAGGCACTGCCTGAGTTCGCCGAGCGCATTGCCGGCAAGCAATTCACGATCTGGAGCGCTGGATGCTCTTCGGGTGAAGAACCGTACACGATGGCCATCGTGCTCAGCGAGTACGGGCAGAGTCATCCCGGCTTTCGCTTCCGAATTTTGGCGACAGACATTTCCAACATTGTCTTGGCCAAAGCCGAGCTGGGCGTTTATGCGAACGAGGTCGTTGCTCCGGTGGCGCCTATGCTGCGGCGCAAGTACTTCATGCGCAGCCGAACGCCGGGCTCCGAGCAGGTGCGCGTGGTCCCTGAGCTGCGGCGGCTGATCGAGTTTCGCCGCCTGAACTTCATGGATGCCGATTACGGTATTACTGAGAAGGCCGACGCGATCTTCTGCCGCAACGTGATCATCTACTTCGACCGGCCAACGCAAGAGTGCATTCTCTATAAGCTCTCCAACTGCTTGACGCCGGGCGGGTACCTGTTTGTCGGTCACGCCGAAACTCTGCACGATATGGATCTGCCGCTCGTGCCAGTGGCTCCGGCTCTCTACAGGAGGATCGATGGCCGCCGCTAGCGCAGAGTCAAATGTTGATCTGCCCGAGGTCTACGTGCAGCCGGGAGAATCGCACCTGGTCAGAAAGCCTGTAATTTTGCGGACTTTGCTCGGTTCTTGTGTAGGCATTGCCTTTCGAGCGCCACGCCTCGGCTTGGCCGCGCTCTGTCATCCGATGCTCCCGCGTTGCCCAGCAAAACAGGGTGCGACACTAAACCGTTCTGCTGGACGCCGTTACGTGGACTTTGCGATTCGGGATATGGCCCGTCAACTCGACGCGCTGGGCGCAAGGCGGGAAGAGGTCGAGGTGAAGATCTTTGGCGGCGGCGATGTGTTGTTGATGGCGAGCGATTCGGTGCGGCCCACGGTAGGCAGATTGAACATTGAGATGGCAGTAAAGGCTCTTGCGGAGGAAGGCTTTGCCGTTATGGCTTCCTCATTGGGAGGCAGACGCGGCATCAACATTCACTTCAATACGAAGACCGGTGAAGTGCTGCTGCAGCGCCACAGTTGAATAACGCTACGGCGCGTTTGTCGTAACTGGTCGGCGCGGGTTTTGCGACCAAAGAATGCATCGAGGTCCAGCTTATGAGCACACAGAAGACTCGCGTTTTGATTGTGGACGACTCCGCCGTGGTTCGCCAGACGCTGCGCGATGTACTTGAGTCGGACCCGGAGATCGAGGTGATTGCAACCGCTGGCGATCCTTTCGTTGCAGCCGACCGCATCAGCGAACAGGTTCCCGACGTGATCACCCTGGATATAGAGATGCCACGCATGGATGGGCTGACCTTCCTTAAGAAGCTGATGAGCCAGCATCCGATTCCGGTAGTTATCTGTTCGAGTCTTGCGGATGAGAACGCTGAGAGCACGCTTCGAGCATTGGAATATGGCGCGGTAGAGATCATTACCAAGCCGAAGATGGGAACCAAGCAATTCCTTGAAGATTCGCAAATCGAAATCTGCAACGCGGTGAAGGCGGCGGCGGCGTCGAGGCCTCGCACTCTGAGGCCCAGCCAGACGGTCGAGCCCAAGCACAACGCCGACTGCATACTCTCGCCAGCCACCCATGCCATGGCCGAGACGACAGAGAAGGTGGTGGCCATCGGTGCGTCAACTGGTGGAACTGAGGCTTTGAAGACTGTGCTCGAAGCGCTTCCCGCCGACACGCCCGGCATTGTCATCGTGCAGCACATGCCGGAGCTGTTTACGCGCGCTTTTGCGCAACGGCTTGACGGCCTGTGCGCTATCACGGTGAAAGAGGCGGAGGCGAACGACACGGTGATTCGGGGGCGAGCACTGATCGCGCCGGGAAATCATCACATGCTGCTCAAGCGCAGCGGGGCGCG
>Ga0181535_10002183_pt1 | contig 24297 bp, 18 predicted proteins | sample PEATcosm2014_Bin_44_FD_119774 | JGI IMG/M metagenome (GOLD analysis project Ga0181535, IMG submission 119774) | Peatland microbial communities from MTU Mesocosm Facility, Houghton, MI, USA - PEATcosm2014_Bin17_30_metaG | ecosystem: Environmental > Terrestrial > Soil > Wetlands > Peat | place...
ATGGTAACGGCGCATTGTTTTTCACTCTCCGTGGAATTGGCACGAATTCTACGCTGTCGTTACCGCATTTGAAACAGCGCCATCGCAATCCTGACAGACATACTGCGTCGCGAGTGAGTGACCATCTATCCTGACATAACCCAAATCTAGTGCAGAATCGAGTAGAGGAAGAGTAGTCCACGATTCGCCCGCAACTGCCGAACCGCCGTGTTGATAGTATGTGGCTGGCATGACGATTAGGACCCCCCACATTGTTGACGGCGAATCTACAGGCGGCTCGGTCCGCCAGTCGGGTTTAGGCACAAAGAGAAATATCCTGTCATGGCGCGATGCACTCTACACAGGACAGTCCCACGCGGCCTGACACTCCGCCGGTTGAGTCGATTGCGCTCGCGCTTTTGGACTGGGAAAAGCGATGGGGAGTTTGACCAGCGTGACGCTACCCTTGCTCATCACGCGAACTACCATGAGATTGTTCTTTGGTTCGGCCCCACATCCATTTGCCAACTCAGCCTCGTCCAACTGCTGCATTGGTTCGACAGGCACGGCCGGGACAACACAAGGCTTCGCCTGGTCTCCGCGTATGGCGGCTGGCTCATGTCCGAGCAGATTCTTCAGGCTTACGCCAACCGCCGACCGATTACTCCATCTCAGATGCGGCTCGGAAGGCGGGCATGGCTTGCGTTCTGCTCCCCGACTCCCAAGCCTCTCTCCAAATTGTTAGCCGGTGATCTTCGCGCGCTTCCTGAGATCCGAGACACAATAAGTTTTCTACTTCGAGAGTATCCCGAGAGGCATAGCGGCCTCTCTCGACTGGAACGGAAACTTCTCCGGATTGCGGACTCTTTGGGAATCACGACGCCAGCCGTGACTGTCAGCACGACGCTCCACAGCGAGCTTGTAGGCGATACTTTGCTGTTCGACATTCTGCGGGCGCTCATCACTGTACCTCACCCGCTGCTCCGCTTCGCTATGCCCGTCCAAGGTTCGCTTAGGAATTATCAGTTTAATGGTTCCCAGATCGAGATGACCGATACCGGTCGCGCCGCCCTGGCAGGAAAAGCCGACCATATCACTCTTAACGGTATCGACCGCTGGATCGGTGGCGTGCACTTATCCGGGCATCAGGTGCGCTGGCGATGGGACGAACGCAGCACGGCGATCATGTCTCAACGTGGGGATTCCTACTCGATCATTGGAGGATAACCCTCAATCCATCACTAACCCGTTTTTGGGTTGGGGAAGGTCAGGTCACAGACCATCCGGAACTCGCAAGACCGCGCCGATTCAGGGCTGGAAACGCGCATCGCCCTGTTGGCGTCAACTGAGTTCCGCGCATTTTGTCGGTGGCTTGTCGATTAGGACCACTCCGCAGAACTGAAGATGATCCGTGCGAGTCGTTCGGCACGTGCAACCATGACGTCCGGAGTGCAGCCGGTCTTATGACCAGCTTTCGCGTTCAGGCCAAATCTTTCACTTTGTTGCCTCTGTAGCATCGTTGATGATTCTCGAACTAGAGCTGAACCGATGGAAGTTCCGGAACTCGATTTGGTTCAAATCTCTCGCGGATCGGTCATGCGTGACCTCAACTCGCGCGGCAACAGGCAACAGATAGTCGTGGCTTCGTATCGCGATGTAGTCGTAGTCCACGCTGACGGAAACTGCATGGACCCGAGAGGTATTCGGTATATCGTCTGCCACCATGGTGATTCGGCGAACACCCCGGGTTGCACTATCGATGAAAACCTGACCGTGGCATGCGACAAAGGTCGTCGTCCCCGCGCCCACATCGAGAATTGAATGTGCACGAGCAACGTGAAAGTCGAAGACCTGAACCGTCCCATCGCCGAGCACGCCTGTTTCCTTCCACTGGAATTCTGTCTTCGATGAGGTTCTGAACACTCCTTCGAGCACTCCGCCGAACTCTCCCACCGAGACAACTCCGGCCATGTCTTCTCCTGTGTCTTTGTGGCTTTTGGCTCTGTAATGCTCCCTCACCAACAGTTTTCTTGATTCTTGATGATCGAAAAAGGTCAGGAGTTCCGTGAACTTATCCTCATGTTTCCACTGTCCTCTACTATGGGGATCGATGGAGCGGTTCGTGACCTGCTCGCAGACAAAGTTGGGTAGCGAGTGGCTATACCCGGTTGCATAATGAGCCGCATCTGCAAGAAAGGATTTCAGCTCATCTTCCGTTGGAGGTTGGATGGCGGTGGTCGGAAATGTGATCACGAATTTTCCGGCCGGGACAACTGGGGGAATCGAGGTGTCAGGGATAGCTGCATCGCCAGGCGCACTTGGAGCGGGCGGAACGGGTGAGACTGCGCCAGCGTCTGCTGTTGGCTTGTCTGAGGCACCTAGCTGGAACCCCGCCAAAACAAAGGATGCGTGCGCTTCTGCGGTTTTTCCTCCCTGAGTCAGGCTCACTCTCACCTCGTATTGTCCGTCTTTGGGCGGATCGATCGAGAAGCTGGCTAAGTACGAAGAGAATCTGGCTTTCCTGATTTGCTGCGAGATCATCGGAGCGCCTTCCGCAGGCTTACCGTCCTTGAGCACTTGAACGTTGAGCACAGGCGCATCGACCGCATCTGGATCGGAGTGCGCTATGAAGAACAAGGGAACATCCTTGTTCCCGACTGGCAGTTGACCTGAAAGGTTCGGCGTCACCTTTTGGTTCCCATGCTGTAGTGGCTCCGAGGGGTCGTCTTCGACGCGAAACGGCTCTGCTCTGCGAACCAGGACAACGTCACTCAAGGACGGCGTGCCGGAGTCCTTGGGAATCTCGAAGGGGATGCGCTCAGCGCCCGACTTACCGCTGTTTTGGTCCAGGATCGCTGTTTCGAGAAGGTACTGGCCAGGAGGCGCTATGAAATGACGCTGAAAAGTGATGGCTTCGAGCCCTGACTTTTCAACGTCGCTCGCTGCGCCACGTCGCGGGATATCTTCGCTGAAGTGAGCAACCTCTGCACCGCTCTTGTTCTTGATGTCGGCAAGGATCGAGATATGAGCCGAATACAGATTTGTGTTCGAATCCTCCTGAACGTCAAGGCCCGAGAGCGGTGTCTCAATGGCCAGCGAATTGACACTACCCTGGTCCACATCTTCCATATGCAAAATCGATGCGTGAAACGTCACATCCTTCGGCAACTGGGATCCGCCAAGAATCTTCATGAGCGGCAATTCAAATGGCTGGATAGCTGCGCCGGCACCAGCGGGCAACGCGAGATAGCCCGCCTCTGAACGTATCTTGAGGCCGGTCCGAAGAGATTTGACGGCCACTTTACGAAACGCTCCGTCGTATTCCCGAATCGGCGGGAGATACGAAGCTTCATAGTACGTCGTCAAATCCTGAATCATTTGCTTTACAGGCTTCACGAAATCGTCTTCCGCAACGATGTAACTTCCGCCCGTGGACTCTGCCAAATGCTGTAGGACACTCTCAGTTGCTTCGCGGTCAAGAGACTTCTCTGAGGAGTTTGGAGCGCCCGCCGCAGGACCTTTGGTGTCGACGTCCACCGACATCCCAATCGTTTCCAACTGCGCCGAGCGGCGGTCAACATGGCTGAGGTCGACAACATAAATGGTCACGTTGGCTCTATTCGCGGCGCCAATGATGGAGTCGATCCCTGCTTTGGTCCGCGAGTCGGCCTGCATGCCGCCAGGCGAAGTGAAAAAGATGACGGCCTTTCGTCCCTCAATCTGCTCTTGCGATTGGATCAGGGCCAGGAGACCAGCAAGGGAAGGCTGAAGGTGCTGTTCCTGCGAAATCCTTCCTGAGTTGTTGAAAGCCCCAAAGAGGGACCTATCGAGCGCGCGATCCTTCGGACCCACAGCCGCCCCGGACAAGTCTGCGCCTGTTCGCACAACGGACACGAGAGTCTTTTCCTGCTCGTCTGGCACAGCTACGCCGGTCGGCTGAGTCGCTGTGCTGATTGCCAAATCAAGGGCCTTGCGGTCGGACGTGAAACTGTGCTGCAACTGGAGGCGCCTTTTTACATCCAACACTGAAAAAGAGAAGCTGCTCTCTGGGAAAATCTTGAGAATCTTTGTGGCGATTTCCCGGGATTGGCTCATGGCCGACGGGTCTACCGCCCCGTGGCCCTCCTCAACAAGCCCTGGTTGATCGAAGAGAAGCGTCATCAGGTGCTCTGATTTTTCCTTGCCGTTTACGAGCCGAAGACTGCTGAGATTGACCGGGGAATCGCCATCCGTGATCGCAATCTCTCCAGGCTTGAGGTCGAGAACGGGCTTATTCTTCTTATCGAGAACCACAAGGTTGAGGCGGATTTCTCCGGCATTCACCGAGAATTCAGTCGCCGGCTTCATGGGCTGCAACAAAGAGTAGCCGCGGCGCGCCTGTAACTGCAGACCGTTTCGATCAACCTTCACCTTCAGTCGATGATAGGTTCCGTCCGGCTTAGAGCTCTCGACTGCAAGTTCGAGAACGTAAACACAGTCGGGAGCTTGCACCAGGGACTTGAGTCCTGCATTCAGATCATTGCTATTGTGAAAAAAGGTGCCACCCGTGCCTTCGGCGAGTTCCCCCATCGCGTCCTCTGCAATGGCCATGCTGCCGCGACGGAATTCAGACTGTAGCTGCAGGCTCCCGCCGGCGGAAAGAATGGTGCTGAAGCTTGGGCTGCGTTCGTTGGCATTCAACCCCGTTGTGTATAGGCCGCGCGCATCGAGAGCGCTTATCATCACGTTGGACTGAGCCGCGAGGTCCAAGATGCGCGACTCCGCTGTCCTCGCCTCTTGTTCAATCGGGAGAAATCCGGGCGAGATCAGGATCAGCATGCGTTGTCCCGGCAGTGCAGAGACTCGACGCACAAACTCCGCAATCGACGCGTACGTCGCCTGGATATCCTGGTGGCCGAGGTTGAGAACCCGCCTTGCTGCCGCTTCTGCCAAACTTTGAGCTTCGTTGTAGTTGTACTTGACATCCAGACCCGGAGAGCAATTCAACACTTGCCGGACAGCATCTGCGAAAGCTTCCGAGTCGTGTTTGTTTTCGATCAGGTCGGCTTGGTAATAGTCAATCTTTGGACATTCAGCACTGTCGAGGTGGTTGATGGTTTGCGGTTGAAGGCTCATGATCGCCTGCTGCAATTTTTCTCGATCGCGAGTAAGTCCACTATTAGTTTTGCCGGAAAGGGAGACCACGGCCGCGATGTCCGAATCGGACATCGTGCCGACTAGTGCGCCGGCAGCAGTTTTTCGAACCAACGATAGATCCGCGGCGCTCATGTGCATGTCATCGAATAGAAAAACGATGCTCCGTTCCGGAACCGTCGGAACCGATCCTTGCACAGGGCTGTTCAAGCCGCTGTCTAACCGATTGTGCTTTTCGACTGTAATTCCTGAGATGGGATGCAGCGCGTCATTGTCAAAAACCTGAAAGTCTTCCTTTTTCAAGTCAGTAACCACGTGACCCTGCTTATCGCGAACGACGACGGGCACGAGCACCCTGATAACGTTTACTTCAAGCCTAACGGGCTCGCCCTCTGGACTACTCGGTTGCTGGGCGAGAACGTGCGCAAGACAGATGAGTATCTGTCCATACCCGGGAAGTGCGCGAAGCAACCGTGCGCTCCCATTCATGGGCAAACCCCGCTTTGGATTGAGAGTCCGATACATCACTTAAGCTCATGCCATCTTACGCGAGTCATTTCTTGTACTGAAGCAGACATTTTGCCATCGAAATCGTTACTGATTTACGGCCGTTGCGCCTGCTTGTAAATGTCGGCGTGCCACGAGAGTGGCTCGGGATGTGCGATTTTTCGATGAGCACATCATCGCCGAGTATCGAATCGAGCACCTTGAGGGGTAAATCCGGGGTTCCGGGCGAGTCACCCGCGATCCGTACATAACCCGAATTGCGGCAGCTCCTAATTGCATCTAGAACAAGTATCTCTGGATGAAAAGTACCTCGGCATCGAATAGGAAATCGCGATTCTTCTTCTTTGCGTAACCGTGTCCTTCATCATTAGCCATCAGGAACCAGGTTGACGTTCCCTGCGCATTGAGTTTATCGAGAATCTGCCGCGATTCGGTCCAGGGCACGCGCGGGTCGTTCTTACCCACCACGGCAAAGATGGGCATGTGCATCGCGGCCAGGTGATTCATGGGAGCAATTTTTTCAAGGTACGCACGCATCGCCGGATCGCGCTCGTCGCCGTATTCAACGCGGCGCAGATCGCGGCGATAGGCCTCGGTGTGTTCAAGAAATGTCACCAGATTAGACATTCCAACAATCGGCAACGCGCAGCGGATACGGTCGCCATAGAAGGCGGCAGTGGCCCAGGTCATGTGTCCGCCATAGCTGCCGCCATAGGCCATAACGCGGCTTGCGTCCAGCCCGGGCTGGGTCGCGATCCAGTCGAGCAGCGCACCAATGTCCTTGTACGAGTCGTCGCGATGAAAGCCGTTGTCAAGCTTAAGAAAGCTCTTACCATAGCCATCGGACCCTCGCACATTGGGAAAGATCATAGCTACGCCCAGCTCACTCATTAGGAAATTCTGCTGGCCCAGGTAACCCGGGCGGTATTGGGCCTCAGGACCACCATGGATGGCAATGACGACTGGGCGTTTTCCTGGAAACTTCTGGGCGTCCGGCTGGTAGAGAAAGCCGCTGATCTCGCGGCCGTCGAAGCTCTTCCACTTCACCAATTGCGGCTCCACAAAGTTTGCCGGATTCAGACCGCCGGTTTCGCTTTCTGTCCAGCGGTCTAGCTTCCCGCTAATGATGTCGATGGAATAGGTGTCAACGGGCGACCGTGCAGAATCGACCGTAAAGCCGAGATCGCGGCCGTTAGGGTGGAAAGTCAGCGACTGAATCACCCCCGTCGGCGCGCTGTTCAGAGGCCTGTATTTATCTGTTCTCGTGTCCAGCACATAGAGCTTGCTGAGGCCGTTCTCATTGGTAGAAATGGCAATTGATTTGCCGTCTTCGCTAGCCTCCATGCCGTCCACATTCCATGGGATGGCTGCGGTGAGGAACGTCGGGGTCATCGTGGCCAGGTCAAATCGCGCTAGGCGCTGAAACTCGCTGTCGCGATCACAAACCACGTAGAGGCTTTTTCCATCCCTGCTAAAGCGGGCGGCGGAGTATGCTACTGTGTCGCCCGATCCCCTGGGGGTGAGCAGTTTCTTCTCACCGGTGGCCGCGTCCACCAGCCAGAGGTAGGTCTCGTTGATCGAGATTTCCTGCATGACGATTAGCTGACGATTGTCCGGCGACCACGCGATTGCCTCCCACCCTCCGCCGTCCACTTGGACCAGCATATGCGCAGTTGTTGGGTCGGCCGCATCCATCGTCCAGATATCGGTGTCCTTGTTGTTGCGCTGCGTGGAGCTGTAGGCCATCCTGGTGCTGTGGTGCGCGAGAACATACGAACCATTGCGGCTCTTTCCGTCGGTGAGCAGCGTGATGGCTCCAGTAGGTACATCGTAGCGGTAGATCTGATACCACTCTCCGCCGCCGGTGTCCTTTTGAAACAGGAACGAGTCGCCATCGGGTAGCCATGCAGCGCTCACGATCCGATCCGGATAAAAGGTCAACTGTCTTCGTGCGCCGCCGGGCATGGTCACCGAGTGCACCTGCACTGTGTCGCCGAAGCGAGTTCCGATCAGAATCTCCCGACGAGTTGGGTGCCAGCCAAGGAGCGTTGCGCTGCGCGACTCACCATAACGTGCCGTTTCTTCGGCGATCTTCACCGGGATAGGCGGTATGTTTTCGATTACTAAGTTGTCGGCGGGCTTCAAAACATCCGACGCCTGCGAAACGGGCTGCTGTGCGGCAACACGAATTACCAGCGAAACACAAAGACCGGCAAAGAAAGCGCTCTTCTTCAAGCGAATTACCTCCACGGGGAATGGAGAAAGTCTATCGTGCGATTCCGCCTCTTCGGCGACATTTCGTCGGAAATTCTAACTCTCAGACGAACTCAGCCAAACAATCCCAAACTGCGCTGAACATTGGCAAAAGCTTGCGGCGATTTTGGCAAAGCCGTTCCGTCATCTGGCCCCACAATCATTCCCGCGCACTCTCCAAATCCGATTCTGGGTAGGCCTTCCTTCGACGCGTGAGCGCGAAGGATGACCTGGTCCCCATCTTCAAGGAACACTCGAGTCTCGCCGTCCGGCAGACGGAGCGGCTCCGATCGATGCTTCATCTCCAGAAGGCAACCCTCCGATCCTTCGCTGGGTCCCGAGATCGTGCCGGTTGCAAGCAGATCGCCTGTCCGCAGATTGCATCCATTGCTCGAGTGATGCGTTACCATCTGCCGAATCGTCCAATAAAGATCGCCCAGATTCCCTCGGCTGACCAGGGCGGGGGCAAGTTTTGCCTCGCGCATCTTTCGTGATTGAAGAGAAACTTCGAGCGTAACATCGATGCCGTCCTTTGGGGCAGTCTCTGAGGAAAGATACGGCAGCGGCACTGGATCGCCGGCAGCGCGCCTTGCAGCCGCAACGCGATAGGGAGCGAGTGCTTCCATCGGCACGATCCATGGTGAGATCGTCGTCGCAAAACTCTTGGCCAGGAATGGGCCCAGCGGCTGATACTCCCACGACTGTATATCACGCGCGGACCAGTCATTCACCAGGCACAGGCCGAAGGTGTGCTCCTCTGCTTCGTCGATTTCAATCGGCTGCCCCATCTGGTTTCCCGGCCCAATGAACGCGCCAATCTCGAGCTCGTAATCAAGCGATCGCGATGGAGCATAGACAGATTCCGAGTCGGGATTCTTGATCTGTCCCGAAGGCCTGCGAATCTCTCTTCCGCTGACCACAATGGAAGAAGCCCGCCCATGATAGGCAATCGGAACGTATTTGTAATTCGGCAGCAGTGGGTTGTCCGGCCGGAATAACTCGCCCACGCGCGTCGCATGATGGAGCGATGCATAGAAATCGGTGTAGTCACCGATCTGAGCAGGCATCATCATCACCGCGTCTTGCATGGGGATCAGACACTCCTCTGCACGGTCTCGCAACTCACTAGTCGTGCGTCCTGCATCCAGAAGTTCGGTCACGCGGCTCCGGAGCGCGGACCAGGCTCCCTTTCCGAGCGACATCAATGGGTTGAGCAGATCCGCATCACACGCGGCCAAAATCGGCTCGGGTAGAGGTGTCAGCAGCCCCACGCTTGCGCAGGCTTTCAGATTCAAAATCTGGTCGCCGATTGCTGCGCCGATGAAGGTTTGCTCGCGGTGCCGGGCCACGCCATAAGGCAGGTTCTGCAGAGGGAAATCGGAGCCATCCTCATTCGCCGAACCTATCCAGCTTTGCTGGCTCACAGCCATCCCAGCGTCTCCAGGTCAACCAAAGGTCCGGTAAACGAGCACGAACCAACGCAGCGGAGGAACTCCTGCCTCACTTCTTCAATCTGAAACCCAGTCCAACGAAAATCGCGCCATGCAATGGTCTCGGTCGAAAGCTTCCATGCACGCGGATCAGTCTCCTCAAGGATGAGCGCGGCGTCGATCGCATCGCCCCCAAAATGAGTCAGCGCAGCCGCCCAGCAAAGATTCACGAATCCATGCATCACTCCAACTCCGCTGTCCGGTGCGTTGGTGTACGGGTGCCGTGAACGCAGCGGGTGATGCAATCCTGCTGTCGCTTTGAACATAAGGTGGCGATCGGCGAGCGCACGCAACATGCCTGCCGTTGCACCCGGTAATGGGAATGCATCCGCGACCAATCCGCCCATGCGCAGTTTAACTTGCGCGCCAGCCGCGCAAATCGCATCGAGCGCCTTTGCATCGCCGGCTGCAACCGCTACTTCAAAATAAGTCGACACCTCAACAGGCAAACGCCTGGCGATGCACTCGATCTCTGACAGTGTCTCCGTCTTAATCTCGACCGCTTCAATTTTTAGACCCTCGTCCAGAAGGCGATGAAGACCATCCAGATCCTGTTGCGCTGTGATGACGAGGCTAAGCCGGAACTTCCGCAGGCACTCGCCTGCAACCTTTCGCAACTCTTCCATGCGATTCAGATCGATAACCAATCGCCCTAACGCATATGCATGCCGTCCGTGACGATAGTTGTGGTAGTTGCGCGCCAGCGCCTGCATCTCCAGGCCCGCAGGTGGATAAAGACCAGCGTAGTCGAATAGGCCGTCAAGCAACTTGGCGATCACAGTCATTTCTTCGTTGATTTCGTCCGCTTCCCATTCCCCGCCGCATGCGCGCTCTTGTTCGCTACAAAATGGCTCTTCAATCCCTGCCAGCATTCGAAGTATTCGTGCTGCAGAATTCTTGTCTTCATGGCAAATTCTGTGGGCCGCACCACGAGGTGCGTCTCAAACATGAAAGCCAGTGTGTTATCGACATACTGCGGCTTCAATTCCGCGCTGCTGGCGCGCTCAAACGTCTCCGCATCGGGACCATGACCGGCCATGCAGTTGTGCAGACTAGCTCCGCCGGGCACAAAGCCCTCGGCCTTTGCGTCGTATGCGCCAAACACTAAGCCCATGAACTCGTTCATCAAGTTGCGATGAAACCATGGCGGCCTGAAGGTGTGGTTGGCAACCATCCAACGAGGCGGAAATATCGTGAAGTCGCAGTTCGCCGTACCCGGAACCGCCGATGGCGCGCTCAAGACGGTGTAAATGGATGGATCGGGATGGTCGAAGGAGACCGTGTTGATGCAGTTGAATCGGGCGAGATCGTATTTGTACGGCGCATAATTTCCGTGCCATGCAACCACATTGAGCGGCGAGTGATCGATCGGCGCCGACCACAGCCGCCCCATGAATTTCGCCGTGATGTGAAACTCTCCTTCGCGGTCTTCGAACGCAGCAGTCGGGGCCTCGAAGTCACGCGGATTCGCCAATCCATTCGCCCCAATGGGACCGAGTTCAGGAAGACGAAAAGGCAAGCCATAGTTTTCGCAAATATAACCGCGCGAATGTTTACTCTCGTATTGCTCCACGCGGGACAATACGCCGCGCGGGATGACGCAAATCTCGCCGGCTGCGACATCGAGAATGCCAAGCTCAGTGTGAAAGCGCAGCCTTCCCAATTGCGGCACGATCAGCAATTCACCATCAGCGCTATAGAAGAAGCGGTCTTTCATCGAAGAATTGAAAGCATAGAGATGGACCGCAACGCCAACCTGCATCGCAGGATCGCCATTGCCACCAAGTGTGACAATGCCATCAACGAAGTCCGTTTTCTCTTCGGGTATAGGCAACGGGTCCCAGCGAAGTTGATTTGGCGTCGTAGGCACTTCTGTAAATGGCCCGCTGCGAATCAATTTTGAGTTGATCTCTTCGTATGGCCGGTGTGTCACGGAAGGACGGATACGATACGTCCACGTGCGCCGGTTCGTAGCGCGCGGTGCAGTAAACGGCGTGCCGCTGAACTGCTCCGTGTACAGGCCAAGCGGATGTCTCTGGGGCGCATTCTGGCCAATCGGCAACGCTCCAGGCACAGCCTCGGTGGCGAACTCATTGCCGAAGCCGGATTGGTATTTGAGTTCAGACGACATGGTTTCCTTTCTCACAATTCTCCGCTCAGAGCGAGTTGTTCGGCTTCGCGCATGGCCTCGTAGACCTGATCGAAACTGCTCACGGCAAACAGCAGTTTGTGCAGCTCATCCACTTTGACCGGAGTGTGGAGCACCTCATCCAACGAGAAATCGTGCACGGCGCACCGACCTTCCATCACGTTGCGGCACTCGCCATGCGAACTGATGAGGCCGCTTCCGTAGGCCTTGATTTCACCGCGCTCGCGAATCAGTCCGAATTCGACTGTGTACCAGAAAAGGCGACCGAGTTTCTCCAACACGCCGGCGTCTTCAATGCCTGCGCAGACCCGGCCATAGTGTGCGAGAAAATCAGCAAAGACAGCATGCGCATGCATGGGTACGTGGCCGAAGACATCGTGAAAAATGTCCGGCTCGGGCGTGTATTCGAGAGAATCTTTGCTCCGCAGCCAGGTCGTTGTTGGAAACAGGCGCGAAGCCAACATTTCGAAAAACGCAGGTGCGGGCAGAAACCCGCTCACTGGAGTCGAGGTCCAACCGGTTCTCGGCGCAAGGCGCGCGCTGATCGCGGCAAGATCGGGAAGACGGTCCCGTTTCAAACCGATGATCTCAAATCCTTCAAGATAGGCGCGGGCGGCGTGCCTCTCGATCTCGGGCAGCATGCGGCCAACCAGCTCGGCCCACACACGATGCTGTTCATCGGTATAGGCCGCGTAATCCTGCTGGATAATGAACGGCGCCGCCTCCGATAGCGTTGCAACATTCATATTCGCCTCCTCAGAGCTACAGGTTGCCGCGTTCCCGTTGCTCGCGTTCGATGGATTCAAACAGCGCCTTGAAATTCCCTTTGCCAAAACTGCGGCTGCCCTTGCGCTGAATGATCTCGAAAAAGAGTGTCGGCCGATCTTCGACTGGGCGAGTGAAGATCTGCAGCATGTAGCCCTCGTCGTCGCGATCGACGAGAATGCCGAGTTCCTCCAACTCGTCGATAGGCTCATCGATCGCACCAACACGCGCCTGCAGGTCGGTGTAATAAGTGTGGGGAACATGAAGGAAATCGATCCCCTGCGCGTGAAGGCTTTTCACCGTGTGCAGAATGTCGTTGGTGGCAAGCGCGATGTGCTGGACGCCAGGGCCGGCATAGAAATCCAGATACTCCTCGATCTGCGATTTGCGTTTTCCCTCGGCAGGCTCGTTGATGGGGAATTTCACGTAGCCGTTGCCGTTCGCCATCACCTTCGACATCAGCGAGGAGTATTCGGTGGAGATGTCCTTGTCGTCGAAGTGCTGGTAGAGGCGGAATCCCATGACGTGTGAGTAAAAGTCGACCCACTTGTCCATCTCGTGCCAGCCAACGTTGCCCACCATGTGGTCGACGTGGAGCAGGCCAGTGGGCCGTGCGACCGAATCGTTTTCGACGGCGCGATATCCGGGAAGGAACGGGCCGTGGTAGGCGCCTCGCTCCACGAAGGTATGAATCGTGTCGCCGTAGGTGCGAATGCTGGAAAGGACGACGCTGCCGTGATCGTCGAAAATTACCTGGGGTTCAGCAAAGCTGATAGCGCCGCGGCTGGTGGTCTCGCGCCATGCCTGCGTGGCATCCTCGACCCACAGCGCGATGACACGCACCCCATCGCCATGACGCTGGATGTGCTCGGCAATGAGCCCGCTGCTGCACAATGGCGTAGTAAGCACGAAACGAATCTTGCCCTGTTGCACCACGTAGGATGCGCGATCGCGCTGACCCGTCTCCGGTCCGGCATACGCGACCAGCGACATGCCAAAAGCGGTTCGGTAAAAGTAGGCCGCCTGGCGCGCATTGCCCACGTAGAATTCGACGTGATCCGTTCCCAGCAGTGGAAGGAAATCCGGCTCGGCGGCGGGAACTTCCAGCACGGCGTGGGCTGCAGATGAAGATGAAACGGAACGCGGGGATGCGTTCATAGAAGAACCTCCGTTGCCGGAAGCGGGGGCGAGGCATGGGGGGGGAAGCCGCTACCGACTAGCCGAAAGAATAGGCTCGCGGCGATATGCCTGAAAATGGCGATTTGAATGAAAATCGTCTGCAAAACCTTAGAATGTTAGGCATAATTTATTTGTATCTTAAGGATTATAGGAAAATGACACATAAGACCACACCAGGACTTTTCGAACTGGACGCCATCGCATGGAAGCTGATTGAAAGTCTGCAACACAATGCGCGGCTGTCATTCGCCGAGTTGGGCAGAAAGGTGGGACTTTCGACACCCGCCGTAGCGGAGCGCGTGCATCGGCTGGAAGATGCCGGGGTGATCACTGGCTACCACGCTTCGTTGAACATGACTAAGCTGGGTGTGCCCATTCACGTGTGGATGCGGCTCACAATTCCCGGCGGCGACCTGCAGATCAGCCGCACGGTGACAGCGATCAAGGAACTCGTGGAGGTCAGCCGATGCCATCGCATCACGGGATCGGAATCGTTCGTGATTGAAGCGCACGTGGTGTCGATTCGGCATTTGGAGGCGCTGATCGACCGGCTCTCCGCATTGGGAGCAACGTCTACCTCAACGGTGTTGTCGTCGCCTGTGGAACGGAGAGAGTATCACGCCCGGCAGATCGAAAGCTTTGACAAATATCTTTGAACGCCGATCGTTTCATCTTCTGCCGACTCGGCGTTAGCGGCAGACTAGGCGTCTCGCTTATCAACACTAGACGAATGTTGCAAACTTGAATAGCAAGAATCTTGCAGTTTACTGCGAGAAAAAAACCCTCTGAACGCTTGGCCGTGCCTGCAATTATTATCCGTCAACTTCAATTCCGGGCGTATCATCCTCTACCCGGAAGTGTCGTTAGCAAGTAGAAATGTCCGCTTTTGAGAACAAGTGAAATGTCCGGTTTCATAAGTTAGTAGCCGTAGAGGCGGTGGTAAAGTGCGAATCCCGCGTTGTTTGCGGGATTTGCAAGTTGAGAGGGAAAGTCTGTTTTTGGACTTTTCCTCTTAACGTCTTTTCCACGGCCTTGATTTGTTTTTGGCTCAGCGGTGTCAACAGTTTCCCTTCCGCGCTGTAATGTCCGATGCGATGTCCAGAGATCATCAGGGTCAGTGTCATGTCCATGTGCTGATGGATGATTGCCTTGCATCCGGCCAGCGTGTGGCGCCAGTGAGCGCGCTCCAGCTGCATGACCAGGTTATGAAAGTGCACGGTGTTATCCCGATCGACAGTGCGTTCGTATCGTTGCGTGAAGATCATCTCCAGGTTCCGGTGCCGGCAGGAGATAAACGCCGTACCCCGTTGCGCTGCCGGAACCGTAAAGCGGCGGTTGAACTCGGCCATGTAGTGATCGTTGAGGAACGTGTTGGCCCCGTCCAGCGTTCTGATCCCGCGCAGGCGCAGCTCCTGAGGCAGTCGTCCCTGCCAGGTGGAGAAGTTCCGTTCCGAGCGCCCTCGCGCCTGCGGAGAGTAGGAAGGAATCATCTGCACTCCCAGTTCCTTCATGGCGCAGCCTACCTGCGTGGGACGCTCATAATCGACCTTGCCTCCGCTCTTGGGCGTCAGCCAGAAATGGGCTCCACGGTCCGAATACAGTGAACAGAACAACCCCTTCCGTTCGATCACTGCACGCAGCCCAGCCATCACCGTGAAAGTCGTTTCCTCCGGCGCCAGCTGCGCATAGTAGATCTCGCTGGTGGCATCGTCCAGGATCACGATCAGATCGTGGCGACGCTCATCCTGAAACCACTGGTGATCGCTGCCGTCGATGTGCAACATCATTCCCGGCAGAGGACGCCGTTCACGCCGCTTGCGGTGCACGCCGCGCTTGGCTTTGCGCTTTACCAGCCCGGCCGTCTGCAACGCCTGCTTGACCCACGTATAGCTCAGCCCGATCTGATGTTCCTCGACCAGCTTCTCGTGAAAGTGCCGCACGTTCAGATCGAAGTACTTGTCCCGGTACAGGCTCAGAATCTGTTCTGCCTTCGCCTTCGGTACACGCCGCCGGCTCGGGTATCCCTCGCCGACGATCCAGCAAACCCTGGTGGCCCCGCTCTTCCAGCCGCTTCCTCCAACGACGCAGCTGTCGCGCGCTGATGCCCATCAACTCCGCCGCCTGCCACCACTTGATCTTCCCCGCCGAGGCTCTCAACAGCACTTCATGCAACTTCATCGTCCGCTCCACTGCGGTCCTCGGATAGATCTCCATGCTCTCGCGCATGGCTCCATCCTCACCGCCATAAATGCGGACACTTCACTTGCTAAAACATGCGGACATATTATGTGCTAACGACAATCCTCTACCCGGAAGTTATATGTCAGTTATTACTTAATAAGTAAGTAGAGAACGTTGACTCCCGGCGGAACAAATCTCGACATTTTTTACTCATTGGGCCTCCAGGGGCGTAAGCAACCCACGCAAGATGTTTGTGTACGGAACACAGTCAGCGCCATCCTCTCTGGCGAGGAAGGCCGACACCACCCACGACGATCACCAATTGCTATTCGACGCCCCGAGATTTTCCGACCACAGCGCCGGGCGGTGGCCTCTTTCCGTACACCTACTCTAGGGCCATTTTGAACGAATGCCAAACCGCCCAGTCGCTCAGCTCAAGTGACGACCCTTCTGAATTCGCGGCGCTCGCAATGGGGATGACCGAAGAAATCGTGACGGGGCTCTTCCGCTTCGGCGCCGCCTCAGACTGGCGCTCCCGCATTGCCTCTCTGTGCTGCATGCCGTCTCATCCAGTAACCTCGTGGCATGCATCCAGGAATCTGTCGTTCAGAAATTCGGCGCAGGCCTCAACCTGAGGTCCTGCCCCGAGCCCCTTGGATTGCCGCCGTTCGTCCTGCGGACGGTGTGGCATCGCCACAGGGACAACGACACCGCTCAAGTCTGGCTTCGCAAGCTCATCGCAACTGAACTTGGCGATCAAAAAACCAAACATTCCAACACCGGGCAATTGAGGACAAGCCGAAAATAGTCACAGCCGCTGCCTACAAGCCAATGCGCACAGCGAGTTTCAATTGAGCCATTTCTAGTGGATCTGTACCGGGAACGCGCTTCTCGGAACTTGCACCCAACTGCTTATTTTCCTGTCTACGACTCGGCACGGAATGTCTTGCCAAGCTCGTGGTCGGCCAAGCGGAAGTAATGCCTGAAGTTGTAGATAAGCGGCGACCACTTGGCCGGATCGATGTACTTATCGCTTTTGATGAAGTCTTCGCGCACATGAACTCGAACGACCTCGACCTCCGCTGCAACCCCGCCGCCAAGTTCACCGAGCCTTTCGCCTGACAGCGAATGCAGCTTGCTTACTCTTGCCTCCATCTGAACCGGACATTCTGCCACTCGGAGCGGCTTCACCATCTCGCTCGCTGTTGTCGTCAGTCCAGCCACAGTGAATTTGTCCTTCTCAAAGCGGAACTGTTTTGTCTTCTCGTCGGGAACGGGGTTTTTACCGGTGAGCGGCGCCAGCATCTCTACCTGTTGCCACATTTCGGGGGAAGGCAGATTGACAACGCACTCACGGTGACGCGCAAGATTTTCCTTGGTCTTTGTGTCATCCAATATACCCAACACGAGGGTCCATCCGAGCGCCCAGAAGGACGACATGGGAGCTAGATTTGTTGCCCCGTCTTCATCCAACGAACTGATAAGTGCGACAGGCGTTCCAAAATAAAGGATCTTTGGCTCAATTGTGCGAAAGCAACTATCCGGCATTCGAAGCCCTCCATCTTCTGAGATGCTCGAATCTCTCAATGGATTAGTACCGATAAAGATCAGCGGAATTCCCGTGCATTCGGATAGAGCCGACTCGAACCCTGAGCCGCCACCGGAGTCGGGGAATGGAAATAAGCGCTGAAGAAATAACCGATGCCGCTTCGCGACACATTGACGGCAGCTCCATATATCACCGCTGGCACGAGGAAAGCGATTCACAATAACAGCGCACGCATCGCCCCGAGTGCTAGACCACCGTAAGCAAGCATGATGGTGGGGCTGATCGCCCGAGACCGCGAGAATCGTCAAGAACTTCATTGATTGTCTCGATGAGAACTGCGGGATGGACAGGCTTGTCTACAAAGATGAAACCATGTCCATCCCGTTGTGCTTCATCAAGCATGTTGATGATGGAGATTTCTCCGGAGAAAAGCATGACTTTGCAATTCGGGCAGTCCTGCCTAATTTGGACCGCCAGTTCAATGCCAGTCATCTGCGGCATCATCACATCGGTGATTAGGAGATCGGGAGACTTAGACCGGGCTGCATTCAGAGCAGCGAGTGGATCGGCGAAAGAATGCGCATCAAAACCTTGGCTCATCAAAATGAGCTGAAGCGATGACGCAATGATACTTTCATCATCAACCACGAAAATGCGATGCTTCAGCCCTGCTGACATATTCGCCTCACTCGAAATCGGTGAGACTTGTCAGTCTTCCTAATCGGAGTAGATCGATCCTAGGAGTTGCTCAAGCAGAACTCTGAGCAATATTGATCGGCAATACGAACCACGATGCTCTAGAAATTCTTTATTTCCTCGTTCACTGCGCAGCAATCGTCGAGCGTCGCGGCGAGGAACAGAAGTGGACCTCAAAGCGTCCGACGGCGGGTCGGTGTTCATGACCATTAGGGCAGGGAATCGAACCCACGAATTCGCATCTACCCGAGAATCTCAAAGAGTCCGCAGAGGTCCGAAGAAAGCTGCGCGCAAGCTTTCGCATCCCGGATGAAATTGGGATTTTATGAGGATACGAATGAGGATATCCACGACGTAACCTGGTTCTATCTTCCGCGTTTTCAATAAATGCGACTCCCTGGGGGGCAGCCAATAGAACCACATTCTAACCGCGACCGTGGGGCTGAATATCGCCGGCTACAGCAACGACGAGGAACAGGTGATCCGTCACAAGATACTTGATCGCGTGTCGGCATTGCCCGGTGTGAAGGTTGCGTCTTTTACGGACTGGATTCCGATGACCCTGATGCCCTCTAACACCAGGGCGGCAGTCGAATCCTTCGGCATATAGAAATCACACTTCGCACAGGCCATACGCAGACGGCAAGGAAAAATACTTCGCAGGTTACGACATTCCCTGTTGTCCTCTCGTCGCGAAGTTTAAGCAGACAATTTGAAGTGCGACAAGTAAAGAATTGTAACGATTTGTAACGATAGCTGGACAGTTCTTGCCAGGTACGAAAGGTACCTCATTAGTGTTGCCGATTTCATCCCGCCGGCACATAATCTCGTTCATAATATGGACGACTCTGGAGAGGGCCGCGGCGCGATGCGTCCTCATTTTCTTAGGCCACTCCAGAGAATTAGTCAAAGAGAGGACGACCCTATATGTCAATTTCCGGAATCTCAGGTAGCTCCCTGTTCTCCGAGCTCAGTTCCTCCTCGGTTTCATCGAGCTCCAACACAACTAGCCAAAGCTCATTTCAGAGCGCGCTCAAAGACCTCATGACAGCGATTCAGTCCGGCGACACGACGGATGCAAAGAAGTATCTAGCCCAAGTCGAACAGCTGACACCGAGTAATGCCAGTTCCAAGAGTCCGCTGGGACAGTTCATTTCCAGCGTGTCCACAGCGCTCCAGAACAACGACATCTCGTCGGCGCAGTCGGCCCTAACGACATTGCAGAGTGAACGGCCTCAAGGCCCTCTACCTCCTTCGGCCGATTCCTCAAGCGGCAAGGCGAGCGAAGTTGCAGAGGACATCATGAGCCTTTTCAACTCGATCAGCTCGGGCGACGTCAGCTCGGCGAATTCAGCCTACAACAGTCTGACGAGCCTGCTTTCCGGAGACAACGCGGCGAGCAGCGCGTCGACCAGTTCGACATCGAGCACATCTTCAGGCACAGCCGTTACGAGTTCCAGTGCCAACTCGTTCTCGAGTCTGTTAAATTCGATCGGATCGGCGCTGAACTCAGGCGACATCAGCTCGGCGCAGACCGCCTTGAACAACTTCCTCCAGACCCTTTCGAAGGGTTCTCTGGTCAACACTACGGCATAGAACATGAACAATCGGCCGTATCGGATTTGGACAATGCGTTGCCGGCGTGAAGCCATCCAACTCCGTGAAGATCGCCATTTGGCGAAGCAGCGTATAGCGACTCTGCGCCGTCGTCAAGAATCGCAAGAAGTGGGCGTTGCTTCGGGCACAAGTCTTGCGTCGATTGCGCGAAATCGAATCGTTCCGAATAGGAGACCCGCGCCACCGGGCACTATTAGCCTATTTGAGCGCGAGAAACCTCGCTCTCGGGCAGCCAGTGATATGCGCGTTGATGGCCACAATGCGTGCAAAAACTTGTCTTCCGCTCGCATTGGACGACAACTAGGATTGCAACGTGCTCCGGGTTGGTAACTGCATTGTGGGCAGAACTGAAAGTCGCTCCGTACCTGTGCGCCGCAAGCCTTGCAACAGGAAACTTCCGGCACGCGAAGCAGGAAGTACGGACCACTCCGGTTCTCGCCGACATTACGAGGCTGATTGGCAACCTGTATCCCGAGGCTCATTCCTTGCCTTGGTACATCTCAGCTCACTTAGCCAACCATCAGGAAAAGTAGAGCCGCCAGAAGTTCCCACGAAAAACCGTAACAAACCCTTGACGCGATCAGCTGAATACGGTGCGACCGAAGCGCATGCTGGAAAATGTACTCCACCAACTTAGACCAAGCCACATCGGGTTGCCCGCAGCTTTTGGATTACTCCCCGAAGGCGATTCATTCGCTTGGGTTGGATGATCCGCTCGACTTCCAATTCAAGGCCAATAAGTATGGGCTGTTCTCGGTTCGCCTCCGGCACATGCTTCAATGCTTTTGACGGGACTTATCTGCACTTCTCCGTGGGCGGTTCGACCCGGATGAGGTAGGGGTCCAGATGCGGACGACGTTTTTCGTCGAACCGAATCGTGTCCGATGGCTCAGCATCGCTAAGCCGCTTCTCGCATAATCGCGGAGCCGGGGCAAACTCTTCTACTCCTCGGTGCAGCAGGTCGTCGCATGCGAACCGACAACTTTCAGACAGACGGTTCGATGGGGTCATACTGAAATTTCAGGTCTGGTTGTAGTTCGTTACGCTTCGTTACAGATCTTTACAAGCGAAACTGCTACGGTCCCCGTCTGAACAGTTAGCAATCGAACTTGAGCTGTACCGGCCATGAAGGTTGTTCCACGGTTCCAGTAGGCCCTGCGGCGCGATGCGCGAACTCGAGAGCTTTTGTGGCGGAGGAAATTAGAATGAGGCACGTGATACCTAGGCTTCAAGCAGTCGCCTTCGGACTGGTAGTGGGCACATGGCTTGCGGCAACGTGCTCGGTGCGCACCCAAGAACCGCCTCCCTCTCCTCCGGATGGAATGGAGATGGCGCATCCCGACATGCCGAAGATGAATGTAGAGAAGGAACTCGCTCGGATGACAAAACGGTACGGGCTATCTGAGAGCCAGAAGGCTCAGACAAGGCCCGTCCTGGTGGACATAAATGCAAAGGTGGATGCCCTGTCCAAGGATTCCTCGGCGGAGTTCGGTGAACGGATGCAAAGGATGCGCGCGATCCGTGAAGAGCAAACATCGCGAATTTCCGCGATCCTTTCCGACGAACAGCGTCCGAAGTATCAGAAGGACATGGAGCGGAAGGCGCACGATCAGGGCGATGGCCCACCGGACGGCCCACCTCCGGGCGGAGATCAAGGGGTCGGACCACCCCCTCCGCAAGGGGGTTGAGTATGGATGCGGCATCCGAAGAAGCCGATCGCGATTTGCTTGCATTCAATCGGCAGATATTCCTCTGCTGGTTGACTCGTAGCCGACCTCGAGTCCCACCTTTTCCGAGGGATTCACTTTGCGATTGCGTGCTTAGCAATCCATGCATGGGCTAGCAGTCAAGAATCACTCTCGGTACGAGCCTCGAGGCGAAGTATGCCCGGAGCGATAGCATCCTTTTCCGACACGGAGGTGACCGTGCATCCGCGTGTGTATTGGTATTTAGCCAACAAAGCGGCTGATTCCGAGGAGTATCCGTCCGAAGAGTTGGGTCAGCTGAGAGCAGATCCATCCGGTGCGATGCGAGATGAAATTGCGCTTGCCCTGCATCCTTATGTGCTGTTGAAATTTCTGCTCTTCTCTGAAGCAAGGAATAAGCTGGTGCCCCTTGCCGTCATATTTCATTGGAACATTGCTCCCGTAATCGTGATCCGTCATGACTGGCAGGTGGGACTCGCTACCGGGGACTGCGAATACTTGATCGAACTCATGAATAACTGTACGAATACACCTCCCGAAAGAGAGGTCGCCTTATTCGAGCAACTCGAGACCCTCTCGACGGGCCTGCTTAGAGCGACGGGTTCCGGAATAGCTACAGCAGAATCGCTGGTGAACCTGATGTACGAGGCGTTGGGGCGTGCAAGCTTCCCCGGCCGCCGGATGACATGAGCATGATAGATCGGACTTGAATTCTCTGGCGTCGAGCATGAAAAAAGCCGCATCCCGGTCCCAGCGAGTATGAATCGGGCTGCGGCCAGGGAAACATTCATGGTGAGCGTGGAATAACCCACATCACGCTAGTAAAGGGTCTTCAGGCAGATGTTGCCACGAGGGTGAGTTGCGGCCAAGGCCGCGTTGTCGATGTTCTTAACCAATAGCAAACAGAGGTTGTGATTGATGAAGTTTCCCTGGCGTATATCCTTAGTGACCTCGATCGGAGTGTCCTTAACCGGCCTGATCCTGTCGTTGTCTGTCTTTTGCGCGAGCCAGAGCGTATCGGCGGAATCGGCAAGCGGGTATTACAAGATGGCTCGCGCCGCAGAGGACCGGAACGACGTAATCGCCGCGTACGAGGCATACAAGAAGGCCTACGACCTAAAACCTGGGGAGATCAAGTACCGGACGACATACGAGCGAGTTCGCGCCGCCGCCTCAACCGAATACGTATCGATGGGAGAAAAGTTCGCGCGAAAAGACAATCTTACTTCTGCGCTCGCGGCTTTTCTGAAGGCTCTGGACATCGATCCCGGTAACGAATTAGCGGATGCAGGCGTTCGGAAAATACAAAACTATCTTCGCCAATCGAGCCGGCAAAACGAAGGAAGCACAAATCCTGATCACGTGGCTAAGAATCTTGCGTCTCCCATCAGTCTGGATATTCTCGCAAATGAACCCATCACGTTACACATGGCCGAGGACAGCAAGGTCATCTACCAAGCTGTGGGCAAGAGCGTGGGCATCAATGTGCTTTTCGATCCGGACTATAACTCGAAGCGTATTCAGGTTGACCTGAAGGACGTGACGGCCACCGAGGCGCTGGACATCATTAGTGAGATTTCCGCGAGTTTCTGGAAAGCAGTTACTCACAATACGATTTTCGTGGCACAGGATACTCGCGCTAAACGGCAGGCGCTGAGCCAGCAGGCTGTCCAGATCTTTTATTTGAAGAACGTCTCTCAGCCGAATGACCTCACCGATATTCAGACGGCTATCCGCAATATGCTTCCGACAGCAAAGCTCTTCGGAGTGGCCAGCCAGAATGCCATTATTATTCGCGGTACTCCCGACGAGCTTATTTTGGCGAAGGTACTAGTCGCGGGCCTCGACCAGCCTAAGCCGGAAGTGTTGGTAGATATCACCGTGATGGAGGTAAGCCGTGACAAAGTCCGGGAAATCGGCCTCTCTCCTCCGACTTCGCTGACAGTCAGTTCAGGATCGGCGCAGACTCTAAACCAGATCGGCAGGAGCTCGGCCTACAGCATCTCGATTGGAACAGCCGCAGTTCAGTTTCTGCTCACCGATTCAGATACGCGTATTCTCCAGAGCCCGCGCCTGCGCGCTGTGGATGGCCAGAAGGCGACGCTCAAGCTCGGTGAAAAGCTTCCGGTGGCAACTGGAACATACACTCTAGCCACCTCCTCCACATCTGCGGCAGCGGAAACCCAGTTTCAGTACTTGGATGTGGGAGTAAATGTCGAGATGACTCCGACTATCCATAGTGACCGGGAGGTGACGCTGAAACTGAGTGTGGAAGTCTCCTCCGAATCGGGGACCGAGACGATTGACGATGTGGAGGAGCCAATCATTAGCCAAGAGAAGGCAGAGCAGACTATCCGATTGAAAGACGGTGAAACAAGCATTCTTGCGGGCCTGGTCAAGAAATCGGTGAGCCAAGCGGTAAGTGGATGGCCTGGTTTCGGGCAGATCCCATTAATGAAGTATTTCTTCACAACGCAAAAGCATGAAGTTGACGATGATGAGTTGGTCTTTATGATCGTGCCCCATATCGTCCGCGCTCCGGGATTGGATACAGACACAGAACGCCGGATTGACACTGGGACGGATAAGGCAGTGCAAATTCGTGAGGTTCCTTCAGCAGAGGATTCGTCGCAGCCCAATCACAGGTGAGTCATGCATGCGCCTCGGGCGCAACAATCGCCAAGGGCCGAACAGCAGAGTGGTCTCAAAGACGCCGGAGCCGCGCTCCGATTGTGCGTGCGGAGCAGTTGGAGGGTCGTGAACCAGAAGCGGATGCAGGCGAAACGAGATGGCGCAGCGGCTCCCCTCAGTGCTGCCGAGCAGAGCTTCCTGAATGTTGTGGAGACCTGCCGACCGCAGATCTTCCGGTTTTTGCTGGCTTCGTTGCGCGATGTAGATTTGGCCGAAACGCTCACCCAGGAATGTTTTCTGAAGGTGCACCGCAACTGGTTGAGCTTCCGCGGTGAATCGAGTGCGATGACCTGGCTGATGCGCATCGCCATCAACCTGCAGAAGGACCACTGGCGAAACCGGCGGATGCAGTTCTGGCGACAGACACGCACCAACGCGGTGGATCTGGACGAGGCCAGCGAG
>Ga0181535_10002186_pt1 | contig 24285 bp, 15 predicted proteins | sample PEATcosm2014_Bin_44_FD_119774 | JGI IMG/M metagenome (GOLD analysis project Ga0181535, IMG submission 119774) | Peatland microbial communities from MTU Mesocosm Facility, Houghton, MI, USA - PEATcosm2014_Bin17_30_metaG | ecosystem: Environmental > Terrestrial > Soil > Wetlands > Peat | place...
CGCGCACCCGATAAGGCCTCGACGCATGTGGTATTCCCTCCTCCGTGCCCGACTCGGGCTGCGCAGATAACGTTACCGAGGCCGGCTGCAAATATCAAGTTAACTTTCGGCGGTAGGGCGCGCTCTAGCTTGCCCGAGACCCAAAGAAAAAGGGGAGCCCGAAGGCTCCCCTGATACTGCCGGTAGACCGGGCAGGCGGCGTGGCCAGCCCGGTTCCAAAGCGAGGAGTGTCTAGAACACAACCTTGGCGCCGAGTTGGACGTTTCGGTTACCGTTGAAAAGACCGTCAACGGAGGGATTCTCCACTTCGGCGTCTTGAAGGTTGACGGTAAAGTTGGCGTGATTGATCGCGTTGTACATCTCCAGACGAATCTGGAGCGCGGCCTTCTCGCTCAGCCTGGTGTTTTTGTAGAAGCCAACGTTGATGTTATAGTTGCCCGGTGTCCGGAACGTGTTGCGGCCAATTTCGTTGTTCGGGAACGGACCGACGTCGCTGATGCCGATCTTTGGGTTGTACCAGGACAAACCGTTGACCGGGTTGGCGAAGTTGGTGAACTGATAATACTCGTAGTTGTCGGGTACACCGGGGGTGGGCACGTTGGTCACGCCCATCGGCGGCGTGGCGCTGACCTGCTGCGCGCGCGGGCAATAAGCGTATGCGTTGGTGCAGTCGTATACAGTGAATGGGTTGCCGGTGCTGGCGGTGAAGATTGGAGCCAGTTCCCATCCGCCCAGAATCTTGTCGCGCAGCGAATTGCTACGAAGCAGCGGAATTGCCCAGATAGCCGAGATCGCCACCCGATGCGTTGCATCGAAATCGGAGCTACCCCAGTCGAGCTTCGGGTGGAAGGGATCCATGTAACCCAACTGGTAATCGCTCTGCACACCATCGCTGAAGGAGCTGCTCAGGTCGTCCAGGGAGTGGGACCAGGTGTAATTAGCCTGCAGCGTTACACCGCTATGCGCGACGTCTTTGAATGTAGCCTGCCCGATCAAGGCGTTGTAGGCGGAGTTGCCGTTGTCGCTGCGCAGGTTGATGTTGCTGTATTGGGTGTTCATACGGGAGAGGCACGGCAGCGCGCTGCAGGGCGTGCCCAGGTATTCGGTGCCATACCCGTTGAGGTTGTCATGGGAGATGTCGTACAGGCCCTCGCCACGCGAGCCTGAATAGCCCAGGCTCAGCAGCACACTGTTGGTAAGCTGGCGCTCCAGGGTGAGGCTCATCGTGTGCGCGTAGGCTGTTTTGATATCCGGGTTCACGCCACGCAGGCTGACGGCCGGCAGTTTCTTGCTGCCGGAAGTGCCGGATAGCGGACCAGCGTTGTCCACATTGATCGGAATAGTCGGCAGGTCAGAGCCCGCGATCAGCGCGATCACCGCGTAGTTCGGGGGGTTTTGAATGATGTTGAAGGTCACGTTGCCGAAGTTGCGCTCGTAACCGATGCCGTAGCCGCCACGAAGACTAGTCTTGCCGTCTGACGTCAAGGCATAAGCAAAACCGACGCGCGGAGAGAAGTCTTTATAGTCCTTATTCCAGAGACCGCCGTTCGGATTCGTGGGCGTCGGATCAACCACTGCGCCCTGAATCAATTGCGGCAGGCTGGAAAGACTGTAGGCTCCGTTGAACACGATGTTCGAGTCGAGAGAAGCGTTCTTGTTGTGTTGCACGCCGAAGTACTCCCAGCGAATTCCGAAGTTGAGGCTCAAACGCGAGGTCGCCTTAAAGTTGTCCTGCGCAAACAGCGCAAACTCGTTATAGCGGTTGCTCCGCGAGAAGTTCGGCGGTCCCACCGGCAAGTTGACGGTTCCTCCGGGATACTTGCCCTGCGGATTGACGGCGGCTTCGAATTCGTGCAATTGGCCGTTCAGGAAATTGTCCATCGCATTTCCCGTATTGCTGCCCAAGGCTTCGACCGCTTCTTCGTAAGCACCGAAGGTGCGGTTGTCCTGCATGTAGGTGACCTGGCCGCCGAACCGGATGTTGTGCCGGCCGTGAACTTTGGTCACGTCTTCGCCGAGGATGCCGAAATTCTGTGGCCCGCCAAAGGGAATGGCGTTGCCCGGCGTGTACTCGCTGTAACCCGGGAAGGAAATGTCTTGGCCAGCTAAAGCTATAGCGCCACCCGCGTTCATATATAGCGTTGGGGTCGGCGGCACCGAACCTAGCGGCTCCAGGTTGTTTAAGCGGTTAAAGCTCAACCGGGTCTGGCTGACCAGGGTTGGCGAAAACGTGTGCGTCAGCGAGTAGGTGGCGTGGTTATCCACGTTCGTCTGACCGGTTTCATAGCCAACGTAGGGGCTCGTGTTGATGGTGCCCGCAAAATCGTCTTCGTTGTAAAGAGCATAGCGGAACGACATCTGCGTTTTATCGCTGATGTTGTAATCCACGTTGCCCACGATGTCATAGGTGTTCTGAGGCGTTCCACCGCCCGAGTCGGCCGGCGTCTGATAGGTAATCTCGTTGAACATGGGCGTGGTGCTGGGAAGCGCGGCACACGGACCAGTCGCCGAACCGCCATTGCAGACGCTGCTGAGATCCGCCTTGGTGAAGGTGGCGATGGTCGACAGGTCGCTACGCAATTTGCCGTAGGTGCTGAAGAACCCCTGGGTGTTGGCATTGGAGGCGGCGATCAATTGCGTGGTCGGAATCATCGCCACTTCGTTGGCGTGGCTGCGAATGCGCGTCCACTCGGTGTTTTGGAAGAAGAAGAGCTTGTTCTTCTTGATCGGCCCGCCAATCGAGTAGCCAAAGTTGTTGCGGTCGTAGATGCCCTTGGGCAGGCCGTTGGCGTCATCGTAGAAGCTGTTGGAGGCCAGCGCCGAAACCCGGTTGAACTCGTAGGCGGAACCATGGAAAGTGTTCGTGCCGCTTTTGGTGATTACGTTGACCACGCCGCCGGAGGCGCGTCCGTATTCCGCCGAAAAGCTGCTCGTCGTCACCGAGTATTCCTGCACCGAATCGAGCGGAACCTGCTGGCCGACCGTTGCGGTGAATTCATCGTTGTTCGCGACGCCATCCAGCATCACGTTGGTGCTCGAAGAACGCATGCCGTCAATCGCATACCCAACGCCGCGGCCGCTCTGCATGTCGCCCGAGACATTCGGAACCGTGGCCACGAAGTCGTACGGGTTGCGGGTCAACGACGGGAGTTCGGTCACCTGCTGGGTGCTGATGGTGTTGCTGAGCGTCTGCGACTCGGTGTTGACCTGCACCGCGCCGGCACTCACTTCTACCGTGGTGCTGGTCTGGCCCACTTCCATCTTGGCGTCCATCGCCACTTTGCCGCCGACATCCACCGTTACGCGTTTTTTCTGCGAGGCGAAGCCCGTCGAGGAAAGGGTGATTTCCCAATCACCTGCGGAAAGGTTCGGCAGCACGAATACGCCCGCCGTGTTGGTCGCCGTTGCGCGCTGCGAACCGGTTGCGATATTCTTCGCCGCGACCGTCACGTTCGGCACAACCGCGCCGCTGGCGTCCACAACCGTTCCGCTGATCTGGCCCGTTTCCGCCTGCCCCCAGAGCATCAGGGCGGCCAGCATCAGGCCGAAAAGGATCGCTAACGGTCTTTGAAGTCTTTTGAGATTACTCATATCGTCTCCCGTTACAAAGTTGAGAAAATCGAAACCTGTTTTTTCCCACAGGCGGCCGAAAACACTTCCACCTTCACCGTACGTTCAACACTTCTGGTGTTGTAGTTCCTCGCACGCGTATCACCAAAGGCAACACGATCCTAATATCTTTTAAAACTGAACACTGAGGCGAGTCTGGAGTTGCTTTGAATATCCCGGAATCGGGGGCAGGATGCGGCATTCTGCCGCTATCTTGTTTTGATGGAATAACTTGCACTCATATGGGAATGCGGACCAGAGAATCCATATTTTCAGATTATGTAAGGTGAAACCCTGAAATCCTGCCGTCAGAATGATGTAAACTCGCCAGGTCATCAAAAGACGCAGCGCGATTTGGCGCACATGGCGAGTTCTTCAGTGTTGAGGTAAGAGTGACGCGGGAAGCCGGGCCGGCCAGACGGCAACAGGCGGGAGAACTGTCGCCCTGCCGTTGCACCGGGCACCAAAAGAAAAGGGGAGCCCGGAGGCTCCCCTGCAAAGCGAGATCAGATGCGGGCAGTTTAAAAGACGAGCTTGGCTCCGATTTGTACGTTCCGGTTGCCGTTGTAACTGCCGGTGATCAATCCAGCGCCGCCATAGATGTAGGCCGAGCCGGTATTGATGGCGAAGTTCGCGTGATTGACGGCATTGTATGCCTCCAGACGGAGCTGCAAGGTGGCTTTCTCCGTGAGTCTGGTGTTCTTGTACATGCCGAGGTCCAGGTTCCAGGTTCCCGGAGCATGGAAATAGTCGCGGCCGCTGAAATTGGCCGGCCACGGACCGAAGTCCGCATCGCCCGTGATGGGGTTCAGATAGCTCTCGTCGACGGCAATCTGGCTGAAATCGAAAATGCCGAACGAGTTGGTCCCCTCCGACGGGCGGCCGGACAGGTTGCCGCTGACCGGGATGACCTGGTTGGCGGCTACGCGCGTGTAGATGAAGTTGTCGTTGGTGATGTCGTAGATGGTGTACGGTGCGCCGGTGCGGGCGGTGAAGATGGGCGCCAGCTCCCAGCCGCCCAGAACGTACTTGCCGGGGCCGCGCATGTTGCGGCCGAACGGCATCTCCCAAATTGCGCTGATTGCAATGCGGTGCCGGTTGTCGAACTGAGAGTTGCCGTAATCGACAGTCGGGTTCAGAGCGTCGGTGTACCCGAGGTTGAACTGGTTGCCGGAACTGCTGAAGGTATCGCTCAGATCGTCGAGCGAGTGGCTCCAGGTGTAGTTCATGCGCAGCGTGACGCCGCTGTGCCGGATGTCCTGAATATCGTAGCGGACGTTCATCGCATTGTAGCTTGAGGAACCGGCTGAGCCGCGGCGGTTGATCAAACTATACTGCGTGTTCGCCACCGCCTCGCAATCTCCTGGGGTGCAGGGAATGCCGAGGTAGTAGTTGCCCGTCCCGGGGAAGTTCATGTAAGCGATGTCATACTGATTCACGCCGATCGAGCCCGAATAGTCGATTTCCAGGTGATGGCTCTGGCCGAACTGGTGCTCGATGGAAGCGCTGATCAGGTGCGCGTAGGCCTGCGCAATATTGTTCTGGATGTAGCGCAGTTCCGCCGGCGGCAGCGCGGCGCTGCCGCTGGAGCCGCTCATCGGCCCCAGGTTTTCCGTCGAGATCGGAATGCTCGGCACGTTGCTGCCTGCGATGAGGTTCACCACCGAGAAATTGGGCGGGTTGAACAGAACGTTGAAAGTCACATTGCCGAAATTGCGTTCGTAGCCGATGGCATATCCGCCGCGCAGGGCGGTCTTGCCGTCGCCGAAAATATCCCAGGCAAAGCCGACTCGGGGAGCGAAGTTCTTCTTGCTGGGCTGCCACAACTCACCGATCGGGCTCTGCGGAGCCAGTTGCACGCTGCCGTTGGCGATTCCCTCGTACACGTTGGAACCGCTCGCCGGATAGAAGTTGGAGTCGAGATTGGGATTCACGTTGTGCTGCACCCCGAAATACTCCCAGCGCAATCCGAGATTGAGGGTGAGGCGCGGCATTACCTTCCAGGAGTCCTGCGCATAGAGAGCACCTTCGTTGTACCGGTTGCTGCGCGCGAACGACGGCGGTCCCAGCGGCAAGGTTACCGTGCAGGCTGGAGTCTGCACGCCGCCGACGCAGGGGTACTTTCCTTGTGGGTAGATGGAAGCCTGGAAGTCGTAAACCTGGCCCGCCAGCAGGTCGTCCATGCCCTGCCCGACGTTGTGGCCGAGGATCTGCTCGCCTTCTTCGTAAGCGGCGAAGGTGCGGTTGTCGCGGAAGTAAACGAACGATCCGCCGAAGCGGAGCTCGTGTTTACCCTTGGTGTAGCTCAGATCCTCGTAAGCCTGCGCGAAGTTCTGCGGGCCGCCGAAGGGAATACCGCTGGCCGGGCTGAACGGAAGGTAACCGGGAAGCGCCACGCTGTAAGGCCCGATATTGGAAGCACCATTGGCGCTCCCCAGGTAGTAGATCGGGGCGACCCCGGTCGACGACAACGGCTGCTGGCCATTGAAACGGTTGAAATCGATCTTCGACTGGGAAACGAAGCGCGGCGAAAAAGTGTGCGTGCCGGACACCATAAAGCTGTTGTCGAACGTAGTCTGGCCGGTGTTGTAGCCGGCGTAGGGGCTGTTGGAAATAGTGCCCGCGAAATCGGATTCGCTGTACAGTGCGTAGCGGCCGTAAATGCTGGTCTTGTCGCTCAGGTTATAATCCACGCGCCCGACCAGGTTGTACGTGTTCTGGGGGTTGCCGGCGCCGGCGTTGTTCGGAACACTGTAATTCACCAGGTCGAACATCGGCGCGGTGGATCCGTACGAAGCACACGGACCGTTGGCGGCAGAACCACCGCACGGGTCCTGTCCCAGCGCCGTGAGCTGGGTGCGATTCAATGTCTGCAGCACTTGCGTGTTGGAGGACATTTTGCCGTAGGTCGAAAACACCTGCTGCGTACCGGCCGCGGAAGCCGCGATCAGGGCCGGATCGGGAATCAGGGCCTGCGTGTTGGCGATGCTGCGCACCCGCGTCCACTCCGTGTTCTCGAAGAAGAAAAGCTTGTTCTTCTTGATCGGTCCGCCCACCGAATACCCGAACTGGTTGCGCGTGAAAGGCGATTTCGGCAGGCCGTACGCGTTGTTGTTAAAGCTGTCCGCCGCCAGCGCGTCGACGCGGTTAAACTCGTATGCCGTGCCGTGAAACGCATTGCTGCCGGACTTGGTGGTCACGTTGATGATGCCGGCGTCGGCGCGGCCGTACTCGGCGGTGAAATTGTTGGTGATGATGCCGAGTTCCTGTACCGAATCGAGCGGCACCATCTGCCCGACCGAGGCGGTGAACTCGTCGTTGTTCGCGACTCCGTCCAGCAATACGTTGGTGCCGGCGGAACGCTGGCCGTTGATGGCCACACCCACGCCGCGCCCGGAGGGATCGTCCTCACTGACCGTGCCGGCGGTCACCACCAGGTCATACGGGTTCCGCGTGATCGTCGGAAGCTCCTCGAGGGCTCTGGTTTCAAGCACCTGGCTGATAGTCTGGGTCTCCGTGTTGACCGCAACCGCAGCCGCGCTCTCGGCCACCTCGACCGTCGTAGCCACGCCGCTGACCTCGAGCTTGACATCCAGACCGACTTTGCTCCCGACGGCCACGTCGGCACGCTCGGCCAGCGTCGCGAAGCCTTTGGCCTCAATCGTGACGGTGTATCCCTGGGGCTGCAGGTTAGTAAACGTGAAGTTGCCGTTCGCGTCCGCGGCTTCCGAACGCTGCGTGCCGGTCGCGACACCCTTCACCGTCACCATCGCTCCGGGAACCACCGCGCCGGAAGAGTCATGCACGGTTCCGACAATTTGTCCCGTCTCCGCTTGCGCCCAAATGAGCGTTGCGGTGGAAAACAGGATTACTAAGGACTGGAGTAGTTTCTTTTTCACGTTTGTGGCTCCCTCGATTTTGTTTTCGCCGCCGGGCTCACGTAGACCGGCACTTTGGCCCGTGCGAATACACTGACCTTCTTCGGATGATCTGGTTCGATTGCACGTTCGCGGCCAGGCTGGCTCACGATAACTATATTTAGAATGTTAATGTTAGCGATGTGATGAATGTTACAGTTGCAGCCTTTTGTGGGAGTTCCCTTTGGCGGCGCCCGCGGTTTCTGCGTAACACTATACAAAAGATAGCTTTAACTTGATATGAGAATGTGGATCACCAAAATCCAGATGGCCGTAGGCGAGGCTCGATAACTGTTTGGATTGAATCATTTTAAGTGATGTTATTTACACTCGCCGGCAAGCCTCGCCTGCCTGCTTTCGCCGATGACGGGAACCAGGCCGAACCCGCGCGCCATCTTGCGACTCACCAGCGCCGCGCCGCTTCTTAGCGGCCATCAAACGGGCAGGCGGAAATCCCGACGCTCGCATCTTCCAGCGCCGCGGCGGCGGTGAGAACGGTGGCTTCGTCAAAAGCCGGCCCGATGATTTGCAGCCCGATGGGCATACCCGTCCCGCTCAGGCCGCACGGAATGGAAATCGCCGGCAGGCCGAGCAGGTTGATCCCGCGCACCAGGCGGGTGACCGCCAGGCGCGCGTCCTCGTCTTCTCCTCCGAGGCGTACGCTGGTTTGGCCCACTTCAGGCGCCGTCAAGGGAGTCGTTGGCGCAGCGATGCAGTCGATCTCGCTCCATAAGCCCGCGAACTCGCGCTGGTAGCGGCGTCGCAGCCGCTGTGCGTCCAAATAATCGGTGGCGCCTACCAGGCGGCCCTGATCAATGAGAGCCTGCACGTCCCCGCCGAGCTCGTCGCGTCGCTCCAGCAGGGGGCCGAGAACCGATGCGGCTTCGGCCAGTTGAACGATGCGCGCCACCGCGTTGATCGCCGCCATATCGGGTACCCGAACCGGCTTCAGCCCGGCGCCCAGCGACCGTGCGCGTTCCAGCGCGCCGCGCACGGCGTCATTGACCTCCGGATCCAGCCGCTCGAAAAAGAAGTTCTCTGGAATGCCGATCCTCAGACCTCGAATCGAGCAGCCCGGCGCGGGCGCAAAGTCGACCACGGGCCGCCGCGACGAGCTCGGGTCGGCTGGGTCATGCCCCGCCACGGCGTTCAGCAGCAGCGCAGCGTCGCGCACCGAGGCGGCCAGCGGACCCGCATGATCCAGCGTGTACGCGAGCGGCAGCACTCCGTAGCGGCTTACGCGCCCGTAGGTAGGCTTGAGGCCAACCACGCCGCAGAACGATGCCGGGATGCGGATGGAGCCGCCCGTATCGGTGCCCATCGCGCCGTGAACCAGCCCGGCGGCGAGTGCGGCCGCTGATCCGCCGCTGGAACCACCCGGGCTGCGCTGCGGATCCCACGGATTCACCACCGCGCCGAAATGCGGGTTGGCGGAGGTGACGCCGTAAGCGAGTTCGTGCAGGTTGTTCTTGCCCACCAGCACGGCGCCGGCGGCTTCGAGGCGCTTCACCACGGTCGAATTGAAGTCCGGCACCCGGGCCCGGTAAACCCTGGATCCCCCGGTGGTGAGAATGCCGCGCGTGGCGAAAAGGTCCTTGACGGAGACCGGCAGGCCGTGCAGCGCGCCGCGGTCATGGCCGGCCGCCAGCTCCGCATCGGCCTGGCGGGCGCGCGCGAGGGCTGGCTCCGCCGTGACGGTAATAAAGGCGCGGAGCGATCCATGCAGGCGCGCAATCCGGTCCAGCGCGGCCGTGGTGAGCGAGAGCGAAGTCTGCCGGCCCCGCCGCAAATCGCCGGCGGCTTCCCGAATCACTCGTCTGCCTCGCCGGCGCGAAACACCAGCGCCGGTTCCAGCTCCGGCGGCAGCCGGGCGGCGAGCGGACGAAACACCTCTTCCAGCGCATCCAGCGCCGGCCCGATGCGGCCCCATTCCCCCGCCGGAATCTCCAGCCCGCGGGCTTGCGCCATGGCTTGCCAGTCTTTCTTCATCACGATTGCTCTTGCGGCGCCAGCGGATCGGTGCCCCGGCGCGCGGCGAATTCGGCTCCGGCCAGCACCACCAGCGACGCCACGAAGCTCCCTAGCAGGATCGTCACGGAGTATTGAAACATATGATATTCCCGGTCCAGCTTTTCCACCAGCAGGGGGCGGAGCAGGATGTTCAGATACTTGAGGAGCTCCAACGCCAGGCCCACCCAGATAGCCGCCGGCGCCACCTGCCGCGGATCGATCTTGCGATTCGGCAGCAGCCAGTAGATCAGAAACAGCATCAGAATCGAAAGTGGCACCGCCGCTACCTTGAATATCAGCAGGGTCAGCCAGGATGCCAGTTCGCCCTTTCCCGCCCAGGCCGCCACCCACTCCCGGTTGTAAGCGGTGAAAACCAGGGAAAGCAGGACCAGCGCGCCGCAAGCGAAAACCATGCCCAGGCTGACCAGCTGGTTTTTCCAATAGCTGCGGTTCCGGGTGACGCCCCAGGCGCGATTCAGCGCCACTTCGAGCGGCTCAAAAATGCCATTCGAGGTCACCAGCAGAAGAAAAACCGAGGTAACCGGTAGGCGCGGGATCATCCACGACTGCAGGTTTTGCACCACCACCTCGCCCGACTTTCCCGGGAAACCATCGCGTACCGCGAGGTGAATCGCGTCGATGGCTGCCGGCCAGTGGAAAACGTCGCGGAACAGCGAAAGCATCACTATCAGAAACGGGAAGAAAGCCAACAGCACACTGGCCGAAATTGCCAGCGCGTAGACGTGCGCCTCCGTCTGCATCAGGTAGCGTAGAGTCGGGCGGCTGCTGTGCCACCAGGGATCTTTCCCGATAACGGCTGCAAACAGATCGCTCTTGGGGACCAAATTACAGGTTAGTACAAGCGTGGCGCGCGTAGCCCTGCGTGCTGCGTCGAGTCTCCACTCGACGCTCCCTCGCACGGGCTCCTGTTCCTTCCGAGGATTCCCGGCGTCCGGCGGGCGTCCGTCTCATCCCAGCAGCCGGCGCACGCGCGCCGCCAGTTCGGAAGGCGTGAACGGCTTCTCCAGGTAGTTGACGGCGCCGTTCATCAATCCGTGCCGGAGAATCACCTCGTTGGGATAGCCGGACACGTAAAGCACCTGGATATGCGGCCAGCGGGCGCGCAACTCTTCGGCCAGGGCTTTGCCCGACATCCCAGGCATCACCACGTCCGTCACCACCAGGTCACAGCGGCCATGAGCGCCTTCGGCCACGCGCAGCGCTTCATCGCCGCTGGCGGCCTCCAGCACGTGGTATCCGCATGAAGCCAGCGCATGGAACGCGAGGCGGCGCACGCTGTCCTGGTCTTCCACCACCAGCACCGTGAGATTTCTCCTCCCCTCCGGCAGCTCGATTTCCGGGGGAAGCTCAGGCTCGGGCGGACCCGCGGCGCGCGGCAGATGAATCTCGAAACAGCACCCTTCACCCGGCTTGCTGTTCACACGGATCGAGCCGCCGCTCTGCTTGACGATGCCGTAAACCGTCGCCAGTCCGAGCCCGGTACCGACTCCGCTGGGCTTGGTGGTGTAGAACGGCTCGAACAGGTGCCGCATGGTCTCGTCGCTCATGCCCCCGCCGGTGTCGGCCACCGTCAGCTTCACGTATGCTCCCGGCGGGCAGCCCTGGGGCGCGTTGTCTGCATCGAAGATCGCATTCGCCGTGCCCAGCAGCAGCCTGCCCCCCTCCGGCATGGCATCGCGCGCGTTCACCGACAGGTTGAGCAGCACCTGGTTCATCTGGCTCGGATCCGCCTCCACTGGCTCCAGCGCCGGATCCAGGTCCGTATCGAGCAGGATGTCTTCGCCGATCAGGCGCTGCAGCATGCGCTCCGAGCCGACGATCAGCGCGTTCAGGTCGAGCGCGCGCGGCCGCGCGATCTGGCGCCGGCCGAACGTGAGCAGTTGCTTGGTAAGCGCGGCCGCCCGCTCGCCGGCGCCGCGGATCTCTTCCATCGTCTGCCGCCGCGGGTCCGCCTCCGCCAGATCTTTGATCATCATGTCGCTGTACCCGTTGATCACCGTCAACAGGTTGTTGAAGTCGTGAGCGACGCCGCCAGCCAGGCGGCCGATCGATTCGAGCTTCTGCGAGTGCTCCAGCTGCTGTCGCAGTTCCTCGCGCTCCGCCTGGTCCCGTTTCTGGGCCGTAATATCGATCATCATCACGAACGCACCCTTGAAACACCGCGCTTCGTCCATGATGGGCGTGCTCGAGGCCAGCACCAGCACCGCCGTCCCGTTGCGGTGCCGGTAGCGCTTTTCGATGACGCTGGCCTCGCCCCGCCGTAACGCAGCTACGCGCACTTCATACAGCGGGATGTCTTCCGGAAACACGAAGGAAAACAGGCTCTGGCCGATGATTTCCTCCGGCTTGTAGCCGAGCATCTCGGCCATCCGCCGGTTGACGAAGTTGGTGATCCCCTGCTCGTCCATCGACCAGATGCCTTCGTTGGTGGTGTCCACAATCCGCCGGTAGCGGGCCTCGCTTTCGCGCAGCGCTGCTTCCGCCTGCACCCGCTGCGTGATGTAATTGACGGTGGCCAGCACCAGGCGCTGGCCCTGCAGCTCAATCGTCTTGGCCGAAATCAGCGCGTGGGCGATGCTGCCGTCTGCGATCGTCAGCGTGGCCTCCTGCTGCTCGAAGGAGCCGCCGCCATCCGCCATCGCCTTGCCGAAGCGCTGGAACCCCTCTTCGTCCAGGCGGCCTAGCTCTAGGGCGGTCTTGCCGAGGAGTTGCGCGCGGGGAAAACCGGTCATCAAGCAGAAGTTCTCGTTGACGTCGACGTACCGGCCCTCCGTCGTCGTCAGAGCCACCGCGAACGGGCTCTGGTCGAACAGCGTCCGATAGGCGGCTTCCCGGTCGCGCAACGCCTCTTCCGCTTCGCGCCGGCTCGCCAGCGCCCGGCGCGCATCGTCCAGCGCCCCGCCCAGGCGCATCAGGAAAAAATCGAGCGGCGGCGCGGCGAAGGCGCACGCTCCCAGGACGATGCACCACGACACAGCCGGCGGAATCGGGAAGATGGTGGGCGGGCGGTGGCCCGACGCCGCAGCTACCACGTAAACCAGGTCCAGCACTAACGTGGGCAGCGAAGTGGCCAGCGCGCCGGGACGCCCCAGCAGCAGCGTCGCCTCCTGGATCAGCACGATCTGCAGCAGGCAAGCCGGGCTGCGGACGCCGCCGGACAGAAAAACAAAAACGGCCGCCAGCAGCGTTCCGCCGAGAACCAGAACCCACGCCGCGGCCTTCGTCTGGTTCTTCCGGCGCAGCCACTCTGGAATCAGCAGCACCAGAATCGCCGCGGCCGCTCCGAGCCACAGGCCGCCTTCTTTATTGGCAAACAGGAACGGCTCGCCCAGGGCAAAATACAGGACACCAACCAGCGCCACCACTTGCAGGAGCCGGCGCAGCAGCGACGCCGTGAGCGCCAGTCTTGGATCCTCAGACTCCGCTTTCGCTTCGTCCTGGTGCAGCGACCCTGGCCCCTCAGGTTCGGGCATGTGTGTGCCAGACGTTCAGCAGGGCCACAGGATTCACCCCATCTGAGCTACTTAACGTATATACCGGATTCGGGACGCAAACAAGTGTTTTTGTTGGTGTTGGCATCCATGCCCGCCCGTCCGGCATACAATTGGGAGACCCTCCTATGCCGTCATGGATCTTGACCGCGTGCGCACCGCTCCTGATCGCGCCGGCGGCCTTCTGCCAGAGCGGGCCGGCCGCGGCGCGCCCCTTTACCTGCCCGGCCAGCGTCAACGTGACCGAGTCCGCCGCTGCCCCGCCTCCGTGGAACGCCGAATCCTCCGGCCCCGCAGAACACAGGTTTCTGCGCCCTTCGATTTTCAACGGCGCGCCCGGCAAGCAGGAATACGAACTGGCCCCGGACTCTCAGAACGCGCCGGGACAGGTCGTCAAGCAAACCTGGCGCCTCTCGGACTATCGGGATAACAACCTCTGCGTCCGCTGCCGCTACGAGGGCACGGCGGTGACACTGACTTCCGATCTGCCGGCGCGTCTCAAGATTTGCTCATTCTCGTTCCGCAACCCGCCCGGCGATCACCCCATCACCTCGCCCGTTTTCGGGTGCCGGTAGTGCTTAGGGCGGGCGCCCTCGTCCGCGCCGGACCCTCGGTTTGAAGCCCCCCGCTCCACCGCCCCCCAGCCGGACTAATGCCGCCTCGCGATGGCGCCGATCTCTCCATATGAGACATCGATGCCAGCGCACCAAATCCTTTTCACCAAGGCAGCCCGGCGGCACGTCGCCCGTCTGTCGCGGGTGATCGCCCCGGTGGTGGCGCGGTTGGACCGGCAGTTTCTCGCGCTGCTGCGCAAACGGCGCTACGGCGCCGTGGAACGGGCAGCCCTGATGACCATTTCGCCGTGCGCGGCGGCGCGGCTCGGCTCCGTGGAGAAGTTCCTGGAACAGGTGGAATCCAACGGCCGGCGCCTGGCCAGGTGCAACCTTTCACTCGATGGCGCCGGCGCCGTCTTGCGTCAGTTCGATGAAATGCTGGAGCCGGTGCTGCAGGGCCGGTTCGCCCCCTCGCGCGAACAACTGCAGTGGGCCACCTTGTTGGCGCTGGAGCGCGCGTCCTACCGCGTACGCGAAGAAGAGAGCCAGGCCCTGTTCGGCATCTATCGCGCTGGAGCGGAGCTGGCTGGCTCCGAGAAGCAGTCGCACCGCCTGGTGCGCCTGCTGATGCGCACCTTTCGGGCCCGCGCCGGAGGCCTGTTCGTGAAACAGGGAAAGCTCGACCCCGAATTGCGCCGGCCTCTGTATATCGTGCGCGGCGCTCCGGAGGAGCAGTGGATCGGCGTGCTGGCCCTGCGCGGCCGCTACGCCTGCTACTGGTCATACCCTTTGAATGACTCGGCTGCGGTGCAACTCGGCTTTGCCGCTCCGTGTCCCTGGCTGCCGCGCGAACTGCAGCTGCTGGAGGCGGCGGCCGAGCACTTCCGCAAGGCCACTGAGCGCTCGCGCCTGATCGAGCAGGTGGAGCGGTTGGCCGCCGCCGCCCGCCAGGCCGAGGACGACGAGCGCCGCCGTATCGGCCGCGAATTGCACGACGAAGCCGGCCAGTCGCTGCTCTCGCTGAGGCTGCAGCTGGAAATGATGGAACGCGGCGCGGATGCGGCCATGCAGGCCAAGCTGCGGGAGGCCCGCGGCGTCCTGGAGCGAACCGTCATCGAGTTGCGGCGCATCATTGCCGCGCTGAGCCCGGCCGTGCTGGAGCGCCTCGGCCTGGCGCGTGCGCTGCGCCAGCTGGCCGGCCGGTTTGCGAGGACCTTTCCGGCAGGCGTCGGGCTTCGCATCGCTGCCTGCCTGGAGAATTTGCCGGCGCCGCTACAGCAAGTCATCTACCGGGTGGCACAGGAGGCCTTACAAAACGCCGCCAAACATTCGCAGGCAACCGTGGTAAAACTTTCCGTGACCCGCGCCGATAAGGTGATCAGAACGCGCATTTCAGATAACGGCCTGGGGTTTCAGGCTGGCGCCGCGGCGGCGAAGCCGATGTCATTCGGGCTGGCCGGCATGCGGGAGCGCGCGACGCTCCTAGGCGGCAGGCTCACCGTGAGCAGTGCGCGCAACCAGGGAACAACGGTGCTGGTGGAGCTGCCTCTCAACCCGGCCGAGGAAAAATCAAATGCCTAAGATTCGCGTACTGATCACGGACGATCATGCACTGTTCCGGCAGGGTGTCTGCACCTTGCTGGCGGCGGAGCCCGACCTCGAAATTGCAGGGGAAGCCAAGGACGCCGCCGAAGCCATCAACCTGAGCCGGCAGAGCCGGCCCGATGTGGTGCTGATGGATATCGGCATGACGGGGATGAGCAGCTTTGAGGCCACCCGCGTCATCCGCGGAGCGCCCCGAAACACGCGTCGTGTTCCTCTCCATGTATGATGACGACGAGTACCTCGCCGAGTGCGTCTCCATCGGCGCCAGCGGCTATATCCTCAAGGAAAGCCCCGCCGAACAATTGCTGACCGCCATTCGGGAAGTGCACCGCGGAGGCAGCTATCTGAGCCCTCGCCTCCTCACCCGCCTGGTGGATGATTTCCGCACCCAGGGGCGGGAGGCCGTCCGCCAGCCCCGCTTCGGTACCCTGACGAAACGCGAACGCGAGATCCTCAAAATGCTCGCCGAGGGGCAGTCCGTCAAGGAAATCGCCTGCGCCTTCGATCTCAGCGTAAAGACCGTCGAGGCCCACAAGTTCAACCTGATGCGCAAGCTGGATATTCATAATAAGGTCCAGCTCGTGCAATACGCCATCCAGAAGAAACTCATCCGCCTGTCGGAGCCGCTACTGAATTAACCGGCCTGCGAAAGCGGATGAAACACTTCCCGACCCTCAGCACGCTGTAGCGCCCGCGGTCTTGCCGCCGGTGTCTTGCCGGGACTCCCCGTCCCGTCCGCTCGCACCACCCTGCGCACGCGACTGGCCCCTGCTATCTCCTCACGCCCCGCGCTACACTCGACATTTGGCCAGCCTATGACCCCCGAACAGTTCCGCCAATGCGGCCACCAGGCCGTCGATTGGGTGGCCGACTATCTCGCCCACCCGCAGAGCTACCCGGTGCTGGCGCGCGTTCAGCCCGGTGAGCTCACCGACGCCCTGCCTGCCCGCGGCCCCGAACAGGGTGAGCCGCCAGAATGCCTGCTGGCCGATTTCGAACGCCTCATCCTGCCGGCCATCACTCATTGGAACCACCCCGGCTTCATGGCTTACTTCGCCATCTCCGGCTCGGCCCCCGGCATTCTCGGCGAGCTGCTGGCGTCTGCGCTCAACGTCAACGGCATGCTGTGGAAGTCGAGCCCCGCCGTCGTTGAATTGGAACAGGTCACGCTGCGCTGGCTACGCCAGTGGACCGGCCTGCCCGAGGATTGGTTCGGCCAGATTTTCGATACCGCGTCAGTGGGCAGCATGCACGGACTCGCCGCGGCCCGCGAGTTCGCCGATCCCGATTCCCGCACGAAGGGCATGTCGCCCGATCTGGTCGTCTACACCTCCGAGCAAGCGCACTCCTCGATCGAAAAAAGCGCTATCGCCATCGGCTTCGGTCAGGAGCGCGTGCACAAGGTGCCCGTCGACGCAGAATTCCGGCTTCGGCCGGACGCGCTCGCCGAAATGATTGCGCGCGATCGCGCCGCCGGATTGCGCCCCTGCGCGGTCGCCGCAACCGTCGGCACCACCGCCACCACCAGCGTGGACCCCGTACCCGCGATCGCCGAAATCTGCCGCTCGCAAAAAATCTGGCTGCACGTGGATGCCGCTTATGCCGGCTCGGCCGCCGTGGCGGAAGAGTTTCGTTGGGCGCTCGCTGGGTGCGAGCACGCCGATTCCATGGTCACCAACCCGCACAAGTGGATGTTCACGCCCGTCGACTGCAGCGTGTTTTACACCCGCCATCCGGACGTGCTGCGGCGCGCTTTCTCGCTGGTGCCCGACTATCTCGCGACCAACGAGGATCCGCGCGCGGTCAACCTGATGGATTACGGCGTTGCGCTCGGCCGCCGCTTCCGCGCCCTCAAGCTATGGTTCGTGATGCGCTCGTACGGGCGCGAAGGAATCGCCGCCCTGATCCGCGAGCAGGTTCGCATGGCACAGCAACTGGCGGTCAAAATCGACGCTCATCCTCGCTTTGAGCGCACCGCTCCCACGCCCTTCTCCACCGTCTGCTTCCGCTACCAGGGCAGCGACGACGAGAATCGCCAGATCCAGGAGCGCGTCAACCAAACCGGCGAGTTCTTCATCTCCGGCACCAGGCTGCACGGCCGTTTCACCCTCCGCGTGGCGATCGGCAACCTGGCCACCACCGAGGCCCACGTCACTCGTCTCTGGGAGCTGATCCAGCGCGAAACCGCCAGCTTCGCATGAGCCGTGGCGCGGGCTGTCCAGCCTGCTGAGCCGAGAGTCGTCTCGGCTTTTCTCCTTCCCTGTGGGGCAGGTTGTCAACCTTTGCGCCGATTGTTAATCGGCGCCGCCGGGCAACGCCCAGCCGGTATCCCTGTTGAAGCCTCTTCCCCCCGCTAAGGCCTCTTCCCCGGCACCGCCGCCCCTTCCCTGATCTCGTCCGTCGCGCGCCGCACCACCAGATCGCCCGCCTGCAGGTTCCCCGATACCTCAATCAGGTCGCCATCCGCCGCGCCCTTCGCCACATCAACCCACTCCGCCCTTCCATGCTGGCTGCGAATCACGAAGGTCCGCTCCGTCGTCGTCACCACGCTCGTCTTGGGCACGAACAACTGCGGCCGCGGGTTCCGCACCGGCCACTTGACGCGGGGATACATGCCCGGCGCCAGCGCGCCATCGCGATTGAACACGTCCAGCTCAACCGCCATTGTCCGCGTTTTCTCATCCAGGGCATGCGCGATTCGCGCAGTCACCCCGGAAAAAGTCCGCTGCGGAAATGCGGGCACGCTGAATTCGACTCTGGCTCCTGTCACGATACCGCCAACGTCTTCCTCGGGAACCGGAACCACCACGCGGAGATGCGAGACCTGCTGGATCACCAGCAGCGCAGGATCGCCGACGCCCGGACCCACCAGCGCGCCCGGATGGACCAGACGATCCGTCACCACGCCGTCAAAAGGCGCCGTGAGTTTCAGGTACGCCGCCATTGCCTGCAGCGCGCGGACCGCCGATTGCGCGGCCGCGCTGGCTTTCTCCCGCGAATTCACCAGAGCCTGAGCGGCATCCACCTGTTTCTGGGCCAGCACCAGGTCGTTGCCTGCAATCGCCCCGGGCGTCTTGGCGGCCTCGGCGGTCCGCTGGTATGTGCTTTGCGCCGCCGCCAGTTGGGCCGCGGCTTGCAGCCGGTCCGACTCCGCGGCCTGCACTTTGGACTCTCCTTCGGCGATCTGCGCCTCCATTTCCGGCGCGCTCAGTTCGATCAGGAGTTCGCCTGCTTTGACCACGCTGCCGCGATCCACCAAGACCCGTTCCACGTAGCCCGGCACTTTGGCATGCAGCGAGACCGTCAAGAACGGCTGGATCTCGGCGGGCAGTTCGATCGTCCGCGAGGCGAGCTTCGAAACCACTGCCACCAGTTCGGCGGTTTGGGCCCACCCCGCCAGAACCAAAACCGGAATCAGAAGAAGGCTACGTCGCATCATAGTATCGGCTCGTTGGGTCCATCGGGTTCAGAGAGGGCGAGGCGGTGGACGCGTTTCGTTGCAGGATCGCGTAGATCAGCGGCAGGATCGTCAGGGTGGCAAAAGTAGAGACGGCCAGGCCGCCGATCACCGCGCGGCCCAGTGGCGCGGCCTGCGCGCCGCCTTCGCCGAAACCAACTGCCAGCGGCATCATGCCGAAGATCATGGCGGCCGCCGTCATCAGGATCGCGCGCAGCCTGCCGGTCGCTCCTTCGCGCACGGCGTCCGGCACCGGCCGGCCGTCGTGGCGCGCGCGTTCGGCGAATGTCACCAGCAAAATCGAGTTGGCCACGGCGATTCCGACGGCCATAATCGCCCCCATGAAGGACTGGATATTGAGCGTGGTGTGGGTCGCCAGCAGCATCAACAGCACGCCGCACAGAACCGCCGGCACGGTGAGGAGAATCGCGAGCGCCAGCCGCATCGATTGAAAATTGGCAGACAGCAGGAGAAAAGTCGCCAGCACCGCCAGCAGCAGGCCCGTGCGCAATCCCGAAACGGTCTGATCGAGCGGCGGGATCTCCCCGCGGAATTGGACCGAAATGCCGCGCGGCGGATCGCCCGCCGCCGCCACCGCGCGCCGGATCGGAGGGGCTGCCTGCCCGAGCGTGATGTCGTGCAGGTTCGCGGTCAGGCTGACCACGCGCCGGCCGTTGTAACGATCGATTTCGCCTGGCATGGTGCCCAGCTTGAGTGTGGCAATGTCGTCCAGCAGCGTTTTCCCGCGGCCGGCCACCATCACCGGGACACTGGCCACCTGCCCGACGCTTTGCAACTGGTTCTGTGGTAATTCAGCCTGGATCTGGAAGGCGTTGCCGGAATTCGGATCGCGCCAGTAGTTCGGATCGGTGAATCGCGACGAAGACGTGGCCGGCACCACGGAATGCACCACGTCGGCCATGGTGAGGCCGAACTGCCCCGCGCGGTCGCGGTCGATGTTGATGTCGAGCGTCGGGAAATTCATTTCCTGCTGGAACTGCAGATCACGCAGGAAGCTCAGCCCGGCCAGTTGCGTCCGGACCTTCTGCGCATACCCGTACACATCCTGCAGGTTGACTCCCTGCACGTCCACCTCGACCGGAGTCGGTGAGCCGAAGCTCATCACCTGGCTGACGATGTCGCCGGCCTCGAAGGAAACCCGGCAATCCGGCAGCTCGCCGTGCAGGCGCTGGCGCAGTTTCTCCCGCAGCTCTTCGCCCCGCGGGGCGTCCGCCTTAAGCGCGACCTGGATGATGGCGTCCTGCGGGCCGCTGGTGAACAGATGAATCAGGTCGACGGGATAACTGGAAGGGATGAGCCCTTCGAAATCGCTGGTGATGCTGACGTTCTGTTTGCCGGCCGTGCTCTCGATCACGTCGAGTGCGCGAAGCACGATGCGCTCGGTCTCCTCAATGCGCGTGCCCGCCGGAGCGCGCAGGCGGATGCGCAGCAGGGAGGCGTTGGCGTCCGGAAACAATTCCGTCCCCATGCGCGGCGCTAGAAGGTACAGCAGCCCGATCGAGGTCGCGAGATACAGCAGCGCCAGCGGCCAGCGGAATCGCAGCACCCGGCTCAGGTAGCTGCCGTACAGAGACCGCAGGCGTCCGAAGTAGCCTTCCCCCTCCTCGCCGCGGTGCGCTTCGCGCATCAGCCAGGTCGAAAGGACCGGGACCAGGCTGCTCGACAGCAAGTACGAGGCGATCATGGCAAACCCGACCGCCATCGAGAGCGGAACGAACAGCTGGCGGCTCACGCCCACCATAAAGAAAGATGGAACGAACACCGCGAGAATCGAAAACATCGAGAGCAGGCGGGCGATGGCGGTCCGGCTGCACGCTTCCACTACGGCGCGCGCCCGCGACACGCCCGGCAGCATGCGGGTGTGGATGTTCTCGATTTCGACCGTAGCTTCGTCCACCAGGACGCCCACCGCCAGCGCCAGCCCCCCCAACGTCATGATGTTGATCGTCTGGCCGGCCACCCAGAGCAGCACCACGGCGCCGAGCAGCGCAAACGGAATGTTGAGGATGACGATCAACGCGCTGCGCCAGTCGCGCAGGAAAATCAGCACCATCAGGCCGGTCAGAGCCGCGCCCAGCAGCCCTTCGAGCACCAGGCCGCGAAGCGAGTTGGTGACGTACCCGGACTGGTCGAACTGCAGGCTCACGTCGACACCCTCCGGAACCGCCTTGCGGAATTCCGGGATCGCCGCCTTGACCGCGTTGATCACCGCCAGCGTGGACGCGTCGGAGCGCTTCGTGACGGGGATATAAACCGTCCGCTTGCCATTCACGTGGGCGTAGGCGGAGATGATGTCGGTGCCGTTCTCGATGGTTCCGATGTCGCGCAGGTAGATGGCCGCGCCGGAAGCGGGCCGTATCGGCGTACTCAGCAGTTCGGCAAGGTTGCCGCCCAGGGCGGCGTTGGTGCGCGCGATGCGCTCCACCTTCCCCGTCCACATGTTTCCCGATGGCATCACCAGTGTCGACTTGCTGACCGCCGCGATGGCCTCTTCCGGAGAGATCTGGTACTGGCGCAGCTTGCCGGGATCGAGCATCACGACGATCGTCCGCTGATTTCCGCCGAACGGCGGCGGCGCGGATACGCCGGGAAGGGTGGCAAATAGAGGGCGCACGCGATTGATGGCGTAATCCTGCAGCTCGCCCTGCGTGTGGGTGGCGCTACTGAAAACCAGTTCGCCGACCGCCACGCTCCCCGCATCGAAGCGCGTGATGAAGGGCGGTACCGTCCCCGGCGGCATGAAGGCGCGGGCGCGGTTCACGTAACCGACCGCTTCCGACATCGCCTGGCTCATGTTGGTGCCCTCGTGAAACACCAGCTTCATGAGGGCGGCGCCCTGAATGCTCTTGCTCTCGACGTGATCGATGCCCGTGATGTAAAGGAAGTGATACTCGTAGTAGTAAGTGAGGTAACCCTCCATTTGAGCCGGGTCCATGCCGCTGTAGGGCTGGGCCACGTAGATGGCGGGATCGCCCACCTGCGGGAAGATGTCGGCCGGCATCCGCGACACAGCCAGCAGCGCGCAGAGGGCGATGGCAATCAGCGCCACCACCACCGTCACCGGACGGCTGAGAGCGGCTAAGACGAGGCGCATGGTTCCTCTCTCCGTCGTTTCATTGGCTGGCCTGGGCCACGAACGGCTGCAGATCGCCGGCCGCGGTGGCGATGCCGAGCAGGCCCCGCCATACGTTCAGCCTGGCCAGCACATCGTCAATTTCAGCCTGGGTGAGAAGGCGCTCCGCTTCCGCCACTTCGTCGATGTTTCCCAGGCCGGCCCGGTAGCGCGCCTCCGCCTGCTGCGCCGCGGCGCGCGCCGCGGCGATTTGCACCGGCGTGTTGGCGGCGATGCGCCGCGCGCCGTTCATGGCCGCGACCGCCCGGTTCCACTGCGCCCGCAGGTCCACGGCGATCTGTTCGCCGCGCGCCGTCTGGGCCCGGATGGTGGCGCTCTGCGCTGCCTCGCGCGCGCGCAGTGCCGGCAGATCGAAGATGGGGAAGGTCACGCTGAAGCCCAGTGCGTAGTTCTGTACGTTAGGCGCAAGCCCGTTGAGCCCGCCTAACCGGTCGCCATCGGTCTCGGCGCCGGTACCGCGCGCATATGCCGCGCCCTGCAAATAGAATTTAGGAAAGTAGGAGCGCTCGAATACCTGCAGTTGCGCCCGCGCCTGCTCGACCACCGCGTTCTGCTCGACGACAAGCGGATTGGCCGCCGTCTCGGGCGCCGGAGCAGCCTGCTCGGGAGGCAGTTGCAGCAGGCTGCCCGCGGTCACCGCCGTTTGCTCCGGATGGGTGCCGGTGAATTGCGACAGGGTGGCGCAGGAGATCTCGATCGCCTGCTGCGCCTGGATCAGTTGCGTGCGCGCCGCTGCCAGCTCCGCTTCCGCGCGCGACTGGTCCGCGCCCGGCCGCAGTTGAGCCTCCACCTGCGCCGTGATCGTTTTGAGGATGGTTTCGGCGCGGTCCACGCCGGCCTGTGCGGCAAGCGCCATCTGCTGCGCCGCCACCAGCGTTACGTAGGCGTCTGCCGTTGCGGCAGCGACTTCATATTGCGTCCTCTTAACGGCGGCTTCCGACTGCGCCCGGGCGCGGTCCGCGGCGGCCACGCTGGCGCCGCGCAACCCGAAGTCGAACGGCTCCCAGGTGACCAGGCCGCCGATCGCGCTCCCCCACACCGATCCGAAATTGTTCGACCCGATCACCGGGCCCGACATCGACGGAATCACGCTTTGTGGCAGCAGCAAGCCGAACACGTTGTTCCGGGTGGCCCGGTTGATCTGCGCCAGCGCGTCCACGCGCGGCAGGTAAGCCGTGCGCGCCAGCCGGATGGCCGCCGCCGCCGCGTTGATCTGCTCCTGCGAGACCCGAATGGACGGATAATTCTTGAGCGACCGCTCAATCGCCTGAGCCAGCGTGACGGTCACCGGGGCCGCCGCCTGCTGCGCCGGCAGCGCTGCCGCCATCGCCAGCACCGCCGCCACCAAAGGTAGGACGGGCGATCGGTTCTTGTCGCCTGTCTTGCCGGCCGGGATTTTCCCCGAACCCGTCCCGTAGGGGCCGGGCATGCCCGGCCCACGCTGCCCCGTGCCGTCCCGCCTTGCCAGTGCTCTACGGATGCGCGTTTGCATCGTCATCACCGCGCCCTAGTCCTCTTCGATGAGCTCATGAAAGAGTTCCCGTACCCTGTTCTTCGAGGCCGCGAGAGCCTTCCGTCCCAGCGGCGTTGCCCGGTACACGCGCCGCCGCGACTTGCCCCTTCGCTGTTCCGCGGATCTCAGATAGCCCTTCTTTTCCAGGCCTTGCAGCAGCGGATACAAACTCCCCGGGCTGATGCGGTAGCCGTGCCGCTGCAGCTCCTCGATCATCCCCAGCCCGAATACAGGTCCCTCCACCGCATGATGCAGCACGTGAAGCCGGATCAGCCCCGAATAAAGGTCCCGGTCAGCCGCATTGTCGTTATCTGATTTCGATTGCGACATACGATTACGAGTTCTGTAATTATAATGCGAGCCGGTGGCGTTGTCAAACCCAGCCTGCGGAGAGTTTAGGGGCAGGTTGGCAACCTGCCTCAAGTGGGTTACTGCGCTTCTTTGACTTTCAGCACCTGGTTGGCAGGGACGTCCTTGAGGGTTTGGACGATGCCGGACGGCCAGTGGATCTCGATCAAGTCGGCTTTCGCGTCTGCGCCCAGGCCGAAATGAACCGGGCCGTCGCTCGAAGAGGCATAGCCCACGCTGGTGGTCATGTGGTTGTACTGCGGGCCGCTCTTGGTGACCACTTTGACTCTGGCGCCGATGCCTTCCCGGTTGCTCTTGGTGCCTTCGAGCGCGATGTCCAGCCAGTGCGCCGCCCCGGGGCTGCGGTTCATCCAGATGCGGCCGGGGCCGTCGATCTGCGCTGTAACCACATCCACCCGCCCGTCGCCATCCAGGTCGCCGAATGCCATTCCGCGATAGCGTCCCGGCGGCGCGGCATCGAGGCCTGCCTCCGCCGTCAGAGCCTGCCATTTTCCATTGGCGCCGGTGTTGCGGAATACCGTGTTCGGTTGGTTGACCATTCCGCCGGGCATGGGGAGAGAGAGCACGTCGCCGCGGGTGACGAAC
>Ga0181535_10002189_pt1 | contig 24276 bp, 28 predicted proteins | sample PEATcosm2014_Bin_44_FD_119774 | JGI IMG/M metagenome (GOLD analysis project Ga0181535, IMG submission 119774) | Peatland microbial communities from MTU Mesocosm Facility, Houghton, MI, USA - PEATcosm2014_Bin17_30_metaG | ecosystem: Environmental > Terrestrial > Soil > Wetlands > Peat | place...
CCAGTTTGCGGCACGCAAGGCCATGATTGCCGAAATCGAGCGCGAAAGCCAGCAGAAGACCGGGCTGCGCTCCGATGTCGTCACACTCTATCAGGGCGGAGAATACTGGCTGTACCGCTACAAAAGATACACCGACGTGCGTCTGGTTTTTGCCCCTGAGCAACAAATCGCTTTTTTTGGCGGAGATCCGGACAATTTCACGTACCCCCGCTACGATCTCGACATGGCGCTGTTCCGCGTTTACGAAAACGGCAAGCCGATCGAGAGCAAAGACTATCTGAAATGGAACCCCGCTGGCGCCGCGGAGGACGAGTTGGTGTTCGTCTCCGGACATCCGGGCGCAACCTCGCGCCTGGAGACGATGGCGCAGATCGAGTTCCTGCGCGATGTTGGACTGCCCAATGCGCTGAAGTCGCTAAGAAACAGGATCGGATCACTGGAACGCTATTCGGCGCAAGGTGCTGAGGAGGGCCGCCAGGCCGCGTCTTCGATCTTTTTCCTCCAAAACAGCGTCAAGGGCGAAGAGGGCGTGGAACGCGGTCTGCTCGATGCCCATATCATGACCAAGAAGCAAGCGGACGAGAACCAGTTCAAAGCCAGCGTGATGGCCAATCCGGAATGGGCAGCGGCTTTCGGCGGCGCATGGGAGGCGATCGCCGGGGCGGAAAGGAAGCTGGCCTCGCGCGCGGGAGAGCGGGCCTTCCACACCATGGATTCACAGCTTGCGACTCTGGCCATGAACATAGTTCAGTACGTGGCGGAGATCCGTAAACCCGATGGCGAACGCTTGCCCGGGTACCACGAGGCTGAGCTCGACTCGCTGAAACTCCACCTCTTTTCGCCGGCCCCAATTTATGCGGGGATGGAGATAGCGCGCATCACCGCGGCGTTGGAGATGGACGTGGCCGAGAGGGGGCCGAACGATACCTTCCTGAAGACCATACTCGAAGGACGTCCCGCGCAAGTCACTGCCGAGGCGCTGGTCAAAGGCAGCAAGCTGGCCGATCCCGCTTTTCGCCGGAAGCTGCTGGATGGCGGCGAAGCTGCCGTCGCGGCCTCCTACGATCCCATGATTCGGCTGGCGCGCCAGCTCGACCCAGCGCGCCGCGAATTAATTCATTGGACCGAAGACAACGTGGAAAGCGTTGAACAGCACGCGGGGGAGCAACTCGGTCAGGCGCGCTTCGCGGTCTACGGAAAGTCCGCTTACCCTGACGCCACATTCACTCTGCGCCTCTCCTATGGCCAGGCGCAAGGCTATCCCATGAACGGCACCAAAGCGCCTTACAAGACCACTTTCTTTGGCCTGTATGACCGAGCGAACAGTTTCGATTTCAAAGGACCCTTTGCACTGCCCTCGCGTTACGCGGAGAACCGCGAGAAGCTGGATCTGGCTACACCGCTCGATTTCGTCACCTCCAACGACGTGGTGGGCGGTAACTCCGGTTCACCTGTTATCAATCGGAACGGGGAGATCGTGGGTCTGGTGTTCGATGGCAATATCGAATCCCTGGTGGGCGATTTCGTTTACGATGGCGCCACCAACCGCACGGTTGCCGTGCACACCGCCGCCATGACCGAGGCCCTGCGCAAGATCTACAACGCCGGCGCATTGCTCAGGGAGATTCTGGGCGAATAGCTGGCGTCTACTGGAACGTAACGTTCACCGCATTCGCGGCGAGACCGTTGGCCGTCAGTTGGATGGTCACGTTGCCTTTGCCCGCCAATGACGCCGGCAGCCCTCGCGGATTGCCGACAACGTAGTTTTGATCGCCCCGGATTGCCATCGGCGGGTCCGAGCTCAAACGTGGAAGCGGAGGCAGCGGCGCCTCAGATCGAAATCGAACATCGATTCTTGCCACGGAATCCCCTCCGAGCGCACTTATCGAGGGATCATATCATAGCCGTTGACCGGGCTCAATCGGAGTGTGCGAGTCGCGATTGTCGTGCGGACATGAGACCTGCCCGCGCTGCCGCACGGCACGTGCCTGGCTCAACGCTGCCAGAGGATGTGCGCGGCTTCCAGGGGAATCGCGGCGCCCGCGCGATTCGGTATCAGGCGAGCCGTGTAGTCGGTAGCTGGACGCGTGGCGGGCAACAGGGCGCGATAAGCGTAGGCGCCGGGCGCGTCCGCCAGTTGGCGAACCCGCTCCATCTCCTGCCGCACCGGGCCGTCGCCGCTCGCGCCATCGGCATACAGCTCTACGCGCACGGCGTTAGGGTCGAGATCGTTGAGATCGACCTGAACCTCGAAGACGTACTGTCCGCCGGTGGTCTCGACTTTGATCTCGCCGAAGCGCAGTGCGGGCCACGCCTTTTCGATGGCGTGCCGCCATTCCACCATCCGCTTGCCCGGAGCGCCTTTATCCGCAGCACGCTCCCGGTAGGCTGCCGCGGCCGGGAGATAGTGTTGCTCGGTGTATTCGCGCACCGAGCGTCCGGCGGAAAACCGCGGCGTCAGAGTTGCCATGCTCTTTCGCATCCGCGCCACCCAGCCCGTGGGAAGGCCCTGCGCGTCGCGCGCATAAAACTCCGGAATCACCTCCCGCTCGAGCAAGCTGTAGAGCGCGTCGGCTTCGGCGGCGTCCCAGGCCGGATCGTCGCCATGTTCCCGCCCATCGCCCAACGCCCAGCCGACCTCCGGCGTGTAAGCTTCCACCCACCAGCCGTCCAGCTCCGACAGGTTGAGGCCGCCGTTGACCAGCACCTTCATGCCGCTGGTCCCGCAAGCTTCCCACGGCCGCCGCGGCGTGTTGATCCAGACGTCCACGCCTTGCACCAGATTCTCCGTTAGGAGCATGTCGTAATCGCTGAGGAAGATCGCATGGGGACGCACGTCCGGCTGCCGGATGAACTGCACCCACTGTCGAATCATGTCCTGCCCGGCCTGGTCCGCCGGATGCGCCTTACCGGCGATGATGAGCTGCACAGGGCGCTCGGAATTGGTCAGAATACGAAACAGCCGCGGTGGATCGTGGAGCAGTAAGTTGGGTCTCTTATAAGTGGCAAAGCGGCGCGCAAAGCCCAGTGTAAGAATGTTGGGATCGAAGAGATGGTCCGCGCCTTCCACCTGCTCGGGCGGCGCGCCGGCCGAGGCCAAGTCTCGCGACAATCGCCCGCGCGCGTATTCGACAAGAGCCTTGCTGGCGGCGCTGCGGAACTCCCAGAGCCTGGCGTCGCTTATCTTTTGAATGTCCTCTTCCAAGGATCCCGACCCGTCCAGCCAGCGGTCCTGTCCACAGGCCTCGTGCCAAAGATCGTCGGCGGCGGCCGAGTCCCAGGTGGGCGCGTGGACTCCGTTGGTCACGTATCCGATCGGCACTTCTTCTTCCGGCCAGCGTGGAAACAGCGGCCGAAAGAGGCGCCGGCTGACTTCGCCGTGCAGCCGGCTCACGCCATTCACCGCCCCGCTCCCGCGGATGGCGAGGTACGCCATGTTGAATGGCTCGGATGAGTCGGCCGGATTCTGGCGGCCCAGCGCCAGCAAATCCTGAATCGCAATGCCCAGCCTCAGTTCGGCATATCTGCCCAGATATTGCTCGATGAGGGCGGGAGCGAAGCGGTCAAAGCCGGCCGCCACCGCTGTATGGGTCGTGAAGAGATTGCCGGCTCGAGTCGCGGCCAGCGCCGCTTCGAAGGGCTGCCCCGTTTCGTCCATGAAGCTGCGTGCGCGCTCCAGCACCGCGAAGGCCGCGTGCCCTTCATTCAGGTGGCACACTTCGGGCTGAATCCCCAGCGCGCGCAGCAGCCGCCATCCGCCGATCCCAAGCAGCATTTCCTGCTTCAGGCGCAACTCTTGCCCGCCGCCATAAAGCTCACTGGTAATCCCGCGATGAACGGGATAATTCGCCGCGTCGTTGCTATCCAGCAGGTAGAGCCTCACCCGGCCGACCTTGGCCTGCCAGGCGCGCAGCCAGACCGAATATCCAGGCAACGCGATCTCCAGGCGCAACCACTCGCCGTTCGGCTGGCGCACCGGCGTGATCGGCAACTGTCCGGGATCGTTAAACGGATAGAGCGCCTGTTGGTTTCCGTACTTGTCGATCTCCTGCCGAAAATAACCCTGCTGGTAGAGCAGCCCCACGGCGGTCACGGGCACGCCCAAGTCGCTGGCGGCCTTGAGTTGATCGCCGGCCACATTCCCCAGCCCGCCCGAGTAAATCGGCAAAGCTTCGCTTAACATGAACTCCATGCTGAAATACACCACCGAGGTCAGCGGAGCGTCCGCATGATTCTTCTGGAACCACGCGGGTGCTTCCACCGCCTGCCTGCCGGCTTCCACCAGACCGTCCACTTTCTTGCGGAAACCGGGATCGGCCAGCACGCGCTCGATCTGGACGCGGGAGACGGTTTGCAGAACCACCCACGGGTTATGTGTGATCTCCCACAGTTTTGGATCGAGCTGCCGCCACACTTCGTCGGTCGAGTGATTCCACGACCAGTGCATATCCAAGGCAAGTTCCGCCAGGGAATCGAACCCTTCGATTTCCGTGGGCAGCAGATTGTAAGCCGGGTGAGTGACTCGTATGTTTTCGCTCATAGGCGCTTCCGAATTCTGCCTACATGATGACAGATTCCGCCCCGCAGCTTGGTGACAATTTCGTGGCGCGGCCACCGGCTGCTTCGTGGCGCGGCCAGTCCTGGCTGCCGTGTCGAGAGTCATCTCGACATTTCTTATCCAAAGCAATGTCGGCACGACTGCCGACACAGCAGGCAAGACTGCCCGCGCCACGGCGGCAATAATGGAGAATGTACCCGCGCGCCCTCAGCCCGCCACGTGGTCGCCCAGCGCGAGCTCCACTTCCTGCGGCTCCAGAGTTTCGCCGTTGTTCAACCGCACCAGGAGCGATTCGATGATCTGCTTGGCTTCATCCTTCTTGTAGTTCTTGATGAAGCCGTCGTAGAAGTGCTCCCCGGCCAGCGCGTGATTGATCTCGCTCTCCTTGTTGTGGTCCTGCAACTCCGTGAAATAGACCACGCGGTACCGCCCCGTGTACTCCGTCTCACGGTAAATCTCAAACATCACCTTGTCCGCCTCGAAGAGCATTGTTTCTCGAGATTATCACAGGCGGAGGGAGATTCTGTAGAAGCGGTACCGAGAGGAAGTGGCGCCAACCGGGTGTTACGCTCTGCTTGATCCAGAGAGCACTGAGTCGGTGTATCCTGACTAAGTCCCATGCCGACCCGCCGCAAAACGCCCACTCCCCCGCCAGACTCCCCCTTCGCCCCCAAACCCCGCAGGGCCCTCCCGCATGAGTTCGTGCTCGACGCGCTGGCTGCGGTGTCGCCACGGACTAACCCTATGTTCGGCTGTCTTGCGATCTATGTCGGGAACAAGATCGTCCTCATCTTGCGCGATAAGCCCGCACCGGATACGGACAACGGGGTGTGGCTCTGCACCACCGAAGAGCACCATGAGAGCCTGCGCCGCGAGTTCCCCAACATGCGATCCATTCGGGTGTTCGGCAAGAAGGTGACGGGATGGCAGGTGCTTCCGGTGGATGCGCCGGATTTCGAGGAGGCCGCACTGCACGCCTGCGAGCTCATCGCCGCCAGAGATCCACGCATCGGCAAGGTGCCGAAGCCGCGGCGGATCTCGGCAAGGGGAACGAAGTCACAGCGCAAGAAGTAACTTCGCGGTTGCTGCCGTGCCGCACGCATTCGTGCATAATGCCGCGTTGTTTTTCGCAGTTTCGGAAGTGCAGAATCTGTGGGGCAGACGCCGTGGACAGTGGCTCGCAGAACACCGGCGGCGAAGACCGCCGGCGTCACCAACAAACTCGAGCCCGGTAACGCCGGTGCTTTTGCCGCCGGTGCTTTTGTGCCGAGCATAGTCGGCAGCGTGGCGGAAAAGCAAGCCGCATTGCGCACGCGTGCGTACGCCGCCTTGGCGGCAAGTGCCGCACTTGCCGATGCAGTTTCTGCACACGTCGCAGGTACATTCGGCATCAATACTTATGACCCGTGCCGCACTCCTTGCCGAGCGGCCATCAAAGTGCCTCGCGCCCCCAGCGAGGGCCGCCGATGGCCATGAACTTGCTATCCTGTGCCGGTGGCAGCTCGACCCGGATTCGGTCCGGTTGCCCTTTTCGCTTCCGTTCCCGCCAAAAGGGCGGCGGCCGAAGCCACCAGATGAACGTCACACGTGACGGGCAGGAGCCCCGAACGTACGAAGGAGACTTAAATGTTCCTAACGCTGTTTGTTATTTTGCTCGTGTTGTGGCTACTGGGGTTTTTCGCGTTTCACATCGCCGGTGGGCTGATTCACATTCTGATCATCGTCGCGGTGATTGCCTTAGTGCTTCATCTCGTTCGGGGTCGTAACTAACGGCAGGGTGTTTGGCCGTTGGCATGCTAGTTTCAGACAGACTGTCCCGGCGGTGACCTTTTTGCTGCTTCCGGAACATCCTTGGCCGCGCCGAAGAAGAGCAGCGTCAGGCGAGGCACGGGACAGTCCAGGAAACCTCTTGCAGGCGCGCGCGGAAGCGGCTCCCAATCGCGTCACGATTTCATCGACATAAAGGGCAGTCTTTGTACTTCGGCGCGGAGCGTCCGGCAAGGCGTACGTGAGCTTTCATCTGATGCCGCTCCGGAACGGTGACGGAGAGGCGTGAGAGAATCGGTTGACAGGCGAAAGCGCCTGCCCCACTTTGCATTTGCAGGCGAGGGGGGCAGGCGCTTTCGCCTGTCAACCCTGAGGCCCGGCCGATTCTATCAGCATCCAAACGGAAGGTTAGCTGCCCCGCGCCGCATGCGCAAGCGGCGGTGATCCGGCCCTGGCGTATCATAATAGGGTTGAAGCAGGCGTAATCCATTCGACATCGCCGCTAATGGAACCTTCCCACACCGCACGATGGACCGCATGGCTCGCCGCCGCCCTGATTGCCGTATTCCTGGTGATCGTCTTCGCCGAGAGCCGTCTGATGAGCCCGACCTCGGATGAGCCGCCGCACTTGGCCGCGGGACTCTCCTACTTCGTCACCCACCAGATCTATCGTGCCAACCCGCAACATCCGCCGCTATTAAAAGAGCTGAGCGCGCTGTCTTTGATGCTGGCCGGTATCCGATGGCCTCACACTCAGCAAGCCGATTACCTGGTCCATGGCGATCCAGCGAGAGTCTTTCAGTTGGAGTGGCCGGTTGGCAACGCCCTCATCGCGGCCGATGGCCCCGACCGCGTGATGTTCTGGGCCAGGCTTCCGTTGATCCTGATTGCAGCATCGCTGGCGGCGCTGCTTTATCTGTGGGGCCGCCAGATCCTGGGTCCGCTAGCGGCTGTGGGCGCGGTCTTTATTTACGTGCTGGATCCCACCATTCTGGCGCACTCATACCTGGTGACCACGGATGTCGGGCTGGCGGCGTTCACGATTCTGTCGATGTTCGCGCTCTGGAATTACATGAGCGATCCGAGTTGGAAGCGGCTGGTGTTCTGCGGGCTCGCCCTGGGGGGCGCGCTGACGGCGAAATTCTCGGCGCTATTCCTGCTACCGGTGGTGGGTGTGTTGCTGCTTGCCGGCCTGCGTTGGCGCCCGAATCCGGATTCCGGACACGGGCCGGCTTTTCTGAAGCCGCGCACTTCGTTCGCGCCTCCTCTAGACGGGCAAGCCGGCGCCTCCTCGGCGCGTTCGAGCAAACGAAGCGCCACAGCCGTTGAACCCCGCCGGAAGGATCTGTGCCCTTGCGGGAGCGGCAAGAAGTACAAGAACTGCCACGGGGCGCCACAGGCGAGCCACGCGGCATCCCTCCTGGGCCGGAACGTGCTGCTGGTCTGCGGCGTTTTTGCGGCCGTCTGCCTGGTGGCTTTTCTGGTGATCGAAACCACTTACTTTTTCCCCAGCGATCTCATGTTGTATGCCAAGTGCGCGCGGATGGTCAACGCGGATCACCGTCCGGATTACCTGACGTACCTGGCCGGGCAGTTGAGTCCGCACTTTATGAGTTACTTCGGGATCGCCTATTTTCTGAAGGAACCCATCGCCAGCATAGTTCTGGCCGGTATTGGTCTGATAGCGCTGGTAAGGAGCCGGACGATTCCAGTCATTGGCAAGCTGTTTCTACTGTTGCCGCCAGCGGTCTTGTTTCTTGCCGTATCGGTTATGGCGGATGACATCGGGTTTCGCTATATCATGCCCGTGCTGCCCTTCGTCTACCTGCTGGGTGGGTTGGGGCTTGCGACACTCATCAATGCCGCTCGCCGACTACGGTGGGCTCCTTACGCGGCCGCCGTCCTGTGCGGCTGGATGGTTCTCGCCGCGGCGGGAGTCTATCCGGATCACCTCCCGTACTTCAACGAGGCAGCTTGTTTGCTCGAACAGCCCGGCCAAATCGGACTGGATGGAGGCACCCGGTGCGGACCTGCGTGGCTCGACGACAGCAATGTCGAATGGGGCGAGAGCCTGAAGGAGCTGAAAGTCTGGCTCAGCCGCCACGCCAACGGCCGCATCCCCATGCTGGCGATCTTCACTTCGTTTCCTCCCGAGGCCTACGGCATCCATTACCAGCACCTCGAGGGATATGAACTGGCCGTGGAACCGTCGCCTGGGCTGTACGTGGTGAGTGCCCACTTCGTGGCGCGGATTCCGCTGTTTCCCCGCGCCAGCGATTGGCTGCGCCGCGTCCGGCCGGTGGCGATTGTGGGTCACTCATTGTATGTCTACGACATTCCCAAAACACCGTAGGATGGTGCTGGTAGCGTGAGGCAGTCAAAGCTGAAGCGCGAGCGGGCATTCGCGCGCAAGACCCTCCGCGAGCAAGCGAAGAGCCGCCATTCCAGCGGCGGCGTGGGGGCAATTCCTACAGCGGAGCGGCCGCCGTTGAAGCACGCGCTGCTAATGGCCGCGGCTATCGGCTTGACGATCGCCGCCTACGCGATCTGGTTGCATCCAGGAATGCGGCTGCCACGGCCGCGGCGGGATCGGACGCGCTGTATTGATGCCGCAAATCGCTCAATGCGCTTTTGCGCAGCGAGAGACCCGGACTTACTTCGCTGCTCAGTAAGTTGTATCTGAGCCTGGGCCGCGATTACCTGCGCCTAGGTGACCGGCCGCACGCTGTGGCACCTATCTCCGCCACGGCCAGCAATCCGAGGCCGCTTCCATTCGCGAGGTTGCCGAGCGGGAACTCGGTTGCGCGCCCGGCCTGCTGAATTAGCCGGGAAGTGAGCGCCATACCGCGCAACGTGTGCCCGCCGCCTCAATGCATGGTAGCGGCGATGATCCAGCACAGGCCTAAGGCTACGGCGCCGGCCAGAATCGCGGCGGCGATGTTGCGCTGCTCCACAATCTCCTTCCACAGATGGAAGGGCGCCAGCTTTATCGCGATGGCGAATGCCGCCACGAAGGCCGCCACGCCAAGCGCCGTGTACAAGATGGCATTCAGAACACCGGATTCGGTCATACGCGCTTTTCCTACTGTAGGCGGAGCGCGTGGCGCCGGGCAACTGCATGCGTGGATCGGCGCGATCGCGCTCCCGATCACCGCGCCCTGTCGGCCGGCGAAGCCTCGTTGGCGACCTGGCGCAACAGAACGCCGAACAGCAGCAATGCCGCAATAGGGGTCACCGAAGTCCCGATGTAGAGCGTGGCGGGCGAGGCGGCCGACCAGCCCGCGTACCGCGCGTGGTAATCGAACAGAATCTCCGCCGGAATCCGGTAGAGCAGGGCACCTAGAGCTACCGTGCCGGCTCCCAGCAGCCACTTGCGCTGCCTCACCGCATGGCACAACAGCAGGGCCAGTCCTGGGTACTGGAAAACCTGGTAGTGACTCCACGAAACCGGCACCGCCGCTACGGCGAGCGAGATCAACGCCGCCGAGGCCCAGGGCACCTGAGCCGCGCCGAGTCTGCCGCGGCACACCACCAGCAGCGCGGCCAGCCCGGCGAGCAGCACCCCTGCGCCGATGCCGGCCGACAACCATCGTTGGCCACGGGGCAGATGAAGAGCCTCCGTCAGGTTGCCGGACTCCCAGTTGTGAGGTACCCGCGCCGGCGAGACGGGTGGATCGGCGATACGAAGCGCAATCCCCGGGATAGACCAGTTCATCAGCGCGGGCGAACCCATCAAATAGTCGGCGCGCTCCGGAGAAGCCGGCCCCGATTTCCAGTGTGCGACTACGGCCGCTGGAACCGCGACCAGCGGCACCGCCACCGCGATCGCCACCGCGACGGCCCGCCAATCGCGACGCAGCAGCACCACCATCGAGAGCACGCCGGGAAGCATCTTCAGACAGAACCCGGCCGCCAGCGCCGCGCCCTGCGTTGCGGCGGCGCCCCAGTAGACCAGAACGAGTAGCAGCACCACCACCGGTCCGATTTGTCCGAGGACGATGCTCTCCGCGGCCGGGCCGGTCAACGCCCAGACGCAGGCCACCGAGCACGCCGCCGTCCGGCCGCCGCCGAGCGCGCGCCAGGTCAACACCGCCGCCAGCAGCAGGAGCGCTTGCGAGCCCCAGAACCAGAGCCACCGGGCGGTCATGTAATCCGTCAACGCCAGAGGCGTGAACAGGAACGCCACGATCGCAGGGTAATAATGTTCCTGGTCCGTGTACGGGCTCTGCGCCGCAAGAACGGAACGCGCGGCCCGATAGTAGTGGGTGAAATCGGTGCGCGAATCAGTGATGCTGGGGAGCAGGTCCGCGACATTCAATTTGAAATAGGATACCGCGCAGTAGATCAGGCACAGCAACATCGCGTATCGTTTCAGACGCGGCACTCCAAGATTATAAGACACCGGCCCACCGTGTTCGAGGAATCGTCTCGAAATCGGAAATGGAAGCGCAACACAGGAAAGGCGAAACTACCCATCCCTAGGCTAGCGAGCTGCTGAAAATCTCCGGCAAAGCACCTTGGAGCCACGGATGAACGCCGAACGCGGATCAGAGCCCCAGGCGCATCGTCTCTTTGCTTTGATCCGCGTTCATCGGCGCCGGTCTTTCTGGCGTTCTTCAGCAAGCGAAGAGCGTCTCCTACCTGGCCGGCAGCGTTCCCAGGTAATTGCCGTAACCAACCACCACGGTCGACGACACCAGCACCATCAGGCTCACGGCCAGCCAGGTTTTCGTGCGGACGCTCGAGCCGCGCCATTCGTGCAGCGCAATGCCCCACAGGCTGCTGAAAATGATGATGCTCGCCATATGCAGCGTCCAACTGGAGAATTTGTACCTGCCCATCTGCGTTTCGCCCATGGTGTAGAAGAAGAACTGGAAATACCAGGTGGTGCCGGCCAGCGCGCTGAAGAAGTAGTTGTTCCACATCGGCGCGCGCTCCGGCTCGGCGCCGCGCACCGGCAGCGCCACCGCCATTTCCTCGGCCGGCGCGTCGGTCGCGTTTTCGATGATCCTCTCTTCGCCGCGGGCCGGATGGCGATTGCGGATCTCGGCGCTGAAATATTGATAGCCGGTATGGTTCTTGATATTGAGGATCAGGCACCATACGAAGTTGGTGGTAAACCCGCCGGCCAGCAGCACCGTGAGCACCGGCAGCCCCTGCCAGAGGGTCGAGGTGCCGTGCTGGAGCGCCAGCAGCTTGATGGGCGCGCCCGCGTCCAGCCCGAAGGAGAAGCAGGCGCTCATCACACCGGAAAACGTGGCCACGATGACGCCCTTTTTGAGGTTGAATTCGCGGATGACTGCGGTCTTCTGTTCCGCCGACATCTCCTTTTCCTTCGACATGCCGGCTTTGCCCGCGAACGCGATGCCCGCCATGCAAATCGCGATGCCCAGCACGATCACTTGCCCCGAGTGCGTGGGCAGCACGTTGGTGAAGAACGTGCCGTGATAGATGGGCGGCACCAGCGTGCCGAAAGCCGCGCAGTAGCCGAGCACCATCGCCATCCCCAGCGACATGCCGAGGTAGCGCATGGTCAGCCCGAAGGTCAGCCCGCCGAACCCCCACAGGACGCCGAAGAAATAGACCCACCATATGGTGTCCCACCGTGTCTCGTGCAGCACGCCGAGCAGGTCGGTGGAGATGGTGGAACCGAGCGCCCACGGGACGATGATCCAACTGAAGACACCACCCACCAGCCAGTAGGTTTCCCAGCTCCATTTCTTTACGGCCCGGAAGGGAACGTAGAAACTGCCGGACGCCAACCCGCCCAGCCAGTGAAATACCACGCCAATCAGAGGATTCGGAGTCATTAGTTTGGGCCTTGACGCGCGCGAATCCTCTATTGTAAGCGCGGTCTCGCGGTCGTGGAAGGCGAAGGCGGGGACTGGCACGAATTTCGCTGCTCTTCGAGAAACTTCGCGCCTGTACCCGTTTCCGGTTGCGAGTAGTGGCTCGGAACGTATCGGAGCCGCGACCGCAGGGAGCGGTCGCGCTTCAAAACTCAAATACAGCTACACGAATCGGATGCAGCGCCGTGCAGGCGGCAGGCGTAACAACCACATGTAATGAAGGGTCGGCACGGCGGACACCGGCTGAATTGCAGACGCTCGCTTCGGCAGGACCGCTCCCTTTGGTCGCGGCTCCGTTTGGTATTTTGTTGCAGCTTTCTTACCCGGCTTGCACTTTTCCGCCCACTTCGGGTATTATGAAAAGGTTCCGCGAGTGTCGCTTTCTGCTCCTGTGCTACCGCTTGTTGTGTGACAAGCCCGGCTGGGAGTGAGGCCCCGAGGTTCCACCGGTCACCCCGTCTGGAACATGGGCCTGTCAAAAAAGCTAGTAATCCTCGCTTGTTTGAGGCCTCGAAAAAGGCCTGTTGTGTGGAGAATCGGTGCGGGATCCGGATGTCGCGGATTGCGCTTGCCGGAAGAGTTTCAACGCAAAGAGGAAGATTCGTGCCAACTTTTAACCAACTTGTGCGCTTAGGGCGGAGACCGCCGCGGTGGAAGACCTCGAGCCCGGCTCTGGAAAGCTGCCCGCAGAAGCGCGGGGTGTGCACGCGCGTTTACACCTCCACTCCCAAGAAGCCGAATTCGGCGCTGCGCAAAGTGGCCCGCGTGCGGCTGACCAACGGGATCGAAGTCACCACGTACATCCCCGGCGTCGGCCACAATTTGCAGGAGCACTCGATCGTGCTGATCCGCGGCGGCCGCGTGAAGGATCTTCCCGGCGTGCGGTATCACGTGATTCGCGGCGCGCTGGACACCGCCGGCGTCGCCAACCGCAAGCAGGGCAGGTCGAAGTACGGAGCCAAAAGGCCGAAATAGTAGGAACCTATGCCACGAAGAAGAAGAGCCGTTGTTCGTGAGGTATTGCCGGATCCGGTCTACAACTCCACGCTCGTCGAGAAATTTGTCAATTCGATGATGTGGCAAGGCAAGAAGACCGTCGCGCAGGGCATCTTTTATGGCGCCATGGACAAGCTCCGCGAGCGCACCCAGGACGACCCGCTGAAGGCTTTCAAGAAGGCGGTGGAGAACACCAAGCCGCTGCTCGAAGTCAAGACGCGGCGCGTGGGCGGCGCCAACTACCAGGTGCCGATCGAAGTGCCGCAGAACCGGCGCACCTCGCTCGCCATCCGCTGGATTTTGATCAACGCGCGTTCGCGCGCGGAAAAAGGCATGCCGGAGAAGCTGGCCAATGAGTTGAACGACGCCGCCAATTTGCGCGGCGGGGCGATTAAGAAAAGGGACGACGTACACCGCATGGCGGAAGCCAACAAGGCCTTCGCGCATTACCGGTGGTAAGGAAGAAGAGCGCCCGCAAGCGGGCGTTGGCGGGCTAAAGCGTGCCTGACCAGGCGTAAGTTTAGCGGTAAGTAAGAGTTTTTATGGCAAGAACAATCCCGCTCGAAAGGATGCGTAACATCGGCATCGCGGCGCATATCGACGCCGGGAAGACCACTACGACCGAACGCATCCTTTATTACACCGGGCGCACGCACAAGCTCGGCGAGGTTCATGAAGGCACCGCCATCATGGACTGGATGGAGCAGGAGCAGGAGCGCGGCATCACGATTACTTCGGCTGCCACAACCTGCGAGTGGCGGGAGATTCAGATCAACATCATCGATACGCCGGGGCACGTGGATTTCACGGCCGAAGTGGAGCGCAGCTTGCGCGTGCTGGATGGCGCGGTAGCCGTGTTCGACGCCGTAGCCGGCGTGCAGCCGCAATCGGAGACCGTGTGGCGCCAGGCCGATAAATACGATGTGCCGCGCCTGTGCTTCATCAACAAGATGGATCGCGTGGGAGCGGATTTCTACCACTCGGTGGATACCATCGTCAGCCGTCTCAAGTGCCGGCCGCTGCCCATCCAATTGCCGATCGGCGCCGAGGATCAGTTCAAGGGCATCGTCGACCTGGTGGAAATGAAGGCGGTCATCTGGCGCGACGAAACGCTGGGCTCCGAGTACGACACGGAGCCGATCCCCGACGACATGTTGGAGAAGGCCAAGGAATACCGCGAGAAGATGATCGAGGTAATTTCCGAATTCGATGACAAGCTGTTCGAGAAGTTCATCGAAGGCCACGGCGTCTCGAACGACGAAATTCGCGCCGGCATACGCAAAGCGACCATCGCGCTGAAGATCTTCCCGGTCATCTGCGGAACGGCCTTCAAGAACAAGGGCGTGCAGACCATGCTGGATGCGGTGGTGGATTATCTGCCGTCGCCGCTCGATGTGCCGCCGATCAAGGGAGTCGACGTTTCGGATCCCGACAAGGTGCTGGTCCGCCATGCTTCCGACAGCGAGCCGTTCGCCGCGCTGGTGTTCAAGATCATGACCGACCCGTACGTCGGCCAGTTGGCGTTTTTCCGGGTTTATTCGGGAACGCTCAAATCCGGCGATTCGGTCTTCAACGTGGCCAAGGGGCGCAAGGAGCGCATCGGCCGCCTGCTGCGCATGCACGCCAACAAGCGCGAAGAGATCCAGGAGATCCTGGCGGGCGATATTTGCGCGGCGGTCGGATTGCGGACGGTCTCGACCGGCGACACGATTTGCGACGATGAGCACCCCATCGTGCTCGAATCGATTACGTTCCCGACTCCGGTGATCCAGCTTGCGGTCGAGCCCAAGACCAAGGCCGACCAGGAGAAGCTGGGAGTGGCGATTCAAAAGCTGGCGCAGGAAGATCCCACGTTCCGGGTCTCGACCGATCCGGAAACCGGCCAGACGATTCTTTCCGGGATGGGCGAGTTGCACCTGGAGATCATCGTCGACCGCATGATGCGCGAGTTCGGCGTGGGCGCCAACGTGGGCAAGCCGCAAGTGGCCTACCGCGAAACCATCCGCAAGCCGGCCGAAGCCGAAGGACGCCACATCAAGCAATCCGGCGGTCACGGCCAGTACGGCGTGGTGAAGATTCGCGTCGAGCCATTTCCGGGCGGCGGCTTCGAGTTCGTCAACGAGATTACCGGCGGACGCGTGCCGAAGGAATACATCGGACCCACCGAAGTTGGAGTCAAGGAAGCGCTCGAGGGCGGCATCCTGGCGGGCTACCCGATGTCGGATATCAAGGTCACGCTATACGACGGCAGTTTTCACGACGTCGATTCCTCGGAAATGGCGTTCAAGATCGCCGGCTCGCTGGCCATCAAGGAAGCCGCCCGGCGCGCCAAGGCAGTTCTGCTGGAGCCCATCATGTCGGTGGAAGTGGTGGTGCCGGAAGAGTACATGGGCGACGTGATCGGCGATCTGAATTCGCGACGCGGGCGCATTGAAGGAATGGAGCTGCGGGGCACCACGCAGATCATCAAGTCATCGGTGCCGCTTTCGGAGATGTTCGGCTACGCCACGGAGCTACGCTCCCGGACGCAGGGCCGCGGCAGTTTTACCATGCATTTCGGCAAGTACGAGGAAGTCCCCGGCTCTCTCGCCGAGGAAATCGTCAGCAAAGTTCAAGGCAAGATTTCGAATTAGGAGATTGTTCTTATGGCAAAGGAAAAATTTGACCGCAGCAAACCTCACGTGAATATCGGCACGATCGGGCACATCGATCATGGCAAGACGACGCTGACGGCGGCGATCACGAAAGTGCTGGCGAAAACCAACCCAAAGATCAAGTTCCGCAGCTTCGATTCGATCGATAACGCGCCCGAGGAAAAAGCCCGCGGCATCACGATCGCGGTAGCGCACATCGAGTACGAAACGGCCAACCGGCACTACGCGCACGTGGATTGCCCCGGCCACGCCGATTACATCAAGAACATGATCACCGGCGCGGCGCAGATGGATGGCGCCATCCTGGTGGTGGCGGCGACCGACGGGCCGATGCCGCAAACGCGGGAACACGTGCTGCTGGCGCGGCAGGTAGGCGTGCCGTGCATCGTGGTCTGCATGAACAAAGTGGACATGGTGGACGATCCCGAGCTGCTCGACCTGGTGGAGCTGGAAGTCCGCGAACTGCTGAAGTTCTACGAATTCCCGGGCGACGATCTGCCGGTGGTGCGGGTATCCGCTTTGGGCGCGCTGAACGGCGAAGAGAAGTGGGAAAAGACGGTGCTCGAACTGATGGCGGCGGTGGACGCGTACGTGCCGATGCCGACGCGCGTGATCGATAAACCGTTCATCATGCCGATCGAAGACATCTTCTCGATCCAGGGCCGCGGCACGGTGGTCACCGGGCGCATCGAGCGCGGCATCTGCAAGGTCGGCGAGGAAATGGAAATCGTCGGCTTCCGGGACACCCGCAAGACGGTGGTTACCGGCGTCGAAATGTTCAAGAAGCTGCTCGACGAAGGCCGCGCCGGGGACAACGTCGGGTTGCTGCTGCGCGGCGTGGAAAAGGACGAAGTGGAGCGCGGCCAGGTGATCGCCAAGCCGGGCACCATCACTCCGCACACCACTTTCAAGGGTAGCGTGTACGTATTGAGCAAGGAAGAAGGCGGCCGGCACACGCCGTTCTTCAAGGGGTACCGGCCGCAGTTTTACTTCCGCACCACGGATGTGACCGGCGTGGCGCAGTTGCCGGAAGGCACCGAGATGGTGATGCCGGGCGACAACGTCAACCTGGTGGTGGAACTGATTACGCCGGTGGCCATGGATAAGGGCTTGCGCTTCGCCATCCGCGAAGGCGGCCGCACGGTGGGAGCCGGCACGGTAACCGAGGTTATTAAGTAAGACAGGTGGGCGCCGCACGCGTGTTCGGCCGGATTCGATTCCGGCCCCGCGCGGGCGCGCCGCTCGCTTGTCGGGGAAATTTATGGCGCTGAGAGAACGCATACGCATCCGATTGAAGGCTTACGATCACCGGGTGCTCGACCAATCGACGTCCGAGATCGTGGATACGGCCAAACGCACCGGCGCTTCGGTGGCGGGGCCGATTCCGCTGCCGACTTCGCGCAGCATCACCACGGTCCTTCGCTCGCCGCACGTGGATAAGAAGTCGCGGGAGCAGTTCGAGATCCGGACGCACAAGCGGCTCTTGGACATCCTGGAGCCGACCCAGCAGACGGTGGACGCGCTGATGAAGCTGGATCTGCCGGCGGGCGTGGATGTGGAGATCAAGGCGTTTGGGAAATAGCGCCAGGGGGCGCGCCGGCTCGAGCGCGTCCGGAAACGCTGTGACAGGGTGGATCTCAAGATTCGCCTCGACAAGGAACTTGTAATGAGTCCAGGAATTCTCGGTAAGAAAATCGGAATGACGCAGATGTTCCGGCCCGACGGACAGGCGGTGCCGGTCACCCTGCTCAAAGCGGGTCCGTGCACGGTGGTGCAGCGCAAGACGCCCACCACGGACGGCAATGATGCCGTGCAGCTTGGCCTGGTGGAGTTCGTCAAGCCGCAGCGGGTCAACAAGCCCGCCACGGGTCATCTCAAGAAGGCTGGCGCGGAAGGCAGCAAATTCCTGCGCGAGTTCCATCTGGAGACTGGCGACGGCGATTTCAAACTCGGCGACCATGTGCTGGTAGACCAGTTCAAGCCGAAGGACAAGGTGGACGTGATCGGCGTCAGCAAGGGCCGCGGTTTTGCCGGCCTGGTGAAGCGCCACCACTTCCGCGGCGGCGAGGGCACCCACGGGTCGATGTTCCATCGCGCTCCCGGTTCCATCGGCGCTTCCAGCTACCCCTCGCGCGTGATGCCGGGGATGCGCATGGCCGGCCACATGGGCGATGCGCGCGTCACCGTGCGCAACCTGGAAGTGATGGAAGTGGATACCGAGGACAACGTGCTGGTGGTGAAGGGCGCGGTGCCCGGACCCAATGGCGGCTACGTGGTCGTGCGGAGGTCCAAGAGGTAAGCCGATGCCGACAGTCGACGTAGTGGATCTCAATAATGAAAAGGTTGGCGAGCTGGAACTCGCCGACGCGGTATTCTCGGCCGACGTCAACCAGGCGCTGCTGTACGAAGCAGTCCGGTATTACCAGGCGGGCGAGCGGGCCGGGACGCACAAGACCAAGGTGCGGCGCGAAGTCGCCGGTTCCGGCAAGAAGCTGTGGAAGCAGAAGGGAACCGGACGGGCGCGCGTAGGCTCCATCCGCTCTCCCATCTGGCGGCATGGCGGCACCTCGCACGGGCCGCAGCCGCGCGATTACAGTTACAAACTGCCGCACAAAATGATCGTGGGCGCGCTGCGCTCGGCGCTTTCCGCCAAAGTGCGCGACGGCGAGTTGAAGGTGGTCGAGGCCTTTACTTTCGCCGATCACAAAACCAGGCTGGCCAAGAGCACGCTGGCCAAGCTCGAAGCCACCCGCACCGTGCTGGTAGTCGATAACGGCGAGAACAAGAACCTGGCGCTCGGCCTGCGCAACCTGCAGGGCGTGACCTTGATGCCCACCAAGGACGTCAACGCGTACCACCTGCTGGGCCACAAGAGCGTGCTGCTGTCGGCGGCCGCGGCGCAGAAGTTTTCGGAGGCGTTGGCGAAATGACCATCCACAAAGTATTGCGCCGCCCGCTGGTCACCGAGAAGGGCGTGGACAAGAAGGATAACGAACGGACGATGTGCTTCGAAGTGGCGGTGGACGCCAATAAGACACAAGTGAAAGCGGCCGTCCAGAAGCTGTTCAAGGTGAAGGTTGCCGAGGTGCGCACCGCCAATATGGAAGGCAAGTTGCGCCGCCGCGGCAAGTTCGCCGGTTACCGTTCGGATTGGAAGAAGGCGTACGTCAAGCTCAAGGCCGGGGAGAAAGTTCCCGAGTTCGCGGAGATCTAGCCCATGCCGATCAAGACTTTTCGACCCACTACCCCGACCCGCCGCTTCCATACGGTGGTTTCGCGGGAGGGCATCAGCAAGCACAAACCGGAGAAATCGCTGGTCGAATCCAAGGCGCGCACCGGCGGGCGCAACTCGACCGGCCGCGTCACTTCGCGTTTCATCGGGGGCGGCGCCAAGAAGGCCTACCGCGTTTTGGATTTCAAGCGCGACAAGTTCGGTATTCCGGCCGTGGTGGCGGCGATTGAATACGATCCCAACCGCAGCGCGCGCATCGCGCTGCTGAATTACGCCGATGGCGAGAAGCGGTACATCCTCCAGCCGGACGGGCTGAAGGTCGGGCAGAAGGTCATGTCCGGCGCCGAGGCCGATATTCTGCTGGGCAACGCGCTGCCGCTCAAGAACGTTCCGGCCGGCACCATCGTCCACAATATCGAACTGAAGCCAGGCAAGGGCGGGCAGATGGCGCGCTCGGCCGGCTCGCAGGCGCAACTGGTTTCCAAGGAAGGCGGCATGGCGCTGTTGAAGCTGCCCTCCGGCGAGATTCGCCGCGTGCAACTCGAGTGCATGGCCACGGTCGGGCAGGTGGGCAACGTGGACCACGAGAACGTTTCGCTGGGCAAGGCGGGGCGCACGCGCTGGCTGGGCAAGACCCCGCACAACCGCGGCGTCACGATGAACCCGGTGGACCATCCGCACGGCGGCGGCGAAGGCAAGACTTCCGGAGGCAGGCACCCGGTGACGCCCTGGGGCCAGCCCACGCGCGGCTTCAAGACGCGCAACAACAAGCGAACCAACAAGTGGATCGTCACGCGCAAGACCAAGAAGAGGTAAGAAATGGGCAGATCCGTCAAGAAGGGACCGTTCACCGATACGCACCTGGAAGCCAAGCTGGCCGTGCTCACCGCCGCCAACGAAAAGAAGGTGGTCCGCACGTGGTCGCGCCGCTCCACCATTCTGCCGGAATTCGTCGGCCACACCGTGGCGGTCCACAATGGCAAGAAATTCATTCCGGTCTACATCACCGAGAACATGGTGGGGCACAAGATGGGCGAGTTTTCTCCCACGCGCAGCTTCCGCGGCCACTCGGTGAAAGTGGCTACGACGGAGAAGACGGCCAAGCCGGCATAAGAGGAAGAGTATGGAATCCAAAGCGGAAGCCAGATACATCCGAGTCTCCCCGCAGAAAGCGCGCCTGGTGGTGGATCTCATCCGTGGCATGCAGGCGGGAGCGGCGTTGAGCGCCTTGCGCGCCGCCAACAAGCGCATCGCGCCCACGGTCGAGAAGGTGCTGCAATCGGCCATCGCCAACGCGCAGAACCTGAATGAGGACGTGGATGTGGACCGTCTGTTCGTGTCCGAAGCCAAGGTTAACGAAGGCCCGCGCCAGAAGCGGGTGCGGCCAGCGCCCATGGGGCGCGCTTACCGGTACCAGCGCCGCATGTCGCACATCGTCATCAGGGTGGCGGAGAAGGAAGCATAGATGGGACAGAAAGTTCATCCGTACGGTTTCCGGCTGGGATTCAATAAGCCATGGCGCTCGCGCTGGTTCGCCAAGCATGGCTTTTCCACGCTGTTGCAGGAAGACGTCGAACTGCGCCGCAACCTGACCGGGCGGCTGCAATCGGCCGGTGTCAGCTCGATTGAAGTCGACCGCCCCGGCAACAAGCTGCGCGTCACCATCCGGACCTCGCGGCCGGGTATCATCATCGGACGCAAAGGCGCGGAAATCGAAAAGCTGAAGCAGGACCTGGCCAAGAAGACCCACCGCGAGGTCTTCATCGACATCCAGGAAGTGCAGAAGGCCGAACTCGACGCCCAGCTCATTTCCGAATCGGTCGCGTTGCAGCTCGAGAAGCGCGTCGCCTTCCGGCGCGCCATGCGCAAGGCGGTGGATACGGCGATGCGATTCGCCACCGGGCCGTTCGTCTGCAAGGGAATCAAGGTGCGCGTCTCCGGCCGCTTGAACGGCGCCGAGATCGCGCGCAGCGAATGGTACCTGCAAGGCCAGCTTCCGCTGCACACGCTGCGCGCCGATATCGACTACGGTTTCACCGAAGCGCACACCACCTACGGCGTGATCGGCATCAAGACGTGGATCTATAAGGGCGACATCCTGGATCTCAGCAAACGCCGCGCCAGCGGGCTGCCGGAGCCGGACATGCGCCGCGAACCGCGAGGCCGCGACCGGCGCGACCGCGACCGCGACCGCGATCGTGACCGCGGTGGACGCCCGCCCGAGCGCGCTTATGTTCCGCCGGCGGCCGCCGCCGCGCCGGAGCCCGCGGGGCCGGCCCATCAGGCGGCTCCGGCCGACTTGCCGCGTCCGGCCATTCGGGCCACGCCGCCGATTCTGCCGCCGCTGATGTCGCCGCAGCAGCCTTCCTGGAAGACCGAAGCGCGCCAGGAAGCCGAGCCGCAGCCGGCTGAGACCGCCGCTCCGGAAGCCGCCGCGCCCGAGACGCCCGCCTCCGGCGAAGGCGAGAACAAATAGGGACTGAGAGCAAACCGCCATGATGATGCCAAAGAAGGTCAAATTCAGGAAGCAGCAGCGCGGGCGCATGACCGGCAAGGCCTGGCGCGGATCCACCATATCCTTCGGCGAATACGGCCTGAAGGCCATGGAATGCGCCTGGATCACCGACCGCCAGATTGAGGCCGCGCGCATCGCCATGACGCGCTCCATCAAGCGCGGCGGCAAGGTTTGGATCCGCTTGTTCCCCGACAAGCCGATCACCAAGAAGCCCGCCGAAACCCGCATGGGCAAAGGCAAGGGCGCGCCGGAGCAGTGGGTGGCGGTGATCCGCCCCGGCAAAATCCTGTTTGAGATGGAAGGCGTGGACCGCACGACGGCGCTCGACGCGATGCGTCTGGCGGCCCACAAACTGCCCATCAAAACCAAGTTCGTTTCACGGGAGAGCGTGGAGTAAGGATATGAAGTCGCAAAAAGTTCGCGATCTGGACGATCTGGAATTGCAGCGCCAGCTCACCGAAATGGAAGAACAACTGTTTCGCCTCCATTTTCAGATGTCGATGGGGCAGATGGACGGCTTGAAGAAGGTCCGCGCCATGCGGAAAACGCGCGCCCGCATTTTCACCGTGCTGCGCGAGCGGGAACTGGCGGGAGCCGGGCAGGCGCAACCGGCGCCGGGAGCGAAGAAATAGATGGCCGAACAGCAGCAGGCAAGCGTCAAGAACGAGAAGATCGGCCAGGTGGTCTCGACCAAGATGACCAAGACCATCGTGGTGGAAGTGAGCCGCCGCGTGCCGCACCCGCTTTACCGGCGCATCATCGGCAAGCGGAAGAAGTTTTACGCGCACGACGAACAGTCCCTCGCCAAGCTGGGCGATGTGGTGCGCATCGTCGAATGCCGCCCCTTGAGCAAGCTGAAGCGCTGGGCGCTGGCCGAAGTGATTCGCCGCGCCGCGCAGGTGGCCGTGCAGCCGGCCGAGCTGGACGTGAAGATTTGAAGATGGAAGACAGGAGACAGGAGCCGGAAGACAGGATGAACGGCTTTACATTCTGACTTCTTACTTCTGACTCCCGACTCACTGGAGCTTTTTCTATGATTGGAATGCGAACGATTCTCGAAGTCGCCGACAATTCCGGCGCGCGCAAGCTCTCTTGCATTCTGCCGCGCGGCGGCGACCTGGGACTGCGCGCCGGTTTGGGCGATGTGGTGACGGCAGCCGTGAAAGAGGCCACTCCCGAGTCGCAGGTCAAGAAGGGCAAAGTGGTGCGCTGCGTGATCGTGCGCATGCGCAAGGAAACGCGGCGTAAGGACGGCACCTACATCCGGTTCGACTCGAACGCCGCCGTGCTGATCAACGAAACCGGCGAGCCGGTGGGCACCCGCGTGTTCGGTCCGGTCGCCCGCGAGCTGCGCGAAAAGAAATTCATGAAGATCGTTTCGCTCGCCCCCGAGGTAATTTGATGCCAAAAGCACACAGGAAGCCGGTCGAACCGGTTCGTATCGATATCAAGAAAGAAGACACCGTCAAGGTGATTTCCGGGCGCGATAAGGGCAAGACCGGGCGCGTGCTGCGCGTGGACCGCGAAACCGGCAGGCTGCTGGTGGAGCACGTGATGATGATCAAGCGCCACACCCGTCCCAACCCGTCGAAGCAGATCAAGGGCGGCATCGCCGAGCGCGAAAGCACCATCGCGGCCTCCAATGTCCTGGTGGTTTGCCCGGGCTGCAACAAGGCGGCCCGCGTGTCCCATCACATCGACCCCATCGCCGGCGGCAAGACGCGGCGCACGCGGGTTTGCCGCAAGTGCGGACAGACGCTGGACAAGAAGTAGCGGAGAGAGATTATGGCGGCACGTTTGAGAGAGCTGTACCAGACAAAAGTGGTTCCCACGCTGACCAAGGAGTTCAGTTACAAGAACGCCATGGCGGTGCCGAAGATCGAGAAGATTTCGATCAACATCGGCCTCGGCGAAGCCACCCAGAACGGCAAACTGATGGATGGCGCGGTGGCCGAACTGGCGCAGATTGCCGGGCAGAAGCCGATCGTCACCAAGGCGACCAAGTCCATTTCGCAATTCAAGCTGCGCGAAGGCCAGTCGATCGGCTGCATGGTGACGCTGCGCGGCGACCGCATGTACGAGTTTTTCGACCGCCTGGTCAACGTGGCGCTGCCGCGCGTGCGCGACTTCCGCGGCGTATCGAGCAAGAGTTTCGACGGCCGCGGCAACTACACCCTGGGCATCAAGGACCAGTTGATTTTCCCGGAAATCGACTACTCCAAGGTGGAAAAGACCAAGGGCATGAATATTTCCATCACCACCACGGCCGAAACCGACGCCGAAGGGCTGGCGCTATTGCGCCACATGGGGATGCCGTTCCGGCAGTAACCGGACGAGAAGAGGAACGATGGCTACAACCGCGAAAATCGCCAAGGATCACAAGCTGGAAAAGGCCGTGAAGGCCAAGACCCCCAGGCTCCGCTGCAAGCACCGCAACCGTTGTTGGCGCTGCGGCCGCCCGCGCGCTTTCCTGCGCAAGTTCGGCGTGTGCCGCCTGTGCTTCCGCCAGCTCGCCCTGAATGGCGAGATCCCCGGCGTGATCAAGGCCAGTTGGTGAGAACCAGGGAAGAGGCCGGGCGGGTCCGGCGAGTATCAGGAGATTTATGACGAGCGATCCCATTGCCGACATGCTGACGCGCGTGCGCAACGCGATTCAGGCGCACCATCCCAAGGTGGATGTTCCGGCTTCCAAATTGAAGGCGGAA
>Ga0181535_10002190_pt1 | contig 24275 bp, 22 predicted proteins | sample PEATcosm2014_Bin_44_FD_119774 | JGI IMG/M metagenome (GOLD analysis project Ga0181535, IMG submission 119774) | Peatland microbial communities from MTU Mesocosm Facility, Houghton, MI, USA - PEATcosm2014_Bin17_30_metaG | ecosystem: Environmental > Terrestrial > Soil > Wetlands > Peat | place...
TCGACATGACGCGCGTCGCGCGCCTGCGCGAGCAGCGCAAGGCGACCTTCGACCATCGCCACCACGTCAAGCTCACCTTCATGCCCTTTATCGCCGCCGCAGCCGTTGCCGCGCTGCGCCGCTTGCCCATTGTCAATGCGTCGCTTGAGGGCACGGGCAAGGGTCTCGCTATCCGCTACCACAGATCGATTGATTTAGGAATCGCCGTGGCTCTCGACTGGGGGCTTATCGTGCCCGTCATTCGGCACGCAGAGCAGCGCAGCTTCGCCGATCTCGCCAAGTCCATTGCCGATCTCGCTCTCCGAGCGCGGTCCAAGAAACTTTCGCCCGACGAGGTTGGCGGATCGACATTCACGCTGACGAACTCCGGCGCGTTCGGCGGCGAGTACGGCATGCCGATTATCAACCAGCCCGAGTCGGCGATCTTAGCTGTTGGGGGCCTGCGCAAGGAGCCGGCCGTCGTGACCGACGCGGAAGGCAACGATTCGATTGCGATCCGGTCGATGCAGTACTTCTGCCTCGGCTTTGATCACCGCCTGATCGACGGCGCCGACGGCGGCAAATTCATGCTCGAGTTCAAGAAGACGCTAGAGAGCTGGGATCAGGAGATCGGGTGAGGGCCGCGCGCCGCACATGCGGCGCCTCAATCGCGCGTTTGTGCTATCGGCGGCTTCGTTGACGCTTCAAACGCGGCAATTGCTTCGTGCAGCCGGTTGAAGAATAGGCCCGGCCCGATTGCTTCCGTTACGTGATGCCGATCGAGGTCGGATTTCAGATCCCATGGCACGCGCGCAAATCCAAGCTCCACTCCAGCCTCAGTGAGACTCTTCTTCAGCCCTTGGACGATCCGGGCAGCCGTGTAGTCTAGGTGCGTCATGGCCTCCGCGTCGACGACTACCCACTTCACGGCTGAGGGCATGGGCTGCACCACTTGCGTAATCTCTTCAAGGAATCGCCCGGCATTGGCATAAAAGAGCTCCGCGCCAAACCGGTAGAGGACCAGGCCGGGCTCGGTGACCACATACGGCGCGGCCGGCACGAGATTCCAGCTTCCGTCTGGGTTTAGTTGCAGGACGCCGCTATGCGGGTGATAATCGTGCCGGACGACGCGCGCCAGCGAGACCAGCATGGCGAGCACGATCCCCTCTTCCACTCCCACCAGAACCACAACCACCGCGGTCATCACGGCCAGCCCGAATTCCTGCGGGCTCTCGCCCAGGATGTTCCGGAGCTCTTTGATATCGATGAGCCGCAACGCGACCAGGAACACCAGCACGCCCAGCACGCAAGTGGGCAGATGCTGGAGAGGCCCGGTTAGAAACAACAGCACCAAGCACACCACCACTGCCGTCGACACCTGCGCCATCTGACTCTTGCCGCCGGCGTCTTCCATCATCGCGGTCTGAGTGGGGCTGCCATTCACCACAAAACCGCCGCTGAGCGCCGCCGCGGCATTCGCAGCGGAAAGCCCATACAGATCGATATTCTCGTCCACCTTCTCGTAATGCTTCGCCGCATAAATCCGCGCGGTTGCAGCGCTCTGCGTAAGAATCATCACGGCGCACGAGGCTGACACCGTGATCAGGAGCTCCACTTCCTTACGGTCCATTTCACGCAGGCTGAGCAGCGCCATCAATCCCAGGTGGGGCAAACCGGCGGCCACCGGGCCAATCGTCGCAATCCCGTGACCCGCGAAATTCCACGCCGCGCTTGCCGCAATCGCGGCCACAACAGCCACCAGCGCTCCCGGCACTTTTGGAGCGAAGCGCCGCAACAGCAAAACAAACGCGAGCACTGAAACCGACAATGCAACCGTGGGCAGACTTGCCTGCGGCAATCCGCGAATGACTTCGTAAAGTTGCACCACCGGCCGGTGAGAATCCACCAGGACGCCAAACATCTCGCTCAGCACGGAGATTCCCACTTGAATCCCCACGCCGGTAAGAAAGCCCACAAGGACCGTGCGCGAAAGAAAATCGGCGATAAACCCCAGCCGAAGCAGCCGAGCCAGCAGCAGAATCACCGCGGTCAGCAGAGCGACAATGCACGCGAGGGCGATATATTTCGCCCCGGCCGGAGTCGCCGTGCCCGACACACCATCGGCAAAGATTGCAGCGGTCGCCGAGTCTGCCGCGACCACGAGGTAGCGCGATGAACCAAACGCCGCAAACGCCACCAGCGGTAGCAGCAGCGAATATAGCCCCGTCACCACAGGCATTCCCGCGATCTTGCTGTAGCCCAGTACCTGCGGGATGTCCATGGCCGCCATCGCGACGCCGGCGAGCGCATCGCGTAAAGCGCCCGCGCGCTGGAACGGACGTAAGCCTCGAAACAGATTCACCGCGCTGAAGCTCCTATTCGATTCTCAAAACAAACCTGGATCGGAACAAATTGGCATCAACACAGATTCGCAGCCGGTTTCATTGAGAGTACACCGCGGTCGAGGCTCCTACGCAGTCCAGGCCTTGGCGCGCTCGACGGCTCGCTGCCAACGGGCGCGCCGGTCGCCCCGCTCAGTTGCGTTCATTTTGGGCTCAAAACGCACATCGCCCTTGCGCTCGGCTCGGAGCGCATCGGGGTTCGGCCAGAAGCCGGTTGCCAATCCCGCAAGGTACGCCGCACCCAGCGCGGTTGTCTCCGTTACGCGCGGCCGGACGACAGGAACGCCGAGAATGTCGGCCTGGAACTGCATGAGAAGATCGTTCACCGCGGCGCCGCCGTCGACTCTCAGGGCCTGGAGCGGCGCACCGGTCTCGCTGTGGACCGCCTCAAGCACGTCAGCGACCTGGAAGGCGATGGCTTCGAGAGCCGCGCGCGCAATGTGCCCCGGCCCGGTGTCGCGGCGGAGGCCGATCAGCATTCCAGCCGCATGCGCGTCCCAGTGCGGAGCGCCGAGACCCACGAAGGCCGGCACAAATACCACTCCGCCTGTGTCAGGGACGCTGGCGGCGAGCGCTTCCACATCGGAAGACGCGGCGATCAGTTTCAGGTTGTCGCGCAGCCACTGCACCACCGCGCCGCCAATAAAAATGCTGCCTTCGAACGCGTACTCAAGCCGCTTCTGCGCGCTCGCAGCCACTGTCGTGATGAGCTTGTGCCGCGACCGCATGAAGTCAGTGCCGATGTTTTGCAGCAAAAAGCAGCCGGTTCCATAGGTGTTCTTGGCCTCACCCGCGCTCCAGCACAGCTGGCCAAAGAGCGCCGCCTGCTGGTCGCCGGCGATGCCCGCAATCGCCACGCCCCCGAGACCGAGCGTCGTTGTCACCTCGCCCACGCGCTCGCATGACCACACAACTTCCGGCAGCATGCTCGCGGGAATCTCAAAGAGCTTCAGCAAATCGGCGTCCCACTCGCCCTTCACAACGTTAAAGAGCAGCGTGCGCGAGGCATTGGTCACGTCGGTCACGTGCTTGTGCCCGCTGGTCAAATGCCACACGAGCCAACTGTCCACGGTGCCGAAGGCCAATTCGCCACGCTCGGCACGCGCCCGCGCGCCGTCCACATGATCGAGAATCCACTTTACTTTGGTTGCCGAGAAATACGGATCGAGGACGAGGCCGGTTTTGGCGGACACGCTCTCTCCGGCTCCGCTGTCTTCGAGCGCTTTGCACTGCGCCGCTGTGCGACGGTCCTGCCACACGATCGCCGGATGAATTGCCTTGCCCGTCGCGCGCTCCCACACAATCACGGTTTCGCGCTGGTTGGTAATGCCGATTGCCGCAATGTCGCGCGGCCGCGCTCCCACTTTTCCCAAGGCTTCCACTGCACACGAGAGCTGGCTGGTCAGGATCTCCGTCGGATCGTGCTCCACCCAGCCGGCCCGCGGATAGAACTGCTGGAACTCCTTCTGCGCCACAGCCGCGATCGCGCCGGCCGAGTCAAAAAGGATGGCTCGCGAGCTCGTGGTTCCCTGATCCAACGCAAGAACGTATGCCATAAGTGCCGCTCACCTTTCCGGCAACCAGTCAATCACGCGCGGCAGGGGAGGGGCAAGGTGCTCGGTGGCCTGCCTTTAGTTGTGTCCGGCACGGCTCAAATCTGAGCTAAAAACTCCTTTTATATCTCTATTGCATTTTATTAAATCTTATGGTATACTGTATTTGTAAGTTAGAAATGATAGGAGACTTCATGAACTATTTGGACACAGTACGCAATCTTACGCGGATGGCAGCATCCAGCCAAACCGCAGCAGCCATCTTTAACCACTTCGCCAGCCGCAAGCGTGGACGCAAAGTTGAAACGGTACGCCGCCTTATTCAAGTCTGCGGAAACGGCACGCCACGGCGCGCTGTAATCGAGGTACTGCGCCAGCTTGAATCCAACGGGTTTGGAAGGGTCGTAGTCGGGCGCCGCGGACACGAGTCGCGTTTTGAATGGGCGGAGGTATAACAATGCCTCACACCCCTCCATCCCCCGAGCAAACGAAGCTTCGTGGTGTCTATTCGTCTGGAGTCGCGGCTAAGCTCATCCTCGATGACTTCGCCGGTCGAACGAATAACCAGCGCCTAACAAAAGTGGACCAGATCTTAAACCGGCTTTCCGATGCGAACGTGCATCGCTGGGAAGTAATTGCTCTATTCCGGAAGCTTCAGGAACTCGGCCACGGCACGTTTATTGAGGGCCGCAAGGGGCATCCATCGAGATTCCAATGGTCATCAAATTCGATAGATGTCGGTAAAGCTGCACAAGGCGGCGAGGTACCCATTAGTCAAGTCTCGATAGACGTTATTCCTGAAAATGGATTCGAGGAGATGAGAAAGTATGATTTTCCGCTTAGGGGCGGTGTGGACGCAAAATTTGAGCTCCCGACGAACCTCTCCCAAAGGGAAGCGGACCGCCTAGGTGCGTTTCTCAAGAGCCTTGCACTCCCCGATTCGGGAAACGTGGCAGAGTAAGACGGTGTCGTAGCAACCACGTCGCGCTACCGCACCTTCCCCGCCTTACTCTCGAGCACAACATTCGACAACACTGCCGTATCCACCGTCTCCGGCTGGTGCGAACAGAACCCGATGCCGACGTAAAACGGCGCATCCAGATGCAGCTTGATCGGCGGGCCGAACTGATGCATCGGTTCTCCGTCGAGGCTCATCCAGATTGAAAACTCGTCGCCGTGCTTCTCGATTCCGATGCGCTTGGCGCTGATCGTCACCAGGCTGTCGGGACTCGCGCCGCCAGGACGGCCGCGCCCGCCGATGCGAAACTCCATGTCCGTTACCCGCGTATCTTTCTCAGGCCGCCACGCCAGGTGCACCATTCCCGCGCCATGCTCGGCCACCATCGCTGCCTTCGAATCATCGTCGAGGCTTTGCCGGATCATCAGCACGACCTTGCGGTCGCCGTAACCCTTGGGATCGGGGAAGTTGATGTCGGCTGCCAGCGACACGTCGCCCGACATGCGCTTCCAGAGAAATCGGAATTCGTCACGCGTGTACCAGACGTTGTACCCGGCGGAGTTGATGGTGTACTGCCCCGTCGCGGCATCGTAACTTGCGCTACCCGGCACGAGTGCGCTGCCAACGTCCGATTGGCCATCGAAAATTCCGATCGGCACGTCGAAATTTGTACTCGGGCGGTGAAAATCCGCGGGCGGCGCCACCTGTTGATGAGTCGGCGAACCGGGCAGCGCCCACTCCGGCACAGGCGGCAGCGGGTTTTGCGCAGACGGTGTTTGCGCGTGGATCATCGGCGTTGCGCCGCAGACGACCAGCGCGGCCAGAAACGAGATGAAAGCAAACAGCCGGGAAAGGTTGCAAATTCTCATGGCAACCCACTTTACCAGACAGATTATGCCGCTGCACATGAGTGCATTGCGCTGCAGTGACTCAGCCCCTCGTGTTGTACCATTCGATTGGATTCAAGCTCTCGAAAAGGCCCTGATTCATGACCCCCACATCCTCTCCCACGCTCCTTGTTCTTGCTGCTGGAATGGGCAGCCGCTATGGCGGCCTCAAGCAGATCGACCCCGTTGGCCCAGCCGGCGAAACCATTATCGATTACTCCATCTTCGACGCTCTCCGCGCGGGCTTCGGCAAGCTCGTCTTTGTCATCCGCAGGGACATTGAGCAACAGTTCCGCGAGATCGTCGGCGCACGGTTCGAAAAACGCGTTGCCGTTGACTACGTCTTCCAGGCACTTGAAGACATTCCTCCGCGGTTCACTGTACCCGCGGGCCGCACCAAGCCGTGGGGCACGACGCAGGCCATCCTGCTCGCCGCCGACTCCATCCACGAGCCTTTTGCCGCCATCAACGCTGACGATTTTTACGGCGCGGACGGCTACCGCTCACTGGCCGGGCATCTGAACTCCGGCTCGCCCGACTACTCCATGGTCGGTTTCGTCCTGCGCAATACGCTCTCAGACTTCGGCTCCGTGGCGCGCGGGGTCTGCCAGGTCTCCAGCGACGGCTACCTCGAGCACATCGCCGAGCTCACCAAGGTCGAACGCGATGGAAACGGCGCGCGCAACACCGATGCCGCCGGAACGGTCACAAAGCTCTCGGGCGACGAGCCGGTATCGATGAACATGTGGGGATTCACGCCACGGATCTTCGATCAATTGCGCGGGCGCTTCGAAAAGTTCCTTGAGGGGAACTCAACCGACTTGAAGTCGGAATGCTACATTCCCAACACGGTCGGCGAACTGGTTCGTGCCGGCGAGGCGCGCGTCAAAGTGCTGCACTCGCGCGATTCGTGGTTCGGCGTGACTTATCGCGAGGATCGGCCGCGCGTGGTCGAGAGCATTCGCAGGCTGATCGCCGAAGGTGTCTATCCTGAAAAGCTCTGGCCTGAAAGCCCCCGTTCATGAGCTTGCCGCCCGACGCACGCGCCGCGGCAACTCAATTCGCGTTCAGCGGTGAGGTTTTGGGCTTGACGCCCCACGGCGGCGGCCACATCAACGACACCTACCTCGTGACGTGCCAGACGCAGGGCGCGCCGGTTCGCTACATTCTGCAGCACATCAATCGCCACGTCTTCCGCGATCCAGTCGCCGTGATGCAGAATGTCGAACGCGTAACTACGCATTTGGCCGCGCAGGTAGCCGGCCAACCAGACAGTGCACGCCGCGCGCTTCATTTGATTCCTGCGCGGGATGGGCGCAACTGGCACCTGGACGCGCAGGGAGAAACGTGGCGCGCCTATCGCTTTATCGAAAACGCCCGCACATATGAAACTGCGACGTCTGAAGGGCAGGCGTTCCAGGCGGCGCGCGCCTTTGGCGGTTTCCAGCAACAGCTGAGCAGTTTGCCCGCGCCACGCCTGCACGAGACGATCCCGGATTTTCACTCGACGCCCAAGCGCTTCACCGCACTGGAGCAGGCGATCGCCGCAGACGTTGCGGGACGTGCGGCCCTCGCCCAACCGGAGATCGAGTTTGCCCGCTCCCGCAAGTCCATTACCGGCATTCTCATCGACGCCGATCTTCCCGAGCGCATCACCCACAACGACACCAAATTCAACAACGTTCTGCTCGACGACAAGACCGGCGAAGCGGTATGCGTGATCGATCTCGACACCGTGATGCCCGGTTTGGCGCTTTACGACTTTGGCGACATGGTGCGCACTACGACCAGCCCGGCGGCGGAAGACGAGCGGGATCTTTCCAAAGTGACCATGCAATTTCCCATGTTCGAAGCCCTGGTCCGCGGCTATCTTGAAGCCGCGGGCGCTTTTCTCACACCCGCGGAGAGAAATCTTCTCGCCTTCTCAGGCAAGCTGATCACTTTCGAGATCGGCATTCGTTTTCTCGCCGATTACCTGGCCGGCGACACCTACTTCAAAGTGCATCGCGAAGAACACAACCTGGACCGCTGCCGCACGCAATTCAAGCTGGTGGAGTCAATCGAACGGCAGGAAGAAGAGATGAACAGGCTGGTGGAGTCGATTGCGAGATGAAAAGCCGGGGCTACGGTGTGTCCGATGCGTACTGTGGAATCCGCGGCGTCAGGTGGCGGATCAAGAACTCCTGAATCAGATTCTGCGCCGCGCTTTCAGCGGTGCCGATGAGTGTGTTCTCAAAAGTCACCTCCACGCCGCTGCGATCGCTGGGCGGATAGTAAATGTTCGAGATTCCGCCGGCGGCGAGGCCGCCCAGAATTCCAGAGTAGTCAAACTGCCAGTGTCCGTTGTCGCCTTTGCAGATGACCGCATTGGCGATTGCATACATCGCCCGAGAAGGAATGCTGCCAGTCCCCTTGTAGAAATACCGCGGATCCTGCCTGAAGAACGAGGGGAAAACTGCTCCGCCAAGCATTGTCCCGGTAAAGCCGTCGGCGTAATTGGCGCCGAAGCGCTTTCCATATCCCTGAGCGCCCTGGCCGTAGCCTTTGAAGGTGTTGCTGGCCTGCTCGATTCCCGCAACTGTACCCACCATTAAAAACGTCACCGGATCAATCGATGTCCGCCAGGCGAGCTGGTACTTTTGCCGCGTTGTCAGTGGCACAGCATGCGGATCGTAGCTGACGTAGTAGTTGGGGAAGACGCCCAGCACGCGCTGCTGTTCTTCAAGGTTGAGCTGCTCCTGCGCGATCTCCACCTGCGACCCGCCCGAAACCTGGACGGAATTCGCTACCGATGCCACGGGCAAAACAATGGTGCGCGCGTCGAAAGCCTCTCCGGCGAGTAATTCGCCGCGAATCTCCTGGGTGACAAAGCCGGCAGCCGAAACAGTAGCCTTGAACGTTCCGACGGGCAAATTTTGAAAGTTGAAGGCGCCGACGTTGTCAGTCTGCTGGGTGGTTGCAGTGGATGTGCCGCCGGCCGGCGTCAGTTCGAGCTTCACACTCGCCCCTTCGTACACCGTCCCGTCGGCGCTTGTTACGATGCCGTGAATGCTACCCGTGGCCAGGCCGGAATTCGGCGTGGCTTGCGTCGTGGCCTGCTGCGCACCCCCACAAACCGCCATCGGCAGCCACGCCCCAAGAACAAGCAGTCCAGTCCTCACGATGCCGAGCCGAATTCGACACTGCGGGGCGCCACTTTTATGGACCTGGTTTTCGATCAGCTTGGCTCCGATCCCGAAGTCCATTGCCTTCGAGCATCAAGGAGCCTTCGGAGAGATACAGTTTTGCACTATTTAGACGCTGGGCGCGCTCGCAGGACGTGCGGCCTGGGGAAGAATCAGTGACTCCAGTGTACCGAAACTTCGCCGACAACTCGCGTAACGGGTCGCGTAACACGCAGAAGGCGTTCCCTTAAGCTTACTGCCGCGACGGCTCCGGGCTTCAATCGGGCCGGCCCGTATAGTGCTGCGCGTGGTGGACTTCGGAGTGGTCCTCGAGCGACTCAAGATGCGTTGTGACCTCAGCGGGCATCTCCAAATCGCGGGCCAACTGCTCTTCCACCTGAGTCGCCAGCCGGTGGGCTTCGCCGAGGTTCATCTTGTCCGGAAACAAGAGGTGAACTTCAATGATTTGCCGATAGCCGGTGGTGCGGAAGCGCACGCCGTGGTATTCGATGCCGAGTTCGAGGCAAAGCGCATCGAGGCGCGCGCGAATCAGATGGCCGATCTCGGGGTCCGAGTAGTCGAGCAGCCCCTTGAAGGATCGCCAAAGCAAGCGTCCGCCTGTCCACAGAATGTTTGCCGCGACAGCATAAGCAACGAGCGGATCGAAGGGCTTCCATCCGGTCATCATCACCAATGCCAGGCCGCCAACCACGCCAAAACTTGTCCAACTGTCAGCCAGCACGTGCTTTCCGTCGGCCTCCAGGATCAGCGAATGATTCCGCCGGCCGATGCGGAGAAGATACCACCCGAGGAGGGCGTTTAGCGCCCCGGCGACGACGATGAGGATGACGCCGCGGCCCAGGTTTTCCAGCGCCAGGCCGCTTTTCCATTTTTCCGTCGTCGTGTAGATGATGCTACCCGCGGCGAGCACGATCATCGCGCCTTCAAAGCCCGCGGAGAAGAAGGTAATCCGTTCGTAGCCGTAGTGGAAATGCGCGACAGCGGGCCGTGCGCTCAGCCACAGGCTGAAGACGGCAAATGCCACAGCCACCACATGCACCACCGATTCGGCTGCGTCAGAAAAAATTGCGGAGGAGTCCGTGTAGAGGTAGGCCGTCATCTTTCCGGCAAGCATGAGCACGCCCACGATGAACGACAACAGCATGGCGAAGCGAGCGTCGCGATACTGCTGCCGGCGCTGATCGGTGGAATCGTGTTTCGGCAGATCGTTCATCGCCGATCCTCCGACGGTTGACGGCTGGATTCTGGCACCAGTCTACGCGCGGTGGATGAACTTCGTGTCGCGGGCAGCGAGATTGCAGGGCATCTTACTGCACCTCGCCGATAAAGACGCCGAACGGCCCCAGCACAATTCGATTGAGCGCCACGGTGTCCGGCCCGTCCGGAGTCTTCAGGAGCGTCTTCAACTCCCTAGGGCTCATGCCCGCTTCGCCCAGGGTCAGGTCAACGATCTCCAGGTTGGCCGTGAAGTTGACGCAGACGATGACCTGCGGCGAGCCTGTCGCCTGGCGCATCCAGCTCAGCACCTTGGTGTTTTCCGTATCGAGCATGATATTCGCGCCGTTCTCGAATGCAGGGATGGTCTTCTTGAGGCGAATAAGCATCTTGTACCACGCCAGCAGCGAGTTGAGGTCGCTCTTTTCGGAACTTACATTGATCGTCTTCGCGCTTGGCGGGACAGGCAGCCACGGCGCGCCAGAGGTGAATCCGGCCTTCGCCGTTGCGTTCCACTGCATGGGCGTGCGTTCGCCGTCGCGGCCCTTCTCCTTCGGCCAACCGATGATCCCGATGGGATCTTTCACGTCCTCTTTGCGCGCGGGCGGCGTCGTCACCATTCCGATTTCATCGCCGTAGTAGACAAGGGCCGAGCCGCGACTGGCCAGCAGGATGGTTGCCAATGCGCGCTGAATGTCCACGTCGTGCACGCCGTCGCCATAGCGCGCGTCGATGCGCTGGACGTCGTGATTGTCAAAGAGTAGCAGCGGGATATGGGAGCTGAGATGCGTCTCCGCGTCGATCAGTTTTTGCCGGAACTCCGTGACATCCAGCTTGTTGATCATGCCCACCTGCGTGTCCATTGGCAGGTGAAACTCCGGCTTCTCCAGCGTTCCGTACATCTTCTTCAGCTCACCGATGTTGGGCAGGTAGGTCTCGCCGACGAGAACACGCGTGCCCGGAAACTCGCCGGAGATGAATTTGTCCGCTTCGGCGCGCATCTCCTGGATGACTTCGTGCACGCCGGGCTGGTTGTCGGTTTTGGAGCCGTCGAGCTGCGGATCGCCGAATGCATTCATCACCGGCTTGCCGTCCTTGTCGAGCTGCACTCCTTCATCGGCCAGGCCAGGGTCCTCAAACAGCGTGGTAATTGCATCGAAGCGGAACCCGCCCACGCCGCGCTTGAGCCAGAAGGCCATGATCTGCCTGAAGGCCTCGTGCACAGCGGGGTTGTGCCAATTCAAGTCCGGTTGCTGGGCGTAGAACTTGTGGTAGTAGTACTGGCGAGTCGTTTCGTCCCACTGCCACGCGGAATGGCCGAAGAGCGACTGCCAGTTATTTGGCGGCGCTCCTCTGTCCGTTGCGGTCTGGCCTTTGCCGTCGTGCCAGCAGTACCAGTCGCGATAAGGATTGTCGCGTGACGACCGTGACTGAACGAACCACTCGTGCTGGTCCGAGGTGTGGTTCATGACCATATCCATGATGATGCGGATATGGCGACTCCTGGCCCGGGCCACAAGCCGGTCAAAGTCGGCGAGGGTGCCGTACTCGGGATCGATGTCGACGTAATTCGAGATGTCGTATCCGAAGTCCACATCCGGCGAAGGGTACACGGGCGTGAGCCAGATCGCGTCGACGCCCAGATCCTTCAGGTAGTCGAGCCGCTTCGTGATTCCGTTCAGGTCGCCGATCCCATCGCCGTTCGTGTCCTGAAAACTGCGCGGGTACACCTCGTAGATCACGGCGTTCTTCCACCAGTCCAGTTGCTTTGCTTGTTGCGCGCTCCGCGCAGTCGTCGTCTTTTTCACCGGCGCTGTCTGGCCTCCCGCCCGAATCACCGCTGCCAGCAACATCAAGCCGGCAGCAAATTTCGCAATCCCTCTTAACATTCGACTCGCCGCGAACATGGCGGTCTCCTCGTTCGTGCTGCTCGGCGCAGTACTTTTGCGTTCCTTACTGAGTCTGGCCTGGAATCTGCGGTGAGGTATGTCCGATCCGGCCGATATCAACCCCGAACATCGGATCCTGCTCCGTGCCATCGATATGAATGGGAACCTCCGTGCCCGCTCCATCCTTCCTGAAGAGCTTGTCTGCGGGCTTCAGCAGCACTCCCTTCCAACCGCCGACCATCTGCGACACCGTCGCATTGGTCCTAACCGTGCCTTTGAAGTTGAGCGTACCGCCCTCCAAGCCGTACTTGCCCGCCAAGTCGATCTCCGCTCCGGGCACAGTGTATTTGAGATTGGGAAGCGTAACGACGCCGCCAGCCATCGTGAGATCGCTCGCGATTGCCGAGCGCACCTGGGACGGGGCGCTGTTCGCATCCTTCGGCTGGCCTTGTCCGTGCCGGCTCAGCTCGCCCACTTCGTTTTGAATCTTCGCGCTCGTAAACGCCGCGTCCTCAAGCAGGAAATTCCCGTTCAGCCTCATCTTCTCCTGCACCGGCACCGGTCCCGGCGGAATCTCGAGTGTTGTTTTCAGCGTCAGCGCGCCGGTGAGAAGAGGGGTTCCGCCTTTGCTCGTCAGACGCAGAAAGTCCTCGGCTCGCCCGCGGTCCACCGTCACGTTCAGCGCGATTTCGTGCCCGCCGGGTTGTGCAATTCCGTCAGGCGAAGTTTCAGGCGGAACACCCACGATCTTTCCCTCAGCGATAAAGTGCGACTCGCCGAGGGTGGCATGCACCGGCTGCAGCCAGGTGTCGCCATTTGTGCCATCCACCGTCGCGTGGAACACCGTTTCGAGCGGCAATGAAGTGCCGAAGTGCGTCAGGCTGAAATCCGGGACGTTGGCCTGCCCATCCACTGTGAGATCGCGTAACGCGCCCTGGTACCTGCCAGTCGAGTTGAGGGTTCCGGCGATCCCTTTGAAAACGCCAAGGTCGGCATTTTCGAAACGATAACTGCCCATCAGCGGAGTTTCTCCCGGATCCTCGACCACCCAGGGCCCCATGCTGCCGGAGGTGACGATGATTCCTGCCGGCCGAGGGTTGGTCAACTGCGCATCGAATTGCATTGAACCGCCCACGCTCACGTGACTTAGCTTGATGTGCGCGATTGCGAACTCGAGGGGCAACTTTCCGGGTTTGCTGGTCTCCAGCGTCAGATTTGCTCCCTTGCATTCCATGCTTTCAATCTCGAAGCGCATCGAGGGCTCGCGGTTCTGGCCGGGCGGGACACCATCAGCCGGCGTTGCGGCGTGTGTGAAGTGGGGCTTGGGCGGCACGTCTACGTCGAGGCCAATCAACTCGACGACTGAGATTCTGATCGGCTCGCCCAGCTTGTAACGCAGCGGCGCATGAAAGCGGAATTCATCCAGCTGAATGAGCGGCCTGGTTTCGACGGCGCCATTCGGGCCTGGAACGGCGACTCCGGCCACGTCGGCCGGAGGCCAGATTCGCAATCCCTTGCCCTCAGCCCATAGTCCGTTGATGAGCGAAACGTGAAAGCTGTCGAGCTCAACGCGTGCGTGAAAGTGCTCTTCGAGCTTCTCGATAATCGCGGCGCGCAACATGGGCTCGGCGCGGTGGATGGCAATTGTGATGGCTACGCCAAGCAGAAGAAATACAAGCAGGACCGCGGCGGCGGCCCACTTCAGCCATCCGCGCTTGTGCCGTCTTCTGGCTCGCCTCGCCACCACCGCTCATCCTCGCCTGCGATCATTTTCGCAGGCCACGCTCGTTCCGGAGTCGCAAGTCTCGCTCCGTTGGACGCGCGCAACGGCCGAAATCGCACTCGTGTCGCCGCATCGGGCGTCCTCGTTCGCTTTGTGCCTCTCCCCTCGATGCCGTAGACTTCTTCTCACGGATGCAAGCGCTGATTGAAAACCTCGTAAAGCTCCAGGCGATCGAATTGAACCGGGCCCGCCTGAACCAACAGATGCGCGCACTGCCCGCCGAGATAGCTCAGGCTACGGCAGCGCTCGCCGCTGCCGAGCGGGAGTCCGCCGACCTTTCTGCCGCGCTGGAGCGCGAAGACTCGATCCGTACCCGCCTGGAACGGGATATCGACGCGCATCGCAAGAAGGCCGCGCGCTTCCGCGTCCAGGTCGACTCCGTCACGACTCCCGAGCAGGCCGCTGCGTTCGAGCACGAGATTCAATTCGCGACTTCAGAAGGCGACCGCCTGGAAGCTGAGGAATACGCAAGCCTGGAGCGCACCGAGGCGCAGGAAGCTGCGCTGGCTCAGACGCGCGCCTTGGTGGAACAGCTTGCGGCCGGGGTGGATGCGGTGCGTTCAAGCGTTGCTGCCCGCCAGCAAGCAATGGCGTCGGAGCTGGCCGGCCTGGACGCGGAGCGCGAGGCCGTACGCGCAGCGATCGATTCCGATTGGCTGGCGCGGTTTGACCGCCTCGCTTCCGGTCGCGGGACCGGTATAGCCCGCGCTGAGAATCAGCAATGCACCGGCTGCAGCATGGGGGTGCGTCCGCAAGTCTGGAACCAGCTCCGCGAAGGCGAACTGCTCAGTTGCGACAGTTGCAGCCGCCTGCTCTATTGGGATCCCGCACTTGCGCCCGTCGCCAAAGCGCCGCAACCAGAGCTGATCCCCGGCGCCGGCCGCGCGCCGCGCAAACCCCGCGTGGCGGGCGCGTAGCTACCTCCGCTCGAAGACGATTGTCTTCCAACCCCAAGCCGCTGCTCCCCGCTCCGCGCCTGCTAACCTTTTCTTGAACACACTCTCCAGGAGAATCCCCCGTGCAGCGCATCTGCGTCGATATGGATGAGGTGATGGCGGACACCCTCGCCGAGCATCTGCGCCGCTACAACCGGACCTTCGACGAAGACGTAACGCCGGCAAAGGCCTGTGGGAGATCGCTCCGCAAGACCGGCAGGCTCAGTTGCGCGCCTTTCTCGATGCCGAAGATTTCTTCGAGGTCCTGGACGTGATACCCGATTCCCAACCGGTGCTGCAGGATCTTTCAACGCGCTTTGAAATTTTCATCGCCACGCAAGCCATGGCCGTGCCCAACTCGCTCGGCCCCAAGTACCGCTGGTTGCAGCGCCATTTTCCCTTCATTCCGCCGACGCACTACGTTTTTTGCGGGAACAAGAGCATCCTCCGCGCTGACTTCCTGATCGACGACCAGCCGCGGAATCTCACTCGCTTCGAGGGCCAGGGACTGCTTTACACCGCGCCGCACAACCTGGCCGCAACAGGATTTATCCGCGTGAACAACTGGCGCGAAGTGGCCGAATATTTCGCCAGCGTACCTTCTGAACCAGCGGCCGCCGCCTGATCGGCGCAGTAGCCGCCGAGCGGCGCCATTCGGTCGCGCGAACGCGACTGCACCCGTGGAACTTCGCTACCATGGACTATGACAGTGTCCCGCTCACTCTCTAAGACGCCGATGACGCGCCGCCGCTTTCTGATCGCTGGCGCATGCGCAGGCGGCGGCCTGGCGCTCTATGGGGGCGAGATCGAGCGGCACTGGATCGAGATCACGCACCGCGACGTATTTATTCCGGGCCTGCCTCAGGCATTCGACGGATTCCGCATCGCACAGCTCAGTGATATCCATATGGACGAATACACTGAGGCATTCTTCCTCCGCGATGCTGTGCGCCACATCAACAGTCTGAACCCCGATGCGGTTTTTCTCACCGGCGACTATGTAACCCAAGGGTTTCTGCCGCAGAAAGCCTCCATCGGCGCGGCATGGCAGTGCGCCAATCTCCTCAACGCGCTTGAATGTCCCCATCGCTATGCTGTCGTCGGTAATCACGACGTGCTGATTGGCCGGCAGGACATTATCGCTGCGCTTACCGCGAACGGCATCATCGTGCTCGACAACGCTCATGTGCCCATCGAGCGCGACGGCGCAAGATTCTGGCTTGCCGGGCTTGACGATCCCGTCGAGGGCAATCCGGATCCAGGCGCGGCCATTCCCGCCTCCATCCGTAATGTGCCGCATGAACCCATCATTCTGCTTTGCCACGCGCCCGATTACGCCGACGATTTGATCATTGTTCCCGAAGGCAAAGCTGTCTCGCTCATGCTGTCCGGCCACACGCACGGCGGCCAGATCCGCCTTCCCATCCTTGGCGCGATGATTCTTCCCGAGCTTGGCCACAAGTACGTCGAGGGCTGGTACCGCATTGGGAGCCTGCAGCTCTACGTCAATCGCGGCCTGGGCGCAATCGGCGTCCCTTTTCGGTTCGACTGCCCGCCAGAGATTGCGCTGCTCACGCTCCGCTCCGCCTGAGGCCGATCCACTCCGCCAGCCCTCACGCTCCCGCGATCGTCATGCCCCCGCGATTGTCATGCCGTCGATCCGAATCGTCGGCGACGCCACCGATCCGCGAAAGACCAGGTCGTTGCCTATCGCAGTCACGTTGCGGAGCATCTCAGCCAGGTTTCCAGCGATTGTGACTTCTTCCACGGCATGCGTGAGCCGGCCGTTCTCAATCCAAAGGCCGGTCGCGCCGCGCGAATAGTCGCCGGTGACGAGATTTGTGCCGAAGCCCATCAGGCTGGTCACGTAGAGCCCGGCCGAAACTTCGCCGATGATCTGTTCGGGAGTCAGGGTTCCCGGCTCAAGGTAAAGATTGCCGCAGCCGATTCCCGGCGCGCCTGCCAGGCCTCGCGCGGCATTGTGCGTGGACTTCATGCCCAACTTGCGCGCGGTGTAGGTGTTCAGCAAGTAATTGCGCAGCGTCCCACGCTCGACGACAACGGTACGCTGCGAAGGCAAGCCCTCGTCGTCGAAGGGCGAGGATCCAAAGCCTCCCACGCCTGTCGGAAGCAGCATGGTGTTGTCGTCCACGATGGTCAGGTTCTGCGCACCAATCGTCTCGCCGAGTTTTCCCGCGAGGAACGACGCGCTGCGCCAGATGGCGTCGCCGGATGCGGCCTCAAAGACTGAGCCGATCAGAGTTCGCGCTGTTTCCGGAGCAAAAACAATCGGCACAAGCTGGGTTGGCACGCGTCGCGCACCGAGCCGCCGCAGCGTGCGGCGCGCCGCTTCGGCGCCAACAGCTTCAGGAGATTCGAGAAGTTTGAGACGCCGCGCGCTCGACCACCAGCCGTCACGCTGCATCTTGCCGTTGGCATCCATGGCCAGCGGCGCCGCGGAAACTCCCGCGTAACTGGTGCGATAGCTGCCCACGAATCCGCGCGAGTTGGCAAACGCCTTCCGGCCTGTAGCAGCGTCGAAGCTGCCGCCGTCAGAGTTGGTGATGCGCGGATCGGCAGCCATCGCCGCGGCCTCGGCCCGCCGCGCCCACTCGATGCGCTCCGCTCCATCCAGCGAGTACACATCGTCGAAGTAAAGGCGCAGATCGCCGGCGGCCGAGCCAAATCCACCCGCGTCCGGCAAGCCAGCACACGGATCCTCTTCGGTGACCTTCGCCAGCCCCAGCGCCCCCTCGACAAGCTGCCGGATTCCATCCGCGGTCAGGTCGCTGGTTGAAGCCGAGCCGGACCGGCTGCCCTGAAACGCCCGCAACCCAAGACCGCGGGAGCCCGATTCCTTCAGAGTTTCCACCTCGCCCATGCGCACGTTGACGCTGAATTCGTCGCCCTCGCGCGCTACGGCCTCCGCGTCGCTGGCACCGGCTTTCATGGCCTGCGCGACGACATCGGAGACGAGAGATTCAAGATCGAGTGCGGTTTCGTTAGGCGGGGAGGTGGTTTCAGGCATGGATTCAAGCTATCAAAACCGACGCGCGCGCGTATGGAAGAAGCGGGAACCGAGATCGCTGACCTGCGTTGGCTACGCCGCCGACAAGCGCACTTGGATTCTGGAACGGGTAGCCTCAGCAAAACGCAACAGTGTCTTGGTGCTAGGCAAAGTCTGTCCGCTTTCAAGCCGTGCTATGGCCGATTGGCTCGTGCCCATACGCGCGGCCAACTCAGCTTGTGACAACCCGGCGCGAAGACGAGCACGAAGCAACTCCGCTGAGATTTCGAACTCTGGTGCGAGAGCCTCATACTCTCTCCGCACCTCAGGATCGGCCAGCAGCCTTTCCTTTAACTTGTCGAAGGGGATAGTCATACAATCTCCTTTGCGCGCCGCAGCGCCAATTCAATTTCAGAGCGTGGTGTCGCCTGCGTCTTTTTCACAAATGCGCGAACCACGACGACACGCCTCCCAATCGCGGTGACATACAGAGCCCGCGCGATCCCGTCTCGGCCCTTGAGCCGCATCTCCCACAGCTTGCCCTCCAAATGCCTTACATGCGGTTCGCCAAGAGTTTCCAACCCAACTTGGCAAATGCGTTCGGCAAGTCTGAGGAATCGTGCCTGCATATCAACGGGGAGGGCTTCGATTTCCGCGCCCACCGTCCCATTGAGGACTTCTACTCGCCAAAGCACAATTCAGTATATCTCAAATTTGATATAGCCGCAACAAGGCACAGCTGGTTTTGGTAGGCAACCTGAGAATCTCCGGTGTTCGTGGGGATTTGAAGCGACGGGAGGGGCCGGGCTCCTACGCTGTCAACCGCTCCAGCTGGTCCGGCTTGAGGATGGTCAGGCTGGTGCCCTTGATGGTGATCCACTGGTCGCGCCGGAACTGATTCAGCAGCCGCGTCACGGTTTCGCGCGAAGTGCCAGCCATGTTAGCGATCTCCTCATGCGTCAGGGCCATGGTGAAGCGAATCTCCGGCTTGCCGTTGGCCGCCGCGTGTCCCCAATCAAGAAGCAGACGCGCCAGGCGTCCCGCTGCCGAACCCGAGAGCGCAAGCCGCTTGGCATCGTGGAACACGGTCAAGTACTCGCCACTCAGCGACTGCGCAGCGTGCATCGATGCGATCCCGTGGCGGCCCAGAAAATCGATGAACTCCTGCTTGCGGACGGTCTTTACTTGGCAGGGCTCGATCGCTTCGGCTGTCACCTCGTGCGGCACGTTGGCCAGTACCGCGCTCAGCCCCATCACGTCGCCCGGCCCGGCGATCTTCAAAATCATCGTTTTGCCGTCGCGCGAAGTAGAGGAGATCTTCACTTGCCCGAAGCAGATGACAAAAACATTCCGCGCCGGGTCGCCCTCTGAGAACAGCTTGGCCCCGCGAGCGTGGCTCATCATGATGCCGATTTGGTCGTAGTCCGCCAGCGCCTCAGGCGTGAGATTGCAGAACATTCGCAGATGGCGGTGCTCACAATTCAGGCAATCTTCCGGAGGGTGATGAGAGTGGACCGTGGCCATACGAATCCCGTTGAGGGGCTAAGGACTATCTGGAGTATAGCGCAAATCACTATCCGGGACGCTTGACGCTCTCACTCGTCTGGTCCCAGTCCGGGCCCAGCTTCCTGCACCGGCTATCGGTCTATCGGCTCGCCGCTCCGTTGCTGTGACGTCTGGCGGGGGTCACGCGGGTCAGGCAGCAGGTGATATAGGCCCGGGACACTTCGCGTGCCAGTTCCTCCAAGAGCCGCATCCGCAACGGTGGATAGGCTTCAAACGACCTCTGCAGGGCCTCCATCGGCAACAACAGCAACGACCCTGAAGTGACCGCACTCAAGGTGTAAGTATGATGTCCGTCTCCGAGCGCGGCAGCCAGTTCCACCAGGTCTCCCGGGCGTGCCGGCCCCAGCGTGACGCGCATGTCAAAACGCTCTGCCTTCCGCACAAAATCACCCGAAACCACGACGTAGAGCCCTTTGCAAAGCCCGTGCTGACAAAAGACCACTTCACCGGGTTCAAAGTTGACGCACCTTGTCTCCCCGCTGAGCAGGCGACCGGCATCCTGGGGACAATCCAGCAACTCTGCGAGCGGATGCGCCGCCGCGGCTGCTAAACGCTCCAAACGCGTATCTGGTTGAATGCTAACCATTTCCTCGCTCTGCTTCCGGTTCCAAAGCGTCTCGGTTTCATTCTCCGCCATTTTCCGGATCCCGGTGTGTGCCTTCAATGAGCGTGGATCAAAACCGGTCGCGCGGATCACTCATCCTGCCGCGACGGCCCTTCACTTGAGCGTTTTCGATTTACTTGTCAACATCGCCATCATCGCAAAAAGTGGCAGGTTCTTGAGGAAATCGCCACTCGACATTTTTCATTCTGCAAAGAGCATAATCGAAATCGCTGTAGCCGGATTCCTGTTCGATTTTGGATGGACAAACGGTGCGGTTTCTCCTTTCACCCGCCCATCTTCCCTTTGCAGCGAAGGTCCCGGTTTCCTACGCCGCTCCCACCGGAACCTCAACCAGCCGCTCCATCTCGGCGCGCGATCCTTCGGGCGGAACGCAAAGAACCGGCACGCGCGAGGCAGAGAGCAAAGCAAAGGCCGTGCCATGCGGCCCCCGCGTGGCGCTCGAGCGTTTCACTCCGGCTACAAGGATGCAGGGGTGGTTTTCAGCAATCGCTTCCGCTATGGCATCGGCAGGGTCGCCGTCCTTTGCCAGGCAATGCACGGGAGCCTCGCTAAGCATCCAACCTGAGCCCCCACTGAGCGCATAGTGCCTGCGCGGCGGAAGCTTGATGCCGAACTCCGCCGGCGTAGCGGCGCAAGGATCTTTGCCGGCCCTGATCTCGGCGGCGGTGCGAACATGCAGCACCAGCAACGGCCGTTGAAATTTCACTGCCAGCGAATACGCCGTTGCCGCTGCGGCAACCGCCGCTTCGTTGCGTTCCACGGCCAGCAGCACCGGTCCGCCCGGCCTGGGCCGCTTGGGCCCTGCATTCCAGTCCGCAGCAACGGCCAGCACAGGACACGGGGACAACCTGACGAGTTGCTCCGCAACAGCGCCCACTACCACCGGTCCGGCGCCCTCCATGCCTTTCGTGCCAATCACGATCAGTCCGGCGTCGTACTGCCGGGCCACATCCACCAGCATCTCCGCAACCGTCCCTTGCCGCACCTCGGAATGGCTGTGAATTCCCTCGCGGAGCAAATCGCCCGCCAGCTGGTCCAGGACTTTGCGAGCCTGTTCGGTCAAGTGGCTTGCGACACTGCCGGGGAGCCCGTCCACGGCGGCGTACTCCATCGGATCGAGCCCGTGCGCCAAAACGATTCTCGAACCGTAATTCGCAGCTAACTTGCGCGCGTATTCCAGAGCCGCGTCTGCGTGGCCCTCGAGGTCGGTAGCGACCACAATGGTCTTCAAGCCGTTGTCAAAACTCATGTTTCTCTCCCGCGCAGTCCGCCGCTATCTCGTTCACTGGACTCTGAGTGTGTGCTTCCGCAGCAGGGTCGGGCAGTGACCCCATTCACCCATACCTGTGACTTGAGTCACAACGCAAACTCCTGATTTTGCTGGAGAAATTCGTTACCGTTCCGGCGGTCCTGAGGGGCGCGCTTCCGCGAGGGCACTCGCCTCGATAGCCTCGACGCCCTTTTCTCTCTTTGCAAGGTTCGGGTTCGAGGAACCTGCCAAAATGGCCATCGTCTGCGGCGAGAGAAGCTGTGGATGCTGCCGCACGAGAGGGTAGCGGCCCCAGATCAGGTAGTCAGCCACCACGCCAACGGCGATATACGGATCCAGGAGGGCGATAGGGATTACGTCACCGGTGAGCACAAGCGACCCAGCCACGCTCTTGCTCTGTCCGCTCACGCGCCGGTAGCCGGGGATCTGCGGAATCTCCATCAGCTGCAAATGAATCTCCGGATGTCTTTGTGCGTAGCGCTCAAGCTGGTACGCCGTTTGCCGGGGCATGGTGATTCCAAAGTCAGGAAGGATGCGGCGCTTGAACGCGCCCGAGAAATAGAGGTTCAAAATGCCGGACACAAAATCGGCGCAATTCCTATAAAGGAAGTTGAAATGCGGAAGGTTCCGGCTGTCGTTCATGCGGGCAATCAGGGCGTCGTCCTGTTCTGCCGTAGTCTCAAACCTGAAGGCATAGATGCGCCGTTCATAGGCCGCTCCCACCAGTTGGTTCCACCCCGGCATCAGGCGTCCGCCGACCGGTACGTTGCCGAGAACCATCAAGTGGTCGTCATGATAGGTCTGGCGCAATTCCGCTACCGTTTTGTGGTCCACTCGCGCGGGTACCACCAGAGGGTCTTCCTCTGCATAAAGGTGAGGTAGAAGCGGGATAGCCAACCAATCGCGGCCTTTAACCCCTTCATACCGGGAGATCACGGCGCCGAGCTCGCCGGGCGCGCACCTTCGGAGTCTGGTGGGAGTGTCGGCGCAAATGCGCGCGAAATACAACGCAACATGACCCGATGGCGAAAGCACGCTGGAGAAGCCGGCGGCATCCTCCAGCAAAAGAGCCCCTTGTGCCCGCCCATTTGGGCATATCTGGGCCATGATTGCGAACACAGCAAAATAGAAATACAACGCGCGGGGAAAGCGCATCGCAGCATCGACCTCCCGGTGGTCCGGAGAATCAATCGTCTCTTTAAATCATAGGACGATGCACAGCTTTAAAAAAGATGAAGGCCGGTGAAGAAAGTCCGCGCTTCCGAGGGAAAAGCCAGACGCAGCCGAGCGGGCGCACTGTACATCCGGCGGCCAGATGCGCTACCTTTGGCGCGTTATGAAAACGCTATTGAAAAGCCCCCTTTTCTCGGTCTTCTCCCTCGCTCTCACAGTTTTCGTGCCCGGTAGCCTCGCCGTTTCGGCCCAGGCTCCCGCGCCGGACTCACCCGCCATCGAAGCTCAGGCCCAGGCCATGGTCTCCAAGCTCACCCTGGAGCAGAAGATCGAGCTCCTGGGAGGCATCGACAGCATGTTCACGCGGCCCATGCCATCCATTGGCCTGCCGCGCTTTAAGATGTCCGATGCCTCGCTCGGCGTTCGCACCTGGGGCCCGACTACGGCCTATGCCGGCGGCGTTGCGCTTGCTGCCAGCTGGGATCCCGAGCTCGCCCGGAAGATCGGCGAGAGCCTTGGCCGCGACGCCCGCGCACGGAACGTCAATTTCCTTCTTGGCCCCGGCGTCAATATCGCGCGCTCACCTCTGTGCGGGCGCAACTTCGAATACCTCTCCGAGGACCCGTTCCTGAACGCTTCTCTCGTTGTGCCATTCATTGAGGGCGTTCAGTCGCAGGGCGTCGTCGCCACCGTGAAGCATTTCGCGCTCAACGATCAGGAATTCAATCGCCACAACGCCAGCGTTGACGTGGACGAGCGCACCATGCGCGAGATTTATCTGCCCGCCTTTGAGGCCGCTGTCACCAAAGCTCACGTGAACGCGGTGATGGACTCCTACAACCTTGTGAACGGCGTTCACTCCACGCAAAACGATTTCCTCAACCTCAAGTTGCTCAAGGGCGAGTGGGGATTCCAGGGCGTTCTTATGTCCGACTGGGACGCGACGTACGACGGCGTCGCGGCGGTCAACAACGGCCTCGATCTCGAGATGCCCAGCCCGAAATTCATGAACGCGAAGAATCTTCTCCCCGCAGTCCAGAGCGGCCAGGTGAAAGAGTCCACCATCGACGAGCATCTGCTGCGCCTCTTCCGCACCGAGTTGCGCTACGGCTTTACGGATCGCCCGCAATTCGATCCCGCCGACTCCACTTATTCTGTCGCCGATCGCCCAGTTGCCCTTCAAGGAGCTCTCGAGAGCATCACGTTGCTCAAGAACGAGGGAAATCTGCTGCCGCTCGATCCCGCCAAGGTCAAATCCATCGCCATCATCGGACCTGACGCTTATCCCGCGGTTTCGGGCGGCGGCGGCTCTTCCGAGGCGCAAGCTTTTGAACCAGTCAGCATCCTCACCGGCATCGCCAACCTGCTCGGCCCCGATGCGCATGTCTTCTACAGTGCCGGCATGCCCGATTCGCCCGACGAGAAGAAGGCGATCGCTGATGCTGACGTGGTGGTCGTCGCCGTCGGTTTCGACCCGAAGACAGAACACGAGGGCGCCGACCGCACCTTCACGTTGCCTCCAGGCCAGGACGCGCTCATCGAAGCGGTTGCGGCGGCTAATCCCCGCACGATCGTCACGCTTATCGCAGGCGGAGGTGTGGACACCAGCCGCTGGCTCGATAAAGTGCCCGTCCTGCTCGACACCTGGTATCCCGGCCAGGAAGGCGGCACGGCCGTAGCGCAGATTCTCTTTGGGCAGCACGACCCTGAGGGCAAACTTCCCATCAGCTTTGACCGCAGTTGGGACGAGAACCCATCGTCGAAGTGGTACTACGGCGACCCCAAGGACAACACCACGCTGCATACGATTGGCGAAGACGGCAAGCCGCTCGACTACACGATCGAGCA